>Ga0310786_10008170_pt1 | contig 13491 bp, 7 predicted proteins | sample AusTroGonzalo_MG_FD_203881 | JGI IMG/M metagenome (GOLD analysis project Ga0310786, IMG submission 203881) | Bovine rumen microbial communities from tropical cattle in Woodstock, Queensland, Australia - Gonzalo_03 (v2) (version 2) | ecosystem: Host-associated > Mammals > Digestive system >... | reverse complement strand
AATGATTTGGTCACCACTAAGAATGACTTGCTGACGTTCTTTGTCGAAGAGCGATAGTTTGCGGTCGGTCAGGAAATCACTCAACAGACGGGAGCCTGTCATTCCAAAAGGATGGAAGCGGTCAGCATCTCGGACAGGGCGGATGCTCAGCGGCAACGTTAGCTTCTCCAAATCGAAACAAGCAGTGGTCGCATCGCGGGGAATTTCAAAGGTTGACGGATCAATAGACTGACGGCGGATCAGGAGACGTAAGCCATGAGCGCCTTCATAATATCCGTCAAGCGGAATGAAAGAGCCTTCTCGAAGAACGGAAGATGACGACTCCATCTCATTCCTCTGTTGCATCAGCAAACGGTCGCGGTCGCGCAGCAGGCGATGCCCCTGACGACTTTCCCAAAGCTTTCCGGATTCTCCTTCCAGATTATCATGAATATCCTGCACCTGTTCGGTCGTAAAGCCCAAGGGATGCAACGTCTCATGCAGGACTGTTCCTGCCGCAGTAGCCTGCTTCAATGCTTGCAGGGAAAGACTGCCGTCGGGCTGTTCTATATCTGCACGAGCCTGCTGCACGCCGCTGTTATACAATGCTTCCGCCTCTGTCAGGCGCTCCGCTGTGGCAGCCAACGTTTCACGCACACGAGGATTCAGTTCTTCCATCAGAGGCAACAGCTGTAAACGGATTTTATTGCGCAGGGCAGCCTCAGGATCGAGGTTCGTCTGGTCTGTCACCCAGTCCTGTCCTCGGCTGCTAAGCCATTCCTCTATCTCCTGCCGCGAAACGGACAGCATAGGACGGAGCACCGTCAACGGCGATACTGAGGGCTGCGAGGATTGATACTGAGAAAACGTTTTCATCCCCGTGAGTCCATGGATTCCTGTTCCACGAATAAGATTCAGCAAGAGAGTCTCAATCTGATCATCGCGGTGGTGAGCCACACACAAAGCTTTTGCACCTCTCTCAATAGCCATCTCTGCAAACCATTCATAGCGTAACTGACGGGCTGCCATTTCAATGCTAATGCCATGACGCTGGGCATAGCTTCGAGTGCGAAAATGTTTTACAAACAGCGGCACGTTTTGAGCCTTGCACAAACGTCGGCAGAAAGCCTCATCTGCATCGCTGGCTACACCGCGCAACTCAAAATTGCAATGAAGGGCCTCCACTGGATAACCCAACTCCTGCAAGGCCAACAGAAGGGCAACACTATCTGCACCACCGCTGAGGGCCACGAGCAACGCATCACCGTCAGCGGGGATGGCAGCGGCGTTCAAAGCTTGTTGTATCGAGGACAGAAAGGGATTCATGAACTATCGATTATATAAGAATAACGTTTTTTTTGCAAAAAAGTTGCATCAAAGGCTTGTCAATTCAAAAAAATGCCGTACCTTTGCAACTGCAAATCCAAACGGTGCCTTGGATGAGTGGCTTAGTCAACGGTCTGCAAAACCGTCTACAGCAGTTCGAATCTGCTAGGCACCTCTTCACAAAAGCGAGGATACGTTGATGACGCATCCTCGCTTTTTTATTCACACGTTCACGCGATCACTTCACCAGCACCTTGCGTCCATCTATAATATATAGGTGTCCAGCGCGCATAGAAGCTGCAGGAACTCGGCGACCGCTGAGGTCGAAGCCATCAGCGCTCTGAGCGGCGTTTTCCGTTGTCTTTACTTGCTTCACGCCATCGGTAAGATCGGCAATGGCTGCGATCTCGTCAGCACTAAGCGCATAATTGTAAACCCGCACATCGTCGATAGCACCATTGAAGAAAGGATCTGCCGCAAACTGGCTGCGACCGACATAGTTCAGAACGGGACGAATATCTGCCGGACGGGTCTTGATGGTGGTGTTGGTGGCTACAGCTGTGCCGTTGACATACAGCACAATCTTGTCCGTGCCAAAAGTCACAGCCACGTGAGTCCACTTGTTGGTGGCAGGAACGTTTGTGTCCATCGTCTCCTCCGAGCCGCCATTTTTGATACCCAGTCGCATCTTACTCGTGTAGCTGTTGTTGGGCGTCAAGAACATATAGTGTTCTGTGTCATTGCCAAAATCGAAAATGCGCTGCCATTGATTGCCTCCGCGATAGTAGATCCAGGCACTCAGGGTAAGTTCCTTATGATTGGCTATCGTAGCCGGCAGTTGCAGATAATTCTTGTTGGACGGCTGCAAATCCAAAGCCTCTCCAATCTTACCTGCAATCAATGATGATGGACCGTTCAAAGCGGCGTGGTTACCATTGTGCGAAGAATCCCAAAGGCTGTCGCAGGCAATGCGTGCGATACAGCCGGCATCATCCGTAGCCGTTGCGCTGACAGGGCTACAAGCATTGGAACGTATCGTGCTGACGTTCACGGTCTTCACGCGATAGTAATAGGTCTGTCCCGGTTCGACCGTATTGTCAATGTAGGCCCTCCCATTGACATGATTGTGAATCGTAATCCAATGCTCCTGGTCTTCAGAGCGCTGAACGATAAACTCCTTCACAGTTCTGGTCGTGGGACCCGTCCACTCCAGCAGAATGCTGGAACGCTGTGGCGTAGCCTTGAGTCCGCTCGGAACGGCCAAAGCCGTGCCGACGTATCTGATATCTCCATCATCAATATTGATGAGCTTCCATTGCTGAGACAGTTCGCCCGTGAAGGCGCCCTGACAAAGTCGACGCTCGTTCTTCTGCTCTGAAGAGGTACCGTCCGCTACCTGTAGATAAAGAGCGCTGTGCTTGCTGCGAATGTAGAAGTTTCCATTGCCGGCATACTCGAAGAACCATTTCTCGTTATCGCCCAAGCCGCCTTTGTAGAGAATAACACCTCCGCCATCCTCCAAGCTCCAGTTCAGGATATCAGGATACATGTCTGTATTCTTGGCATTTGCAATCGTATAATAGGAGAAGTCACCTGCGTAGCTCGTGAGATCATCCGGGTATTTGACAGGATCGTCAGGCGTAATAATCCACTGCTGTGCAACGTTGTCTTTCGTACAGTTCATCTGCCACATATCTTTTCCGCTTGCATTGGCATTACTCTCCGTGCTCAGGGCTTTATTGCTGTAAGCATTGATGATGCGGTATTTGGTCGCCTTAGTTGGTAGCTCAGGCATGATATCCTCGCCACCCTGGATGTTGAACACCGTCTCGGAGTTCTTGCAATGAGCCTCATTTTCAGTATCGTAGCCAGCTCCGTTAGGCCATCCGGGAGTGCGAATAATGAACTCACGCATAGGACCCTGACCATTGTAGAACACGTCGTGGTCAAGAGCTATGAAGCGGAATGTCGTGGCACCAGCCTGACGCTCCGATGTACCTACGAAGCCCTGCACAGCACAACCTTCCTGATAGCTGTCAGGATGGCGATAGACGGCAGCTGCAGTCCAGCGGTCGCGGTTCTCGGCATAGCCAAGGCGCGTGCCAAGACTGGCCTTCATGAACTGCGAGCGCGCGTGATCGCAAGTTCCCCACCAAATCCCTTTCGTCATTCCATAGGTCGAAGCCACCATCGCTTCCATCGTATTGTGCAGTTCATCACCTACGCCGACTTTACCTTCGGATTTCACCAAGGTATAGAAATCAGCAAACTGGTCAAATGATCCTGCAAGCTGATGTGTATTGCCCTCGTCGAGATACTCCTTGCTGTAGTTATACCACTCCGCCGCATACTCAGGACTAAGCGTATTGCCGCCACAAAGCAGAACGCCATTGAACTGGCTGTCCTCGCGAATGGCCTTGCAGATGGCTTTGAACGTTGCCTTTGTACCCTGATTCCAACCAGAATAGTCTGGCTCATTGAAGGGCGAGATGCTCTCAACCTTCAGCCCCTTAGACTCAACATATTGTTTCGTCAGACCAATCAACTGTGCCCAGCGCGGGCCATTGATAGAGGCCGAGCTTTTGTACCAATTGGCTACGGCCTTACCTTCCTGCGGGTCACAGTTCAAATTGATAGTTGCAAAACGGGAGAATTTGGCGATACGGATACGCTCATCCAATGCTGTTTTCTGCTCGGACGAAAGGCTCCCTTCTGCAACACTATGACTGGGCTGGAAACTCAGGCGAACAATCTTGATCATCTCCTGTCCAGCGAAGTTCAAGCCACGACGCATATTTCCTTCGCTAATCCAGGCCTGATCCAGGCCCCAAACGATATCGGGCAGTTTGGTCCCTGAATCTTCGATGCGGAAGGGGATATTGGTGTGGGGCACATCAGTAGTTACCGACTGCGATGCGCCAGACATGGGATATTCCTGTGCAAGCACATTAGAACCGACACTCAGCATAACAGCCAACGAGACGGACTGCAACAGAGTCTTTGTTTCTATCTTCATAATAGCCATATTTTATTTTATGCAAAAGGATTCTTATTATAGACGCTTTGGTCAGCTGTAAGCAGTTCTTTGACGTGGCGCTGGCAAAGTTTGCGCAACTCGTTGCAGAAGAGCAGAAGGGCTATGGACAGCAAGCCCTGGGCAGATTCCGAGACATCGGAAGTCATGGCAATGGCGTCATATATGCCATGGGCCAGCACAGGCACAGCCCACATCATGATGTAGTTACGCTTGGGGTTGTGGCCGAAACGGGCAACGCTATAGTAGTAACCCATCAACACCGCAAAAAAGAAATGAGCAGGCACAGCCAACAAGCCGCGCATCACAGCCAAAAGGGGCCAGCCGTCCTCTGCATTGAACAGATACATCACATTCTCAAAGGCGGCGAAGCCAAGACCCACACACACAGCATAGACGATGCCGTCGAAATACTCGTCGAAATAAGGGTTCTTACGCAGCAATAACCATAGAAATAAGAGCTTGGCTGTTTCCTCAGGAATGGCCGCTGCGCCAAATGAATACCACGTGGCAGACAATGCGTTGGTGTAATCCTCCGGCACGACACCGATGGCTATCAGAGGCTGCGAAATCAGCAGCGAGGCAAAAATGGCATACACGCCATAGAGCAACCCTTTGAGAATCCAGGGGACAGGCTCAGGGTGTTCCTTGTCTCGCACCAGCACGATAATCATCAAAATCACCGCCGGCAAGAGCGCTGCAACAAGAATGACGTAGTTGAGCATTTCCTTATGATAAACGCGTGTGCGCGAGTTTAAAAGGCACTTAATCGAGGACAAAGTAAGAAAAAAATGTGGGAACATGCAAATTTTCAGGCATAAAGTTGCAATAGAGCGAAAAAGTTTACGATTTCTTATCCGAAAACTTGCACAGACATCAAAAGGCTCTTATCTTTGCAACACCATTCCAAAGAAAGAATGGCATCGATCATTGACACAGCAAACATTGCGACATAACAACCGCATCGGTTAGATTGGGAGACTCATCAATTACATCCAGAATACCGAGAAGGCTTCGTTCTCTAATGGCGGGCTGCGCCCTTCGGGGTAACCTCTTCACGGAGGCCGGCAGATTACAAAGGAAGCGAGCACTCAAATCATTTTTACTCGGAGTTCTCATCACATCACCGATGCGGTTTTCTATTTTAATAACCGTTTGAAAGCCTGCACCTTTTCATCAATCTGTTCATCTGTCAGTTGAGGTTGTTCTGCCTGTAGCCATTCCCTGAACGCACGTTCGGCTTTGGCCCGTGCCATGGCCTGTCCCATCTTCACGCCACTGGCATAAGGTGTCTGGGGCAGTAGTGCCCTGTTGAAATTTCCGTCGCTCATAAGTCAAATCCTTGTTTTGCGCCGCAAAAGTACAAAAAGTTGTTCATTTTTCACTTTTCATTTTTAAATTTTAATTCTAATCCGTACTTTTGCCGCGCATTATGGACCAGCACTTTCATCCTATCATCAACCAGCACCTCAAGAAGTTGTTTGAGGAACGCGACTGGAACGGCCTGCAGAGCTATCTCGACAGCCTCTCGCACTCCCATTTCCGCACGGCGGACTATATGATTGGCGAGCGCTTGCTTGCCAATGTGCCCTCCGACGATTTTTGGACTGTAGTGCAGCGGCTGCTTCTATGGCAACCCAAGGCGTTCACCGTCACGCTGGCGAAGGCTGCCGCCCCGCGCCTGCAGGCAGGGACGCTGTCTATCCACGACGAAGGGCTGCGCCAGTTGGCTGCAGCCCTACAGTCAGAGGAGCATGTGCTGGATCGGGAGAAACTGCTGTTGCAATGGCTGCCCGCCGTGCATGAACCTGCTATGATGGAAGAGCTCTTCCAGTTGTTTGGTCTCCAGGAGCCACATCGAAGGGTAGATTTCCTGATGCGAACGGATACACCCGTGGCAGCCTTCGTGCTGCTTCGCACGCTACGCTTCGAGGAACACGACCGCGACTACCTCACTACCGTCTGTCGCCAGCTCGTGCGCCGCGCCGCCACTCTCTCCCACTCTGCCGGGCGCTCAGACAGCCTCAGCTTCAATCTGGCCAGCCTGCTACGCACCTTCTTCGATCTGCCCGACATTCGCGGCACCTTCTCGCTGACCATTCAGCCCTACGAGCTCTCGCGTCTCGACACCGATTTCGATGTCTTCCGGCGGCTCATCACACGAGTGTAAAGTCGTTGGTTATCAGCAGCAAGCTCTACAACTTGAAGGCTTCGCTCTTCACGTAAATGCGATATTGGCGGATGCTTTCAGGTGCTCCAGCCTCTACGCGCGGCAGGTACTGGAATCCCGTGAAGGTCTGATCCTGACCGAGGTCGATAATCAGATAGTGGGGGAACTGCACGCCGCGGTTCGTGGACCAATAGGTACTTTCCTGCAGGTCGAATATCTTGTCTGCTGTCTTGTTACCTGTCTCTATGTCCTCGTCGTCGCAGTAGGCCACCTGCCAGGGCTCACGACTCAGGCGTCTGCCGTCGGCGCCGAGCATATACCATTCGGCGATGCAGCAGTATTCGCGGTTCATGTGACTGTTCAGCGCTTCGATGCAGACATAGCGGCCGCTCACAGGTGCCTCGAACTTCACCTCCTGCCAGCCGTTACCGGCCTTGAACTCGCCCTCCATCACGGGTGTCTCACCCGTAAGGTCAAGCGTCTGACCTTCCAGGCGATGGGTTTGCGGACGATCGAGGTTCAGCTTGTCGATGATAGGTTTCTGCAGACCTTCGATGGTCTTTTCGCCGCGCGGGCCCATGACGTCGAAGACAATGACTTCATTCTTCCCCTTCTTCAGCCAGCAACCGGGCACGTAGAGCGTCTGCTGCGGACCGATATACCAGTGGCGCCCCACAGCGTGACCATTGACATAGACCTGTCCCTTTCCCCAGTTCTCGAGGTTCAGGAACGTGTCGCCTACCTTCTTGAGATTGAAGTAGCCGCGATAGTAGCCGCGACCGAAGCAGAGGTCTTCGCTATCCTTGGCAAAGCGCATGCCACGTCCGATGCTGGGAGTGTTGATGTATTCACGCGTCACAGGTTTCTCCTGCTGCATCTTCAGGGCTTCGACAGCCACTTCGTAGTCATCAGGAATACGCATACATTCCCATTGGTTAGGTGTGAACGTGACCTTGGTCTCGTCAACACCGCCGAGGTGCGAACGGAGGGTAGCCGTGATGGTGGGGTTGCCTATCAGGCCCTTGAAGTCCTTGATGGCACGACCGAAGTTGATGCGCCCCATTCCTTCAACGAGAATCTGTAGTTCCTGTCCTTGTTTGATGGCGGGCAGGGCAAGTGTCTTCTCGCTCTTCACACGGTCAAGCTTGCCGATGAACTTGCCATCAATGAATACCTGTGCGTAGTCGTGGGCATCGAGATTGAGGGTGCAAAGCCACTTATCTACAGGAGTAACGCCCTCCGCCTGCACGTCGTTGATTTCGGGCAGACGGGTGGAATAGAGCACACAGCCCCATCCCATATCGAGTTCTTCAAAAGTCTTCGGACAATTACCATGTGCTTCTTTTTCATGGTCCCACCATGTATATCTGTAATCAAATCCATTAAAGAGCGGTGCAAACTCGGTGAGTTCGAACTTGGGAATTGCAATAGTGGGATATTCCTTCGGCACAGCAGGCAACTTCTTGGGTGCTCCCCATTTTCCTGTGATCGGGTCGAACTCGCCGCTGTATTTCTCCATTGCCTCGCGCAGTTTCCAGAACTTGGGTGTCAGCTGACCTGCCTCGTTGATGGGTGCATCGTAGTCGTAGCTGGTAACGTCGGGTGCAAAGCCAGGACTGTTGGCACCTGCCCAATGGCCCCAGTTGGTGCCGCCGTGTGTCATGTAAAGGGAGAAGCTGATGCCGCGGTCGAGCATCTGACTGATGCCATCGACCATCGCCTCAGCGCCGCGCGTCTCGTGGCGGCCACCCCACTTGTCGAACCAGCCGCTCCAGAACTCCGAGCACATCTTCGGGCTGTTGGGACGCAGCTCGCCGAGTTTCTTAAACTCCTGATCGATATTCGCTCCCGTGCCGAAATTCATCGTCCACGTGAGGTCGTCGAGGCCGTTCTTGGTGAAGTTGGAACTCCAGTCGCATTGGAACAGTTCCACCTTGTCGAAGCCACTCTTGCGGATGATATCGCGAACGGCGCTGATGTAGGGCTTGTCCTCGCCATAGCTACCGTACTCGTTCTCCACCTGCACCATGATGATGGGACCGCCCTTCTCAATGGTCAGGTCGCCGAGCTGCTCGCCCACCTTCTGTTCAAAAATCTCCAGGCGCTCCATGAAATAAGGATCCTGCTCGCGCAGACGGATATCCTTCTTCTTCAGCAGCCACCAGGGCAGACCGCCCATCTCCCATTCAGCACAAACGTAAGGACCGGGACGCACGATGACCCACATTCCATTGGCCTTGGCCAACTGCACGAAAGCGCGGATATCGTTGTTGCCTGTGAAATCGAACTGACCCTCACGCTGTTCGTGAGAGTTCCAGAAGATGTAGATACACAGCGTGTTCATTCCCAGCGCCTTGCACATCTTGATGCGCTGGTCCCAGTATTCGCGCGGAATACGCGGATAATGCACCTCGGCAGCCTTAATCACGAAGGGTTTTCCATTCAGCAGGAAGGTCTTATTGCCCACCTGAAAACTACCTGATTTAGAAGCTTCTGCAGCCTCTGCAGGCAAGAGCACACTGACCATCATCGCCAGTGCGAAGAGCAGTTTTTTTGTCATGGTTGGTAAATGATTATGTTGTTGCATTTCTGGCACAAAGATAGCCGTTTTTTCCGACTCCGCCAATCTTTTCCCAAGTTTTTCTCAACATTTTTCGGCGATGCCCCGCCCTTTTTTCTGCTTTTAGCATTTTTTATCATGAGCGTTGCCTGATATTTGAACAACTTTAAATAGCTTTGTGGCGAATAAGCACCAAAAATCATCATAGGAAAATGAAAAAGAATCTTTTATCTTTGGCTTTAATGGCTACACTCGTGACCGGTTGCACGCAGCAGAAGAAAACGCTCGTGCTGTATTATTCCCAGACAGGTACGACACAGGCAGTCGCAGAGGAACTCCAACAACAGCTCGGAGCAGACATCGAACGCATCGAGGTCGTGAATCCCTACGACGGCGACTTCCAGGCTACCATCCAGCGCTGTGGCGAAGAGATGAAGAGCGGCGAACTGCCTGAGCTTAAGCCGCTTCAAGTGGATCTCAATGACTACGATGTCATCTTCATCGGCTTTCCCGTGTGGTTTGGCACTTACGCCAGACCCATTGCCGCATTGGTCAAAGACAACGACTTTGCCGGCAAGACTGTCGTCCCGTTCTGCTCCTTCGGCAGCGGAGGTCTGAACAGCTCCACCGATGCCCTCCGCGAGGCTTTACCCAAGGCCGATATCCGTCAGGGCTACGGCGTGCGCACAGCCCGCGTGGCCGCAGCAGCCAAGGAACTGAACCGCTTCCTCATCGAGAACGGCTTCAAGGAAGGCACCGTTGCTCCCCTGCCCGACTATAGCGAACAGGTTCCTGTGACAGCAGAGGACAGCACACTCTTCGACGCAGCCTGCTCCAGCTATCAGTTCCCGCTTGGCACGCCGCTGACTGTCGGCAAGCGCCAGACCGAGGAAAGCACGGATTACAAGTTCACGGTCAAGAGCCAGGGGATGAACGGCGAAGAAAGCACCTCCATCATCTTTGTCACCATCAAAAACGAGGAAGGGGCTACACCTGAATTCACAGAAGTAGTGAGATAAAAAAAGTGAGAAATATATTTACATTTCTCGTCCTTGTAGCGACGATTTCGGCCAAGGCGCAGACGACGTCACAGGAGTCCGTGACGCTGTCCGAGGGTTGGACCTTCCGTCAGGAGCGCCTCCGCAACTGGCATCCTGCCACGGTACCTGGAACCGTTCACACAGACCTGATGGCCATCGGGAGCATCGGCGACCCGTTCTTTGGGCTGAATGAGCGCGCAGTTCAATGGATCGACAAGGAGGACTGGCTCTACGAAAAACATTTCGAAGTCACGGAGGCGCAGCAGCAACGCGCGCGCCGCGAGCTGACCTTCTACGGTCTGGACACCTACGCCGACGTATGGCTCAACGACACGCTCATCCTCGAGGCCGACAATATGTTTCGCACTTGGCACGCCGATGTGACGCGCCTGACCCACGTGGGCAAGAACCATCTGCGCGTGCGCCTCTATTCGCCCGTGAAGAGAGATCTGCCCAAGTGGCAGATGTTCCCTGACGAGTACCACGCCAGCTCCGACCAGAGCGAGAACGGCGGCCTGCTCAACCGTCAGTTGTCGCCCTTCATCCGCAAGGCCCCCTACCACTACGGCTGGGACTGGGGCCCGCGCCTCGTGGCGATGGGAATTTGGCGTCCGGTAGTGTTCACGGCATGGGACGAGGCCATCATCCGCGATGTCTTTGTGGAGCAGCAGGAGGTGACGCGCAAGCGCGCTGTCATCCGTCACCACGTCACCATCGAGGCCGACCACGACGTTACAGCCACCATCACCGTCACCGACTCTGCATCGCAGCGTCAGCTGGCAAAACAGACGGCGAGCCTCAAACGCGGCCTGAACACCGTCACCCTACCCTATACCATCCACAACCCCCGCCTGTGGTGGAGCAACGGCCTGGGCAAGCCGCACCTGTACAACTTGCTCACACGCGTTGAGACCACACCCCATTCCTCATTCATCAGTCATCAGTCATCATTCATCAATCATCAGTCATCAATCATCAATCATCAGTCATCATTCATCAGTCATCATTCATCAATCATCAATCCTCAATCATCATTCATCAATCATCAGTCATCATTCATCAATCCTCAATCATCAATCCTCTATCATCAATCATCAGTCGCTACCAAAGTCGGTCTCCGTTCCCTCCGTCTCCATCGTGTGCCCGACGCCGACGGCCAAGGCGAGGCATTCTATTTCACCCTCAATGGCGAAAAGGTGTTCATGAAAGGGGCCAACTACATCCCCTGCGATGTCTTTCTGCCTCGTGTCACGGATTCCATCTACCGCCGCACCATCGGCGATGCCGTGGCGGCAAACATGAATATGATTCGCGTGTGGGGCGGCGGCGTGTATGAAGACAACCGCTTCTACGAGCTATGCGACGAGAACGGCATCCTCGTCTGGCAGGACTTCATGTTCGCCTGCTCGATGTATCCCGCCGACTCGGCGTTCCTGGAGAACATCCGTCAGGAGGCCATCGACAACGTGAAACGCCTGCGCAACCATCCCTGCATCGCCCTGTGGTGCGGCAACAACGAGATTCTTGATGCGTGGACCAACTGGGGCTGGAAGCGGCAAAGCCAACAGCGCGGCGGCGAAGTCGCCGAACGCCTCTGGGCCGAGTACCAAGCCATCTTCTTGAAGACACTACCCGAGGTGGTGGCACGCTACGCTCCTCAGACCCAATACCAGTCCACTTCGCCCCTCGCCGCTGACGACGGCAAGCGCGATTTCACGCGGGGCGACTATCACTACTGGGAGGTGTGGCACGGCCTCCGTCCCATCAGCGAATACAACACAGCACGCGCGCGTTTCTTCAGCGAATATGGCATGCAGAGCTTCCCTGAGCTGTCCAGCGTGAAGCGTTTCTGCCCTGATCCTCAGGAATGGAGCATCACCTCAGATGTGATGATGGCCCACCAGCGCGGCGGCACCCACGCCAACGAACTCATCGAGCGCTACCTGACAGCTGATTACGGCCGTCCGCAGGCCTTCGACACCCTGCTCTACGTGGGACAGCTCATGCAGGGCGAAGCCATGAAGACGGCCGTGGAAGCCCATCGCCGCGACAAAGGCCATTGCTGGGGCTCGCTCGTGTGGCAGCTCAACGACTGCTGGCCCGTCGCCTCGTGGTCCACCCGCGACTACTACGGCCGCTGGAAAGCCGCCCACTACATGATTCGGCGCGCCATGGCCGACATCCTCGTGTCACCCATCCAACAGGACAGCACGCTCCACATCTATATTGTCAACGACCGCCTCACCCCCGTCTGCGACAAGTTCATCGTGGAGGTTTATAAAAGTTCAAAGTTCTTCGCAAGCGAAGCATCGCAAGCGCCGAGCGCAAAGTTCAATGTTCAATGTTCTTCGCAGAGCGAAGCGTCGCAAGCGCCGAGCGCAAAGTTCAAAGTTCAAAGTTCAAAGTTCAAAGTTCAAAGTTCAAAGCTGAAAGTTCCTGCCAACAGCTCCGTTGATGTCTGGAGTATGCCTGTCACCCAGCTGCTGGCCGCAGCAGGCGTAGCAGCTGACGAGGCCATCATCCACGTGGAGTTCGGGGACTACAAGAACAACTATATCCTCGTCCGTCCCAAAGAGCTGAAGCTGCAGCCCGCGCATCTGCAATGGAGCTTGAAGGGCAACGAGCTCACAATCACCTCCGACGCCTATGCCCGCGGCATCTTCCTGAGCCTCGACGGCGACCCCGACCACCACTTCTCCGACAACTACTTCGACCTCCTGCCGGGTGAAACGCGCACCGTCACCGTCAAGACCTCCCTCCCCAGCGCCGACCTACAGCGCCGCATCAGCCTATTCCAGTTTTCTATCTATTAGGATGCCGATGGCACTTGTGACGCTTCTTCGAGCAATAGCGAGTCTGAAGAAATCTTTCAAAAAATCTTATTCAAAATCTTTCAAAATATTATTTCCGTAGATTGACGAATAGATTGACGATGATTGACGACAACAAAAACTCCGTTAGCGATGACCATTTATTATAGACGTCAATCTGCGAGAATCTGAACGTCAATCTCCATCAATGATTTTTCGGAGCGAAGCCGCTACGCGGGGGCTTCGAGAGTTAGCTTCGCTGACTTTCTTGGATTCGCTGCGCGAAGCGCTCGGCACTTGTGACGCTTCTTCGAGCAATAGCGAGTCTGAAGAAATCTTTCAAAAATCTTATTCAAAATCTTTCAAAATAGGTTTCTCGATGCTCAAGCGACGTTCGCGTAGCCGTCGCTAATTCGTGTAATTCGTCAAATTAGTTGTTGAAAAAACATGAGATTTTGTTTGATTTTGTACTGATTTTGGAGGATTTGTCTCTTCTTGAAAAGTGACCACCCTCCCCTCCCTCACGGGCGAAGAGGGTCTTTAGATGATTGCCCTTTGGCCATCAGTGCCCG
>Ga0310786_10008169_pt1 | contig 13491 bp, 5 predicted proteins | sample AusTroGonzalo_MG_FD_203881 | JGI IMG/M metagenome (GOLD analysis project Ga0310786, IMG submission 203881) | Bovine rumen microbial communities from tropical cattle in Woodstock, Queensland, Australia - Gonzalo_03 (v2) (version 2) | ecosystem: Host-associated > Mammals > Digestive system >... | reverse complement strand
AGGCCGCAAGAACGCCGCGATCACGGGCTTCTCCATGGGCGGCCGCGAAGCCATGTTCATCGCGTTCCGTCACCCGGAACTTTTCGGCTATGTCGGCGCGGCCTGCCCAGCGCCCGGGCTTATTCCCGTGCCGAATTCAGCCTTGCATCCCGGCCAGATGACGGCGGAGGAAATGAAGTTCCCGGCAGAATACACCCCGAAATTCTTCCTGCTGAGCGCGGGCGGAAACGACAATGCGGTCCGCAATACCCCGTCGGACTACAGCAAGATTCTGACCGACAACGGCATGGATCATATTTTCAGCCTGACGCCCGGCACGGGTCACGACCCCTCGAGTGTCAAACCGCATCTGTACAAGTTTTTCCAGATCGTCTTCCAGTAACGCCCGCTATCTGTATTTAACGCCTCCGGTATCCGCCGGGGGCGCACCACTGGAAAGAAAAACCCAACGGAGAGGATTTTCGCAGTCACTGCCAAAACGAATCCCCGGGCGCGCGTACATCGGGATGCGGTCCGGCGCAGTTAAAACCTTTCATTTGATTGTTTGTTTCACCTCAATTCTTAGGAAGGAAAGACAACTATGTCCATGAGAAAAACGATTTGTTCCGTAAAACCTGTCCCGATTCTGCTGGCATTGGCGTGTGCCGCTGCTTTTTTCACCTCGTGCGCGACGGATTCCGGGGATGCGGTATCGCGAAATGCACAGGGATTGCAGCTTCCGCAGGAAAAGAATCCGGATCTCATGGATGCGGACAAGCGCAAGGCAATCGCGGAAGAGGCTCTGGCGAAAATCGACAGCCAGTTTCCGGGTCTCGGTCAAGTACGCACATCACCTTTGAATCAGCTGAGAATCCGCGACATTTGCATCCTGCCGAATGATGACGGGCTGTATTACCTTGTGGCATTCGGCGGCGCCCGCACGGCGGATGGGCAATTCGGGCGTGGATTTGTGACGTATGTCAGCGAAGACCTGGAACAGTGGCGCGGCCCTTATCCGGCATTCATACCGAAGGAGGGGACGTTCTGGCGCATTCACGATTTCTGGGCGCCGGAACTTCATTGCTGGAAGGGCAATTACTATATCTTCGGGACGACCGGAGATGATTCGCACCGGGGCACCCAGATCTTCCGTTCGACCAGCGGCAATCCTGCCGGGCCTTACGAGCCCGTTACACCGCGTCCGGTAACGCCGGAGGATTGGATGTGCCTGGACGGAACGCTTTACGTGGATGAGGCGGGCGACCCGTGGATGGTGTTCTGCCACGAATGGGTACAGGTCACGGACGGAACCATCTGTGCTGCGCGGCTCTCGGATGATTTCACACATCTGGAAGGCGAACCGATTCTGCTGTTCCACGGTTCCGATGGTCCGAACAACCACCCTGATCCGGGCAAGGATAATTATGTGACCGACGGGGCATATCTTTTCCGTGAGGACGGGCTGTTGAAAATGATCTGGAGCGGGTATGACAACGGCGCCTACAATCTCTGGCTGGCCGTGTCGGAAAGCGGAAAGCTTCAGGGGCCGTGGAAACAGATCGCGAAGCCGCTCTACACGAAAGACGGCGGGCACGGGATGCACTTTGTGACATTCGAGGGGAAACATAAGATCATTCTCCATGCGCCGAACCGCGATTCGCGTGCTGTCCTCCTGGACTGTGACGGGAAGGCTGTGCAGCCGTAAACGCGGGAAAGTTCAGGATGTCAACCTAATCCCGGACAGGTGGTGTTGAGCGTCAGAGATCGGAGATCTTAACGGAACGCGATATTGCAATGACGAACTGGACATTTTTATGCTCATAACTCCCGTTTTTCTCTGATTCTCCGGTTCTCTGATTTGAGCGTCGATGGTCGGTTTTCAGCTCCGGTTCGTTTTTCGTATTCGAGCTCAATACCCCCAGGAGACGATCTCCCACCTGCCGTCCTCCAAACGGCCAAGCCACCACTGGTAGTCGGTGTATTCCTCATCCAGATTCCATGTGTACGGCCCCTCCTCGACGGGCGAATGGAAGTTGCTCAGGAATTCCACGACCTGAACGTATTGCTTCCCCACATCTTCGGGCGGAATGTTCGACCGCACCTCGCGGAGAGAATTCAGCCATTCGAGGTTTTCCTCGTTGTTTGCCTCATCTCCTGCATAGCGGATGCTGTGGAGTTCGCAGTCGCCCGCAAAGGACACGAATTTATCCCGGATCATAAGGACTGCGGCGTTCAGCTCCTCCTGCGTGTAAAGCGAACTGGCGCCGAGGTCGATCGTGACCTCCGGCGCAGGCGCGGGCTTTTTCTCCGCGCAGGAGGACAGTGCCAGAAGCGCAAATACGGCAAAAAAGAGGCTGAACAGGTTTTTCGAAACCGATTTCATCTGAGCTTCACCGCTGGCCGGACGAGTTGATGGGATTGCCGTTCAGAACCAGTTCCAGCAGCAGATGCCCGCGAGCACAGTATAACCGGAGAGCATCATCAGCGGCGTATCCATGGAGTGCGGAGCGAACGCCTCGGCAAACGTCATCAGCGGCGGGAGGATGACCAGCGCGGCGACGAACTGGCGCGCGGTATCGAATTCGCCATGGAAAATGAAGATCGCGATCAGCGTCGTGAAGAACACGCAGGCGCTTCCCTCATAGGAACGCGTGTAGCTGCGTTTGAAGTTCCACGCCGGGACCGTGTATTTGTGCTTGCCGAAATACTTGCCGATCGGTTCGGCAAGGCCGTCACCGATGCTCACCGCGAGCACGATTATCATGACCAGGTACGGCTCATGCAGGGTGTTTTCGAAGAGGTTCTGAAAGATCACGCTCAGCAGCAGGCCGGGGAGCAGGTTGCCGAGGATGATCCATTTCAGTGTGTTGGGGCGGTCTTCGGGCCGGTCCATGGAGTTGAACTGGAGCATGAAGAACCGACAGCTCTCGCGCAGCGGCTTGATGAGCAGCAGGAAGGTCAGCATCACGAAGAGGGTCTCCCACAGGTGCGGGAGCAGGCCCTCGTGCTTGCCGAAGGGGTTGATCAGCGGGGCAAGGTACGCGGCGAAATGCTGGAGCTTGCGCGTGTAGTTCACTTTGAACTTGGTCGGGCGCGTGTAGACGATGTAGCCTTTCTCGTCCGTGGCGCAGAACTTCCGGCAGATGAGGCCGCCGATCAGCGAAATGACACCGACGATGACGATTTTTGTCAGGCCGAACGCAAAGAATTCTCGGTCGACGGCACCCTTGTTGTCGTACCAGATGGTATAAACGGTCAGGCCGATGAGGGCGTAAATCCACATAAAAAGAAAGGCGAGGTCGAACGTCTTCGTCCAGGGTGCATCGTAAGTCCCGTATTCTTTTTCCGTGCTCATGTGGAACAGTCCTCCGTTGGTTCTTGTTTTGGTTGTGAGGGTGTCAAATGTATTTCTGCCTAAATATAACACGGTAAAAACGAAAAATCAAGGGAAAGTCCGCCATTCCTGAAAAAAGATTCGGGGAAACTGAAATCCGGTTGGACTTCATGCGTCGGAAGCGGAACGTAGTCCGCGGGAAACAGCTGGCGTTCTTTTGCTTTTTTTTGCGCATGGACTCGACGAAGATTCCTTTTGCGGGTTAGGCACAAAAAAGTGCACCGCACAAGTTGTGTCCAGCTTTTGGGGTGCACTTCACTCCGGCCTCGGGGGCTGACGTTCCATCGGCGTTTATGACCGTCAGCCTGTGCCGTGGCCTGTCATTCGACGAACCGTTTCAGTTCGTTCAAAAGCTCATTTACCTTCAGCGGCTTTGCGATATGTCCGTCCATGCCCGCCTTCAAGGACCTTTCCTTGTCTTCATCGAAGGCGTTGGCGGAGAATGCGAGGATCTTCAGCTTGTTTCCATCCGGGAGCTCTCGGATGACGGACGTCGTCTCATATCCATCCATCCCCGGCATCTGGACATCCATCAGGACCAAATCGTACGCGTCGGCGCCATTCTCCCGGATGATATTGACCGCAGTCTGTCCGTTCAGGGCGGTTTCGACGGTCACGCCCTGCCGCTGAAGCTGCAGCATCCCGATCCTGAGGTTGAGTTCGTTGTCGTCGACCATCAGGATCTTTTTCCCTTTCAACGAGTAGAACTGTTCTTCCTTGTTCTTCTGATCGGGACTTGTTTTCCCACATGCCTTCAGGGCTGCCGAAGCTCTGTGAACGCATCGCCGGATTTGACCGCATAATAATCTGCATGTCGACATTCTTGCCGCGTCAGTCCCCTGCCCTGCTCCATGTCTCGCGTGCGCTCCCGCGCAAATCACTGTAAGAAAGACGAAGAAAACTCGTTTTCAGGCTTGACAATCCCATGACACGGGGTTACATTGTCTTTAAAACCGGTTCCATTGCAAGCGGAGTTCTGATTCCGAGCTCATTTTGGAAAGAGTTTTTCAGGATTACTATGCCGAGGCCGCCATGCTTTTGTTTGTTTGCGCTCCCGATCGTTCATCTGCTTTTTCAGCCGGAGATCACGATATCCGGCGGACCTCCCGCATCCCCGGCGCAAACAGTTTCTCCAAGCTCCCCGTTCCCCGATCCTGCTTCAGGCGGCCATCCTCGCCTGGAGCCCAGGCGTTCCATCTTCCACGGTTTTAAGTTCAAAATAGCATATCATACCAGAAAGGACACCTCAAAATGGCCGAATACATCGTTTCCAGCGGCATCACCTGTGACGGGATCTGCCTTGAGGCCGATTCCATGATCATTGAGGAAGGCGGAATTGCGGACAACACCACGGTCTACGACGGCGGCACGCTCGACGTCTCCAGCAGCGGCACCGCAAACAACACCATCATGAGCGGCGGCACGCTCAATGTCTCCAGCGGCGCCCTGGCGAGCGACACTTTCGTGAAAGGCGGCGATCTCAATGTCTTCAGCGGCGGCACCGCAACCGGGATCGTCGAGGACGGCGGTTATGTTGAAGTGGAGGAAGGCGCGAGTGTCACGTTTGTGCCCCATTCGTTCTCCGAGCTTGTTCTCTCCACGGAAAACGGCGTGTATCATACCACATTGCACTCCGGGACTACGGCGAACAGCACCACCATTATGACGGGCAGGTTCATCGTCTACTCCGGCGGCACGGCGAACGACACCGTCAACTCCGGCGGAAGCATGTGGGTCTCCAGCGGAGGCATCGCGAACGACACCACGATATATGCCGGCGGCAGCCTGTATCTCTGTGCCGGCGGAACGATGACCGGGCAGATGACATTTGAAAACGGGGCGGCAATCCTTGTCGAAGAGGGCGCGGTCGTTGACTTCGACCTTACCGGGACGACCGCGGGCGCGGCGGCGCTCTTGAACGACTTCTGGATCGTGGACGGGACGCCGGACTTCACGCTCACAGTCGACGGCACGCAGGAATTCGGCGACTACATCCTCGCCGGAAACGCGGCTGAATTCGACAGCACGATCACCGTAGTGAACACGGTTGGCGAAGAACTCGGCGTCCTCACCCTCGGGGAAACACGCAGGATCGTCGACACGGCATACACCCTGAACCTTTCCGAGGAGGTCCTCTACGTCTCCCTGGCGGATGGCACGGGCATCCCCATCATTTCCAGCGGGACCGTGATCGAAAACGAGGAGCAGATCATTTCCTCCGGCGTGATCTACCAAACGACCATTGTTTCCTCCGGCGGCAGGATCCAGATCTCCCGCGGCGGGACCGCGAACGACCCCACGGTCTACGACGGCGGCGGGATCGACGTCTACTCCGGCGGCCTCATCAATGGCGCCGTGATCTCGTCCGGCTACCTGGCCATCCACTCCAGCGGCACGGCGAACTTCACCACGATCGTAGACGGCGGCTCCATGTACATCTCCAACGGCGGGTATGCCAGCGACACGGTCTGTTTGTCCGGTTCGGTCACGGTCTACGACGGCGGCATCGCGGACGGTGTTGATGTCAAGTCCAGGGGGAGACTCCACATCTCCTCCGGCGGTACGGTCACGGGGCAGATGACATTCGAAAACGGAGCGATCGTTTCCGCGCACCCCGGCGCCATCATCGACTTCGGCCTCACCGGGACGACCGCGGGCGCGCCTGCGCTTATGAACGACCTTTCCATCGTCCGCGGGACGCCGATTTACACGCTTACGGTCGACGGCATGCAGGAGTCGGGCAAATACGTGCTCGCCGAAAACGCCACGGGGTTCGACAAGACCATCACCGTAAGGAATCCGGCAGGAGAGGAGCTCGGCACGATCTCCGCCGGCGGGTCGCTCGCCACCGCCAATGCCCAATACACGCTGAGGCTCTTCCAGGGGGTGCTGTCCGTTTCCGTTGCCGAGATCCCGGGCGCGTCCGTCGTTTCCAGCGGCCTGGTGCTTCTGGACGAAGGCCGGATCGTCTCCGACGGCGAGATCTACGAGGACACCACCATCTTCTCCGGCGGCTGGCTTTACGTTTCCTCCGGCGGTGTGGCCGACAATGTCTACGTCGATTTCCAGGGGGAAATGATCGTATCCAGCGGCGGCAAGGCGACCGGAAACCTCTACTTGGAAGACCCAATGGGCATTTCGTTCGAAGAAGGCTCCATTCTTGAGTTTGACCTGCTCGACACGCCTCCGGGCGCACCCGCGATCGTGAACGACCTTTCGCGCATCGAGGGGACGCCGGATTACACCCTCGTCGTCAATGCCGATCAGGCAAACGGCGTTTACTTCCTTGCGCGCGGCGCGGAGGGATTCGATGAGACCATCACGGTCACGAACAAGATCGGAGAAGAGCTCGGCACACTCTCCGTCGGCGGGACGATCACGCTCTCCGGCATTGACTTCACCCTGGTCCTTTCCGAGGGCACCCTGTGTCTTTCTGTCACCGCCGACTCGGATACGCCGGTCACTTACAACGGCATTGTGCTCACAAACGAAGACCGGATCGTCTATCCCGGCGAGATCTACGAATGGATCACGGTCAACACCGGCAGCTGGCTTTACGTTACCTCCGGCGGTTTCGTGACGACGACCACCGTCCACTCCGGCGGCGGGATCCACATCTCCTCCGGCGGCACGGTGGACAATTCCGTGATCTCCGGCTATTTGGCTGTCTCCTCCGGCGGCATCCTGAACGACGCAACCGTCATCTCCGGTGGCTTGATCGACATTTTCAGCAGCGGCACCGCAAATGACACGATCGTCTCCGCCGGCGGCAGTGTTTACGTCTCCAACGGTGGAACGGCGAACAAGACCACGGTCAACGCCGATGGCGAACTCACCGTCTTCGACGGGGGGACAGCAAACAGCACTACGGTCAACTTCAGAGGTAACATGCACGTCTCCGGCGGTGTCGCCAACAGTACCACTGTCAGTAGCGGCGACATGCTCGTCTCCAATGGTGGAACAGCGAATGACACCACAATCAAAGCTGGTGGTATCCTAAGTATTCTTTCCGGTGGGGCAGCGAGTACGGCATTGGTTTCCTCCGGTGGTAGTTTGTTTGTTTCGTCCGGAGGAAAAATGACCGGACAAATGTTGTTCACAGATGGAGCAGTTGTTTCGTTTGAAAATGAAGCTACTCTCGACTTTGATATTTCCGAACTATCTCCCACCTCAGAAGCCCCCCTGACAAACAAATTATCTCTTATTGCCGGGAATCCAAATTATACGATTACGGTTTCAGCTTCACAAGAGAAAGGGAGCTATATTCTCGCTAAAGGTGTAGCTGGTTTCGATGGTACAATCACAGTCAATAATACCCTTGGCGAAACGCTTGGTACATTATCAGTTGGCTGTCCATTAGAGCAAGACAATAATCTTTATCAACTTAATCTTTCGGATGAAGAGCTGAGTCTTTCTGTTTATAATGTCCATTCTGAAAGTACTATCACTAACACATATGGTGGGACGATTCATGACTACGAGATATATAGTAACACCTCGCTATCTGCTGGGGGAAAATTGTTTGTTTCATCCGGAGGAACGGCAAATGAAACAACAATTAACGGGGGAACGATGTATGTTATGACGGGGGGAATAGCCAACGATGCAAATGCTAGTCAATATAACGTCTTATATCCCGCAGCAATATTTGTTTCCTCCGGGGGAAAGGTGAATAATGCAGTTCTATCGCTTGGCGGACAAATGACTGTTTCCTCAGGAGCAACAGCAAATAATACAATCGTCTATTCAAGCGGCTCTTTTTCTGTTCTTTCGGGAGGAACAGCGAATAATACTACTCTTATGCGTGGTGCCGCAATGGTTGTATATAATACAGAAATGAACGATACAACCATCAATTCAGGAGCATATCTAGCTATTTCCTCTGGAGACATTGGAGAAGCCCACAACATTTTAGTAAACTCCGGAGGAGGTCTGAGCATCGCCTCTGGAGGAACGGCTTTAGATATTGTTGAAAACGGAGGACGCGTTATTGTTGGTTCTGGAGCAATAGTATCTTTTGTCGCCAACACGTTCTCTGGATTAACATTCCATAACTATGACGAAGCGACTGCACATGCTGGTACAATAGCGAGCGATATCACAATTAATGGAGGAGGAGAATTCTCTCTCTTTTCTGGAGGAATCGTCAAAGATGTCACGGTTAATGGGGGGAAAATTTTTATATCCTCCGGCGGCATTCTTACAGGAAAAATGACTTTTTCTGACAGTGCAACTGTTGCTTTTGTGGAAGACGGAGGTATCATAGATTTCGATATCTCACAATTGACCCCTGATGCAGATGCACGTATCAACAATCTCTCGGCAGTTTCTCGTCAAGCTGTGGGAAGTTATGCTGTCGTTTACGACAAACTAGGCTGGGCAAGCGGTCAAGACTACACAATTACAGTTTCTGACACTCAACTCGAGGGAACATATGTTCTGGCGTATGGTGCAGCTGGATTCAACAAGGAAATCACTGTTCAGAATACGATTGGAGAAACTCTCGGGACGATTTCTGTCGGTGAAAAACTTGCTATAGGGAAAACCGTCTTTTATTCTTTGGAGCTTTCTGAAGATGCTCTGACATTGACAGTTGCTCCTAACGAATTGCCGACCATATCAAATATTCAAGCGAGTATCACTTCGCCAACCAATCAAGATATCGTAATCTCTGCAAGATTTGTGGATGACTTTGAGCTTGCATCTTCTTTATACAGGATAGGGGATGGAGAAGATTGGATTGACTATGTAGATGGTGTTAATGTTTCTGAAAACACTACTGTTTTCTTCAAGGCAATAGATGCAGCAGGAAATGAATCTGAGGCCAGCTACGAGGTGACGAACATCGACAAGGTCCCGCCGGAAGCCCCGGCTGCGGCCGCGGATATCTCCGCTCCGACCAATACGGACGTGTTTGTCTCCGCTGAATTCAGCGAGGACACGGCGTTCGGGGAATACAGCCTGGACGGCGAAAACTGGAACGAATATCCCGGCGCGGTCAAGTTCGAGGAGAACGGCATCGTGTATTTCCGCGCCACGGATGCGGTCGGAAATGTCTCCGACGTGACGCCGTTCGAGGTGACGAACATCGACAAGACCCCGCCGGAAGCCCCGGCGGCAACGGCAGACGTCACGACACCGACGAACCGGAACGTGAGCGTGTCCGCGACCTTCAGCGACGACTCGGTGAAACAGGAGTATTCGCTGGACGGCGAGACTTGGAACGATTATGTCGGCGAGGTCAAGTTCGAAAAGAACGGCATCGTGTATTTCCGCGCCACGGATGCGGTCGGGAACGTGTCCGACGTGACGCCATTCGAGGTGACGAACATCGACACCACTGAGCCGGAGAAACCGGTGTTCACGGCGGACATCACCACGCCCACGAATAAGGATGTAACGGTAACGGCGGAGTTCAGCGCGGACAGCGTCCGGAAGGAATACTCGCTGGACGGCACGAACTGGTCGGACTACACCGAGGCGATCACGTTCACGGAAAACGGCACGGTGTCGTTCCGCGGCACGGACGAGGCCGGAAACGTGTCCGAAGTCGCCAGCTGCGAGGTAACGAACATCGACAGGGCGAAGCCGGTCATCACGCTCGCCGGCGACACCGCCACGCCGCTTCAGGCAAGCACGCTGACCGCGACGGTGGACGACAGCAGCGACATCTACTATTCGACCAACGGCACGAACTGGACGAAGTACGAGGGCGAAATCACGGTTATCGCGAACGCCACCTATGATTTCAGGGCGACCGACGCCGCGGGCAATACGGGAACGTGTCAGATCACATTCGCTAACATCGACACCACCGCGCCTGTGATCACGCTCGCCGCCGACAATGAGACGCCGCTTCAGGTTAGCATGCTGACCGCGACGGTGGACGACGCGAGCAAGATCTATTACCGCATCGACGGTTCCGAGGCATGGACGGAATACACCGGGACGCTCGAGGTCAAGGCAAACGCGATCTATAACTTCAGGGCGACCGATGCCGCGGGCAATACGGGAACGTGTCAGATCACATTCGCAAATATCGACACCACCGCACCGACGGTCAGCGATGTCAAAGCCGACATCACAGATCCGACCAACCAGAACGTCTTCGTGACCGCGGCCTTCGCCGACAACGTGGCGTTGGCGTCTTCGTTGTACCGGATCGGAGAAACGGGCGAATGGCTCGCTTATGCGGACGGCGTAACCGTCACACAGAATGCCACGGTCCAGTTCAAGGCGGTCGACACAGCTGGCAATGCATCCGAGATCGTCAGCTTCACCGTCTCGAACATCGACAAGGTGAAGCCAGTCATCACGCTGATCGGGAACAATCAGACCCCTGTCCGCCAGACCATGCTCACGGCATTGGTCGACGACGGCAGCGAGATTTACTATTCCACCGACCAGAACACCTGGACGAAGTTTGAAGTCCAGTTCGTGGTCAACGCGAACGGGACCTATTTCTTCAGGGCGACCGACGCGGCAGGCAATACGGGAACAGACCAGATCACCTTCGCCAATATCAGCACCACAGCGCCCGCGAAGCCGATCGTGTCGGCGGACAAGACCTCGGTGACGAATCAGCCTGTGACCGTGTCTGCGGAGTTCAGCGAAGATTCCGTGGTCAGGCAGTACAGCCTCGACGGAGAGACCTGGCTCGACTACACGGCGCCGCTCGTTTTCGATAAGAACGGCTTCGCCTCGTTCCTCTGCGCGGATGCGGCAGGGAATTACACCTATACCATCTATGCCGTGACGAATATCGACACGACGCTTCCTGCGAAGCCCGTGGCATACGCCGACGTCACACAGGCGACCAATGGCAACGTGAACGTGACGGCGATCTTCAGCGACGATTCAATGAAGAAAGAATTCTCGCTGGACGGCGAGAACTGGACCAATTATACCGAGCCCGTCAAGTTCACTGAGAACGGCACGGTGTCGTTCCGCGGCACGGATGAGGCAGGAAACATATCCGAGATCACGCAATTCGAGGTAACGAACATCGACACGACCAAACCGGAAAAGCCGACGTTTACAGTGGATGTCACCACGCTCACAAATACGGACGTGATGGTCACGGCGGAGTTCAGCGAGGACAGCATCAGGAAGGAGTACAGCCTTGACGGCCAGAACTGGCTGAGCTGCACGGAAGCGGTCAAGTTCACCGAAAACGGCACGGTGTCGTTCCGCGGAACCGATGCGGCTGGCAACGTTTCCGAACTCGCAAGCTGGACGGTCGATAACATCGATAAGGTAAAACCGGTCATCACACTGGCGGGCGACAACACGACGCCGCTTCAGACAAGCATGCTGACCGCCAGCACGGAAGCCGGTCTCGATCTTTATGTCTCCACGGACGATGCGACCTGGGCCAAGTATGAGGGCGAAATCGCTGTTGCGGCCAATGCCACATACTACTTCAAGGTGACCGATGCGGCAGGCAATACAGGAACGGTTGAAATCACCTTCGGCAATATTGACAATGCGGCGCCGAGTGATCCGTCCGGATTGCAGGCCGTTGTGTCCGAGCAGACGGTCGCTCTGACTTGGAACGCGAGCACGGACGATGGATCCGGGGTCAAGGAATACATCCTGACATATTCGTTCGACGGTCAGGAGTTCACGGCCACGATCAGAGGCACGAGCTATGTGCTGAACGAGGTCGACTCCGGCAAATGGAGCTGGAGTGTGCAGGCGGTGGACCTTGTGGGGAATAAATCTGCCGTGACCGCCGGAGAAGCGTTTTCCGTTATCGGCTTCAAGCCGTATGTCGTGGAGTACAGTCCGGACAACTTCGAGCATGTCATCCGGTTCACGGTCACTTCGCCCTCGCTTGACTCGTTCCGTATGCCGGGCGGCACCTATCAACTGCGCGTCAGGGCGGAGGACAGCAGCGAATGGCTGACCGACGATTCCATCACTGCCGCAGAGATCGACAATACGCCGCAGCTCATCAGGTCCGATGAGGACGGCAATGCGGACGTGTTCTTCGCCAATGCCGTCGGCATATGGGAATCCGGCTATCTGGCGCAGCATACCGGCTCCAAAAACGATTGGAACGGAACCAATGAATACTCCGCCGTTTATGGCAAGAACCAGCTCGCGGATATCTTCGAGGGCTCGACCGATGCCAATATCCTGCTGCTGACCGACGATTCTAACGGAGACGGACTCTTCGTAGACGACATCTACTCCGAGTCGCCGGATGAACTCGGCCTGATCCAGTCGCGCATTGCGCAGATCGATGAAATCCGGGCCGGAGCTGGAAACGACATCGTGGATATGACCAGTCAGAAGTTCGAGTACATCGGCGATGGCCTCACGATTCGCGGAGGCAGCGGCAACGATACCATCTGGGCGAACAAGGGCAACAACTTCCTGTTCGGCGACGCAGGAAACGACCGTATCGTCGGCGCATCCGGCAACGACGTGATCGCGGGCGGCATCGGAAACGACCGCATGCACGGCGGCGGAGGAAACGACGTGTTCACGTTCTGCGAAAACTGGGGCGTGGACAATGTGGAACAGCTCGCAACCGGTTCGGTCACGCTGTGGTTTGCTTCCGGCAGTCAGGACAACTGGAACGCCGAAACGTTGATCTACACAGACGGAAACAACCGCGTTACGGTTTCCGGCGTTACTGCGGACAAGGTCACGCTTAAATTCGGCGACGATGGTTCAGCCCAGTTTGCCTCACTGACCAGCGTGGGCGCGTTCTTCGACGCCACCTCGGAACGTATCTTCGAGGAATCCGGCAAAGGCATTCTCGCGAGCTTGTGAGTATCGGACTAGGTTCAAACCTAAGTTTGTTCCATATGTGCTTCCCGATACCTTTGGCTTGTGAAATCGGTTTTGAGGACCTGATATAAATCTGGCTGTCCAGTCTAACTGAGAGAGTACGAGCAGCACTTCAAGATGCAAATCCTGGAGTGCTGCTCTTTCCCCTCAAAAGTCCCCCGGAGAGCATGAATCTATGCCATCGCTCGAGCATTTGCGCCTCGCCTTTCTTAAAAGAAGCGAGCGCGACCTTGAAAAAGTGCGTAGTTGTGGTATTATTATACCACCGGACGGTTGAAGAGCAGTCATGGTGACCGCTCGCTGTCCTATACCGTGAA
>Ga0310786_10008168_pt1 | contig 13493 bp, 9 predicted proteins | sample AusTroGonzalo_MG_FD_203881 | JGI IMG/M metagenome (GOLD analysis project Ga0310786, IMG submission 203881) | Bovine rumen microbial communities from tropical cattle in Woodstock, Queensland, Australia - Gonzalo_03 (v2) (version 2) | ecosystem: Host-associated > Mammals > Digestive system >... | reverse complement strand
CCGCCATCGCCGGCACCCTGCTTGCGGATGCTGACCATGCGCTCGGCCTGCTCCTTCTCGCCCACGATGAGCATGTAGGGAGTCTTCTTCATCTCGTTGTCGCGAATCTTGCGTCCGATCTTCTCGTTGCGGTCATCGACGTAAGCGCGGATTTCCTGACGCTCGAGGATGTTCTTCACCTCGTATGCATAGTCGTTGAATCGCTCCGAGATGGGCAGGATGGCCACCTGGTCGGGAGCGAGCCAGAGAGGCAGCTTGCCGGCCGTGTTCTCAAGCAATACAGCCACGAAACGTTCCATCGAGCCGAAGGGTGCGCGGTGAATCATCACGGGACGATGCTTCTGGTTGTCGGCACCCGTGTATTCGAGCTGGAAGCGCTCGGGCAGATTGTAATCGACCTGGATGGTACCGAGCTGCCAACGACGACCGATGGCATCCTTTACCATGAAGTCGAGCTTCGGGCCATAGAAGGCAGCCTCGCCATACTCTACGCGGGCGGGCAGACCCTTCTCGGCGCAGGCATCGATGATGGCCTGCTCGGCCTTCTGCCAGTTCTCCTCCGAGCCGATATACTTTTCGCGGTTCACCTTGTCGCGCAGCGAAATCTGTGCCTCGAACTGCGTGAAGTCGAGTGCCTTGAAGATGATCATGATGATGTCGATGATCTTGAGGAACTCCTCCTTCACTTGGTCGGGACGGCAGAAGAGGTGAGCATCGTCCTGTGTGAACGAACGCACGCGGGTCAGACCGTGGAGTTCGCCCGACTGCTCATAGCGATAGACGGTACCGAACTCGGCCATACGCAACGGGAGGTCACGATACGAGCGTGGCGAAGTCTTGTAAATCTCGCAGTGGTGGGGGCAGTTCATCGGCTTGAGCATATAGAGCTCACCCTCCTCAGGCGTAGCGATGGGCTGGAACGAGTCCTTGCCGTACTTTGCCCAGTGACCGTAAGTCACGTAGAGGTTCTTGTTGCCGATATGCGGAGTGATGACCTGCACGTAGCCATAACGCTTCTGGATCTGTGTGAGGTACTCCTGCAGGCGCATACGTAGCGCTGCACCCTTGGGTAGCCACAATGGAAGGCCCTGTCCCACGTTCTGCGAGAATGCGAAGAGCTCCATCTCCTTGCCGAGCTTGCGGTGGTCGCGCTTCTTGGCCTCCTCGATGAGCTTGAGGTATTCGTCGAGCATCGAAGCCTTGGGGAAGGTGATGCCATAGACGCGGTTCATCTGCGGGTTCTTGTCGTTGCCGCGCCAGAATGCGCCGGCTACGCTCAACACCTTGCACGCCTTGATGGGCGCTGTGGTGGCGATGTGCGGACCACGGCAGAGGTCGGTGAAGCTGCCCTGCGTATAGGTCGAAATATGGCCGTCCTCGAGCTCGGAGATCAGTTCGCACTTGAAGGTCTGTCCCTTGGCGGCAAACTCCTTGAGCACCTCGTCCTTGGGCACGTCGCGGCGCACGATGGCCTGCTTCTCGCGGGCCAGCTCAAGCATCTTCTTCTCGATCTTGGGGAAGTCGGCCTCCTTGATGTTCTCACCATTGGCGGGCACCACATCGTAATAGAAACCATTCTCGATGGCGGGGCCAATGCCGAACTGAATGCCGGGATAAAGCTCCTGCAGCGCCTCGGCGAGCAGGTGGGCCGACGAATGCCAGAAGGCGTGCTTGCCTTCGTCGGAATCCCATTTGTAGAAATTGATGGTCGCATCGGCTGTGATGGGACGTGTCATGTCCCACATCTCGTCGCCCACCTTGGCAACGAGTACATCCTGTGCAAAACGCGGGCTGATTGCCTCAGCCACATGAAGTGGCGTTACGCCATCCTCGAACTCCCTTACCGATTGGTCTGGAAAAGTGATTTTGATCATAGAATTACAAATTTCTATATAGTTTATTGAATTAACTTGCGCTTCTTGTGCAGGTCAGCTTACAAAGGCCATCCTATTTCAACACAAAAAAGCACGGCAAAGATACGAAATTTTTCGATACCTTCGCCGCGATAGGGGGAAAATTTCAGAATCTGGTGAAATAATTCTCAGGTTTGCAGGTTTTTGGTCAATAAATGTTAGTATTTTTACACAAATAAACCCTTAACCATGAATCATGAACCATGAACCAAATTTACTTCTTATACATCTTGACAGTCTTCACGCTGCCATCGGAAGCGATCATCTTCACAACGTTCACGCCGGGCTGAGCGCCATCGAGCTTGCGACCCTGTGCGTCGTAGAAATCTACACTGGTCACTTCCTTCACGTTCATGTTTTCGAGGCCATCGATGTCCTGTGGAGCAGGCATGGTATAGGTGTTGCCTTCGAGGTCAACGCTTACTACGTTCGAGTAGTTGGTCACACCATCGACCGTATAAACCGTCTGGACGCCAACTGTCTCGAAGAGATTCTCATAGAGGTAGGTATAGCCATCCCAGAAATCCCAATCCTCAGAGAAGCCATAAGGAATAAGGGTCATGTCTTCGGTAAGTTTCGTATAAACATCATGTGTGAAGTTGTAGATTTCATCATCCACATAGATGTAGTAGCTGAGGAATTCTGGATTGAGGGTCTTGCCATTTACATCAAGCGGATCGATGGTGTAGAAGAACAGGTATGCTCCGTAATATGCATAATACATGTCTGATATTTGAAGGTCGTGTGCATCAGCAGGGATGGCAGGCTTAAATCCTGCGAACGGCTCTACTACATAATTGTAAGCATACTGATAGAGCTGACCTGTCGAGATGTAAACACCCACGAAATAATAATTTACATCATCGGAATAAGCAGTGTACTTGCCGGTCTCGGGGTCGTAAATCATCTTGTAATCACCTGGCTGGGGAATAAGATAACCTTCCTCATCGAGGGTGCCATCGGCGAAGAAAGGCTGGAAGTAGAAGTAGTATTCACCTTTGCCAAGGTACTGGCCACCCTTGAAGGTAACCATATTGCCTTCCTTAGTGCCCTTTACCCAAGCCTCCATGCCTGCAGCAAGCATGTTCATATAGACATCATTGCCATCGGTATAGATCAGACCCTGCTTGCCTGTATATGTTCCCTCTGTCGAAAGGAAGTAGTAATAATCGCAAACAGTCGGCTCAGCGCCCTCAGGAAGCTCCACCAGATCAACGTTGCCCTCGTATGGTTCGAAAGCCAGCTTCTGTGTGCTGTCGAAATGACCAATATACTCTCCATTTTCACCCTTGGGAACAAGGCCGATATAACGAGTTGGGTGTTCGAAATCGTCATCGATATAATACCTGTCACCATCCTTCACGAGCACCAGCTCCTGGAAAGATTTCACAAAACCCGCTTCGTCAGTAAGCATTTCGACAGGATATACAGAATAAGTTGTACCAGAACTTGTGGTGAGCTCGGCGATGGGGAGATCGATCGGGAAAGTGATGGTCTTGCCATCTTCCGAGACATTGGCCTGAGCCCAAGCTTCTTCATCAGCGAAAACGTATGGGAACAAGTTGGAGAAGAAGACCTTGGTGCCGTCATCGCTCATCGAGACGCTTACAGGCACATTCGAATAGTACTTGTCGTTCAAGATGTAGGGCTTGGGCGTGCCCTCGGGGGTCACAAAAGCCGTGGCAGCCTTGGCACGAAGAGCGCCGGCTTGAACATTGGTCTCTCTCGTGAAAAGATTGGTAGCGTCGAAGTTCTTTTCAACAATGTTCTGGCGAAGCTCAAGGAGCTTGGAGGACCCAGGAGCCTTCTTGGCCTGAATAGCCACTTGTGGAGTCGAAGCGGTAGCACCCAACGTCATCATTGCGGCAGCTACAAGAAGTAAAAGTTTCTTCATAGAAAATGTAATTAGGTGTGTAAAAGAATTATATTAGGTCAGCCCGCATTGGCCGAACAGTAACAAAGGAAACGCGGCAAAGATACGAAATAATTCGATATCTTCGCCGCGAAAATTGAAAAACTTCAGAAAAATATCAATTTTTCCTTGTTTTATGGATGTTTTTGATTACTTCTTGTACATCTTGACAGCCTTCACGGTACCGTCAGAAGCAACCATCTTCACTACGTTCACGCCCTTCTGAGCAGCATCAAGCTTGCGACCTTCTGCGTCGTAGATAGCAACGCTGGTAATCTGCTTAGCGGTTACGTTGTTGAGTCCATCAGGATTGAGCTGTGGAGCAGGAACAACGGTAACATTGCCTTCGAGGTCAACGCTTACTACATTCGAGTAGTTGGTTTCCTCACCGACAGTATAAACAGCCTGGACACCAAGGGTGGTCATGAGAGGCTCACCTACGTAGATATAGCCATTGCCGATATCCCAACCATCTGCGAAGCCGTAAGGAATGAGATCCATATTCTCTTCGAGCATCTTGAATACTTCAGGAGTGAGGGTATATTGCTCGCCATCAACGTAGAGATAGTAGCTGAGGTTCTCGGGGTTAATCCAATTGCCATCAACGTCAAGTGGATCGAGGTCATAATACAGGCAGTACTGGCCCCAACTTGCTGTATAATCATAGATCTCAAGATTATAAGGATCGGAAGGAACGGCAGGAACATCGCCAGCGTATGGCTTCACCTGATAGCTGTTAGCATAGTCATAGAGAGAACCATCGATAAGGCCGTAAGCAGAGTACTTGTTCTCATCAAGGTTGCTATAAACGCCAGTCTCGGGATCGAAGGTCAGCTCAAAGTCGCCTGGTTTAACAATCAGATAACCATCCTCATCAACCTCACCGTCAACATAGAAAGGAGTATAGAACAGGTAGTAGCCGTCAATGCCGAGGAACTGACCCTGTGGGAAGGTAACAGTAGTGCCCAACTTGTCCTTCGTACCCTTCACCCAAGCATCAAGACCTGGAGTAAGGTCATTCATATACACATCATCGCCATCAACATAAACGAGACCCTTCTCCATCACTGGCTCCTCCCAAGAATCATTGTAATAATAGATGAATTCAGCTGGTTCAGCACCCTCGGGGAGCTCAACAACTTCAAGGCCTTCAGGAGCTGGTTCAAAAGATGGGCAAAGCATATAGTCCCACGCATAAATTGATCCATCAGGCTCATAGTCAAAGAGGGCGATATAACGCATAGGATTATTCAAGTCATCCTCTACAAAGTAGGTATCGCCATCCTTTGCATAAACAGCCTCCTTAACGCCTTCGATGGTGTAATAACCCTCCTCATCGGGGCCGCTGAGAACGAGTTCACCAACATAGCAAATATCGGTGTGCAACTCACCAGCAGAGTCGGTCCAATCCATCTCAGCAACTGATACATCGGCAGGAATGACAACACTGGTGCCATCGGTCGATACATTGCCCTGAACCCAAGTCTCACCGTTGTTGAAGCTCATTGGGAACATGTTGTCGAAGAACACCTTCGAACCATCCTCACTCTTGCTGATATTCACAGCAATGCCTGAATAGTAAGACATGCCGAATAAGGAAGACAGATAAGCGCTAAACATGTATGGCTTCGTTTCACCCTCTGGGGTAACGGCAGCCTTGGCACGCATAGCACCAGCATTTGCCTGAGACTTGAGCATACCAGTGGCGGTGTACTCCTTGTTAACATCAGTCTTGGCAACCTGATTCAATTTCAGAACAGATGCCTGCTTGGCCTGTGTTGCGATCTTTGGAGTCGCAGCGGTAGCGCCCAACATAAGAGTTGCAGCAGCTACGAGAAGTAAAAGTTTCTTCATAGAAAAATGTTAGTAATTAGTGGTTAAAAAAATGTGAAGTGTTGTTTATAGGTTGGGCATTCGCTCGACCGCTCAGCGCTGGAAGCTGATGCGGCCGTTACGAATGACGAGTCCGGAAACATTCCCGTTGATACGACGACCCTGCAGGTCGTAAAGCGTCTCGATGCCGTTCTGTGCATCATTGCTTATTTGCTTGATGCCGGCAACCAGACCTTCAATGCTGGCAACCTTGGCAGCCTGTACGATCTCTCCACTGGCTCGGTTGATCAGGAGTACAGCAGCCCAGACGTTGTTGCCATCGGCGATGGTTGGGAGAACAGCCTCGTATTCGATGGTATAGACCTCACCGCGAGTAATCTGCGAAGGAACGAGTGTGTTCGAACCGGCGAACGAAGGATAGATGGCACGTGCCACATCGTCAATCTCGATTTCGGCAGCGCGTGGAAGATCTTCGAAACCGCCCATCGGACCATTGCCGCCACCCGAATAATAATTCTGCTGCGTAATGGGAAGATTGTCCTCAAGCACGACGAACGCTATATTATACTGGGCATCGGTCTGATTGGTCAATGAAGTAAGCTCGACGGTGAACTTCACCTTGTTGTCATCCCCTGCCTTGGCAGCGAGTTTCATGTTGATATCGCTGAATGGATACATGTCCTGCAGGTTCCTTTCAAGTTCTGCACTATTGGGATCAACCAGTTTGACGCGATTGATTTTAGCACTTGGGAAACTACCGATGCCTAATCCATTATCATAAATACGAACAGTATATTCGTCACCATTGTGGACACCAATGCCGATGAATGTGTCAGGATAAGTTTCGCGCATATATGCCATTCCTACAAGGCCACGAACACACCAACCACACCAGGAACCTGTGCCTTCCTCAGCTACCATGACGCGCATATAGACATCCTTGCTGAGAGTTGTGGTGAGGCTATACTCGTTGTCGGCCTCATATTCGTCGGCTGAACCATCGGCCCACTTCAATTTGAGGCCAATCGAGACTTCTCCCTCCTCGGAAAGGCTCTCTGTTGGTACTTCAATACGGAGGTCAGCCTTGTCACGATAGTTAAGAGTGCCGGGATATTCGTAGGTATAAACCAGATTGCCATTGAGGCTGCACTCGATGAGAGGCTTCTCGGCAGTCACGACAGCATTGTTGACAATGCGGGCATTCACCTTGATGGGGCTGCCAAGCTGAGTCATTGTATAGGCGGTTGAAGCTGATGCAATCGTCAAGTTGTGCTGGGGGATGTTGTCACCCTCCACAATACCTTCCACCGAAAGGGAACCGAAACCACGATCCGAGAAGTCGTAGTACTTGCTATTCTTGATGACCCAGCATCCATCGGCATTGGTCTCGCCAGCAAATGAAATGACGTTAAGCTTCTTGGGCTGCACGAACTCGAAGCCAATCCACAATTCTTCCTCATTGCCGGTGATGGTATAAGCCTGATCAAACCTGATTTCGTTCCAGCCCTTGGCAGGTGCCGAAAGAGTGCCTGTAGCAAGACGCTCGCCGTTCTGACTGGCAGCAATCCAGCCTGTGAGTGCATCAGGATAAGCCGATGCGTCGGGAAGACCGGCATGAACAGCTGCAAGCTGAAGTCCCTGATAAGCTGCAAGCATCGAACCAGGAATACGGATTGCCTCTCCAATCGTGGCATCCGTACCGCTCTGGCCTGCAACAGTGCCCGAACTGCCTGTAGCAATCAGTCCGTCACAATAGCCCAGAAACAACTGGCCTTCTGCCTTGGTGGTATTAAACGATAAGAAAGTGATGGCACAAGCCACCAAAGAGAGTAAAAGTTTACGCATAAGCAATTAATTTATGGTTATCTTTCAATTGTAGATGCACTAAGTCAAATGGGGAGCGAAAAGACGAAGACAAGAGGACTTCACATCTGAACTTTTAAAGCACAATAACGAGTGCAAAGATAAAACTTTAATCAATCGGTTCCAAATAATTTTAAGACTTTTTACACAAAAATTGTAAAAAAACCATCTTTTGAGCAAAAAAAATGGAATATCATGCCAATATTCCATGTGTTAATAGAGATATTCGAAGAGCAAACCAACTTAAGTTTCCTCATCGACGACGACACAATGCTGCATATAGTCGCGTACCACCATGTGGTGGGTAACCCATATCAATGTCTTGTGCAGTTCCTGTCGCTGCAGCTCTTCGAGAATCTGTCGCTCGGTATTGGGGTCAAGGGCCGACGATGCCTCATCCATAATCAGGATGGAACCTGGTTGGAGCAGGGCACGGGCGATGGCGATACGCTGTGCCTGTCCTTCAGAAAGGCCACTTCCCTTTTCGCCGCACAGGGTGTCGAGTCCACGCGGCAGATCATATACAAAGAGAGCACTGGCTCGTGCCAAGGCATCATGCATCTCCTCTTCGGAAGCATCGAGCTTGCCGAGCTGCAGGTTGTCGCGTATCGTGCCGCTCAAAAGGCTGTTGCCCTGGGGCACATACGCGATGGCATATTCGTCGGCATCCAAAGGAAGTGTATTGCCCTTCGTATCGATGAGACGCACGTTTCCTCCTGTAGGACGAAGCAAGCCGAGGAGGATACGCACCAAGGTGCTCTTGCCGCTGCCCGTCGGGCCAACGATGGCTGTGCTTGTGGAAGGTGCAAAAGTGCATGTGAAATCATTGAGCACGTCATGGTCGCCATCCGGATAGCGATAGGAAACGTTCTGAAGTTGCAGACCTAGTATTTCTTTCGAGACGGGATATTCCTTATTCTTCTTTTTATTATATGTGGGGTCGGGATTCTTCAATTCCTGCAAGCGTTCGCCTGCTGTCGTTGCCCTGACGATGGCGGGGAAGAGTGTCGAAAGGTTCAAGATAGGACCCTGTACCTGTCCGACAAGTTGAAGCAGGGCCGTCATCATACCGTAGGTCACTGTGCCCATCATGATGCCGTAGGCCGACCAAACGAAGGCCGTGTAGTATCCGATCATGAATCCGCTGGAGATGAGCAGACGTGTGCTGATTGAGAAACGCAGACGACGCGAAAACGTGCGGAAAAGATGCTGTTGGCGAGATACCAGACGTTCGATCATCAAACCTGTGCGACGAAGCGAGAGCAAAAGTGGACGGTTCTCGACCGATTCCTGAATGTGACTTTGTATGTCGGCCTCTTCGCGTCGAATCTGCTTGGTCAGCCGACGCATCGTCTTGTAATAGATTTTGGTGAGCACAATGGCCACTGGAACAATCACAAGTACAATCCAAAGCAAGCGGGGCTGCATGCTGAAAAGGAACCATGAAGCAGCGAGCAACTGGAACGTGGCCAGGAACACGTCAGGGATGTCGCCTGTGATACATTCGACCACGACACGCAAATCTTCGCTAATGCGGCTCATCACATCGCCCGACTTGCGATCCTCTCGGCCATGCCACGGACTGTTGAGCACATCGTCGAAGAGCCTGCTTCGCATAGTATTCACCAAACCCTGGCTGACGCGTCCGTTCACCCAAAGGTTGATGCCGCGCAGGGCCAAACGCATGAACAGCATGAATGCAAGAATGCCCACCCACGTCCACAAGTCACCCTCCATCTTGCCCGTGGCAATATCGACGATGCATTTGCTGACGTAGATGAACAGCAGGCCGAACACGATGCTCAAGAGTCCGAGTACCAGACTCAAGAGGAGCCGAAGACGGAATCCTTTGCTTTGTTCGTAAAAATATCGTAGTTGCTTCAACATAGTTTTCTCCTGTTCAAGAATTCAGTTTTTTATCACGAATTTCTTTTCTTTTAATCACGAATTTGAGAATTTAAGAATTATTTTTGAACTTCTTGAACTTCTCAAACCCTAATTAATTCTCTAATTCGATAATTCGTGACAAGATACATGATTCATTCCGCGATAAGCGACTTCGGCGGCATCGGGATTCATGTTGCAATGCAGTTCGTAAAGACCGACGTGCTCGGCTAGCTGGCTAAGAAGCTGCATCGTGCGTATTGTCACCATCGGGTCTTCGGTGCGGAACGACTGCTGAAGCAACGTTGGGAAAGCCTCCTGCACAGTAATTGGTTGAATCTCATTCTCTTCACCACGTTTTAGAATGACGATGGCCTTGAGCGGCACGGCAATATTATTGCTGAGACGATGCTTGCCGTCCCACGGCGTGCCATAGACGATGGGACGCTCCTCTCTTATCCTCACAAGCGGTTTGTCGTCGTTGACCATTACGGCACGCTGTCCAAACAGTTTACGCCAAAGCCGCACGTGTGTGCTTTTGCCTGTTCCGCTGAGAGCTGTGAACATATACGCTTCGCCATCGACAGCCACCACCGAGCCGTGCATCAAAAGCACGTTACGTTGCATGAAGGCCAGCGCAATCTTGCGATAGACAGTCAGCGTCTCTAAATATGAAGTCGAATATTTGTAGGGCGGCAATCCTTCGAGCTCGCGCTGTTCGTCGCTCAGCCTATCCTCCTCGGCAATCTCCTCAAGAGTTGTAGTGACAATAACCTCCGGCTCCTGCTCCGTACGATAATCGGCACACATCACTTGCACCTCATCGTAGAGCGAAAAGATGCGAACGGGAATTTCGGCGAAAAGATAGGTGCCAGAGGGCATGGATTCGAAAGGCTAAAGAAATTGTAAGGTTAGAATCGCGAATTATTCATCAAGTACCTCGGCCTCGCGGAGCTTTTGAATGAGGTCGGCCACATCCTGACGAAGCTGTTCTTCGGGCACATCATACTCGGTAAGCATCTTCTGGACAAGTTCCTCCTCGGTGATGTCCTCACGCAGAAACTCCATCATATCCTTGGCGCTCTCGTTAAGACTCATCACGCCACGATACTTCTTGGCATCCTTGCCCACTGGCACGGCAGCCCAGAAGTCAGTCACTTTTTGAATGGCAAAATTGTATTTCAGTTTCATTGCTTTTGTTTAATTTGTTGGCGATATTTGTGAATCATCCACTTTGTATGGAAAAATACCAGCACCGCACGAATGGGGAAAAAGAAACACCACAGGAAGACATAGAGTTTGTACTTCAAAGGCACGTTGGGATGTTCCTTGGTAGCCCGTACATGCAATTCCTTGCCGTCGCGATTTACTGTCTCGAGAACACCGATGATGTGTCGGTCCTGTATGCCTGTCTCGGGATAATACTGGTTGTCACCGCAAAGGATGTAGTCATTCTTGCGCACCCAAAGTATACGATGCATGACATACTGTCCATTGTCCCTGCGATAAAGGGGGACATCCCACATCTTGAGACGTCCCTCGGGCTTGGGTGCGATAATCAGCAAGTCACGACGCTGACGCAGCAAAGGCATCATGCTCGTACCCACATTGGTATAGACAAGCTTGCCCTGCTTGGCAAGAATCTCTTCAAAAGTCATTGCGCTTCAAACGGTACTGGATGATGCCTCAGACGGGCATATTGCCATGCTTCTTCGGTGGATTGGACTTGTTTTTGTTCCTGCAGCAATCCAGGGCCTGGATGAGCGCCTTGCGGGTATCGGCTGGAGCAATGATGTCGTCAATGAAACCGAGTTCGGCAGCGCAATAGGGGTTATTGAACTTCGCCTCATACTCCTTGATGCGCTCGGCCTGCTGCTCGGGTGTCTCCTTGCGATAAAGGATTGACACGGCACCCTTGGCTCCCATTACGGCGATTTCGGCACTCTCGTAAGCGAGGTTGACATCCGCACCAAGTTGCTTGCAATTCATCACGATATATGCACCGCCATAGGCTTTGCGTGTGATGAGTGTGATCTTCGGCACCGTAGCTTCAGCAAAAGCATAGAGCAACTTTGCGCCATGACGAATGATGCCTCCGTGCTCCTGGTTTACGCCAGGCATGAAGCCCGGCACGTCCTCGATGGCAATGATGGGGATGTTGAAGCAGTCGCAGAAACGAACGAAACGTGCACCCTTCTCCGAAGCGTCGATGTCCAAAGCACCGGCCAACACCTGCGGCTGATTGGCGATGAATCCTACGGTACGACCGGCCATGCGGCCAAATCCAATGACGAGATTCTTGGCGAAGTTGGGCGCAATCTCGAAGAAATACTGATGATCGCAGACAGGCTCGATGATGTCCTTGATGTTGTAGGGAATATTGGGGTCGGTGGGAACCACGCCTTCAAGTTCGTGTACTTGACGCGTCACCTCGTCGGTCTGCGGCAAGGCTGGAGCATCCTCCATGTTGTTGTTGGGCAGGAACCCGATGAGCTCGCGGATGGTCATCAGACATTCCTCGTCGCTCTCGCATACGAACTGGCAAACGCCCGACTTGGTGGAGTGCACGTCGGCACCTCCAAGGCTCTCCTTGTCACATTCCTCCTGTGTCACCTGCTTGACCACATTCGGTCCCGTAATGAACATCTGTGCCTCATCGCGCACCATCAGGATAAAGTCGGTGAGTGCCGGCGAATAACAGCTGCCCCCTGCACATGGACCCATGATGGCCGAAATCTGCGGAATGACACCCGACGCCATCACATTGCGATAGAAGATGTCGCCGAAGCCCGAGAGCGACTCGATGCCCTCCTGGATGCGTGCGCCACCCGAATCGTTCAAGCCAATGATGGGCGCTCCATTGCGAAGCGCTGCGTCCTGCACCTTGGCAATCTTGGCAGCATTGGCAGCACTGAGCGAACCGCCCATTACGGCAAAGTCAAAGCCATAGACGAAGACCAGACGACCATCAATCTTGCCATAACCGCACACCACACCATCACCAGCCACGCGCTTGTTCTCCATGCCGAAGTTGGTGCAGTGATGCTTCACGTATTTGTCCACCTCGCAGAACGTACCCCTGTCGAGGAGGATATCTATTCGTTCACGAACGTTCAATTTCTTATGTTCCATTATTCTTTTATCCATTAACCATGAACCATTAATCATGAACCATTAACCTTTAGTCGAGCTTCAGCGAGACAAGCACCTGCTCGGCCATCACCGAATCATTCTCCGCACACTTGACCTCGAGCACGGTGCAGGCCTCCGAAACTGAGATATTCGACTGCATCTTCATGGCTTCGATGGTAAGCACGATGTCGCCAGCCTCAAGTTGCTGTCCTGGCTCGACATACACCTTGACAATTTTGCAAGGCATTGGTGCCTTGATCTTGTCGGCCTGCTTCTCCAGGTCGTTCTTCTTTCGCATACGCATATATTTGGCCTGCGAATCGAGCATGTCGATCTCGTAGTTCGAATAGTTGAGCGCCACACGGTAATGCTTGCCTGTGTTGCCCTTGATGAGCGTAGCATTGTACGAAAGGCCGTTGTTGAGTATCGACACCTGTCCGTTGGCGAACATGCAGATATCGACATGATAGATCTTGCCGTCGATCTCTATCGAGACGTTGTTGCCCTCCTTGCTCAAGAGGGTCACTTCGGCCAAACGGTTTCCAATCTGAATTTCCATAGTTTGTTACTATTTTTCTAGATTATCTAGAGTTTCTAGAGATTCTAGAGAGCCTACACTCTCAGCACTCCCTTCTGCAGACCGAAGGCGCGCCAACGGTTAAGGGCGCTTGAATTTTCGCTCAGGTTGTCGGGTTTGTTTTCCTCGTAGTTCATGAGGTAATCGATATAGGCGGCGATGATGGCCATGTCCTCGGAATCGTTCTTGAAGCCTGGACGTGGACGCAGACGCTCCTGGTTCACCTCGATGAACGAAGTATCGTAGTTGCCCTCCTTGAACTGCGGCACATCGATGATGCGGCGCAGGTAGCGTATGTTGGTCACAAGGCCAGCTACCTTGTATTCGTACAGGGCGCGACGCATACGTTCGATGGCGTATTGACGGCGTGTGGCCCAGA
>Ga0310786_10008165_pt1 | contig 13495 bp, 12 predicted proteins | sample AusTroGonzalo_MG_FD_203881 | JGI IMG/M metagenome (GOLD analysis project Ga0310786, IMG submission 203881) | Bovine rumen microbial communities from tropical cattle in Woodstock, Queensland, Australia - Gonzalo_03 (v2) (version 2) | ecosystem: Host-associated > Mammals > Digestive system >... | reverse complement strand
TAAATGATAATAAAGAGTTTCAGCCGCTGATCGTTGCATTCTGCTGTAACTGGTGTTCTTATGCAGGAGCTGATCTTTCGGGAACAAACAGACTTAATTATCCGTCAAATGTAAAGATAATCAGAGTGCCTTGTTCATGCAGAGTTAATCCTATGTTTATTCTCAGAGCGTTCCAGAGAGGTGCAGACGGAGTTATCCTCTGCGGCTGTCACCCTGGAGACTGTCACTATACATCAGGCAACTATTTTACAAGAAGAAGAATGACTCTTCTCTTCAGTATGCTCGATTTCCTTGGAATTGAGCGCGACAGAACAAGAGTGGAATGGGTATCGGCCGCTGAGGGAGCTAAATTCGCAGCAACAATGAACGAATTTACCGAAGCTGTAAGAAAACTCGGACCTAACCGCAGATTGGAGGATTTACGATGCAGGAAGCAATGATAAACAGAGCTAAGCAGCTTCTGGCTGACGGCACAGTAAACCGCGTTATCGGCTGGAAGAGGGGAGAATTCGCTTATGATATCACCCCTGCTGTATTTGAGAACGCCGAGGAGCTGGATAAAGAGTTCGTATATGATGACTTTACGGCTGCAAATGTATCAAAGTATCTCGTAAAGGAAAGCAAAAAGGAAGGCAAGATACTTGCATTTCTGAAACCATGCGATACTTATAGCTTTAATCAGCTCACAAAGGAACACAGAGTCGTTCGTGAGAATGTTTATATAATCGGTATACCGGGCGGTCCGAAGCTTGATGCTGAAAAGATAAAGGCTAAGGGTATCACTGGCATACTCAGTGTTAAAAATGAAAACTATACACTGAAAATTGATACTATATACGGTGAGGAGACAATGCCATTCTATGAGGCGATACTTGATAAGTGCGCTTCATGTAAAAGTAAGAAGCACGTTGTTTTTGATGAGCTCATCGGTGATGACGGTGATGTACTTGACTCAAACCGTTTTGAAATGGTAGAAAAGCTTGAAAATATGACTGCTCAGGAGAGATATGATTTCTGGAGAGATCAGCTTTCAAAGTGTATTCGCTGCAACGCCTGCAGAAACGTCTGTCCTGCCTGCACATGTGAAAAGTGTGTGTTTGACAATCCAAATTCAGGTGTAGAGAATAAAGCTCCTGCCGATAGCTTTGAAGAGAATATGTTCCATATAATCCGTGCATTCCATGTTGCGGGAAGGTGTACAGACTGTGGTGAGTGTTCGAGAGTTTGTCCTCAGAATATACCGCTGCATCTGCTTAACCGAAAGTTTATTAAGGACATAAATTCCCTTTACGGCGAATATCAGGCAGGTGAGGATACTACCTCACGTGCTCCTCTTAATGAGTATAAGACAGATGATTGCGAAGCGAATATCGTACATGAAAGGGGAGTTGAATAATGCTGAAAATATCACTTGATAAGCTTGATAAGCTTTTTGAAGCTATTTCAGCTTCACAGACTCTCTACATACCTGTTGACCGTGAGGACGGTTCGGCTGAGTACAAAAAGTATGAAAGTGGTATGAAACTCAGCAATGCTCTTAATACCGTAAGAAGCGCAAAGGACTTTTTCTTCCCTCAGACGGAAAATCTTGTGGATTTTAAAATGGAAGGCAAGAATATAGAGGTCATTGATGTACGTGAAGAGTCCGAGAATTTCGTTATATTCGGTGTACGTGCCTGTGATGCGAGAAGCTTTACTATACTTGATAAGGTATTCCTTTGTGAGCCTATAGACAGCTTCTACAAAAATCGCCGTGATCACGGTACGGTTGTTACTATGGCTTGTATCCGTCCTGCCGAGACCTGCTTCTGCGGCACATTCGGCATTGATGCAGCGGCTCCCGAAGGCGATGCCGCTTGCTATAGTGACGGTGATAGCTTATTTATTGAGGCGCATAACGAAAAGGGACAGAAGTTTATTGACTCTGTAGCTTCTCTTCTTGAAGATGGCGATACAGCAAAGCTTGAAACTGTACGTGCAAAGACAAGAGAAATACTGAAAAAGCTTCCTCTTTCAAACCTTACTACTGACAATTTCGGTGGTGATAAGCTCAATGAGTATTTCAACTCTGATAAATGGGGAGAGCTTTCCGAGAGCTGTCTTGGTTGCGGTACCTGTACATTTGTATGTCCTACCTGTCAGTGCTATGATATAAAGGACTTTAACACAGGTCACGGTATAAAGCGTTTCCGCTGCTGGGATTCATGTATGTACTCTGATTTCACAAAAATGGCACACGGAAATCCGAGACTTACCCAACTTGAGCGTTTCCGCCAGAGATTTATGCATAAGCTTGTATACTTCCCTGCGAACAATAACGGCGAATTTGGCTGTGTAGGCTGCGGAAGATGTCTTGCAAAGTGTCCTATTTCTATGAATATCGTCAAGGTAATGAAAGCATTGGAGGTAAAGTGATGAATAATGATACATTGATACCTTACATTGGTGTAGTTACCGATATAAGACAGGATACTCCCGATGTAAAAACATTTAGAGTTGTTTCTCCCGAGGGTGGTAAGGTGTTCGAGCATATGCCGGGACAGTGTGCTATGTTGTCTATTCCGGGAGTTGGAGAAGCTATGTTTTCAATAACATCTTCTCCTACAAATAAAGAGTTCATGGAATTCAGCATCAAAAAATGCGGCTGTCTCACTACATGGCTCCATGCAATGGACGTTGGTCAGCAGATAACTATTCGCGGACCTTACGGTAACGCCTTTCCTGTTGAAACAGAATTAAAGGGCAAGGATCTTCTCTTTATCGCAGGCGGTATCGGTCTTGCACCGCTTCGTTCGGTTATCAACTATGTCCGTGATAACCGTTCTAACTATGGTGATGTTCAGATAATCTACGGTTCACGTTCCAAGGACGATCTTGTCGATTATAAGGAAATAATCGATGAATGGATGACCGATGACGGTATAGAAGTTGATCTTACTATAGATAATCCTCAGGAGGGCTGGGACGGTCATGTCGGTTTCGTTCCCAATTATGTAAAGGAACTTGATCCTTCTGTAAATAAGACTGTGCTTATCTGCGGACCTCCGATAATGATCAAATTCACCCTTGCCGGCTTAAAGGAGCTTGGATTTAAAGAAACACAAGTCTATACTACTATGGAACTTCGCATGAAGTGCGGAGTCGGCAAGTGCGGACGATGCAATATCGGAAATAAATATGTCTGCAAGGACGGTCCGGTTTTCCGTTTTGATCAGCTTGGTGAACTGCCAGATGAATATTGATAAGGAGATACTCGCATGGATAATATGTTGAATGTTTATCTGTTTGGCAAAAAATATGAAGTGCCGGCAGGTCTTACAATAATGACAGCTATGGAATATGCAGGCTATGACCTTGTAAGAGGCTGCGGTTGCCGTAATGGCTTCTGCGGTGCCTGTGCTACCATATACAGAATAAAGGGTGAGATAGAGCTTCACGGTTGTCTTGCCTGTCAGACAGAGGTTCAGGAAGGAATGTATGTGGCAACACTTCCATTCTTCCCGCTTGAAAAGAGAATATACAATATCGAAGAGATAAAGCCGACACAGCAGATAATGATGCAGCTTTATCCCGAGATATACAGCTGCATCGGCTGCAATGCCTGTACAAAGGCTTGTACTCAGGAGCTCAATGTTATGCAGTATATAGCTTATGCTCAGAGAGGCGAGTATGACAAATGTGCAGAGGAGAGCTTTGACTGCGTAATGTGCGGAGTTTGCTCATCACGATGTCCCGCAGGTATTTCACACCCTCAGGTTGCTATGCTTGCAAGACGTCTTAACGGTAAGTATATCGAACCCGAGTGCGGACACCTCTCCGACAGAGTAAAAGAAGTAAACGATGGTATCTTCGATAAGGAGATCGAAGAGCTTATGACTAAGGCGGTAGATAATATCGAAGAGATCAAGGATATGTATAATCACCGTGAAATCGAGAAGTAAGGGGGAGAGAGTATGTATAAGATAGATAAACTTAATGAGCTTGCAAAAGCAGTCGCAGCTAAGAGAGCTGAAAATGCCGCTCTTGAACCCCGCCGTATGACAGCAGATGAAAAGGATGAGCTTCTTGCTCATTTCCATCCTGACTACAAGCAGGACGAATTCACAGTTCTTTCCGCAGGTGTAAACAAGGGAGACAAGGTCCCTACTCAACTTGCTGCTCTTCTTCAGGGCAAGAGCCGTATAAACGCTTCTGATGTTGATCTTTCTGCTCCTGATTATGATACAGATGTACTTATAATCGGCGGAGGCGGAGCAGGTGCTTCTGCTGCCATCGAAGCAGATGAAGCAGGCGTAAAGGCTATGATCGTTACAAAGCTCCGTATCGGTGATGCTAATACAATGATGGCAGAAGGCGGCATTCAGGCTGCTGATAAGCCAAATGACTCTCCTGCAATACATTTTCTTGATGCATTCGGCGGCGGCCATTTTGCTGCAAAGCCTGAGCTTGTAAAGAAGCTTGTAACAAAAGCTCCGGAGGCTATACAGTGGCTCAACAAGCTTGGTGTCGAGTTTGATAAAGAGCCTGACGGCACAATGGTAACTACTCACGGCGGTGGTACCTCACGTAAGAGAATGCACGCTGCAAAGGATTATTCAGGTGCAGAGATAATGCGTACTCTTCGTGATGAGGTCATCAATAGAGGTATCCCTGTTATTGATTTTACAGCTGCTGTTGAGATAATCCTTGATGAAAACGGCAGAGCAGCAGGTGCTGTTCTTATGAATATGGAGACCAAGGAGCTTCTTGTTGCAAGAGCAAAGACTGTTATTATTGCAACAGGCGGTGCTGGCAGACTTCATTATCAGGGTTTCCCGACTTCAAATCATTACGGTGCGACAGCTGATGGACTTATCCTCGGATATCGTGTAGGAGCGAAGCTGCTTTATGCCGATACACTTCAGTATCATCCTACAGGTACAGGCTATCCTGAGCAGATATTCGGTGCTCTTGTTACCGAAAAGGTGCGTTCGCTTGGTGCTAAGCTGGTCAATATTGACGGTGATGTATTTATGCACCCGCTTGAGACTCGTGATGTTACAGCTGCTTCAATTATCCGTGAGTGTACAGAGCGTAACAAAGGTATCGAAACTACACTTGGCAAGGCGGTATGGCTCGATACTCCTATGATAGAGTATAAAAACGGTGAAGGCACTATTGAAAAGCGTATCCCTGCAATGATGAGAATGTTTGGCAAGTATGGCATAGATATCCGCAAGGAGCCTATACTTGTATATCCTACACTCCACTACCAGAACGGCGGACTTGATATTTCAGATGACTGCTCAACAGGTGTAGAGAACCTTTATGCAGCTGGCGAGGTCGCAGGCGGTATCCACGGCAGAAACAGACTTATGGGCAATTCGCTCCTTGATGTTATCGTATTTGGCAGAAATGCAGGTATTTATGCAGCTGCCAAGGCTAAGGAAACAGCAGCTCCTGCTAAGCTCACTCTTGATCATATCGAGAAGTTCAATAAGGAGCTTGCAGAAGCAGGTGCAGCAAGCGAGGTTGCTTCACCTATGCTTCTTCCACACTATGCAAGAAAAAAATAAATAAAAATGGGACGCTGTAAAAAGCGTCCCGAAATATGTTATTATAAAAGAAAGTTAAGTGATATAAAATGGATTGTTTTAACGGAATTCTGTCAATTCACGGCGTTTCCTTTCTTATGATATCAGTTATTGCCATAGCTGCTCTTGGCTATATACTTGGCAGAATAACGATCAAAGGCATTTCTCTCGGAACGGCAGGCGTATTTATTATAGCCCTTATTTACGGCTGTGTTTTCTATAAGGATCTTTCAGCTGAAATAAATACCGACTTTGTGGGAAATGCGCTGAAAATAGTTGACAACCTCGGACTCATACTCTTTGTTACGGCAGTTGGTTTTATTGCAGGACCAAATTTCTTCGGAAATTTCAAGAAAAACTTCAAGTCTTATGTTGTTCTTGCAATAATTATTATTTTCAGCGGCGGACTTGCCTGTGCGGGCTGTATCATGATAGGCAGGAATTTCACTGATCTCAACAATGAAGAATTCACAGCCATGCTGACAGGTATTCTTTCCGGTGCTCTTACAAGTACTCCGGGATTCTCTGCTGCTAAGGATGCAGTTGGAAGTGATCATCTCCAGAGCATTGTTTCTGTAGGCTATGCTATTGCTTATATCTTCGGAGTTATAGGTGTTGTTCTCTTTGTTCAGATAATACCAAAGCTTACAAAGGCTGATATGGCTAAAGAAAGAGAGCTTCTCGCTCCTACAGCAAAAAAGGATACAAAGGAAAAGAAGATGTTCAAGCTCATCGAAATGGACAGCTTCGGTATCATGCCTTTCTCATTGGCAGCCTTTTTCGGAATTATCATCGGTTCATTCAAATTCGGAAACTTCTCACTGTCAACAACAGGCGGCTGTCTGCTGGTATCCCTGATATTCGGACACTTCGGACGTATCGGTAAGTTCTCTATAATGCCTAAGGATTCAACTTTGAAGGTATTCCGTGAGATGGGACTCATGTTCTTCCTTATTGGTGCGGGAGTATCAGGCGGAGCAAAGTTTGTACAGTACTTCGATGCAGTATACTTCTTATACGGCATGGTAATGACCATACTTCCTATGATAATCGGTTATCTGTTTGCCAAGTATGTTCTGAAGCTCAGTTTGCTCAACAATCTTGGCTCGATCACAGGTGGTATGACATCTACCCCTGCACTTGGTACTCTTATCAGTACAGCAGGTACAGAAAATGTTGCTTCCGCATATGCGGCTACTTATCCTGTAGCTCTTATATCAGTGGTACTGGTATCACAGTTCCTGATTATACTTTTCAAGTAACATAAAAATCAACACACATAAGTTTTACCCCGAGGTGTTTCGGTACACTTCGGGGTATTGTATTTTTATTCGGTTACTTAGATAAATCAGAATTTTTGCCAGTGCATTTGCTTTTCCAAATCCGGGTTAAGCTGTTTTGTGCGAACCGCATTATTTGTCGGTCTGCCAATTCCTATGAAACAGGGGATCATAAATTCCTCCGGAAATCCTGTTACATTTCTTGCTGTCTCTTCCTCATTTCCGCAGGGGATTCGCAGATTGCAGCCGTATCCCTCCGCTGTTGCGGCAAGCCACAAATTTTCAATGCTGCACCATACTGATGCAAAGCAATTCAGATGTGAAAGATCAGCAGGATGCAGTACATCGACTTTTTTCTTCATAAGCGGTATAATTAGCGCAGCTGCATCAATCAGCATTCGGTATTGCTTCGGAACAGCAAACCGATAGGCTTCCTTCTGGATCGGGTCAGATATAAATGTCATGCTATCGACATCTTTCTCGGTAAGTTTTTTTGGTACGCCTTCAAGTACCTTTCTCATGACTTCTTTGTCTGTTACAATGATAAAGTGCCAGTCACGGAAATGATCATTGGTTGGAGCCTGATATGCTGCTGAAATTATTCGTTTTAATACTTCTTCCAAAATGGGTTCATCTGTAAATTCACGAATACTGCTTCTTTTGTTGATCACTTCATAAAAATCCATTGCTTTGTTCTCCTTAAATTCCGATATATAATAGCAACTATTATATTTCCAAGCTGATATAATTGTCTGCAAAAACGCCATAGTATCTCTGAATGACGTATCAGAAATACTATGGCGAAACACTTCTATGTAAGTATAGCACTATTGCGTAAGCTTTTTTATTTTATGCCATACTGTTCTCTGTATTCCAGCATTTTATCGAGATATTCCTTTCCGGGAACGATATCGTTCTTTATAGCTTCGATAATATCTTCCATTGTAACGATAGGATATACAATAACACCGAAGTCACGCTTTACTTCCTGAACAGCAGAAAGCTCTCCTGTACCCTTTTCCATACGGTCAACAGTAATGACCATACCTGTAACGTTAACGTCAGCAGCAGTCATAAGCTTTGGCATAGACTCACGGAGAGCTTTTCCGGAAGTCATAACATCATCGATTATAACCACGTTTTCGCCGTCCTCAAGAGTTTTGCCAACGAACATACCGCCTTCGCCGTGATCTTTGGCTTCTTTTCTGTCAAAGCAGTATGAAACATCTATGCCGAATTTATTGCTGAGTGCAACTACTGCGGATACAGCCAGTGGGATACCCTTATAAGCAGGTCCGAAGAGAGTATCTACGGGAATATCGTTTGCGTTGATGCATTCAGCATAATATTCACCAAGCTTTGCGAGCTGTGCGCCTGTTTTGTAGTTGCCGCAGTTGATAAAATAAGGAGCCTTTCTACCGCTCTTTAATGTGAATTCACCGAAGGTGAGGACTCCACAGTCTACCATAAACTTTATAAAGCTTTCTTTGTAATTCATATTTAAACCTCCGTAATATATATTTATTAAAGCCTGCAAAGCAGGTTTAAGCCGTTAAATAACTTCGTATATATGACCGCAGAAAGGACAGCGAGGATAATCAACATCTATTTCTGCACCGCATTCGGGGCATATTTTACGTGGAAGGATATCTATTTTATCATTGATATCTTCGTTAAATCTTCCAACAAATCCTGTAGGGTGGGTTACGGGAAATACGCCGAGCATAAGTCCGCATTCCGAGCAGTAGTATCCGAGAGTAGAGTCAACAGGAGTTTCACATATCATGTCGTTACCGTTATAGAATGCAGCAACAGGGTAGACAAGAGATGAGCCTTTTCCTGAAATACCGCGCTTTTCCATAACAAATCGCCCTCTGAACATTGGCTTGCCGCAGTGCATCATAGAGTATCCCTCCTTAAAGTGGCATAATACAATTATAGACTATTTCGGAGAAGAATTCAAGACAATAAGGGCAGAAAAATAAAAATGTTGTAAAATTACTGAAAACTCTTGCAAATGGACAAAAAAAGAGATATAATATATTTGTATGTCGTTTTGGCACATTTCGGTATGCCGATTACCGTAATTCGGCGGCTTTTTGTGAGTTGGGAGAAAAAATGGCTAAGAAGAAAATTATTACAAGGATTTCGGATAAAAAACGCGGCAGACCAAAGGTTAGATTTAGTATATGGGGGCTTATCCTCATATTTGCTCTTTCTTTTTCTGCTTGGTTTATTATATATATGGTGGCTGCTAACTTTAACGAAAATTTTTTCAGCGAAGAGTTCGCCAGTGAAAAAGTAGACGAAAATAAAGATATTGTATCCGCGGAAAGTCCCTCAGACGCTAATAATGAGGCGATAGATGATGAAGGGGCTGATCCTGATAAAAATGACAGGATAACTAATCCTATTTCTCAATCAGAGGAAAAAGACCAGGATTATCTTTCATCATGCTGTCTTGTTACCGATTCAACACTAATTGATATGGCTAAATATACTGGGCTCAAGGATGTTATCGGAAGCAGCGAGCTTAATGCAGCAAACTGCAACACTGTAGCTGTTGAGTCTTCTTATGGCAATAAAAGTGTTTATGAGGTTTTACAGGCTAAAAAGCCGGAGATAATATATATAATGCTCGGAAGTGATATCGGAATATCAAAAACAGAAGATATGGTATCAAGCTATACGGAGCTTGTTAAAAATCTCAGAGGATATCTTACTGACGCAGATATTTATATAATGCAGCTTCCGCCTGTACACGATGATGCTAACGCTACAATAGGAAACGGGATAATAAATGAGTTCAATACAAAGCTTCTTACTATTGCAAATCTGAATAATGTTTACTGCATAGATACGAATACTGCTCTTAAAGGTATAAACGGCGCGCTTGCAGATAATTACAGAGATTCCGCGACCGGTGCACTTACAGAAGCAGCTTACAAGACCATAGCGGAATATATTCTTTGTCATACTGTATAATTTTTGCTCCAGACACTATATATAGTGTTTGGGGCTTTTACTATCTGTAGAGGGCCTGAAACAACGAAATATCGCAAAAAGCTCTTTTTTAAATGATTTATGCACAGAACTTACAATAAAAATGTAGAAAAATACACATTACTTGTGCATATATAACATTGACATATGGCTTGGAATGTTTTATACTTATAAAGAACATTTGAAAGGCAGACACTATATATTGTGTTTGGAGGTATGACAAAGAGATGATAATCCACATTATTAAAAGAGACGGAAGAAAAGTTCCTTTTAATATAGAGAAGATAGCAAACGCTATTTTCAAGGCTGCGCAGACGCGCGGCGGCACGGATTTCAATGTAGCAATGGACGTTGCAGTTGAAGTATGCCGACTATATGAGGAACAAAATCCAGGAAAAACTCCAACTGTCGAAGAGATCCAGGATCTCGTTGAGAAAGTCCTTATCGAAAAAGGTCACGCAAAAACAGCAAAGGCATATATTCTCTATCGTTATGAGCGTACACGCTCACGTGAGATGAAAACCAATCTGATGTGCGTGCTCAATGAGCTTACCTTCAGTCCCGCTAAAGACAGTGATATAAAGCGTGAAAACGCCAATATAGATGGTGATACTGCCATGGGCACTATGCTCAAATACGGTTCGGTATCAGCAAAGGAATATTATGAGATGTACGTCCTCGAGCCTGCTCATGCAAAGGCTCACCGCGAGGGCGATATACATATACATGATCTCGATTTCTATACACTTACAACGACCTGTACACAGATAGATCTGAAAAAGCTCTTTACGAACGGTTTTTCTACAGGTCACGGCTTTTTGAGAGAGCCTAACGATATAGCAAGCTATTCAGCTCTTGCCTGTATCGCTATACAGTCAAATCAGAACGATCAGCACGGCGGTCAGAGTATACCTACCTTTGATTATGCAATGGCAGAGGGCGTAAAAAAGACATATGCAGCAAGATATATACAGAATGTTGCGAGAGCTCTTTCGCTTATTGGCGGTGTTGAAAATGAATTTGAGATCGCAGATAGTATAAAGAAGGAATTATCCGAAACTTTTGGTCTGAAACCCGTTCTTGCACAGGATAACGGCTATCAGGATAAGGAAATGGAACTTCTTCTGAAGCATACAGATAAGGAAACTGCTGAGAAAATTCAGGCTTTCGCTACAAGAAATGCTGAAAAGGAAACAGACAGAGCTACTTATCAGGCTATGGAAGCACTTATCCACAACCTTAATACAATGAATAGCCGTGCAGGCGCACAGACACCTTTCAGCTCAATAAATTACGGTACAGATACAACTCCGGAGGGAAGAATGGTCATAAAGAACGTTCTTCTCGCTCAGGAAGCAGGACTCGGAAACGGCGAGACTCCTATATTCCCGATACATATTTTCAAGATAAAGGACGGTATCAACTATAATCCTACCGATCCTAACTATGATCTTTTCAAGCTCGCTTGCAGAGTTTCTGCAAAGCGTCTTTTCCCGAATTTCTCATTTATTGATGCTCCGTATAATCTTCAGTATTACAAGGAGGGCAATCCTGATACAGAGATAGCTTATATGGGATGTCGTACAAGAGTTATCGGTAATAATTATGATCCTTCAAGAGAGATCGTAACAGGCAGAGGAAATCTCAGCTTTACATCTATAAATCTTCCGCGTCTTGCTATAAAGGCAGATCATAACGTTGGCCTGTTCTTTGATATGCTTGAGGAAAAGGTTGAGCTTGTTATTGATCAGCTCATGCATCGTTTCAAGATACAGTCACAGAAGAGAGTAAGAAACTACCCATTCCTTATGGGACAGGGAATATGGATCGACTCCGACAAGCTTTCACCCGATGATACAGTGGGTGAGGTTCTTAAACACGGAACATTATCTGTAGGCTTTATAGGACTTGCTGAGACTTTAAAGGCTCTTATCGGTGTTCATCACGGTGAAAGTGAAGAGGCAAGAGAGCTTGGTATCGAAATAGTTACTTCTATGAGACGCCGCCTTGATGAGGAGTCAAAGAGAACAGGTCTTAATTTCTCGCTTCTTGCAACTCCTGCTGAGGGCTTATCAGGTCGTTTTGTGCGTATGGATGCAAAGAAGTACGGTATAATCGAAGGTGTTACAGACCGTGATTATTATACTAACTCCTTCCACGTACCTGTTTATTATCCGATAAGCGCATTCGAGAAGATAAAAATAGAAGCTCCTTACCATGAGCTTACAAATGCAGGTCACATAAGCTATATTGAGCTTGACGGTGATCCTCTTGAAAATCTCAGTGCATTTGAAAAGATCGTTCGCTGCATGAAGGAGTCTGGAATAGGCTATGGTGCAATAAACCACCCTGTTGACCGTGATCCTTGCTGCGGATATACAGGCATTATCGGTGAGACCTGCCCATGCTGCGGCAGAAAGGAACATTCAAATAATGTTGCTTTCGACAGGATACGCCGTATCACAGGTTATCTTGTTGGTACACTTGATCGTTTCAATGATGGTAAGCGTGCCGAGGAGCATGACCGAGTAAAGCATAACGTATAAGGTGATATAAATGAATATCAGAATTGCCGGAACTGTCAACGATTCTATTGTTGACGGTCCGGGAATAAGATTTTCTGTTTTTGTACAGGGCTGCCCTCATAATTGTGAGGGATGCCATAATCCACAGACACATGATTTTAACGGCGGTACTGTAACGACTACAGAGGAACTGCTTGAGAAGATAAAGTCAAATCCGCTTCTGGACGGTGTGACATTCAGCGGCGGAGAGCCCTTCTGTCAGGCAGAGGCTCTTGCTGTACTCGGAAAAGAGATAAAAAATCTTGGATTGAATATTATAACATATACGGGCTATACATTCGAGAAGCTTTATGAAGACCGCGATAAAAATCATTGGAATGAGCTTCTTGCGGTGACTGATTATCTAATTGACGGGCCTTTTATCCTTGCTCAGAAGGATTGGGAAATAAAGTTCCGCGGAAGTTCAAATCAAAGATATATTGATTGCAGTAAAAGCCTTGAAGAAGGACGTGCTGTAGAGACAGAGCCTTAACTTTTATTGCATCTTTAATAAGCTATGATACCTCTGAAGTACATTCGGAGGTATTATTTTTTTATAATTGACAAATCAATGTCGAATGAGGTATAATAAAAGCCTAAAATGTCGAAAAGGAGAAGATGATATGAACAGCAATGAAGCATCAAAAACAGTAAAAAAAACACGTAGGATAGTCAGAAAAATCCTTAAATTTTTTGGAATTCTTCTTTTGATAATACTTGTTGCAGTGGTAATATTGGCTATAAGACATCATATAAAGTGCAAGAGCGACAGAAAGATATTTGCCGATGCTTATGGCGAATATTTTACTACATCAGGGGGAGAAAGAATAAACTATACATTCTATGACAGCAGCTCTGATGATGTGGCAGTTGTTCTTCCGGGATATGGCTGCAGTACAGCTCATTATGAATTCGATACATTTGCAGACAGGCTTAAAGATGATTATAAAATAATAATCGTTGAGCCTTTAGGTGTCGGTCTCAGCGATGGTACATCAAGAAAACGCACGGTAGAGAACTATTGCGAAGAGCTTCATGAGCTTATGCAGTACCTTGATTATGATAAGTACACTAT
>Ga0310786_10008164_pt1 | contig 13495 bp, 15 predicted proteins | sample AusTroGonzalo_MG_FD_203881 | JGI IMG/M metagenome (GOLD analysis project Ga0310786, IMG submission 203881) | Bovine rumen microbial communities from tropical cattle in Woodstock, Queensland, Australia - Gonzalo_03 (v2) (version 2) | ecosystem: Host-associated > Mammals > Digestive system >... | reverse complement strand
TGATTATAGATAGGCGGGCCGTTTTTGTCAACTCCTTATTTTGCAAGGATTTACACTTTTTTTGATATATACAATTCCTATATAAGTCCAGCACCATACCAGTAAGGAACGATGAAAAAACTTTTAATTCCGATAGGGTTTCTTAAAGATTCCATTCAGCCGTTTTTTCACCCTTTCGGGGACCTCTGCACTTTCCTTTTCGGATGTCCGTCGGTATTATTGAGACACAAGGAGTCACAAGTATGAGTGAAGTAATTCTCAACAGTTCCAATTTCGAGCAGGAAGTAATAAACAGCAGCACTCCCGTGCTGGTCGATTTCTGGGCAACATGGTGCGGACCGTGCAAGATGATTGCACCGCTGATATCCCAGCTTGCCGTAAAGTATGCAGGCAAGGTCAAGGTCGGCAAGGTTGATGTGGATGAAGCACCGGAGCTGGCCGAGTCTTTCGGAGTCAGCAGCATCCCCACTCTGGTCATCTTCAGGAACGGAGAGGTCGTCGCGCAGCGCGTCGGAGGAGCCGGAATCGGCGTTCTTGAAGCCTTCATAAACGACAACATCTGAAAAACACACAAAAAACCTGAAAAAAGTGTCGGAAAAACTCAAATATTTTCGACACTTTTTTCGTAATAGGTCCGTGTTAAGGGGAAAGCCTCACGGATGAAAAGCCTGACTTGTCAGGTATCCGACGCTCCCCTTCTTCACGGAGGTTCTTATGAACAACCTAAACACAGTCCTGATGGAAGGGACTCTGATCAGGGACCCCGAACGGTCAAATCAGGTTACGGGATCATCGCAGTGCCGGCTGTCTCTGGCAAACAACAGGTATTACAACGGCAAGAATGAAAAATGGGTGCACGATGCATCCTTCTTCACCGTCTGGGTATTCGGCCCCGTGGCAGAATCCTGCCTGACCTACCTCAGGAAAGGCAGGGGCATACGTGTGGTGGGCCGGCTGAAGCAGTTCAGGTACACCAGCGCCGGCTTCAGCCGTGAGAAGGTGGCCATCCTTGCCGAGCACATCGAGTTCCAGCCCCAGAAGAAGGTCGAGGATCCTGCGGCTGCAGAAGTTCCCAGGATTCCTGGTGAGATGACCACACGCGCGGATAGTTCCATAGAATTGGAAAAGCAGGAACAGGAGCGCGAGGCCGCGCAAAGGGCTCAGGACCAGGATCAGCATCCGGATCCGGCTGAGATCCGCAGCGATGCACCGGCGGAAACCGAAGGCCTTCAGTCTCAGGATGATGAGGACTTCGCGCATGAAGACACCCGTACCGACGATGATGCCGTGCCGGAGTGCAGCTCAGAGGAGGACGTGCCGGAAACGAAAACATCGGACGACGACCAGCCGTTCTGAAATCAGGGCAATGATGATTGCCTAACTATCCATAGACATGCTCAATCAAGCCCGGTCCCTGCATTCGCCTGTGCCATGCAGGGACCACTTGTTCAAAAAACATGAATAGTGATATAGAATGAGGCCATGAACGTGAAATCTCCTTACCTGAAGAAAGTGCTTGTAACCGGAGCATCCAGCGGAATCGGAAAAGAAACCGCGGATCTGCTTGCAATGAACGGCTTTGTAGTCTATGCGGCTTCACGGCATCCCCGGAAGACCGGTAATCCCAACATCGTACCGCTGGAGATGGATGTCACGGATCCCGCATCGGTCCAGGCAGCGGCAAAGAAGGTAGACGAGCTCGGAATCATCATCAACTGTGCAGGATTCGGAATCAGCGGATCGGCCGAGATGACTCCGATAGAGCGGGCAAAGGCACAGATGGAGACAAACTACTTCGGAGTCCTGAACGTGAACAGCGCGTTCATGCCGCTTCTGAGAAAGAATCCCAGGTCCCTGATCCTGATAACCAGCTCTGTGGCCGGTCTTGTGCCGATTCCCTACCAGAGCCATTACAGTTCATCAAAGTATGCCCTGGAGGCCTACGCCCAGGCCCTCAGGATGGAAGCAAGACAGTTCGGAGTCAGGTGCGCACTTGTGGAACCCGGAGACACCAAGACCGGCTTCACCAAGGCAAGGACCAGCGACGAGCCCAAGGAGTCCCCGTATTACGACCAGTGCAGGAGCGCCGTGGAACACATGGCGCATGACGAGCAGAAGGGAAAGCCGGCCGACTCCGTGGCAAGGGTTTTCCTCAAGCTTGCAAAGCGCAGGAATCCACCGGTACGCGTGGCGGTAGGTCTGGACTACAAGGCACTGGCCTTCCTGTCCAAGGTTCTGCCGGCAAGGCTGATAAACTTCATAATCAGACTCATATACATGGGCTGACAGGCGCGCTGAAGCGCTGCTTGTTGTCCTATTCCGTTCTCTTTTCAGACAATACCCTCTTGTGCTTGCAAAACGGGATTCCTGTATATAGAATTTTCACAAGAGGAGTCATACATGAGGATTTCAGTTCTTTCAGTGGGTGGGTCGATAATCGCGCCGGACGGAGTCAACAGCGTCTTCCTTTCCGGTTTTCTCGCAAAGATAAGGGAGTATCTCTCGGAAAACCCTGAAGATAAACTCATCTTCGTATGCGGCGGAGGTGCACCTGCGCGTGTATACCAGCAGGCATACAGGGCAATCGTGACCGATCCCGCCGAGCAGGACAGCAATGCCCAGGACTGGATAGGCATCAAGGCCACTCACATCAACGCCGAGCTGGTCAAGGCCATCTTCGGAAATCTCTGTACCGACCCCGTGGTCACCAACCCCACGGCGGATGAGGTGAGCTTCACAGGCCGTATCCTTGTTGCCGGCGGATGGAAGCCCGGCTTCTCCACGGACACCGATGCAGTCTACCTGGCAAGAAGGTTCGGAGCCCAGACCATCGTCAACCTTTCCAACATAGCAAAGGTCTACACCGATGATCCCAGGACAAATCCCGATGCCAAGCCGATCGACACCATCTCATGGGCCGATTTCAGGAAGATGGTCGGTGACGAATGGGTTCCGGGAAAGAACGCCCCGTTCGATCCGATTGCATCAAAGCTTGCACAGCAGGCAGGCCTGACGGTCATCTGCGCAGACGGAAGGGACACCGACAACACCATCTCCATCCTGACGGACGAACCGTTTACCGGAACCATCATAGGAGTCTGAACATGGACGTAATCAGGATTTCAGCCATAGCGCTCATCCCGCTCTTTGCGTTCATGATGCTCGGCTACTACTTCAAGAAGAAGAGCTATCTGAACGAGACCTCCACCAAACAGCTCAACATCCTGGTCTTCAGGTTCTTTCTGTCGGTCATGTACGGAGAGACAATCTACAAGGCCAACCTCAAGGAAGATGTCGAGCTGTTGCCGATTCTGGTCGTGGCCGTCGGCATCATAACGGTGTTCCTGATCTCCTGGGCAATCGTTCCGCGCTTCGTGAAGGACAAGACCCAGATTCCCGTCATGATCCAGGGAATCTACAAGTCCAACTACGCCATCCTCGGCATACCCATCGCACAGAGCATCTACGGCGCCGACAACATCGGAATAGTCTCCGTAATAGCGGTGGTCCTGGTTCCGCTGAACAACTGCATATCGGCCTTCATATTCGAAAAATACACAGGCAAGGCCACCAGCGTACCCAAGCTGATCCTGAACATAATCAAGAACCCGCTGGTACTCGGATGTCTGGTAGGACTTCTGCTCAACGTCACGGGCATCAGGATCCCCACATGGATCATGAACGGAATAATCTCCAAGCTCGGAGCCCTGACCACTCCGCTTTCCATGATTGCCCTGGGAGCCTCGTTCGAGTTCAGTCACATCAGGAGATACGGCAGGTACCTCACATGGGCATCGCTTGCAAAGCTGATCTTAGTGCCTCTTGCCATAATCCCCGCATCGATCCTGATGGGAATCAGGGGAACGGCACTGTGCGGAATTATGATCTACGCCGCAGCGCCGAATGCCGTGAACTCATACAGCACCGCCGTCGCAATGGGTGGCGATGCGGATCTTGCAAACGAGATAGTGGTGGTGACATCGCTTCTGAGCATGCTCACCATGTTCGGCTGGTTTGTTCTTGTGGGACTTACCGTAGGGTTTTAGTTCATCTTTTCCCTGAGGATCTCAAAGGCTGTCTGCCATCTGTCGCACATCTCTTCCGGTCTGAAGTAGATGGCGATCTCCCTTGCGGCGCTCTCGGGACCGTCTGACCCGTGGATGACGTTGAAGCTCATCTCCGGAGAGAAGTCGCCTCTGATTGTACCCACCTCGGCATTGGCCGGGTTGGTCTTGCCCATGATCTGGCGCATGCCGGAAATCGCATTGTCTCCTTCCACCACCATTGCCACGATGGGTGCGCTCGTGATGAACTTCACCAGATTGGGATAGAACGGCTTGCCGTAGTGCTCGGCATAATGGGCGGCCGCCTGCTCGTCAGACACCTGCACCATCTTGAGGGCAACGATCTTGTATCCCTTTTCCTCTATCCTGCCGATGATCTTTCCGATGAGCCCTCTCTGGACTGCATCCGGCTTTATGGCTATGAACGTTCTTTCAGTCATGTTGGTTTCCTCCGATACTGGAATCTTACATCAAAAGACAGCTATAATGAAAGCATGAAAACCGCGCTGTTCCTGTTCAATCCGCATGCCGGAAAAGGTACCATCAAGGCAGGTCTGTCCAAGATAACGGACACCCTGACCCGTGCAGGCTTCTTGGTCACGGTGTATCCCACACAGTCCAAGGGCGATGCCTGCGACAAGATACTCAAGTGGGGTCTCAAATATGACAGGATAGTCGTTGCAGGCGGAGACGGAATGCTCCACGAGGCATTCAATGCAGTGATGAAGCTGGAGCGCCCGGTGGATCTGGCGTACATACCCGCAGGAACCGCCAACGATTTTGCCAATTCCCACAAAATTCCCAAGGCGGTAGACAAAGCCGCAGCCATAGCCGCGGGAAACCAGCGCAGGACCATAGACGTAGGAACCTTCAATGACGAGTATTTCACCTACGTCGCCGCACTGGGTGCCATAACCGACATCACGTACACGACAGACCAGGGAGCCAAGAACGTATTCGGATATCTTGCCTATCTGGGCACGGCGCTGAAGTACATCAATCCGCAGATCCTCCTCGGTTCGGCAAGGAAGATGGAAATCAAGACAGACAAGAAGATCCTGACCGGAGAGTATCTTGTCTGCTGTGTTTCCAACTCGCTGACCATAGGCAGCCTCAAGCAGTTTGTCCCGGATGATGTAATAACGAACGATGGCCTGTTCGAGGGTCTTTTCATAAAAAAACCGAAGAACCTTGCGCAACTAAGCCATACTCTTGACCTTGTTTTCTCAGGAAACATGGATCATCCGGAAATAATCACACTCAAGTCCAGCCGATTTGAGTTCACGTTGGACAGGGGTGCCAACTGGACACTTGACGGCGAAGACGGCGGAACCTGTGACCACGCAGTAATCCAGAACCACCGTCAGGCACTGACCATGATCCTGCCATGAAAAGATTCTTCGGGCATCTGTCCACGATAACACGGCACAGGCATCTGGTGATGCGCCACTGCTTCAGGGCGGGAATCCCCCTGAGGGGGCTGCTTCACGACCTTTCCAAATACAGCCCCACGGAGTTCATTCCCGGAGTGAAGTTCTACACCGGAGACCGCAGCCCCACAGCAGGAGAGCGTGAATCCTGCGGATACTCCAAGGCCTGGATGCACCACAAGGGGCGCAACAGACATCACTATGAATACTGGTCGGATTTCTCGCTGGAAAGCCGCAGCTATGTTCCGGTCAGGATGCCCGTGGAATTCGTCATCGAGATGTTCTGCGACCGCATGGCCGCCTGCAAGGTCTATCAGAAGGACAAGTATACCGATTCCAGCGCCCTGGAGTATTTCAACAGACGTCGTGGAACGGAGGACATGCATCCGGAGACCGAATCTCTGCTTGAGGAGCTTCTTGTCATGCTCGCGGAGAAAGGTGAAAAGGAGACCTTCCGCTACATCCGCACCACATTGCGGAAACAGAAGTGATGGACGGGAAAGAAAAAGGAACCTCGACCTTTTACGGTTTCAGTTCCCTTCCCGGCCCCGTAGCCTGACAGACATCCGAAGCCACTCTTTTCTCTGTTTGTATAACGAGCGGTTTTAGTATATCACAAGTTAAGTAATACTGAAAAAAAATTCACGGAAAACGTCAAAATTTTTTTCGGTCAATCCAAATATTTTCTACACTTTTTTCGTATATGGGGGCATGGAACAATACCTGGACAGAATATTGAGGACATCCTCCGTAAAATTCGGCATAACCATGCCGAAACCCTATCAGATACTGGTCATCCAGCGCATACTCGAGCAGGAGGAAAGCGGCATTGTCAGACACCAGCTGGTGATCCTTCCGACAGGCACGGGGAAGTCCCTGTGTTTTCTGGTTCCGGCCACACTATGCAGGGGAATCACCGTGATAGTCTATCCCCTCCTGGCTCTGATGAACGACCAGATTTCAAAGCTGCGTAGGGCCGGAATAGACTGCGTCTCTATCCGCGGCGGCCAGACCAGGGACCAGCGTGCGGATGTGTTCCGGAGGCTGAACTCGGGAACAAGGATAGTACTCACCACCCCTGAGAGCCTTCAGAACAGAACGGCATTGTACAGACTGTCCCGGTACCGGATCAGTCTGCTGGTGGTGGACGAAGCACATGTGATATCCCAGTGGGGCAAAAACTTCAGACCCGCATACCTTATGCTGACGGATGCAGTCAGAAGGCTCAGACCGAATCAGATACTGGCCTTCACCGCTACGGCCACGGAACAGACCATAAGGGACATCCGGTCCTGCCTGTTCTTCTCCAAGCCGCTTGTCGTCCGCGGCGACATAGACAGACCCAACATCATCTACCGCTCCTGGCCGGCACTCAGCCGGACTCAGGCGGTAGTAGAGCTTGCCCGCATATGCCGTCGCCCGGCCGTGGTGTTCTGCCGTACACGGGACGATACACGAAGACTCTGCATAAGGCTGCTGATGGAGACACGCGGCATCACAGTACGTTACTATCATGCCGGCCTGTCCAGAACGGAGCGTGAAGAGCTTGAGAAATGGTTCATGGATTCGCATGACGGTATACTTGTATCCACCAGTGCGTTCGGAATGGGAGTGGACAAGAACGACATAAGGACCGTCATCCACCATAGGGTTCCTTCGACATACGAGGAGTACCTTCAGGAATCAGGTCGTGCAGGACGCGACGGAGATACCGCCGATGCCTACGTAATAGTCACGGAAACCGATATGACGGCAGATCATCCCTACAGCCCGGTTCTGGAGTCATTCCGTCCTCACACGGACGGTACGGTCCAGAACTGCAGGCGCAGATCCATCCTGCATGCCATGGGTCAGGAAAAGGACGAATGCACCGGTTGCGACGTTTGTCTGGGACAGCTCAGGACCTCCATGTCCGCCGACAGGCAGATCAGGCGCCTGATACACAGATGGCCGTTCAGGTTCAGTCCGACAACAGCTTCAAACCTGCTTTGCGGAGTGAAAAACACCGGTCTTGTGGATCTTGAGGCCACTTTTGACCCATTGTACGGTTCCGTTCGTGCTTGGAATCCGAAGGAACTGGGCGAAACAATCAACAGACTCTCGGAAGACAGATCCTCCTACCCGATATCAAGACTGCGCTATCTGGGTGGCTCCGGATCCGATCTGCTGTACCCGTCAGATAAATTGATATATAATCTTACAGCATCATTACTCAGGAGAATCGACCATGGATATCGCTGGATTGTACGGAAAACTCGCAGCTTCAGACCCAGGGGCAAGGGCCGCCGCGGAAAGAAGGCTGACTGACCTTGCCGCAAGGCATAAGGAAATGTTCGGCACAGCGGCACAGGCAGTGTTCTCGACCTCAGGCAGGACGGAGCTGGGCGGAAACCACACCGACCACAACCTGGGCAAGGTCCTGGCAGGATCCATCAATCTGGACACCATAGCAGCAGTCCACACGGTAGGCGGCAATACGGTCAGCTTTGCAAGCGAAGGCTATCCCGCCATCAGCGTGGACATCTCTGATCTTGATGTGCACGAGGATCTTTTCGGAACCACCGAAGCCCTCATCAGGGGCGTTGCGGCGGCCATGGCAAAGCGCGGCGGAAAGACCGGCGGCTTCTGCGCCAACGTCAGCTCAAGCGTGTTCAAGGGCTCTGGACTCAGCAGCTCTGCGGCCGTCGAGGTACTTGTGGGCACCATCTTCAACTCGCTGTTCAATGACGACAGATTCTCCACCACAGAGCTTGCCATCATGGGACAGGAAGCCGAGAACATCCATTTCGGCAAACCAAGCGGACTGATGGATCAGGTGGCCTGCGCCAACGGCGGCATAGTGGGAATCGACTTCAAGGACCCCGCAAAACCAGTAATCACCCCCATCGAAATCGATTTCGCGGACTTCGGCTACAACCTGGTGATCACCACCACCGGCGGCAACCACGCAGACCTGACCGCAGACTACGCCTCAATCCCTTCGGAAATGCGTACCGTTGCAAGGTATTTCGGCAAGAAGGCCCTGCGTGATGTCGATCCCCAGCAGTTCCTGTCGCAGATAGGAGACCTGCGCAAGGCAGTGGGCAATGACAGGGCCGTCCTGCGGGCAAGCCATTATTTCCAGGAAAACTACAGGGTCGACTGCATGATAAGCGCCCTCAGGGACAGGGACTTCGGCCGTTACCTCTCGCTTGTCAGAAGCAGCGGCGACTCATCGTTCAGATATCTGCAGAACATCTACAGTCCCAAGGCTGCCGGAGAACAGGGAATCTCGCTTGCTCTGGCCATGACCGAGATGTTCCTGAAAAACGAAGGCGCATTCCGTGTCCAGGGCGGCGGATTCGCCGGCACCATCGAGGCATACATCCCGCTTGAGAAAACCGGGGCCTACTTCAGCCACATGGAATCCCTGTTCGGAAAAGGATGCTGCACCATACTGGCCATCAGGAACCTTCCCACAGCACGCGTAATGTAAGAACGTGACGATAATCCATAAAAAAAGTCCCGTAGCGATACGGGACTTTCTCTTTCTCTCAAGGAAATGTCGGCTATCAGATGACCTTCTGGATCTTTCCGGCCCTGAGGCATCTTGCGCAGACCTTGACTGTGGTCGGTGTGCCGCCGATCATTGTCTTGACTGTGATGATGTTCGGTCTGAAGACTCTCTTGGTCGTAACGCCGATATGCTGTCCGACACCACCCTTCTTCTTGGGCTGTCCTTTTCTGGTAACCACGTTACCTGCCATTGTTCCCTTTCCACAAATCTCACATCTACGTGCCATGATATATTCCACCTTAATGCAGTTTCTTTCTCAAAGCCGCACCTCTTGAAAAGTGCAACATTAGGAACTTATCAGATATTCAAAAGAATGTAAAGTCCTTACACGCAGTCATGTTCCTCTGTATTTACTTTTTACATTTTTACTTATATGATTTGGTCTATAATCATCTTTTATGTTGTCCACGCACAGTGGATAGGGAGTTGTAAATGTTTGAAAACGCAAGAAAAGGCCTCGACAAGGTTTACAAGGCAGAGATCCTTACAATCATTGCCGCAATCATCGGAATCGTTGCAGCAATCGTACTGTTTGCAATGGGCAGGATCGTCAGGACAGAAGCCGCATCAATCAACACTGCGGACATCGTCTCATTGATTTCATTGCTTGTGGCACTGGTAATAGGTATCATCTCATTCTTCCTGAACCTCTTCGGAATCATCGGAGCATCAAAGGACGATGAGAGCTTCAAGAACGCACTCATCATGCTGATTATCGGCATCATCGCATCAATCGTTGCATCCATCCTCAGCAGCAAGCATCCTGATATCGCAAGTTACTTCAACACATTGAATGACATCGCAGAACTGTTCGTCATGTACTATGTCATCTCCGGATGTGTCAGCATCGCCGCCACCAAGAAGAACGACAAGCTTGAGGCCACCGGAAGAAGAATCAAGATCTACATCATCATCATCTGGGTGATCGGTCTCGTAATCAACTTCTTCAAGGGCTCGTTCCAGGCAAAGGGAACGGCTTCTGCCGGCGGAGTCATCTACATCGTCCTCGCAATCGTCGGTGGAGTAGCCACTCTGGTATCCTACATCGCCTACCTGGTCATTCTCCGCAAGACAATCGATTCCATCTGATGGAAGACTTGCCCATTCAGATTTCGGACTGCCGCACGGCAGTCCGTTTTTTTACCCTTCAGTTGTTTTCCGAACACAGTCCGGCAAGCGGACACCTGATGCACTCCTCTCCCGATGCATGACATAGTTTGCGTCCGTGCAGGTTCACCGTCATGGAGAAGCGGTTCCAGCATTCAGGCTGAAGGTTCGAGCACACGAAATCCTCCACCTTGCCGGGATCCCTGGTCCCAAGGCCGAACACCCTGTTGATGACCCTTGAAAAATGCGTATCCACGACAATTCCAGGCAGGCCGAACACGTTTGACCTCATGCAGTTTGCCGTCTTACGGCCCACTCCGGGCAGTGTCAGAAGATCGTCCATCTCCGTCGGGACCACCCCGCCGAACCTGTCTTCCACGGCCTTGGCGCAGTCGATTACATGACGTGCCTTTGCGTTGAAGAATCCTGTGGTGTGGATGATCTTCTTCACGTCTTCTATATCTGCGGCAGCAAGTGAGGACGCATCGGGATACTTTGAAAAAAGCACAGGCGTCACCTGATTCACGCGCTCATCGGTAGTCTGCGCACTGAGGATCACGCTGATCAGGAACTGGAACGGATCACGCCTTTCCAGAAAGGAAATGTCAGGAGGACTTGCGTTGTCCAGTATCTCGTGGACCTGTCTGATTTTGCTTCGTATCTCGTTGTCCATTCGGGAAAACCATCCTTATTGACCATAACATGTCAATTGCATATACTCCATCATGCGACGGGGCGTTGCCTAGCGGCTAGGGCGCCTGCTTTGGGAGCAGGATATCGAAGGTTCGAGTCCTTTCGCCCCGAAATGAGGAAAGATCGGATGTAGTCCGGTCTTTTTTCATTTATAAGCGAGTCCTTTCGCCCGTTTCTCAACGTTTGGCTCCAATGCCTCCATTGTCTCCAATGACTCCAATGTCTCAAATCCCTCAAATCACAGCTCTGCCAGATGATCGCAGAAGGCATCGAACTGCGGATCCTCCACCTGCAGCTCCGGATGGGCCATGATGTACTTCACCGCCCTCAGGGTTCCCTCCCTGTGGGAAATCCGGGCCTTGAAGCCGGGAACCACCGACCTGACCTTGGAGTTGTCGAACACTACGCTGTTGGCTTTGTCGCCTATCAGGTTGCCCTCCATGTCATAGCCGTACGCCCTGGCCTCCTCAACTATCCTGTCCGATGCCACATGATGGAGCACCGGTGTTATCGTTCTGCCGAGAACCTCCGACAGCGCCCAGGCGATGTCAGTGTAGATCTGGTTCCACGGAATGGACTCGTCCGAAGTGATGTGGAATGCCTGTCCTATTGCCTCCGGCTTTCCGAGCAATCCCGTGAATGCAACAGCAAAGTCCCTGCTGTCCGTCATTACCCAGAGAGAAGACCCGTCTCCGTGCACGATGACCGGCTTGCCGTCGATCATCCTCCTGAGGACCTGCCAGCTTCCCTTGGCACCATGCATGCCGGCGGGAACCGAGCGCTCGCAGTAGGTATGGCTTGGCCTGACTATCGTTGCCGGGAATCCCTCGGTCCTGAACTTCTCCATCAGGTATCTCTCGCACTCGATCTTCTTCCTGGAATACTCCCAGAACGGATTCTCCAGCGGAGTCTCCTCCGTGATGATGTAGCCCACCGGCGGCTTCTGATAGGCCGATGCAGAGCTGATGTACACGAACTGCCCTATCTTTCCGGCAAACACATCATGTACAACAGCTACCTGATTCACATCAAAACCTATGAAAAAGCATACGACATCGAATTTCAGGCCATCGACAGCCTTTGCCAGAGACTCCCTGTCATAGGCATCGGCAATTATCTGCTTAACGCCCTCCGGCAGCTCCCCTATGCGGTTGCCCCTGTTGAGCACCCATATCTCATCCTGTGCAAGACCGTCCTGCACCCTTGACGCAAGCAGTGCCGTTATGGCAGTACTGATTGTTCCCGTTCCACCTATGATGAGAATCTTCATCCCAACCTCCCCAGACAATACTCGACTGCGCGGGCAATCCCTCCCGCCTCTATGTCGGCAGTAATATAATCCGCATGCTCCTTCAGAATGTCACATGCATTCCCCATTGCTATTCCCAGATTGCAGACATCAATCATGTCCACGTCGTTCTCGCCGTCGCCCACACCCACTGTGCTCTTCATGTCCTCTTTCAGGTAACCGAGCATGCGCCTGATTCCGGAGGCTTTGGAGAAATCCGGAGACATGAGCTCGGCAGCACTTTCGGGAGGCAGCCCGTTGGTGTTGTTCACAGAATGGAACGGCCCTTCCAGGGCTTTTCTGGCCTCCAGTACCCTGCCGTGTTCCGACAGGATGAACAACTTTGAAATCGGTTTCCCTTCCGGAAACCTGTCCACCACATGGAAACCCTGGAACTGGATGTTCCTGTTATGGACGGCCATGCAGAGGCCTTTGTAGTAATCCACTGCCCTCTGCGTCATGTATGAGCCGTCATCGGTCTGGATTATCCACAGAAGTCCGTACTCTTCGGCTACCTTGAAGAAATAATCCTTCTGCTGCTCCGTTATATAGCCGCGGAAGACGGTTTTGTCACCAGCCATTATGTATGCGCCTGCCGAGAACACCCCGCCGTCAAACGGAAAGGCACGTATCTCATCGGTCAGCTCAAAGGGGCTGCGCCCGGTGCACAGGAACAGCCTGTGTCCGAGGCTCTGCGCATGATGCAGGGCACTTACCGCATCCGCGGGAATCGGCTTTCCTACAGGCAGAAGTGTTCCGTCGATATCAAAGAAAAAGTTGAGGCGCATGAAAACATTATACAACACCCACACTATTTGGTATATTTAGCATATGACAAAACTGGACTTTTCAATCAAAAGCCTCGGAGAGGCCAAGATTCCATCGCCCATCAAGATGAGCGACCTTAACGGCGACGGTTTCGCCGATTATGTCTCGGACGACGACAGGATCCTCTACTCCATCGACACCGTCAAGAATGCACACGGCCATCTGGTTCCCAAGAGCGAGGAAACGGTCGAGATTGCCGGCCCCAGGGAGAAGATCTACTTCAACCCTGCCCACGTGCATGCAGCCATCTGCACATGCGGCGGAATCTGCCCGGGCCTAAACAACGTCATCAGGGCCGTCGTACGCTGCCTGTGGTACCGCTACGGCGTCAGGCGCATCACCGGAATCAAATACGGCTACCAGGGACTTCTGTCCACTTCGGCAGAGGCTCCTGTCCAGCTAAACCCCGATGTGGTCGATGATATCCAGGAAAAAGGCGGAACCATCCTGGGCAGCGCCCGCGGAGGCGGAGAACAGACAGCCGACATCGTGGATACTCTGGAGCGCATGAACATCAATATACTCTTCT
>Ga0310786_10008163_pt1 | contig 13496 bp, 9 predicted proteins | sample AusTroGonzalo_MG_FD_203881 | JGI IMG/M metagenome (GOLD analysis project Ga0310786, IMG submission 203881) | Bovine rumen microbial communities from tropical cattle in Woodstock, Queensland, Australia - Gonzalo_03 (v2) (version 2) | ecosystem: Host-associated > Mammals > Digestive system >... | reverse complement strand
ATGCTATTTGTAGATTTGTTTTCAATCTTTTTAATTGTAATAACATATATACAGATATTATACTACTTTCCATTGGCTTTTTGCTATTTGCTTTGTTTTTTGTCAAATCGGTATATTTTAAACTACCCATAGACGATAGTATCAGAAATCTCTTTTCATTAAAATTTTTGGGGTATTTTCTATATTTTGCGATTGGTACATTGTTCAAGAAGTACTTTGATCAGATTCAACTAATCCTAGATACAAAGCCAGTACTTACAATTTGTTTGATAGTCTATTTTGGCGCCAACTTGTATTATCATGAACTTGACGAGTCTCATACTAGTCTTTTAAATTTGTTTACTGCTTTAACGGGAATACTCATAGTATTCTCTTTCTTCCGCATTCACCAAGATTTGTTTAAAAAGGATAATTTTTTCGGAAGGAGTTTGCAATATATCGGTCAAAGGACATTAGATATCTATTTAATGCATTATTTATTACTTCCTACTAATTTAAGGGTTCATTTTTACTTTTTGTCAGAAAAGCCTGTTCCTATTATCGAATTCACCATCACGATAATGGTTACACTAATAGTAATAATGGGATGTCTGTTTTTTAGTAAAATATTGAGAATGAGTCCTGTTTTATCCTATCTGCTATTTGGCGTGAAAAATCGAAAGAACTAAAACGTTTTCTCTATAGCAGTAAAGAAATTTTTTGCAAAAGTTTCTTTATCGAAGAACTTGGCACGCTCCATGGATGCTTTTGACATTTGCTCTCGTTTCTCGGGATGCTGAAAGAGATATAGGATGGCAGAGGTGAGATTGCTAACAAGATTGTTTTTATCTATTATGGTTGCAACTCCTCCACAGATTTCTGGTATTCCGCCGCTTCGTGTGGTTATAAGCGGTAGACCAATTGCCATCGTCTCAACAATTGTCAGTCCGAAAGGCTCTTCCCATATAGATGGCAGTACGGCAATGTCTGCTATCTGCAGGTAGTTGGGTATTTTTTTGTATGGGATAAATCCTGTAAAGACAATTCTGTCTTTGATGGTCTTCGCTTTATTTTTCAATGAAAGTATGAAAGTATTTTCATTTTTCGAATCATTAAAGAAAGAACTACCGAGAACCATTAATTTAATCTTTGGAGACTCAAGTTGAAGCATGGCCTCTATGAGTTCTGATATCCCTTTATCTTTGTTGATGCGACCATTATATACTATGACAAAGTCATCATCTGTGAATCCTATTTGTTGACGAATGACAGGAGAAACCTCTTTTCTGGAAAAGTTTTTCAGATCAATACCATTGTGAATTGTCTCTATTTTTTCAACAGGGGAAAGGGCTGAAAATCTTTCTTTAATGAAGTCGGAAACGGTTAGTATCTTCGTAATGTTTTTATAGATTATGGTATCATACATTGATTTGGATTTCCGTCGTTCATTATGCGTATGCAGAATGATGTTTTTATATCCTCTCTGAGATAATTTATAAGTATATCCATCGCAGTTTTCTAATATGATGTAGTCATAATCCCTTTTTTTGAGGTCGGCATATACCTTTTCAAAGTAATACTCAATAAAATAGTTGTAATACTCTTCAGATGGATGCAAATATTTATAGAGTCTTCTTTCAATTCTTGCCTTAAGACTTGTGACATCAGTATAAATATAGTGATTGACATCGGAACTTAAGGCTGGGTGAACTTTGACTTTAGGATCCCAAGGACTATATACTGTTATATCATGAAGTTTATGAATGTTATTATACTCCAAATAAAAATCTATTAGGTTTTCTACAGCTCCACCTTGTACAGCAGGAATGGGGAGCATACCACAGGTTAATATTGCGAGTTTCATAATTTAACAATAATGAGACATTGATTTTGTTATTTTTTTATAATTGTATTAAGTTTCCAAAGAATGCGGTCCTTCCACTGGTAATACTTGGTCATCAGTGAACGATTTCGACACATCCAGCGAAGTCGTATGTTTACAAAATGTTTCGGATAGTTGATGATGGCGCTTGGGGTTACGAGAAAATGACTGTAATCGGTAACTTTATCTTTCATGAATCCCCGGTGTTGGAAGTGTGCATAGAGTGACTCCTTCTTTTCTAATTTACCATTGTTAAAACGTAGCATATACAGTTTGTTGTCTATATGCTCAAAGATAACCTGCTGCCATCCACGTGTCAGACTATTGAAATGATAACTTTGTTTAGGCTTGGAGGCATTGTCGAAAGGCCATTCCAACCAGCAATCATGAGGATGGCAGCCACGCCATTTGTCACCAAATCCTTTGTATTCATACTCATCGAAAAACATCGAATGTTGTTGGGTAAAGGCGTCTTTGTAGTCAACATATCCATCAATTTGCTTCATGAAGAATGTGTTAGTATATCCATCATTTTGGTAGAGTGTGAAGTGGCCGAAACCGCTAATCATTTTATAGTGAGATAATACTTCGTCTGTTATGAAATGACGTATGTCGCCATATACGACATCAAGGTCGCCCCAGCCCCAGAAATCATACCCTTTTATGTATTCTGAGAGAATATAGGCAAAAGCGGGGCGGTAGTCACATATTTTGTAAGGACGGTCAAGCACAATAGGGAAATCAAACTTATCCTGAATCATTTGTCTGAAATCTGCAAAAGTCATTTTATGTACCATGATGTTCTTTGCAGGCTCTACGTCGCAGTCGGTAAAAAACAGAAAGTCTATATCTGTATTGTATAATGCTGATGCCCGCCACATCTTGTATTGTGGTGGCAATTTGCCGAAGTGTGGAAATATAACAATGATAGATTTCATAGGCGTGTATCAGAATGTGATGTGATTAAGCATTTTATATATAGTCGGTTTTCGCGCCACGAAATATTTCATGCCTGGCGTAAACTGGAATAGTAGAATGAAGAAAACTGTGAAGAGTGGAACTGCCACTAATAAACCATAAAGGGCTAACGAAATGAAAGATTCTGAATGTGGGTTGATGACAGCCTGCTTAAGCCATATTGAGAGCAATGTGAAGACGGAGAATATGATGTAATATGGAGCCATGCCTCGCCAATAATCCCATACACTCCGATGAAATGTCTGTGAGAATAAATAGTAGGGTTTCCAGAATGAGCTGATAAAACCAAAACTGATAATTTTACCTAACAAGATGCCTGCAATGCCATAAAAAGGAGCGAGTAACAACGTTATGGTAATATTGATTATCAGTTCTGTCCAAGCTGCCCACACGTCTGAGAAAAGACCTGCCGACCCCACATATATATATACTGCTGCAGTCTGATATCGTATGAAAAGATTAAAAATCAGTAAGTAAACGATGATATTGCTGAGTTGATATTGCTGTCCTAACCAGCAGCCTATGAATGGTTGGAAGAATAGCAGGAGGGAGAGTATGATAACGCCTAAAATCAGAAAACGAGCAGCTGTCATTTCCCAGAAGACTTTCATGATGTTTTGCTCATTTCCTTCGGCCAAGAGATTGCCGACTCCTGCACTTAGCCCTTCTGACAGAATGTTGACCAAGAAATTGAGTTTGTTGATAATCATGGTATAATTGCCGTAAAAGGCAACGTTGACGATAGAAACGAACGTACCAACCATAATTTCGTCGCTGCGATAAAGGATAAAATCTTTTATTCGCTGAACAAAGATTTGGCGAGTCTTCTTTAAAACTTCAGGATATTTCTTTAAATTCTCATGTCCTTTTTTCAAGTCTATATTAAGCCAAGGATAAAGCTGTTGGATGCGGTAATTGAAAATGATGATGCCAATGATGGTAAATACTAGTCCAACGACGACCCAAAGCCAAAGATTACGATAATAATAAGCAAGTAGAATTTGAGCAATGTTTTGTACAATACCAATTGTCTGGAAGTAGGAATTGACAAGGTATTGTTTTTGATTGGCACTTACTAATAATTGCTTGTAATTAAAAATATAGCCTGCTACAGACGAACCAAGGAAGGAGTAAAAAGCAAAATAGACCAAAGGAAGACCTGTTGTCAGATTGTTAAACCACCATGGGAAAAACAAACTTATAACTATACCCATTATTCCAATGATGGCTCCGATACAACGATATAGGTAAGCCAACATTGACATAACTTCGTTAATCTTATTGTGGTTGTCTTCCTGCAAAGGTTTGTAAAGAAAATAAACGATGCTGGTACCAATACCCAGTTCGGCAACACTCAGGAAGCTCATAATATTCATGAGCATACCTGTCAGACCAATAAACTCGGCTCCAAGGCAGTCAAGGAAAATTTTGCGGGAGAAGAAGGCGAGAAACAATGAGAGAATGTAGAACAGCATTCCCACTTTGATATTCATCACACTTCTATGTACTCTCTCGCTCATTTATCGTGACTTGTATGAATGAAATCCGTATTTTTACGGTCTATTTTTAAAATATTCATGACCATTCTCCAAACGAGTTTGGGGAGTGATAAAAGCTTCCCAAATACAGAATGGCTACGAAGCTGCCGCGGCGTGGCAATATAGAGAGCTATGCAAATAGTGACAAACAAACACCACCACTTAATGTACCAAGTGAGAGAAAAAAACAATGAGAATGCTGTTATGACGATGGATATACCCAAAGCCCCCACTACTAACATAGAGCGTGGAATTAATGCCTGTTGAATAGTCTTATCAATAAAGTCAATATTGCAAGTTTTGATAGCCTTTGGGATGTAAGGAAGCATGCGGAATAAACTCTGAATCTGTGCCGTCATCCAGCGGAGGCGTTGCTTTTGGAAATTGTCTTTGTTGCTGACTTTTTCGTCGAAAACATGAATGTCTGGCTCGTAATGGATATAGACCTTTTGTTGAAGTAATAATGCTTCCATCTCGCGGTCTTCGCCTGCAGTGGTCAGTTTATAAACATTCTCCTTAAATAATTGGAATTCGAAACACATGCCGGAACCAATAAGGGCTGATGATAGACCTATACGGTTGTGTGCCTTGCGAAAAATGGTATTGTTGATTTCTTCACTAACACCATCAAGCACGGCAATGTCGTTGTCTTTATTTTTAGCGCAACGATGACATTGGATAGCTTTGTAACCAAGAGCACACGAATCGTTCATTTTTTGCAGGAAATCAGAATTGACAACATTATCAGCATCCATAATGATGATGTAGTCGTAGTCTTCCTTGATTTGATCCATGGCAAATTGCATGGCTTTTGCCTTGCTACTTTTTTCAAATACAGGTTGCAAAAGGGTTATGGGCAGCTCGCTTAAAGCCTGATTGGTTTCGGGTTGCATGTGGTCGGAAATAACAGCCACATGGAATGCGTTAAAAGGATAGTATTGTCCTAAAAAAGTGCGGACAGAAGGAACGATAACGAGATCTTCGTTATAGGCAGGATAGAGTACCAAGTAAGTGAAGAACTCTTTATCTCGCATGGCTATCTTCTTACCTGTTAGAAATAAGGTAAATTCATTGACACGTTTCTTCCAAAGTATAGAAACTAATGCAAAGAATAGAATATATAATGTTGAGGCTGCCAATAACAACCACAAGAGTATGTCGAAGATATGTAATATGTGCCAGAGCATAATGTTTATTTTTTAAGATCGACAACTTCTGTGATTTTTCTGCCTAATTTGAACTTATGCAGAACAGTACTCAATAATACAACAGGAATCTTGAAGAAGGTACTATCCCACTTTTCATCAACTAAGTAATTGGGGGTTGCCATCGCAAAGATAAAGAGTACGATGGCGAAGAGTATCCACCATTTGATGGCCAGAGTGAAATAAATGAAAGGCGTGATGAGACACATAAAAACAATGATGGCCATCATAACTATACGGGGGAGTATCATCCACTGTAATAATTTGTCAATCAGGTCGTAATGACGATTTATGATGGCTGTGGGAAGATAGCGGAGATTGCGGAATACGGCTCGCCATTGGGTAATAATCCAATTGCGATGCTGTCGGTTGAACTCTTCTGCCTGGCGTACCTTCTCGCCATATACTATTATTTTGTCAAAATAATCGATATAGATATGATGACGTAGTAGTAATGCTTCCAATTCTTTGTCGGCCCAAGTGATTTTGGCTGCCAAAATTTGCTGTTTAAACCATTCGAAGTTAAATACCATACCAGAACTTGACATAGCGGCAGAAAGCCCCACGCTGATATGGCCACGACGGAAGATTGAATTATTGATTTCTTCGAAAATAGCGGATAAGCGTGCTGACACCGTGTCACGATTGAAAGATACTTTATGTGCTTGAATGGCCTTGGTACCCGCTGATTCATAAGCATCGTTCATCTGCTCAAGAAATTCTGGTTCCACGACATCACCGGCATCTAAAATAATCACTGCATCATATATCTTAAACTGGGGTAGATTGTTGATGGCCAATTGTAAAGACTTGGTTCTGGTACTTTTACCGTAGGTTGGTGTCAGTAAGGTGATAGGTTGCTGGGCCAAATGGAACATCGTGATTTCGTTCTCATGATCAGCAATCACTGTCACATCAAACATTCGTTGGGGATAAGTCTGTCCTAATATGGAGTTAACCGTCATCTCCACACTTTTGCCACTTCTATAGGAAGGAATAAGAATGATAAATCGGTTCTGATTCCTTGCCTTAGGTGTTTCACTATGTCGGGCAAACATAGAGGTAAACGCAAATACTCCAAGGTATAGCACTGTTAGTGCTACTAATATAAATATAATTAAATCGGTATATGTCAGTATTGTCCAAAAATCCATGTCTAAAAAAAATTAGGGTTTAGGGATTAGAGTTTAGTGAAATAAAGTCACGGATGCCTTTGACGGTGGCTTTGACCAAATCAAAGCGGCCTTGAATCGAGTACTTTAGGATATCTCGACAAGCCACTAAGCCTATCAGATATAGGTATGACAGATAGCGAGTAGCATTTAAATTGTTACGTTTGACGAAGAGCAATCGGTTACGAGTGATATAATAGGTCCGTAAAGGACTCTGCTGTCCCGTCGTCTTACTTTCCTTGTGAAATATCGTCATTGCTGGGTCATAGCAGATGTCATAACCTGCCCGACGAATCATCATGGACCAGTCTAATTCTTCATAATACAAGAAATAACATTCAGGCATGAGCCCTGCTTTTTCAATCACTTCACGTTTGACCATCATAGCCGCACCATGAGCGTATGGCGTAAGATGGGCAGTGTCATACTGTCCATGGTCTGATTCGCCACAACCAATGGCATGGTTACGCATTGTGATACGAGAGAGTGGAGTATAACCTGCAAATTGGATGGGGTTGTCTCCCCAAGCAAAACGAATCTTAGGACATACCATTCCAATCTTAGGAGAACTTTCTAAGCGTTTAATCAAAGGCTGAAACATCTTACCTCTGACATCTTCCATCTTACATCGAAGTATCGTGTCATTGTTCAGGAAGAAGAGATATTTACCGTGCGCTGCCTTGATGCCTAAATTGTTGCCACCAGCAAAGCCCAAGTTCTCTGTTGAACGTATGACTTTAACTTGAGGATATCGGCCTTCGATGAGAGTTGCTTCGTCTTCTTTGGATGCATTATCTACCACGATTACCTCTATGGATCTGTCGTTTAAAGGTAATGTGCCAATCAATTCACAGGTATCTTTTACTCCGTTGTAATTGATAGTGATGATAGATAATTCATACTCTGGATGCATGTTTCTTCTCTAATTTTAGCCGTTTCTTTTCTTCTTGCTTTTCAAGTTGTTTGTTTTCGTATTCAACCCACTCCTTTTCAAGGTATGGTAAGACGTAAACAATGGTTAAGCCTCCGTAGAATACCAAACCATTAGGGAATTGCATTAATACCTGATTTCCATAAGCGCCTAACTGCTGGGAAACCATAGCACAAGTTAATCCTGCCCCGATTCCTCGTAGTGATGGGCTCTTCAAAGTAAAGAAGACAATCCAACAGGCACCTAAGAGCATGATGGCTGTACAGATTAAGAATGTTGTGATGCCAATAATACCAGTGCGAATCCATATATAGACATATTCTGAATCAGGTGGTATTACCGACATCAATGCATATTTATTGTTGGCAGGGACATCGTCTCTGTCGAGACCAATACCAATGCCCCAGGGCGCCTCGCGCATATATTTTTTCATTACTTCCTGATTGAGAGTTCGTTGGTTGGCAGATGCATCATTCTTATCAAAGGCACTCCTCATACGGCGAATTTGCTGGTTTCCCTGACCAATATTCGTAAATGCAAGTATAAATACAGAAATACTAAAAATAATAGTAAATGGAATTGCAATTTTAAAAGACTTGGATAGGAATATATAAGCCATGAAGCCCGCAATAAAACAGGCAATAGCTGTACGAGTTCCAGATGGGAACATGGCCCATGCACATGCAAAACCAACAATTAAAAAAAATATTCTATATTTTTTGACTTTTGCTGTTATTCCGAAAATAATAAAAGCAACAGCTGTAGACGCAATACCTATACCGAAATTTGCAGCATCACTAAAAATAGAAAAATAACGTATTAGTGTCCCACCTTGAAGAATGTGTGTACTGCGACCGGGACCAAAGTGTACCCACATATGTTCATTATGGGTAAAGCCTATATATTGTTGCTTCCATACCCAAAAAGAGGCAAAGAACGCGAGGCCTCCCCATACAAAAAGATAGCGAACAAGAATTTTGGGGCAATCAATATACAGAGAGAACACTAAAAAAATATAAATCATTTGAAAAGCCATCATGCGGGCACCTGTAAACCATGCGCCAAAATTAATACCAAGATCACAAGTGTCGTTTAAAACTTCCAGAGTACAGAAGCTACACCATATCAATATAGCAAACAACATCAAATTTCTTGTTCGTCCAAATCTTGTTTTTTGTACATCTATAATTGCTAATGCTATCAAAATGATTTCGAACAATTCATTATACAATGACACAGGTATTCCTATGCCAGGAAAATCCTTCATTTGTAGGAAATAGTTTATGATAATGAGTGACCAAAAATACAGCATACTGTAATGATAGCCTGCAACAACTATTAGTACAACGACAGGTAATAGGCATATAATGGCATAAGCAGCAAATCCTGCATGAATAAACAGATATATTGCCAGCAAAAACAGGAGGAGGAGTAATAACACTCTTCCTCCATGTTCATTTGCGTATGTCTTAAACGCCGTGTTAGCCATTTATTTAGCGTGTTCGTTTTCGACTGCTGTCAAACCTAATTGTGACATACGATAGACGAAATTGTTGAACTTCGTATAAGGTGGTAGCTGACCTACAAATTCTTCAACAGCATAGCGGTTGGCTTCTGTCAGATACATGAAGAGACTATTTTTATGGTCTTCATCCAATAAGTCTTGAACTTCTTTGAGCGCCTTTTGGTCGACATCCTTCCAAGTACGGTTGGCACGTGTTACCATTAAATTGACCGTTGCCATATTTAAAAGAGAAGGAGAGATTGAGTTGTCGTCCAGATTGGGATATTCAATAATAGCAATCTCATCGGGGAGAATATCAGGACAAAGGTCTTTGATATCTCTTGCCAAAATGAATTTGCTGTCTTCGGCTAAGAAATCTTCATCGTAGGTAAGGCGACGAACCTGCAGACCAATAGAAATCCAGTAATTTTCTAACTCTTGAGCCAAGTAACTTCTTCCATTGCCTGAGTCGGTAGACAGTAGGTTGAGCACATTCTGTTGGCCTTCTTGGAAATGAGGAAGAAGAGCCTTGCTGAGCTGTTTGAGGGCCATGTCGGCAATAGTCTTATTGAAGCGGCGATAACGCAAATTGCTTTCCTTGGGGAAGCAACCCATAACTGGAACTTGAGTAATACGCTCTGAACGCATACGGTCGCGAAGGGTACGATCGAGCAATTCGATGAGGAAGAAGTAGAGGGCTGTGAATATAAAAGCCAGCATAAAGGCACCCAACAAAATCATTAAGCGATTGGTGGGTTGGGCGTTCAGTGGGAACATCGGTGGGTTAAGCACACGTAATGATGCTGTAGACATCTGGAGGTTGCGCTGACGGAGACGAGCAGCATTCAATGCTTTCAGCATTTCCATATAGTTGCCTTCGATGAAACCGATATGACGGGATTTACGATCCAATGTGGCACCAATAGGCGCATAGAACAAGTATTGTTTGTCCAAGTTTTGTTTCATGATATCGGTTGCGGTCATTTCTGCTTTAGTTTTTTCTAAAAGAAGTAGTTGTTCCAACCAGCGTCCGATCATGTCATTAGCCTTTACGCCAGTCTCTGTACTATAGGTAGATGCTTCAATATCTTTGGTGAGTTGAGTAACACGGTTTGTCGCAGTCTGTAAATCACGTTGAGCTTTAGCTAATTCCTGCTGCGATTCGGCATTATTACCACCACCTTCACTACTCATTAAACGGAGGTTGGAAATGCGAGATTGAATACGAGAAATGTCCTTGACCTGATTGGTAAATTCCTTATTTGATCGAATAACTTGAGCACGATTACCCAACTGACGTTCCAAATAGTCCATCAGAGCTTTAGATGTCGTATAGTTCATCAACTGATCGTTACGGAAATTTTGTTGCTGGGCTTCTAACATTGTTAATTGTTTAGTCTGCTCTGCATAATTAATGATGCGTTTTGAAACATTACAACGTATGAGATCATCCTCAGCACTGGTTAAAATACGATAGAGGCGTGCAACCTCTCGTTCGAAGAATTTGATGACGTTATTGGTTTCTCCAAAACGTAGCTGTTGATATTGACGGGCAAAGACTTCGTTGAGTATGTCAAGTGTATTGAACGTAATACCAGCATCATTACATGAATAACCAATATCAATAATATCACTACCGCTTAGCTGAAGAACTTTTAATCGAGATGTGATGTTGTCGATGCCAAACCATTGGCTGTAATTTAAAATGGAAAAAAGATAGTTGTCAATGGATGGCTTTTCGTATGCCTTCAAATTGGCATAGGTAGCAGACTCGCTATTATGATTAATCAATGCTTTTACATCAGGGGGAACAGTTGCACTTAGTTCACGGAAATGTTGGGCAGAAATGTAGTTGTTGTCCTTATTCGGATTACCGTACATCATACAACGGCCGAACAGACGCAGTGCTACCTCATGGATGGTGTTGTCGGTGGTGATAATCAACATCAAGTTGGTAATGTTGGTTTGGGAATTACCGCCAGCAGCACCAGAACCTCCTTCTAAGTTATAGCCAGTAATCATGCCCGTATAAATAGTGGTATTGGCGTCATAGATGCGCTCCATGTCGCGGGTCATAAACCACGCCACAATGAGTGCTATAAGGGGGAGAATCACTAAATACCAGCGAATCTTATATAGGAATCGGACGATATATCTAAATAAATCCATGATTATCGGAATATTTTTTATTTCTTATTTTTTTTTGCTGCTTTAGCAGCCTCTTTCTCTGCTTTCTTTTGAGCTGCTTGAGCAGCTTGTTCCATCTTTTGGAATTTTTTTTCTTCAGCAGCAGCTGTTTTGCGTATATTCTTTTCCAAAGCCTTATTTTCTTTGCGAATTTGTTTGTCAGATTTTGAAATTCCAGTTTTCAGAGTAATGTCTGTCGTGGTATTGGTGAGAATAGGCGTATGCGTCAAAATCTCCAAAGTGATAATGTCAGTGGTTATCTCTGTTTGGAGACCTTGATAAGTTGATACTGCACTTTGTTCCCATCGTTTTGTGTCTGCAAATTTTTCAATCGTCATGTTTCCTTGATGGAAGTCTTCCAAGTTAAGGGCACCAGCACCTTGATAAATAGCTGCGTTTTCACTGGCAGTCTTTAAGGAAACCAAATCGTTGGTAATCTTGATAAACAAAGTTGCAATTTGAAGTTTCAACTCATCATAAGCCTGATCTTTGGCAATAATGGCTTTATCAACTTCCAACTTTTTACGCTTAACTGATGCCTTTAAATCGAGAATATCTTCCAAAGGTACTGCCAAATTGACACCTACATTCCAATAGCTTTGTTCACTACCTTGATATTGCTGTAAAACCATGTTGTATTGACTGGAGTTTTGTCCCCACATATCGCTCTTACCATAACTGTAGCTGGCATGACCAGTCACATACGAGAAAATATGGCGTTTTTGCTTGGCAACCTCAGCTTGAGCAATCTCCTGGGCTTTCTCCAACGTTAGGATTTGTGGACTCTGTTTGGCATTCTCAAACAAGACTGCCAAGGGAGGAAGATGGAAGTCCGAGAAATTAATGGTGCTATTTTCACTGGAATCAAAGAAACCAGCACTGATACCACTACTATTATACTGCGCATGAAGCGATAATGGTAAAAAAGTAAAAAGGCAACAAGGTATAAAGACCTTTACCCACTTGGCAACTTTAATATATAAAGTAATTTCCATATTATACATCTTTACTCTTTTACTTTCTTAAAATTTCCCCTTATACATTTTCTTTCTGCTTGAATGCAGTCAAAGTTCGAAGGATAATCTTCATGTCGAGCATGAAGCTATAGGTCTGACCGTATGTGATATCGAGTTGCTTGCGCTCTTCGGCACTCATCGTACCACCCTTACCACGTTCCATAACCTGCCACAAACCGGTAAGACCAGCAGGGGCCATAAAACGGTCAATGCTCTTGTCGGCTGTGAGCTTCTCGGCCTCATAGAGTGGGAGAGGACGGTTGCCAACAACTGACATGTCGCCTTTAAGGATATTGAACAGTTGAGGAAGTTCATCAATGCTGTATTTGCGGATGAAGCGTCCCACCTTAGTAATACGTGGGTCGTTTTCAATTTTCACAAAGGCATTGTTGATTTCCTCTTCCTTCTGTTTGCTGAAGTCACTTTCGGCAACAACGAAATCGTCGCCTACAAGCATGATTTCCTCGTCGCTAATCATCATTTCTGACTCCATACCCATGTCGAACATTGCCTGCTCTGCCTGAGCACCTAATGGGGCAACAATGGTCTTATGCTCTTCTTGCTCGTGAGATGAGTACTGATTGTGATCCTTGCTCAACTCCTGTAGGCGCTGCTCTGCATCAACATACATGCTGCGGAATTTCAGGAAGTCGAAGATAGTATAGTTAGTACCAACACGCTTGGACTTAAACACAATCGGCCCCTTACTCTCCAATCTGATGGCAATTGCCGTCAGAATAAAGATGGGTGAAGTGACAATGATGGCCAAAATTGAAAATATGATGTCGAACAAACGTTTCCATACAGGAATCTTGAATTTCAGCATGTGATATTTCGGGCGTTCGTTGTCAAAGAGGATGCTCTCACGGTCTGAAATGAACTGGATTTTCTTATTCAATTCGGTAACCGTAGCCCCGCGACCTATCGTGTCGTTGATGCCACACTTCATATAAACATCACGCTCCTCGTCGGTCATAGGATCGGTCATGAGGATGATGTAAACGCTGCGTGACTTCTTCTTCAGATAGGTGATAGCAGTAATGTCCTCAGAACGTACGTTGCGCTCAAAGAACACGATGAAGTGCTCATTGGCGACGTGAGGCG
>Ga0310786_10008162_pt1 | contig 13497 bp, 11 predicted proteins | sample AusTroGonzalo_MG_FD_203881 | JGI IMG/M metagenome (GOLD analysis project Ga0310786, IMG submission 203881) | Bovine rumen microbial communities from tropical cattle in Woodstock, Queensland, Australia - Gonzalo_03 (v2) (version 2) | ecosystem: Host-associated > Mammals > Digestive system >... | reverse complement strand
TGCCCTGCGCGCTATTGAAAAAGCCTACCAGCTCGACAAAGAAGACATTAGCATTGTGTACCAGCTTTCCGAAGTCAACATCGCCCTCAACGACTTTGAGCGCGCTGTCGCCGTGATTCGCGAAGGCTATGCCGCCCACCCCGAAGAAACCGACTTCTTGATTTACCTGGGCGACGTTTACCGCCTGAACAAGCAGTACGAAGAAAGCGCCGGCGCCTACCGCGAAGCCTTGGGTGTGCGCCCCGATGACACGCCGACCATGTACAAGCTTGCCGACGTTCTCGCCGAAGACGACAAACCCTTCGTGGCCATGGATGTGCTCCACAGCATCACGCAAATCAAGCCCGATTTTAGCGACGCCGCCATCTTCCTCGGAAACCTCGCTTACGATGCCAAGTTCTACGATCGCGCCGAATCCGCCTACGAACTCGCCGCCAAGCAGGGCAACACCGAAGCGGTATTCGGCTTCAAGAACATGGCCTACGACGCCCATGCGCAAAAGCGCGACGATGAAGCCCTTCGCCTGCTCCGCACCGCCCAGCAATACTTCCCCGACGATGTCACCCTCCAGGCCGACATCTTGGAATTCGAGAAGTAGAATTTTAGAGAATGCTATTGCGCGAAATTGATTCCGAAAGATTTCGGAATAACGATTTCCTTATAGGAATTCATCAAGTAGTCATCTGTCATTCCAGAAACGTAATCGGCAACGACGCGCGGCTTTGAAGTCGCGGCCTTGTATTCATCGCTCATGGATTCGTACCAATGACGAATGCCCGTCACCTTCTTGTCCGATTCGAGCTCTTCGAGACATTCTTCCAGAACCGTCTGGAACATGGCCTTGATTTTCTCGTCTTGCGTAGACTTTTTCGGATTCTGGTAAATGTTCTTGTAATTCCAATCTTTCAGACGGCTTAATGCTTCGGAAACATCTGCCGAGAAAGTCAGCGTTTCTTTGTCGATGCTGTTATTCACAAGGTCCTTAATCAGCGTGTCAACGATAGTGCCGTTTTTGTCGCCGAGAACTTCCGTGATTTCACGAGGCAGGCTTTCGCGCTCCACCAGCTTCAACTTGATGGCATCTTCAATGTCGCGGCCAATATAGGCAATCACATCCGAGATACGCATCACGCAACCTTCCAGCGTCATCGGGACCATCGCCTTCGATTTCAGCGCGCCCGTCAAACTGTTGCGGTATTCTTCCAGCAGTTTTTCCGGAGTCTTGTTGCGATCGCAACCATAATGGTTCTGCAGAATTTCGCCGTTGTGGCAAATGATTCCGTCAAGCACTTGCGCGGTAAGGTTCAGACCCTTGCCGTAGGCTTCAAGCTCATGGAACAAACGGAGACTCTGAACGTTGTGCTCGAAAATTCCTTCGTTCTGTTTTTCCAAAAATGCCGACAAAATGCGCTCGCCGTCATGACCGAAAGGCGTGTGGCCCACATCGTGGCCCAAAGAAATCGCCTCAATCAAGTCTTCATTCAAGTTCAAGAAACGTCCGATAGTACGTGCAATCTTTGAAACCAATTGCACGTGAAGCACGCGATGCGTAATATGGTCGTTCTCGACCAAGTAAAAAACTTGCGTCTTGTCAATATATCGGCTGTAGCAATAGGAATGAATAATCTTGTCCGAATCATGGAAAAAGTTCGGACGAACATCTTCCGGTGCCTCGCGAAAACGAACCGCCTGAATAGACTTGCAAGCATAAGGCGCAAGCGAACTTTCCTTCGCATTCAACCGCGCTTCAATCCGTTCCTTTGTTTCAGCATTCCATTCCATAGAACATCCTTAAAACTATTCCGCGAATCCCGGGGGCGGCAAATGCATGCCAGCCATGGTGAGTTTGTTGTCGCGAGCGTATTGCATAATACGCTTGCGGCTTTCAATGGACTTTTCCTTGTCCATATCGTAGTTGGAATTGATTTCGGGGTGGTCCTTCTGCAAAGCGTAACCATGCATCAAATCGCCAATCACGAGCAGGTTTGAAATCTGGAAAGCTGTGTGGCCGGGAGTATGGCCCACGGCATCCAGCGCAAGCACGCCATGTGGCAAGCTATCGCCAAAGGCAAACAAATGGAGTTTATCCTTGTACATTCCCATGACGACTTTCTGCAAGTCGTTTTTCGGAATGTCATTCATCCAAGCGTCATATTCCACTTTGCCTGCGTAAACGGTTGCGTTGTTGAAAACCTTCACGTCTTTGCCGGCAGAATCTTTTGCAATCATGCCCGCAATGTGGTCCACATGAAAGTGCGTCAGATAAATCAAGTCAACCTTGTCAGGAGTCACGTCCAAAGCGGCGAGGCGATCTAGCATCTGGCCGCCGAAGGCACCGAGGCCCGCATCAAACAAGATGTTCTTGCCGTCCACCTGTAACAGGAACACGCTTACCGATGCCGGAATGCCGTCGGGCAAATTCAAACTTGCAAACAGAGAGTCGCTGGCGTCGCTAAAGAGACTGCGCGGGTTCAGCTTTTCGCCCTGGTTGTCCTGAATCCAGGTCACGCTTGCGCCATTTGCGAGCTTGATGGTTTTTGCAACCTGCACCACATTCGCCGCTTCTGCAGGGGCAGCATTTTCTGCCGGCTCCGTAGCTGTCTTGGCGGGCTCCGCCGTTTTTTCAGTAGCGGGGGTCTTGGTGTCGCTGCAGCCGAATACGGCGAAGGATGCCATCATGGCAAAGAGAGGGAGAAGATGCTTTTTCATAAGGACTCCTGTTTAGAGTGAATATAAAAAAGAATTACTGGTCCTCATACAATTTACCGTACCACTCCTTGTCATATTCCGGATGTTCCTTCACAAAGCGTTTAAGAGCCTTGTGAATTTCCCAGAAATGATTAATATGTTCAGCTTCGCACTTGGGCTTTAGTTCATAATAAAGCTCATGAATCTTTTCATCTAGCGTCATATACTATCCTCTTTTTCCATAAAGATAGTCTCGCTATGCGACAACTGATGACGTGCTTAAAAAAGTTTTAATACGTCTGTAATTGCCGCATAGACGATATATATTTGCGAAAATGAACGAGATACTCTAAAAAGGTTTTAGTATGAAATACGAAGATCGCAAAAGCCCTGAATACATAAATAATATCATAGAGCATCTCTTGGCAAGAAAGGTGCTTGCCAACGCTAGGTTTGAGCACAGCAAGGAAAATATTGACAAGTTACTACTGTTGAACAAACGGCTCCATGAGTTGCAAGACGAATGCGCCAAAATCACTTTTGATATGTACAAAGACTTAACGGATTTGATGGCGAAGGGAAAATCTTACTACAAGACGTTCTACATAGAGACTTACATTGCTTATGAATCAGAGGAAAACTGGGAAGGACAGGTTGCCGGCCTATATGATTCGTATGACAAGGCTAATCGATTCAGTGTTATTATTAACGATGCTCCCGGAAAAGAGCCTGCTGATTACAAAGAACTCAACAAGGGGCACGAAGAATTAAGTTGGAATATCGAATGCCTTGAGCTCCCGGAATTTGATAACGAATACATCTGTTTTGCCATGCACAAGTTCTTTGCCGACGGCTCCTATTCCCTTGAAGACGCCATGCGTATGAAACCTGAGGATTTTCACATTTACACCAAAATAAACATATAAACCAAACGCCAAATAGGACAATTCCCATATTTAGCAAAGGAGTTTTTATGACGCAAAAGGAATTCCGCATAGTGTTTGCCAGACTTGAGCCGGCATCGTGCGCCTCATCCACGCCTACTCGGGCGACCTTCTGGACGGCCCGTGGGACATCTAAAAACAAATGGCGTTTTTGAACCAAAATCGCCACTTTTCTGGAAAAATGCGCTTTTTCGGTGGAAAAAGTGCACTTCAGTTACACTAATTCGGTGGAAAAAGTGCGTCAAAGCGTTGACAATTCGGTCGGAAAAGTGTAGTTTTATGGTATGTTCAAGCGAAAAATCCTTAAAGAATTCGAAAATTGGAAGGTTTCGGGGGGCAAAAAGAAGGCCCTGGTTGTCAAAGGCATGCGCCAAATAGGCAAGACATCTAGCGTCCTGGAATTCGCCCGGACCCATTACGAAAACGTCGTCTACATCAACTTTAAGGAAAACGAAAACGCAAAGCGAGTCTTTGACAGCGACCTGAACGTGGGCAGGATTACCATAGATCTTTCGGCGCTCTTTCCCAACGTGCATTTTGTCGAGAATAAGACAGTCATCATCTTCGATGAAATTCAGGAATGTGCAAACGCCCGCGCTAGCATAAAACCATTTATGGAAGATGGCCGCTACGACGTTATTTGTACCGGATCCCTGCTTGGCATTAAAGGATACAATCGTAAAAAAGGGAAAGGCGTCCCGACCGGCTTTGAAAGAATCATTTATATGAAGCCCATGGATTTCGAGGAATTTCTGTGGGCGAAGGGTATCGGCGAAAACGTCATCGCATACCTGAAGGATTGCTACGAGAAAAAGGAACCCGTAAGCGAGGCAACGCACAACGCCATGCTCCGCTATTTCAAGGAATACCTTTGTGTAGGTGGCCTCCCTTATGTCGTTTCACGATTTGTCGAAACCAGTGACATGAATGTCGTTTGGCAAGAACAGCAGGACATTCTCGAAGAATACAAGGACGATTTCGGCAAACACCTTGACGAGAATGAAAACGAGGAAATCGACCGAACGCTTCTCGGACGCATCAATCGCGTTTTCGATTCCATACCAGCCCAACTTGCAAAGGAAAACAATAAATTCGTTTATTCACAACTCGAAAAGAAAGGCCGTTCCGAAAACTACCAAACGGCAATCCAATGGCTCTACGACTGCGGCATCATCAACATTTGCCACAACCTGACCAACATCGCAGAACCCCTTGAAGGCTACAAAATCGAGAATACGTTTAAGATTTATGTACAGGATTCCGGCCTGTTCGTCGCCATGCTGGAACGCGGCACCGCAGCCAAGATTCTAAGCGGCGATCTGGGATTCTATAAAGGCGCCATCTACGAGAACATCATCGCAGATTGTTTCTCCAAGCAGGGCCGTAAGCTTTTCTACTTCCGCAAAGATTCTGGGCTAGAAATTGACTTTGTAGAAAACATCGGCGGCGAAATCGCCATTATCGAAGTCAAGGCGACAACGGGGCGCTCCAAGTCGGCAAAGACCGTTCTGAGCAACGACAACTACGCAGCCAAGGTTTGCTACAAACTTTCCGAAAACAACATAGGTGTTGCTGGCAAGATGGTTACACTGCCGTATTACATGGCTATGTTCTTGGAATAAATTTTTAAACTGGTAGGGGAAAGCCTTCCCCTCGCTCGCACTACGTTGCTCGCTACCCCTTCTAGCGGGCGCTCAATCGCCGCGCCCGCAACGCCCTAGGCTAATAAAAATCAAAAAATGCATTGGTTGATTTATGCTTTGTAAATGACTTTCTTTTCTGCAGCCATCAGCATATTTGATGTGTTTGCCTTAAGCCTTTGCTCAACGTAATGCCGTAATGGTTTGTCGCAGAAATATACGTAGCAACCCTTCATTCCTCGACTCATTAGAACACGATAAATATTGCGAATATATTCATCGACTTTTTCGCCACTGCGTTTTAGAACTGGATCCTTGGATTCTTTAATATTTGTTTCAATATTTCTTGTGTAATTATTATAGTATAGATCGGGACCAACAATTACGCCGATATAATCAAATTCAAAGCCTTGTGCAGTATATATGCAGCCAACCTGTTTTATGCCTTCAGGTTTGTATGCCCATTCGTACCATTTTACATATCCATTAGGAATTTTCTTTATGGTATCTTTTGTTTCCCACGGCATTGCGAAATCACCAATATGGACATCTTTAACTAGGTTGCCATCTTTGTCTAAGTCACTAGACCATGACCAACAAAATCCTGCACAAAGCCTCGCTGTAGTTTGTGGTAGAGAATTCTTTTCTAGAATAGCTCTGTACAAATCATTTGGAGTGTCAAAAATTTTAAAATCAAATTCTTCTTTTTCAAAAACGGCTGTAGCATGCTGGTTATAAAGAAGTTGCTCTAGCCAATCCAAGTAATTGTCTGAACCATTGCAACGAAATTGAGACTTTAATTGGACTTCCTCTATTTTTGCATTGTATTTCTTTGCGTATTCACGAATTAAACTACTTGACCCGATTTCAACACCTCGAATGGCTTGCTTGTCATCGATAAAGAAAACGGTTACTTTTGATGCTCGGATCAATGTTTCGACCTGAGGCATGTTGGTTCTTTTTTCTGCAGGGGTGTATTGGTTGTTAGACGAGTTTGTCATTCGATGGGCTTCGTCAATCATCAATACATCGATTTCGTTTTCATTACAATTGGCCGGGACATATTGGGTCACATTGTGAAAGAGCATTTTGGCTTTTGACCCTCTAGGAAGTTGGAATTTTACGCCCTCCAACAAAGGTTTGGATTTTGTTGCGTAATGGACATTTAGATGTTGCCCTTTCATTCCTGCAATTAGGGCCAATAAATGTAATGCAATTACAGTTTTTCCTGTTCCGGGACCGCCTTTTACTAGTATGACGGATTTTTCTTGTGCTTTGTGTAAATTACGGATTTTATCAAGAATGATATTTCTTGCTACGATTTGATCTTCGATGAGAGAAAATGCATCTGCATTGCCTTCATGTATTAAACTTGAAGCGGATTCAAGTAGCTTTTTGGAAGGACGAATTGGCGAACTCATCATCTTGTTAAAAACATTAAGCCCGTCTCCATTTCCTAAAACTTCTTTCAGCAGATTTGCTAAATCGCGAACTTCATCGCCGGCATAGGTCCGGTACTGTGTTAAGAGCTTGTTGTAGCGGGAATCGTATAAAGCCGTGTTATCAGCATGGTTTCTTCTGTAATTATAACAGTATGCAGCACCTGTTAAATTGAGTTCTTTTTCGCTTAATACTTCAACAAAACCTTTTAGATAATCATTGTAGCCACGAACTTGTTGAGATGGGTGCGCAACTGTTCTGACGCCACCTCCCGTAACGGCGTTGACGCGATATACGATGTTTTCATCAGAGAATTCATCTTCTACAATATCAAAATTACCTTCTGATGGAGCTGGTGTTACGCCTTCATTGCTCCATTGTTTTAACTCTAAATGAACAACAGTTCCTTTATTATTTGAATCTCTACCATATATCATGCAGTCAATTCGTTTCCTGTTGTAGGGAACGAGATATTCAAAGGTAACATAAGAGTTTTGTACACCAGAAAGTTCAAGTAAATTCTTTATTTTAGGAGCGTTGTTTCTCCATGAAGCGATTTCCGGTAATCCTGGTTTGAAATTTAAGGCAGTTGCAGTCTCTCGCATTTTATCTGCGACTTGATTCAACAGTACATCTGTGAAAAAATCTGCTTGTTCCGCTTGGTAGATGACTCGATTGTTGTTCATGATAGCTACAATTTTTTGAAATTTCTATGTCTTTAATTTTGCTTTTATATCGGCTGCCTCTAGTGGTTGTATTTTAGGCACCGTATATTTAAATGGAACGCAATTTTCTAATTCTTTTTGTGATTCTTCATAGCGAACTTTTAATGCATTTCGTAATTCTTCATCGCAGGCATAAATGTAAAGACCCTTGACACCTCGTGTCATAAGAACTCTCAGTTCGTGTTGAATTAATATTTCTCCAAAAGATTTTTTTGAATTGTCGCTCAATGTTCTTTTTTGTACAGCACGATTATTTGCACTCTTCGTTGGATCTATCGTTATTTTACCATTTCTGTATGTTATAGAAGGGCCCAATATTACACCGGCATATGCAAGATCAAATCCCTGAATTGTATACGTTGATCCAACTTCATTAATTGTATGTTCTTGTTCGTGCCAAGCTTTCGAATCGTTTTTTTGAACAGATTTGTCTTTTCGAAGTTCTCTATTCCAAGGCAACGACCAATCTCCTATTTCAACAGACCAATATATACCTTTCTGAGGTTTTTTTGTATCACTATAACTCCAATCAAACGTGGCTATTAATCGAGATAATTTTGACTCTTGCTTGAAAGATCTTTCTTTTATGGCCTCATGAAGACTCTTTGGTGAATCGAAAATCTTTATTTCATAATCTTTATCGAATGGAATTTGCTTTAAGAGCTTTTCTTTTGTGAAAGAATCTATCCATTCGATCGTTTGATTACTTGCTTTTATTCTCAATTGATCGGTTAATTCAAAAAAATTTCCTTGCTTTTTTGCCAAAGCTTTAAATTTTTCTAATATTTGAGCTTCCCAATATTGTTGTGCTGTCAAAATTTGATTTTCGTCAAACATTACAACTGTTACACGGGATTTGTTTATAATATCCTCTAATTGATTTTTCCCGCTATAGTTTCGATCTCCTTGGGTTAGTAGCAAATGAGCTTCGTCAACAAAGGATACATCTATTTTGTATTTAAAGTTCTTTCTAATGAATGACGATGGCTTGTAAACTACATATTCATTATTTTCATCCTTAAAATTAAGAGTTCTAGCCATTGTGCTATAAAGATTCTTTTGCTCTGTGTGATTTACTAAAAGGCAGGCGTGAACTTTTTCCCCAGATTCAAGCTTCATATTGAATAAATCATAAAAGGTATGGCTTGTCAATACTGTTTTTCCGGTTCCTGCTTCACCTTGGATAAAAATGAGTTGGCCTTGTTTGTTTTCGTTAATTGCCTTTTGGACCCTATTTACTATTTTTTGCTGAAACTCCATTTGTGATGGGGTTAATGTATGCATCGGAGAAGCTTTAAAAAGAGATAAATTTTCTATTTCATCAAGAGGAAAAAATAATTGTTTATTCTTTTCTCTTAGGGACTTCCATATGTCGTTAAATAATGGAATAAAATAGTCATGTGTATAATATTTTTTTTGCGGATTGCCTCTTCCATTATGAACTTGATGTATGGAATAATCCCCCATACTTGATATATACTGTATTAATTTATTTTCTATATCTAAAGTTAAAGACTTATTAAATAATTTGTGTCCTATGACATAAATTGTAGAATCATGCATTTTAGACTGCCATTTTTTTGAATCTGCATGATCATTCCAATGAGATATTGTCCTGTCGACAATATCGTTGCTTTCACCAATGTATACATCGTATAGGTCGTTTGTTGTTTTCCACGCATGAATGTAAACGACGGGATAATCTAAAAGAAGATTTGGCTTCTCATTATGAAATGCCATTATATTGGCCTTGATATTTTTGCGGAAAGAATCGGTTTCTTCTGCGCTATAAATTACTACAGGTTCGTACACGCTCATTTTTACAACCTTTTTTTCGATAGACCTATACTCTATTTACAGCTCGTTATACTTCTTTGCGGTTCCCTTAGCTTTATCAATGGGATACTTTTCTGCGTTAACTCGCAATTTTTCGTCCATGATTTTTTCAATGTCGAGATTGTACTTGTCAGCAATCAAGAATGCATAATTAAGTACGTCTGCTAACTCTTCCCGCACCTTCTCGATTTTTACATCTTCGGGCTTTTTCCAAAGGAATGCGTTGAGCAATTCCCCTGCTTCACCCGATAGGGCAATTGCTAAGTCTTTCCCGTTATGAAACTGGTCCCAGTCGCGATCAATAGTAAATTGCTTTACCTTTGCCTTCATGCTCTCGAAATCACTCATTAGCGACCTCTCATGGCATCAAACTGTTTTCTTGCCAATGCATAAGCTTCGTCAAACGGTAATTTCAATTTGTCTAGCATTTCCGGGTGGGAAATGGCCCAACTTACATAGTAATAGGCCAGCAACTCATAACCGCCAAAGTCCTTACCAGGGACATTGTTCAATTTGTAGCCATTCTTTTGCGCCGGACTAATTCCATTCTGTCCAACCATCGCACATTCAAAAGCAACCTTTTCAATATCTTCCGGAAGCAACCCCTCAAAGTATTCCAGCGCGCCGACCATATACGAAGACATCATCATAGTGATAATCGGATTTGCGTTTGCGGAATTGTGTGTTTCGTTGAATTCATCCTGCCGACGGTCTGCTTCGGTCTTGATTTCACTTTTCTCTACGCCTGAAAGCGTGAAGTATTTTATCAATCCGGCAGAAGTCGCAATCTTTTCGAAAACGGCATATTCATCGCCGGCATTAAAAGAAAAAAGCGCATTTTCAAAAACCTTGAAGTACTCATTCGCCCTGCTCAACATATTTGAAGAAGGCTTGTAGTAGTTCACGAAATCAAGACCATACAATTTGCGAAGCATCAAGGACTGAAGCATGCTCATCAGTTTATTAGTATCCTTGACAAACTGAGGAAATTCAGACACATTCGCAGTCTGCTTTACAGCATCAATGTTACTTGATTCCATAGCAAACAATGAATGAAGCTGGAGCGGCCTAAATTCAGGCTTGTCGTATATTCTCTGTTCAACAAAGAGATCCAACGGAGCATTCATAACCTGCAAGGACATTCCCTGGAAAAGATGCTTCGCCAATTCTTCAGTTTTTACAGATCCGAGTTTCTTTCGCACATCATCAAAATGGCGTTTGTAATCTCGCTGGAATTCGTCAAAATTCTTCTGGTTAAAGCCAATCGCTTGCAGCTTTCCAACCTTCTGTGCAGAAAGCATCATTTCAAGATGCATCAATTCATGCAGCATATAATGGCAGTAATTACCATCTTTCTTGTACTTGACAACATGTTCTTTGCGATGGTGAAAATCTGCAAATTCTAAATGCGCCAAAGTATCCTGATCTTCATCCCGTTCAAATTTGATTGTCGCGTTAAAGGTTGATTCCAATTGTTTGGCCACATCAAAGACCTTAGACTCATAATCCGTAAAGTCAACGATATCCCTTGCTATAGTCAAGAGCAACTTCAGCAGTTCCTGCCGTACGCCAGGGTCTTCAGCTCGATTAGCCCCCTTTACAGCGCCACGACTTGCATAAACAAAGGCTTTATCCAATTCGTCTTTCTGGTAGTAAGCCAAAGCGATCCCGTAGTAACTGTTTGTATAGGAATCATCCAACTCTAAGGCTCGTTCCATATAGCGGATGGCATTATCATAATCTTTCTTCCGGATAAGGGTGCCCGCCACATTGTTCAGTGCTACGGCGTTATCAGGATAATATTCCAATACCTTCTTGTAGTACTTGTCTGCAGCCTCAACATTGTTCTTGGCGTTCGCAAGAATGTTACCCATCATGATGAGCGCCCACATATTCTTGGGATCAATCAAGAGGGCTTCAAGAACTTCATCCATGCCCTTATCAATTTCGCCCTGCTGATAAAGAACCTGTCCCAACAGGCGGTGCGCCTCGGAAAAACCGGAACAAGCCTTAATCGCCTTCAGCAACAAATCCTTAGCGGCATTAAACCGACCTTCAGAACAACAGGCAGACGCTTTCTGAAAATTTGTTTCAGCCTTTTCAAGAGCGTCCGTATCAAAAACAATGCGAACAGAAGTATCAGAAATAACTTCGACGGTAGGAGGACAACCCTTTTCGGCAAAATGATGGACAATTTGCTTTTTCAATTCTTCGGCATTAGCCGCTTCAAAATTTGAAGTGTCAATCGATTGAACAATTTCAATTCTAGCCATAGGGGCATCCTTATCTACGAGAGGTCCCTATTCAGTCCAATCGGCTTTATCCAAATAAAAAAGGCGTGGAGCCGAATGCACCTATCTGTTCTGCGGGCTACCACACCCTTGTACGCAATAAGCACAAACGACCCACGCCCCAATTGGGACGTGAGCGCTCGTCTTATTCTCGCGTACTTTGAAAGTGGTAGTTTCAGAACAGAGAATAAGAGACGAATCTCAAAAAACTGGTTGTCCTGCACCTTGCGGAGCAGGGCTATGTCAAAAAGAAAGATAATATAAAAGGAGGTGCCGCATCAAGTGCGGCAAGACGATTTTGGGTGCATTTTTGTATATTTAGCTTGAGCCGGAAATTCTGACTCTTTCTTATATCCCCCGACAGGGGTCCGCAGTGAAGAACTGCACTGAGCAAGGCTCAGTTTGTGGGCATGCGTTCCATAGGACTTTCTATGGGTAATATTTTGCCTCCGTTTTTACGTTCTCCAAAAAATCCACCCCTTGACAATTTGTATCCGATTAGATACATTTAAAGGAAAATAATGATTGTAAACAAGACGTCCGAGTTTCATAAATGGATGAAAAAATTACGGGATCTTCGAGCTAAAATGCACATTCTTTCCAGATTAACGCAAGTTGAAAAATGAAAAAAAGTAAAATTACACGCTTAGATATCGCAGAGTATCTTGATAGCGAAGAAGTTGTTATTGGATACCTGAACTTGATTTGCCAAGAAAATGACCCTGCATTGTTGCTGCAAGCTATCGGACATGTCGCGCGTAGCATGGGTATGGCGAAAATCGCAGAATCTTCTGGACTCGGGAGAGAAAGCCTCTACAAGGCCCTGGATGAGAACGCCCATCCGCGTTTTGAAACCGTATTCAAGGTTCTTGCCGCGCTAGGCATCCAAATGCATCTGGTGCCCAGAGTGAAAAATAAGCGCAAGCGGGCAACAACGCCATTTGCAGTCGCAGAAAAGAAAGTTGCGTATAAGGTTTAGTTTAATCAATACGAGAAAAAAGAAAATATAACTGCAGCATGCGACAAATGTTGCCGCACGTGCTAAGCGACGTTTTAGCCGCCATTTTCTGCTGACTCCCCAAATTCCTTCAGCTTCAGCTCGTTAATCATCGTTTCGAGGTCGCAAATTTCCCCGTCGCCGTGGAAATCGGCGCCTGGTTTGGGGTCTGCGTAACCCCCTTTGGCAACCTTCTTTTCGTATTCCGCCTCGGCAAGCGTCCACTTGGCGATAATTTTTTTTGCGACCATCTCGATGTCTTCGCAAAGCTTGCCTTGCAAAAACCAGTAATACTTGCCAAAGCTGCGGTTGGCAACGTGGGGTTGGCTTTTGCATAAGGGGCAGAATGCGGTCGCCTGGGAACCGCCCGAAAGCGGTGACCCGGTAAAGCTGCGGATGACGGCCGTGCCCCCGCACTTGCACTTTACCTTGAACTGGTCAGTGCTCCAGACGCGGAGGAGGGTCGCCAGCTTGAGATTGATTGTGACGAATGTGCCTGCAAAGCTGAACCACTTTGCTGTACTCAGGTGGCCGACATAGAGCCCGCCGCCCCTAATAGCATAATGCGCGTCAATGTTGGCGTAGCGCGGGGTCGCAAGGATTTCGTCCTTGTGGCGCAAAATCAGGTCTAGGTTGTCGTAAAACAACTTCTTTTTGCGCTCAAACCTTTTTTCTTGGAATTTGCGCAGTTCCTCCTGTTCGCGGTTTTCTTGTTCCATTTCGTCGCTAATCAGCTTCAGGCCGGCAGCCTGTCGCTTGCACATAGAGGCGAAAGATTCGCGCTTGTTGTTCGGTTCCTGCAGGAACGGCGGGAAGGGTTTTGTATCGTCAATATGGATAGCCATAATGTGTCTCCTTGTTTGTTGTTGCTTGCCTATATATCGTTTTATTATGCATAAATGTAAATACATGCATAAATCTATTTAGAATATACAA
>Ga0310786_10008161_pt1 | contig 13498 bp, 6 predicted proteins | sample AusTroGonzalo_MG_FD_203881 | JGI IMG/M metagenome (GOLD analysis project Ga0310786, IMG submission 203881) | Bovine rumen microbial communities from tropical cattle in Woodstock, Queensland, Australia - Gonzalo_03 (v2) (version 2) | ecosystem: Host-associated > Mammals > Digestive system >... | reverse complement strand
TTCGTAAGCGCTGACGGGACGATCACCGCGGTGAGCAAGGGAGACGCCAGAGTTTACGCTTCCCTGATCCGAAAGGGGAAGCGGGTCGGCAAGACCGAAATGACGGTAAAAGTAATCCGGTCTGTGACAAAAGTTACGCTGAGTACGGCCGGACTGACTGTATTCGGACTGGATGATCCGGCGGTCGATGCGCTGCTGCTGGCGGCTTCCGAGTACAGGGTGATTGCTGTACCGGCCGGAGCAAGCATCAACCTGTCGGCTGTTTGCACGCCGCCGGACGCCAGCAATACAAAGATCACCTTTACCACCTCGGACGCGGGGGTGGCAAGGGTTGTGAACAATAAGGTGCTCAAAGCGATCCAGCGGGGGCAGTGCGAACTGACCCTGACCAGTGACGACAACCCGGATGCTGAGGAAATCTACACGATTGTCGTTACTCAGCCGGTGAATGCGATCCAGATCACAGCCGGGAACAGAGCAGTCGCCTGCGGCGAATCGACACAGCTGACAGCGGAATGTCAGCCTGCGGACGCTTCCATCAAGGACGTAACGTGGGTATCCGGGAATCCGCAGATTGCCAGCGTGGATGAAAACGGCATCGTGACCGGAATCAAGCGCGGAAATGTTGTCATCAGCGCTGTGGCTGCGGACGGATCCGGCGCGAAGGGAGAAATCACCATTTCGGTGATTCAACCGGTGAAAGCCCTGTCAGTCAATCCGGGGGAAATCCGGATCACGACAGGACGGAACGCGCAGGCAAAGGTGAGCGTGCAACCGGCGGACGCAACCGACAAGAGTGTGACCTGGTACAGTTCCGACAACAGCATTGCAACGGTGGCAAACGGCAGGATTACAGGGGTAAAAGCCGGAACCTGCACCGTAACCGCGGTGAGCAATACCAACCCGGAGGTTGAGGCAAGCACGACGGTTTTCGTGAGCCAACCGGTGACGCAGATTGCCTTTACCAATTCAAAGGAGGAACTGAGTCTGCGGGTCGGGGAGCAGGCGCAGCTGCACTGGGCCATTCTGCCGGAAGACGCAACAGATACGGCGGTAACCTTCAAGAGTGCGCACCCGAAGATTGCCACCGTGGATTCAAACGGCGTTGTGACAGCAGTCAGCCGCGGAACGGCAACCGTCTATGTGACGTCGCAGGATTCCACGAAGAAACGGGCGGCAACCAAAGTGACGGTGATCCAGCCGGTAACAGGCGTGGAGATGCAGAGGCCGCTGTACTATGTCCAGCTGGGAGAGAGCGGATACGTCCGCGCCATGGTGCAGCCCCGGAACGCCAACAACCAGCGGGTGATGTGGTCTTCGATTGACGAAGGGATCGCTTCGGTCCGCTCGAACGGCACAAGCACGGGACATGTGCAGGGCAACGGGAGAGGAAGGACGACGATCACCGCTTATACGGAAGACGGCGGGTTTACGGCGACGGCAGATGTCCGGGTCGGGAATTTCAACGCGGTTGTGATGACGGAAGGCCTGGAAGTTGACGCATGGAATCAGTTCAAGATCGTTCTGCGGAACATGAGCGATGATATCACACTGCAGACCATTTATTTTACGATCGAATGCTTCGACCAGTATGGAATGCCGATGATCTGCAATTCGGACGGGGGTACCAGCTTCACCGGAAACTACCCTTTCGAGGTGCTACCGAGGGAGAGAACAATACACGGATACTTCCGCTTCCAGGACCATGTGATTGCACAACCCTTAGGCTTTGCAGTTCTGACGGTGACCGGATGGAAGGATACGGAAGGGGGCGTCTGGACCATCCCTGAGGCGGAACGGGTTCCGCGGCAATGGGTAAATCCGGAAATGTATTACAGCGGATTCCCGTACGGCACCCCGACACCGCCCTACGGAATCAAATAAAAAAACCAGACAAGGATACGAAAACAGATGGCGGATCTTGTTGTAATCGGCGCAGGGCATGCCGGGTGCGAGGCAGCGCTGGCAGCTGCACGAATGGGAATTGATACACTTCTTCTGACATTGAACATGGACGGCATCGCACTGATGGCCTGCAACCCCGTGATCGGCGGCAGCGCCAAGGGCCATCTGGTTCGGGAACTGGATGCGCTGGGCGGGGAGATGGGCCTGGCAATTGACGATACATTTCTGCAAAGCCGGATGCTGAATATGGGCAAAGGCCCGGCGGTGCATTCCCTGCGCGCACAGGCAGACAAACAGGCATATCAGAACCGGATGCGCAGGGCGCTGATGACCACGGACCACCTGACGGTGCGGCAGGGTGAAGCGGCCTCCATCGAGACGGAGAACGACAGGGTCACGGCGGTAACAACCGTTACCGGAGCGAGGATTCCCTGCCGGGCGGTCATTGCCGCCACGGGCGTATACCTGAAAGGAAGCATCATTATCGGCGAGCACCGGCAGGACGGCGGTCCACAGGGCCTGATGAACGCGTCGGAGCTTTCCGGGAGTCTTCAGGCACTGGGCTTTGAGCTGCGACGATACAAGACCGGTACCCCGGCGCGCGTTGACGTGCGGACGATCGATTTTGACGAGATGGAGGAGCAGAAAGGCGACGAGCCGGTGGTCCCCTTCTCCTTCCTGACGGACCGGAAACTGGAAAACACCTACAGCTGCTATCTGACCTGGACGACGGCAGAGACACACAGGATTATCCTGGATAACCTTCACCGGGCACCGCTGTACAGCGGGAAAATTCACGGAATCGGGCCGAGGTACTGCCCGAGCATCGAGGACAAGGTGGTGCGCTTTGCCGACAAGGAACGGCACCAGATCTTCATGGAGCCGGAAGGGAAGGAAAGCCGGGAGTGGTACGTGCAGGGCATGAGTACCTCCATGCCGGAGGACGTGCAATGGGCTATGTACCGGACGATTCCGGGACTGAGAAGATGCGAGTTTACCCGGCTTGGCTACGCGATCGAATACGATTGCATTGACAGCCGCGAACTGCGCCCGACGCTGGAGAGCCTGCGCATCGGCGGGCTGTTCTTCGCCGGGCAGATCAACGGGACCAGCGGATATGAGGAAGCGGCCTGCCAGGGGATTCTGGCCGGGATGAACGCGGCACTGGGCCTGCAGGGAAGAGAGCAGGTCATCCTGACCCGGGACATGGCGTATATCGGCGTGATGACGGATGACCTGACCACAAAGGGAACGGACGAACCATACCGGATGATGACCTCCAGGGCCGAGCACCGGCTGTATCTGCGGCAGGACAACGCGGATTTGCGGCTGACGGAGATCGGATACCGGGCCGGACTGGCCGGGGAAGAGCGGCTGGAACGAACACGGAAAAAGAAAGAAGAGACGGAGAAACTGCTGCAGGAGCTTCAGACGACACGGTTCGCGCCGGGAGAAGCGCTGAACGGACTGCTGACAAGCAAGGGAGAACCGGAAACCGCCGGGAGCCTGAAGGCGGAGGATCTGCTGAAACGGCCGGGGATCAGCCTGAAGGATCTGGCGGAGCTGCATCCGGAATGGGCGGAGGTATCGGCTCAGGCGGCGGAGCAGGCGGAGATCCGGGTCAAATATGCCGGATACCTGGAGAAGCAGGAAACCCTGATCCGCCGGGCCAGGGAGATGGAAGAGACAAAACTGAGCCCGGAGATCCGCTATGCGGAAATTGAACACCTGCGGCTGGAAGCGCGGCAGAAGCTGGACAAACAAAAGCCGGTGAGCCTGGGTGCGGCCAGCCGGATTCCGGGCGTTAATCCGGCGGATGTGGCGGTGCTGGCGGTTTGGCTGGAGAAGGAGAAAAGAAAATAAGGAGGCTTTCCGATCGCCCCCTTAAACCCCTTCGGCCGGCTTGAGAAAAAGAGACAATTCAGAAATAAATGGTTCGATTATAACAAACTGACGGGACAAAATCTCGTCAGTTTGTTTATAAAACGGAATCAATCGTAATCGCGGCGGGGAAGCTCAATGCCGTATTCACGGGCGGTGGCTTCCAGAATATCGAGCGCTTTTTCGATCTGTTCCGGTTTATGCTCGCTGATGACACAGAAGCGGAGGCGGGCTTTTCCTTTCGGAACGGCAGGATACATCGCCGGAGGCACGGAGACGCCGCGTTTTTTCAGCTCATTGGAGAGGAACCAGGCATCCTCATCCTTACCGACCAGCACCGGGAGAACAGCGGTTTCGCCGGCCAGGCAAATGTCCAGATGACGGCGCTTAGCACTCTCAGTGAAAGTACGGATGGCGGTCCGGAGATGCTCCATGATTTCCGGATGGGCACGCAGGGTACGGATTGCTTCCAGAGAGCCCGCGGCCAGGGCCGGGGAGATTCCGACGCTGAAAACGAAGCCGGGCATGTTATAGCGCAGATAATCGATGAGGCACTTTTTGCCGGCCAGATAGCCGCCGCAGGTGCCGAGACCCTTTGAAAGGGTGCCGTACTTGATATCAATATCATCACCGGCGAGACCGAAATACTCATCCACGCCGCCGCCCGTCTTTCCGATGACGCAGGCACTGTGGGCTTCATCGACCATGAGGAAGCAACCATATTCCTTCTTGACGCGTACGAAGTCCGGCACGGGGGCGATATCACCGTCCATGCTGTAGGCGCCCTCGATCACGATGAGCACCTTCTCGTAGTAGGCGCGCTGATTCTTCAGAATGGATTCCAGGGCTGCCACATCGCTGTGGGGGAAGGGCCGGGAGGTGGCATCGGAGAGCTTGCAGCCCTGCTCAATGGAGTTGTGGGCGAGGGCATCATAGAGAATCAGGTCATTCTTGCCGCAGAAGTTACCGACAAAGGTCACGTTGGTGGAATGGCCGCCGACGCAGACCACCGCGTCCTCGGTATGCTTCCAGTCCGCAATTTCCCGCTCCAGATCCTTATGGACCTGCTTTTCACCGGCGAGGAGGCGGCTGCCGCTGGCACTGGTGCCATATTTGTCGATGGCGGCTTTGGCGGCGTCCTTGACTTCCCTGCGGCCGGACATGCCGACATAGTTATAGGATCCGAACTCGAGGACTTCTTTTCCGTCGATGATGCCGGTGTCCAGAAGGGGAGACTCATGCGTGACGAAATAGGGGTTGTCCCCTTTTCCTACCAATGCTTCCTGGCGCTCGAGGAAGTGTTTATACTCCGGGGAATCCTCAAAGCGGATGATGGGCCGGACGGGAACGCGTTCCTTTGATTTTGTACTTTCGGTGGTGCCGTCCAGCAGGCCCTCCACCACGCGGGCCATGCTGGCGACGGTGGCGCATTGGCCGTAATCCTCGGCAGGAATGGTGATGCCCCACTCTTCCTCGGCTTTGAGGGCGATGGAAAGCACCTGCAGGCTGTCGCCCTGCAGATCCTCAATGAAGTTAGCATTATCGGTGATCTCATTTTCGGAAATTTCCAGCGCTTCGGCGTACATGGCGCGGACTTTGCGAAGAATCTCGTCATGACGGGCAGTGTCCGGGGAAACCTTGGCGACGGAAGCCGACTCGGAACCGACGTTGCCCGCGTTCAGATCCAGCTCCCGGTAAGCGAGGTCTCCTTCTTCATACATGCGCTTGAGCTCAATGCGCTTGACCTTGATGCCGGAAACAAGAGGAAGGGAATTCGGCGTGACAAGGGCGCGGTTCAGCCGGGAATGAAGCGGAAGTTTTGCGTTGATGGCGGAAACTTTCGCGGCCAGATCATTCAGGAAAGCCTTGTCGGTATAGTTCTCCCCGACATTCATGACGAGGACGACATCCTCGTTCCTGTCCCGCCGCTTGCGGCGGAAACCGACGACGCAGAACTGCTCCACGCCTTTCAGCGTGCTGAAAGCGTCCTCCATGTCATCGGGATAGACGTTTTCCCCGGATTCGTTGATGATAACATCCTTCAGACGCCCGCGGATATACAGACGGCCTTCGTCATCCAGCCGGGCGATATCGCCGGTGGGGAACCAACCGCCCTCCAGCGTATCGGGCGGAAGAATTTCGCCCTGTACAATACGGCTGACATGGATGCCGGGACCGCGGACCTGCAGTTCGCCTGTTTTGTCGCCTTCATTCTGTTTGACGATACGGTACTCAGAGCTGCCGAGGGCCTTGCCGACAGAACCGTTCAGGCGATGCCGGACATCCATGCCACGCTCAAATCCGTTAATGGCGGTCTCGGTCATGCCGTAACCGGTAATCGTATAATACCCCATGGCGTTCAGGGTCCGCAGGGTTTCAGCAGGCGTATGGCTGCCGCCGAGGATGATGACATCCACCTCGGTGCCGAGCAGTTTCTCATTGACCGCAAGGAAAGTTTTTTTCTGTGCCCGGCGCAGCCCGGCCTCCGGGGAGACGGACTGGAGGGCGAGAGAAACGCCGACAGCTGTCTCAAAAGCTGCCTGTTTCGCCTTTGATTCTTTTTTCAGGCTTTTTTTGACGGACCTGACAAGGCCGTTGGCCACCAGCGGGACCACGACCAGGAAGTTCGGCGGGAAATGGCGGCATGTGGTAATGATTGTGTTGGGCGTACGGTCCTGAAGATAAACATTAGTCATGCCCATGAAACAGGACCAGATGACGTTTGCCATAAAGCCCAGGACATGATGGAAGGGCAGGAAGGCCAGCATTTTGCGGCCGCGGTTATCCCGGCCGATGATGCGGGGATTGTCCTTAAAGACGGTGACGGAATTCAGCGCCTGCTCGCAGACAGCTTTGCCATCATAGGCAAAGATCCGACTGGTGCCGGTGGTGCCGCTGGTGCACAGGGCGACATACTTGCCCCAGGCAGGCTCGAACCCGATGGTATGAGGCGATTCCTTGATGGTTTTGAAATCAATCTGCCGGATATTGCCGGCCAGGCCTCTGGGCTTCAGAGAGATGATCTGGCGGCAGCCGGCTTCGTCCAGCAGACCCTGGATAACGCTGTCGGAAGCGGAAGCATCCAGAAGAAGAGCATTGTGCCCGGAGCGCATAACGCCCCAGAAGAGGGCAGGCCATTGGCGGCAGGTATCCACGGCAATGCCGATCCAGCCGCTTTCAGTTGCCAGGGAGGCGATGCAGGCAGCATAGTCATCTGCCCGGCGCGTCCACTCGGCATAGGTGCGCATCATTTCCTGATCGCCCTTGAGCCAGAGGGAAGCCGGGGTATCCCCGTAATCCCGCAGAATATCAAAGAGCGTGGCAAAGGTTTTATCGGCCTCCAGCCTTGCGCTGACTGACAGTGCGTCACAATTGCTCATTGCGGCCTCCTTAAACATAACGTCGAATGCGCCAAAACCATATCACTTTATTATATCACCAAATGAAAGTATTTCATATTGTCAATTTTGGGCACATATATTTAAGAAAAACCCAAATAAGGAGGAAGGGATGGAAAATGGACTTCTTTAATCGGCTATGCTATAATCAAACCGTTTTTGACGACGATCATTTGCTGATTAAAACCGGAGAGAAGGGACAGGGAGATTCTGAGATGACGATGGTAGATGGGAAAGGGACGAAGTTTGCCTGGATCAAAAAGGTGATCGTCGTGCTGCTGATTGTTGTCTGTTTTTGCGGGATCGGGACCAGTGTCGGAATGAACATGGTGAACCGGTCATTATGGCTGGATGAGGCGATGCTGGCGGACTCTTTTTCAAACAGGACGCTTGCTAACCTGTGGGACGGGGCCTTTGACAACAATCAGCTGGCGCCGCTCGGATGGCTTTATTTTGAGAAAATACTGACAGTCATATTCGGCAATACGGAGTTTGTCCTTCGACTGGGGTCCGTCATTGCATATACGCTGACGATCGGGTTGCTTTACTATGTTGTCAGAAAGATGCTGCACGGCTCTGTGATTCTCTCATTGGCTGCCGCGGCTTTTTTTGCGAATCTGCCCTATGCGCTGACATATTCAAATGTTTTCAAACAGTATATTACAGAAGGCCTGTTTATTCTGATTGCGCTGATTGCGTTTGATCTGTTCAGGAAAGGACGGATCAAAACGCCGGCGCTGTGCCTGATCTGGGCTGTTTCGATTTGGCTTTCCAACCCCGTCTGCTTTATTGAGGGCGGATGCCTGATCGTCGAGGGAATCTATGCCCTGAAGGAAAAAGACAGAAAGAAACTGCTCAGGATCATTCTGATCGGCGTCTGCATTCTCAGCAGTTTTCTTGTGCACTACTTTTTCTGGCTTCGCCAGGTTGCAACCAGCGCCGATATGCAGGGTGGCTGGGACATGAACGCGTTCCTGCTGCTTCCGCATACAGGAAGCCAGCTGATCCATGACGCGAGAATGATCCACGACGTTTATCTCTCTTTTGACAGAACCGAGATCATCATGCTGGTATTAACCGCCGTGGCCGTTGTGCTTGCGTTCATCCAACACAGGAATCATATCCTGTTCTGGATCATGGCCGGATGTGTAATGGCGGTGCTGGCTTCATCCGTCCACTTTTTCCCGATGGCGCCCAGAATCTGGTTCTTTTTCATCCCGACGATGATTGTTTTCTGCTTCGGCGGAATTGCCGACCTGACCGAAGTGATGCGCAGGAAAGGAATGAACGGGATCCTGACCGGCGCCGTCCATACGGTGCTGCCGATCGTTCTTGTGGTACTTGCAGCCGGCATGATCAACTACTGGACGAATCCGGAATATGTTTACTGGCAGGGGGAAGAGACCAACGATCAGGTCGACTGGCTGCGGGAAAACATTCAAAGCGATGAAGACGTCTATGTTTACTACCTGACCCGATTCGGTTACCAGTACAGAAACGGATACAAAAACAACAGTATCGGCGGATACCCGGACAACCTGATCTACGGCGACACCTATTTTCTTGAAGAAAGCGACTGCGGCGAAGAAGTGAGGGCCGTCCTGGATCATGACAAAATCTACATTGCAACCTCGCACCTGCTTGACGCGGAGAACAGGCTCAAGCAGCTGCTTGACGGAATCCGCCGGGAAGGACATCTGCAGCTGGTGCTGTACAAACATTCGACGCCGCTTTTCTGGTACTGCAGGAATCCGGAAGACGGACGGATCAGGGCTTCCTGGGAAATCGTCAGTTCGGAACCGGAAAACGGCCAGCAAAAGACAAGGCTTCGCGTTTACAATACAGGAAGCGCGTATATCAACCACATGCTTGAAAACGTTTATCTGACAAACAAAACGCGGGATTTTACGGTGCCTGTTCCCAAGCTGATCGCGCCGGATACAGTCATTGAAACAGAGGTTCCCTTTGAAGTCGGGAATGATTCCGAGCTGATCCTTGTGAATGATGAAGGGATGATCTGCAGCGAAGAACAGTTTACACGCCGGCAATGATCCCGGATCGCCTCATTCGTGTTTTTCCTGCTTTTCCTCATGATATTCCTTCTCGGTGTTCACATTCCAAAGATTATCCTTCTTTGTTTCGCCCGAGAGAATGTTGCTGACAGCCTCAAAAGAAGTGCACATGCTGTGGTCGATATTGTTGTAGCGATGCTGGCCGTTTCTTCCGACGCAGAAGAGGTTCGGAATCGTGTCCAGCCAGGAACGCAGCTCGTCAATCCGGTCATACGTGTCAAAGTAGGCCGGATATGCTTTCTTTACCCGCTCGACATGGGTGTCCAGGGCATCTTTTTCATCCTCGATCAGCCCCATGACGACCATCTCATGGACGGCAAGAGCTGCGAAGCTTTCGTCAGTCATTGACCAGAGCTGATCACCTTCGTTGCAGAAGTATTCAAGGCCGATCCAGACGCTGTGTTCCGGGTCCTTCACCATATACGGTGACCAATTGTTATAGATCTGGAAACGGCCCATCTGCACGTTCCGGTCGTGAACGTAGACCCAGTTATCCGGTACGATATCTCCGAGCGTCGGGATCTTTGTTTTGTTTTCCAGTTTCAGATTTCCCGTAAGCACGCCGACGGTCATGTAATCCCGGTACGGGAGGCCGGCGGCAATCTCACGGCAAGCCGCGGGCACGTTCTCCATCCCGGCCACGAGATCCTTCAGCGGCATGGAAGAAACTACATAATCGCCGGATACGGAAACGCGTTTTCCATCCTGCTCATAAACGAGCCCGGTCAGCTCGTTTTTCTCATTCTTTCTGATTTCCGTAACCCGGGCGTTCCGGATGATCTTTCCGCCTTTCTTTTCCACCGCTTCTGCGGTAAGGTCCCACAGCTGGCCGGGGCCGAGCTTCGGGTAAGCAAACTCCTCGATGAGCGAGGTTTCAACCTTCCGGTTCTTTCTGTGAAAGAGTTTCCCGAAGATATCTCCGAGAACGGCCCGGATCGACAATCCCTTGACTCGCTGGGCGCCCCACTCCGGGGAAATTTCCCGGGGATGCCGTCCCCAAAGGTTTTCGGTATAGCGTTCAAAGAACATCGAATACAGTTTTTTTCCGAAACGGTTGATGTAAAAATCCTCGAGGGACTTCTCCTCCCGCTTGTGGAAAACTGTTTTCAGGTAACTGAAGCCGACGGCGACCGTTGTTCCGAAACCCATGTTCCGGATGGTGTCCCATTTCAGGGAGACCGGATAGTCAAAGAAGCGGGCATTGAAGAAAATGCGCGAAAGGCGATTCCGTCGGAGCATGACCCGATCGGTCTTTTCCGGATCCGGGCCGCCGGGCTTCGTCGTACTTGTCCGGCCGAGAAGAACGTCATCATACGGCAGGGCACCCTGGGTGGGGAGCATCTTTTCCCACCAGTCATTGACCTCCGGAACCTTTGAGAAGAACCGATGACCGCCCATGTCCATCCGGTTGCCGTGGTGGCAGACAGTGCGGGATATCCCGCCGTAAACATTGCTTTCCTCGAAGACGATTACGTCATACTCCTCTGACCGGTGCAGCAGTTCATATGCGGCTGTAAGCCCGGCCGGGCCCGCCCCGATGATCAATACTGTCTTTTTCATGATCTTGCCCTTTTTCTTCGCCTTGATGTCAAAAAACAACGGTCGCAATGCAAAAGCGTCATTGTTGTCCGAAAAACATTCCACAGACAAGCATAGCACAGATTAAAAGGAATGAACAGAGGGAAATCCGTTTGTCTGACAAACCGACCGGCGCCGGTTGATGTGATTGTGTGGAAAAAATTTGATTGATACGCTATAATAACAGAACAGCATTACGGAGAGCTGCAAAAGAGACGGCAAATGAAAATCAAACCGAGGTGATTGATGATGCCTTCCCCGGATTTCACGAAGATGCTTGAAGGAAAAGAATACGCTTTTTTACGTGAAAACCATCATCTTGCGAATAAAATCATGCTGCTGGGTTTATCCGGAAGCTATGGATACGGCACCAACCGGGAAGGCAGTGACGTGGACTTCCGCGGAGTTGCTATGCAGTCACCGTCAGACATTCTGGGATTGACGGCGTTTGAGCAGTATGTGGATACAGACACCGATACTGTTGTATATGGTTTCAACAAGCTGGTAAAACTTCTGCTGGATTGCAATCCGAACAGCTGCGAAATCCTCGGGCTTCCCCGGGATAAATATATGATCCTTTCCCCGCTGGGAGATGAACTGCTTAAAAATCAATCCCTATTCCTGTCCAAGCGTGCCATCAAAGCCTTTGGCGGATATGCCAGCGCTCAGCTTCGCCGCCTGCAGAATGCCATTGCGAGAGATTCTCTGCCGCAGACAGAAAAGGAAAAGCATATCCTGAATTCCGTACAGAACGCGATGGATGATTTCAATCGCCGTAATCCCCGCTCCGGCACCGGTGCCGTCCGCCTGTACATTGATCAGGCCGTAACCCCGGAAATGGAAACAGAGATTTTCGTGGATGCAAACTATCAGCATCTGCCGCTGCGCGATTATAACAGCATGCTGGATACTTTACGCTGTGTGGTGCGCGATTATGACAAGATCGGCCACCGGAATCATAAGAAGGATGAGAACCATCTTAACAAGCATGCCATGCATCTGATCCGTTTGTTAATGACAGTCACTGACATATTGGAAAAGCACACTATCATTATCTGCAGACAGGAGGATCTTCCGCTTTTGATGAAAATCCGAAACGGAGGATTCATGGCGGAAGACGGGACAATGAAGCCGGAGTTCTACGAAATACTGGATCATTACGAGCACCATTTCCAGGAATCCGCGCAGAAAACTACCTTGCCGGACAACCCGGATCTGGAAAAAGTCGGCGCATTTGTTGAAAAGATCAATCGACATGCAGTGATGGAGGATTATTGATGGATACAAGAGATACGATCCTTTCCGAGTTGGAAAAGATAGAAGAGCAGTACGGGGTCCGCGTTTTGCACGCTGTGGAATCCGGCAGCCGGGCATGGGGATTTGCCTCGCCGGACAGCGATTACGACGTGCGTTTTGTCTATGTGCGTCCGACGGTTGATTATATCCGGCTGGATGAGCCGCGCGATGTGATCGAATGGAAACTTGACGAGGTCCTGGACATTAACGGCTGGGATCTGCAAAAAGCCCTGAAACAGTTTGCCCGCGGGAATGCCACCCTGTTCGAGTGGAGTGAATCTCCTGTGGTTTACAGAACCACTGATGAATGGAATAAAATCAGGGAAACAGCAAAGCAATACTTTTCTGAAAAAGCAGCGGTATATCACTACTACGGAACAGCCATGAGTACCTGGGCTGGATATCTGAAAGAGGATACTGTCCGGTATAAAAAGTATTTCTATGCGCTCCGTCCTTTGCTGGCTGCCCGGTATATTGAACGCTTTCACGCTGTTCCGCCTGTTCTTTTCGATGACCTTCTGAAAATGGATATGGAACCGGATCTTCGGTCCGCCATTGACGATCTGCTGGAGAAAAAGAAGGTTACGACCGAAGGGGAGCATCATCCACATATCCCGATGATCCGGGATTTTATCCGGGAGGAACTGCAGAAACAAAAAGCAATCAGCGACAGTTTGCCGGATGACAGAAATAAAGACTGGACTGAGCTGAACAGATGCTTTGCTGAAATGATCGGTTTTACCGGAAAGCCGGATGATTCCCGGAACTGATCCAAAATCATAGGTGAAAAAGACGGTGATTCGGTTATGAAGCAGAAGATGAACGCCAGGCAGAAACGGGAAGCGGAAATGATTCGGAGGAAGAATCATCTGCTTCCCTGGAATCCTGTTGCGGAGAAAGAACAGCCGGCGGAGACTCGGCCTGTGAAACCGGCACCGGTACCAAAGGCTGAGGTTTCTTCTGTGTCATCCGAAGAGGAAACGCGGGAGTTCCTTGAATATCTGGCCAGGGAGCATATTCCGATTGTCAAAGATGATTCGCCCGCGCCCCGGCGGAAAAAGCAGGGAGGCGGGATCCCGCGGCTGAATCTGGAGGACGGGATGCCGCTGGTGGAGGACGCGGTCAGCCGGATGAACATGGGCATCCAGGAAATGCGCGTGAGCAGGGCGAAGGCTGTGAAGCTGATCCACGGATACGGAAGCTCCGGACGCGGGGGGAAGATCCGGATCGGCGTCAGGGATGAACTGGCTGCCATGAAGAGAAAACGGCTGATTAAGGATTATATTCCGGGAGAGGACTTCGGACCGACGGATGCTGCTTCCCGGAAACTGGCGGAGCAGGATAAGACTGTCACGCGTGATCCGGATT
>Ga0310786_10008160_pt1 | contig 13500 bp, 10 predicted proteins | sample AusTroGonzalo_MG_FD_203881 | JGI IMG/M metagenome (GOLD analysis project Ga0310786, IMG submission 203881) | Bovine rumen microbial communities from tropical cattle in Woodstock, Queensland, Australia - Gonzalo_03 (v2) (version 2) | ecosystem: Host-associated > Mammals > Digestive system >... | reverse complement strand
AGCAGGAACACAATGAGCACTGACCCGCACCCGCGGTCGATAACGGCCAGCGGCGGGAAGAAAATGGCGAGGAGGACGCGGAGGAGGGACATAGGGGGATAATTTGTCTTGATTATTCTGCAAAAATATCTGTATATGGTTTGAATGTGAACAACCGGTTGCGACTTTGACCTGTGGATTCCACAAGGTAGTTATCATTGCAAAGAAGTTTGACAATATCGTTGGCTGCCTTGTAAGAAATCCCGCAAATTTTAGCGGCTTGATCCACCGTTAATATGGGATTCTGAAGCAACTGATGTACCAATAATATGGCATTTGTGCTACGGCGACCATAATGGGTACGAATATGATCTTCTGTTTCTTCTTTGAATCGCATAATTCTTGTTAGCGTTTGAACAGCAAGTGCTGCCGTCTGTTCAACACCTACAAGAAAATATTTTACCCAATGTAACATATCATTGTTTACCCTAACCATGTTAAGGTTATCATAGTATAGGTCCTTTCTTTTTTCAAAATATGTGGACAAATAAAGCAGAGGTTTGTCAAGTATCTTTTCCTCTACCATAAAAAGGGTGATCAGCAGTCGGCCAATACGTCCATTACCGTCAAGGAACGGGTGTATAGTCTCAAATTGATAATGTGCGATAGCTATTTTAACCAAATCAGGGACATTTACATCTGGATTATTCAGAAAATTCTCAAGATCCCCCATCAAATTTCCAACAAGTTGGTGATGAGGAGGTATGAAACGGGCGTCCGCAATGGCATTGCCGCCAATCCAGTTTTGGCTTGTCCGGTATTCACCCGGCATTTTATGCTCTCCGCGAACGCTATTCAACAATATCTTATGTGTAGAACGAATAAGTCGTGACGATATTGGGAGTCTGTCAAGGTTTTCGATAGCGTTGTTGATAGCATTGACATAGTTGCGTACTTCTTGCCAATCGTTCCGACGTTCTTCGCGCACCTCAGATTGAGGTAAAAGAGCCTCATCAATATGGGTCTGCGTACCTTCAATGCGGCTTGAGAGCACGGCTTCTTTTGTGACATGTAGTTGAATGAATAGGTCAATATTAGGTACTAAACGAGAATACGAGTTAAGTTCTCCAAGTCGCAGGGATGCCTTTTCTAACAATTTGCTTATAGCCGGGTCATTCCAAGTCCAGTCATCATTAATCATATTGGGAACGAAATACTTATATCCTGTTCCTTGTTCATAATGTCCTGATTGGTAGTTTTCTAATGTGATCATTGCTTCAAAAATACTTTGCGCAAAAGTACAACTTTTATTTTATCTTTCAGCGCAAAAGTAAAACAAAGATGTTTTTATTTTACTTTCAGCGCTGAAAGTAAAATAACCAGTCATGCTGTTTTACTTTCCAATATTATTTCATTATGTGTGTCACGGCGCGAAGAGGGAAGAAAATGGCAAGAAGAACGCGGAGGAGGGACATAAGGATTATTATTTAAGGGTTTCTAATGCCCGACAAAGCTGATCAGGGCAGGAGGTGGGCTTACCTCCACAGCGGATGCCGTTGAGTTTTGGGATGACGTCGTCGATTTTCTGGCCAGTGACCAATCGGCAGATGCCCTGCAGGTTGCCATCGCATCCGCCCATAAAGAAGACCTGCTGGATAACGCCATCGTCATCGACCGTCACATCGATGAACTGCGAGCAGGTGCCTTGGGTTTTGTAGAGGGTGTGGGGCATAGGTGGGGATAATTGTTAAAGTGAATTTATTGTCAGTGTATTAAGGGTGGCAAATTGCGCATCATATCTTGTTGCCTTAGTGCACTCTATCTTCGTTGAATCAATTGTTGATGCATCCAATTCTATTGATGTGTCTATGTCAACAGACAGATACATTTCTGTTGTATTGACATTTTTGTACCTATCGGGGTCCATATCATCTGTTGAAACTATTTGACAAGAGCCTTTTACTGCAAAAAGGTGTTGGCCTTCCATTTTCCGTTGGTGGAATAACACAAATCCAATGGAAGACAGATGTTCAACTATTTCCATAGAATCTTTGGTGTATTTGATGCCAATGGCGATTTTTCCTGATGCTAGGAAATTCTTGCTCTTAGCATCATAATTTTCCATCATTACCATAAGAACACCATCTTTCTCTAGGGCAGGCGCAAGACCAACTTCTGATTTTTTTGCAGCTTCAATGATGGGTTCCGGCTTCATGCCCAACTTACAAGGTTTCACGATAAAGTAGTTGTTTAATTCTGCCAGTAGAGCATTATTACTTTCTCTATATTTAGCTGCATTGTCTAAAGCCAAAGAGAAAATATGACTATCTACAAATGGCGTGTATGTCTTCCCTAGCATTTCTTGGAAATGTGTCTTGAAATAATGCTTTGCATCCACGCCGGGTTTTGCCGCCATAGCGTAGAAATCGAAGTCGTCCTGTAACCAATCTTGGATTTCCTTACGAAATTTATTACGTACTTTGATTTTCCATGCGGCTTTCTGAGAAACATTGTCTCTTGCATAAAGTGAAAGGACAAAGAGAAAATTGACATCGTAATGGAACAATAGTAGCGTGTCACGATCGAAAAGGCGATTCTTAAATTGTTCCTTACGGTGTCTGTTATTTTGTCTGTCGGTCTTTTCTATGCCATCATTGGAATAGTCAAAGGCTTCATCCAATTTTGCGGATATAAAAAAGTTGGGAATGATATTGTATCCTTCTGTCACTTCATCACGCAATTTAACACCTGACTTTGGCTCTTCACCCCGATTGAAAATGTCAAGATTCCATTGGATGACATTTCGAGCGTAAGTGTATTGTTTATAAATGGATTCATCGCCAATCGGATGTCCCATTTTGTAATATTTGGAATCGCCAATATAATAGGTTCGGTTTGAATCGCTTTCGATAAGACTTTTCGCTGTATAAAGGTGATCAACAATCTTACCATCTTCCTGCTTTTTATCCATGTTGTCGGGCAGTGGATTGTCGCCGATCAACTCATCAATAATGGCTTCAAATACGATGTAGAAACTCTTTACCAACAAATACTCTTTTTTCTCCGTATTGATGAACACTTGGCGTGCCTCATCAAAGAATGCATAACACAAGTTCCACAATTCCAATGCTTTGTCGGAAAAATACTTGTACTTGATTTGGCGTAAACGTGTACGTCCATAGCCCTTAAGGTAGGTTTGGAACTGTGCACCTTTGATAAGCTGGAATTGACAATTGATCTCTTTGGGGAAACCGTATGTGTCAGCAATATAATTCAGAATGGAGAAGAAGATGACCAAAAGCTCTTCGTCGAAATTGATTTGCCTTTTCTTATTTACGGGCTTCAAATAGATGGATTGTTCGTTTTGCACAATAGCTGTTTCACGGCTGATGGTTCGCGTCCAGTTGATCTTGTTAAAACCCGAATGCAGGTTCTTCACGATAAAGAAAAAGAAGCTTTGATTATCCTTGTTGAATTGCAGAAGTTGAAGTAAAATATCAAGATAGGTGTTGCTCAACCGGCGGTTTCCTTGACCTATCTGAGCAATCTTTGTATGATACACGATGCCCGTGTCGTTTTGCTTATCATTTTTATAGACGATAATGGCTCGGTATATCCATACGGCAAATTTGTAGAGAAAGTCTTTCTCTTGAACATCCATCTCTTTGTTCTTATCGGGAGTGACAATATCTTCGGGCTTATATTTGCCAAAAATCAATTCTTGCCCATCCACATCTTTAAGAAGCACTTTCGGAAGAATAAACACGCAATCCTTCAGCAGGGTATTGTAATAATACCCTACATAGTGAATGGAGACTTTGCCCTCCACATTCTCCAAGGCGTCAATGCCGTAAAGAATGTCTTTCACCTTGGCTACGTCATACTGATATTCTTCGATGAGGATTCTCATTCTTCAATGCTTTCAATATGGATGTCCCAATCTTGAGAGTTCACTTTTGAAATAAAATCATTAATACGCTCAACATTGTATTGGTTAGACACATACAAAATCTCCCCATTAGGCATAGTGACTGTTTTATATCGTGAATGAAGACCTGGATCAGCAGAAGATGCGGTTCTACTTTCAAACATCTGACTTGTTTCAACCATGTTAGATATTTTGATATTCAAATCTAACCAAACCTTTACTATCTCTTCAGCGGTCATATCAGGGTGCATAGAAACAAATAATGATATGGCTTCCTTAGCTACTCGTCCTTTTGGATAAACACCTTTCCCGTTAATAGAATATTTGGTGTAATCAAAATTTCGTTTGCCTATAACAGCGACTTCATTGCTGTTCTCATCTAGCTCATCGCCGTTTTCGTCTAATAAAGGGCTGTCGTCTTCGGTATACAGATAATCTAATATCGGTACTCCTAAATTTTGTAAGAATATCTCTATCTTTTCTTCAACAACTTCAGTGTTCCCATCTTTCCCAATAGTATAGAACTTGCTGAACGAAAGGAGACTGCCATCGATGTCTTTGAATAAATCTCCTGCTTCTTCTGCGAAATCTTTATAAACGTCATTCCAGACGTAGAACATTACCTTACCTACAAAGGTTTCGGCGTCAATGATTCCGTTCTTAGCTTTGCAGAAATAGTAGCCCAGCTTTTTATCCTCCGAATTGGTCGTGGAACCGATTTGGTCATTTATCTTTTGGAGAAATTGCCACCAGTCATAATGTTTGCCATTGGCTTTGATTCTCCATCCCTTTTTTCCATCAGAAATGGGGATGTATTTCCAATCCCAACGGCGTTTGAAGGCCGAGTCAATGGGGAAAAGGGATTGATCAGAGGTGTTCATGGTGGCCCAAATGTGCAAGTTTGAGGGCAGAATCATTAATTCTCCCGTCTGCACGGCTTCAGGAATTGCTATCTTTTGTTCATCCTTCAATGCTGCAAAGCCGTATTTTTTATCGGACAGCAAAAATATTTGGATGTCTTCATCTGGGGAGATTGGGTAGTCGGAACGTCCCGTTTCATCATTCCGGTCTAACAGTTGGAACAAGTCGCCAAATATTTGGGCACAGTTACCTCGGTTAATTTCCTCGATTATCAGAAAGAATGGTTCGTCCTGATTTTTCCATGCGCCTGTATAGGCTTTCAGGAAAGCTTGAGGCACAAATTCATAGACGATTTTCTTTTCTGTTCTTATAGAACCGTTAGGATTTTCCACAGATACGGCTTTTGTACCTATCATTGTTACTACAGGAACTTCAATAGATGTGGGTTTATATGCGCCAACGAAGGTGGAATAATCGCTGTCGGGGTGGAACGTAGTACGTACACACGGAAGCCCTTTGTTATCAACTTCGCATTTAATGGTGTTGGATTTACCTGTACCGGGAGCTCCGTAGAAGATTTGTTGGAGCGGGTTTGCTCCTTTAGAGCGACGCTTGATAGAGCTTATTTCATCAAGGTTTTTAGCTGTAGGGTGGGATTGTGGATTTGGTAATATAAAGTCAAAAAACTGCTCAAATCTGGGTTCTATTTGAAGAATGTCTATCTTGAAATGATTTGTCACGGCTTCGATTGCTGAAAAGAATGCTCTTATATCGGAAAACGAACTTCCCGACATATTACGAATTGTCTGATTAGCGTGATCATCCAATCCGATAAGTGGCATAGAAGAGCACCAATAATACGCAATAGGAGCACATCTAAGAATATCCATTCTGTTTATTGCCTCACGGAAAATATAGATGATCCTGATTGTAGTTTCTGATGTGTCATTGTAGCTTTTTCCTTTCGTCACGTTTTCAACATGACCGACAGCCTTAAAACCTTGTTTCCATTGTGTAGGCATGCCTTTGTTGTTGTCAGAGCCAAGCCAAAGAAATGCATAATCGTTTACACCGTAATTATCCGGTATCTGTGTGCACTTCACCTTTATGATAAAAGGATTCCTTAGTACCCCTACTTCTGATGAGCAGATTTCCTGAATATCAGGAATGCTATCTTTTCCTAATCGAACAGTAATGAAATTAAAAGGTTCCATGTTTCTATATATTCATTGGGTTTTGTGAACTTAGTTTTTCTAGTGCCACACGTAAGGGCACAAAAAGACTCCTGTTTTGACCATCTACTCGTCTTAATATTCCCTCAGCTGCATTTGGAGAAAGGAAATAAATTGGGTTGCTCTGATTCTTCTCGATCAGGTTCAACAAAGATGATTCTTTTATTTTCGATGGAGTTGGACTAATATTGCATTCCATATATTTATCTGCCCACACTAAACCTCCTCGCTTCCATTTGAATTCTTTAGTTGTATCAGAAAAATCAATCTCGGATAATGATAAATTCGACCAAGTTGATTTAGAAAGGTCTGGGTAGATTGATAACACCTTTTGTATATTATCTTCGAAATCTTTGTTGTTAAGTTGTTTTTTTACCCTTGTTGCAATCCATTCAACCACAGGTACAGTAACAGCATTGCCAATGGCTGTGTACCTAAGTGTATTTATATTTTCATCACTGTTAGAGTCATCAGAAGGAGAGGTCCAGTTGTCGGGAAACCCCTGCAATCTTTCAGATTCAACAGGAGAAAGGCGACGAACACCATTTTCACACACCACGTATGTTCTGCTCCAATCGGTTCCTGTATGTCTGCCAGAAGATGCGGCAAGACAATATGCAACTTTAGGAACTTTAGGGTACTCGTTTGGTTTACTCTCTTCCGTAATAAAGTCTATTCGTTCGTTTTTGGGTTTTGCTGCACCTTGTTTATCAAACATTACGTTCAATGCTTTTATGGGGTTATTCTTCCAACAGCAAACATATACACGAGTTCTTGATTGAGGTACACCAAAATATCTACTATTTAATAAACGCCAAGCCACACTATATCCCAAAGCAGAAAGTGTTTGTAGAATAACCCCGAAATCTCTTCCTTTGTTGGATGTGAATAAACCTGCAACATTCTCTATGATAACAACCTCTGGCATTTTACCTTCTATTAACTCTGCATAACGATAAAACAACCCAGACCGTTTTCCTTTTAACCCCAATCTTTCAGACGCACCACGAGCTACAGATATATCTTGACATGGAAAACCACCACACCACACCTCGGAGTTTGGAATATCTTTCTCTGTAATTTTATTTATATCGCCAACTTTCTTTACATTTGGCCAATGACGATTTAATATTTGGTTGCAAAATGGGTTTATCTCACAAAACAGTTTTGTTGAAAACCCTTGTTTTTCAAAGGCAACATCAAATCCTCCTATTCCTGCGAAAAAAGAATTGACACTATGTTTTTTTCTTGACATAATTGCTACCTATAAATTCATTATTCCTTGCCTGTTGATGTGTCGGGCTAGTTTTGATTGTATTTCAGCTAACATTGGACGCCTTATTTTAAAAAGTATATTACAATTTGATCCATTAGAAAGGTCTGTAGTAATAAAATAATTGAAATTCAATACGATAATATAATTATTACCATTATGTTTTATAATAGGAGATGTGTAAAATGCATCACCTTGATTAATGTATTCTACAAAACGAGCTTCGATCATAACACCTTGTACAACGCGGTCACAGATTTTTTTCTTTTGAGCAAAATCACAACTTGGAGTTACCACAACACCTATTTTCAACCATGTTTGCTGAATTTCTTGTTTTATTTGCTTAATCTTGTTGCTAAGTTCTTTTCTCAATAAGCTATCAAGAATATCAGGTGTTTTGCATAAGATTTCGTGTTTTATTGAAAATACAGATAAAACTTTATGCAAAAATTGTTCAAAATAATCCTTTGCCGTATTTGAGTATTGAATAATTACACCAGGTTCACAGATATTAGTAGGGCTTGTGTAAACGAGCAACTTATGATTAAGTGTGGATTTTATTTCCTCTATTTTTTGTTTGTCAATGTTTTTTGAAGATAACTCTTGAGGGTTACTAATATTACATTTACCTATATAATTGTCCATTGAATCGACAAATACCATATTTAAAGCCAAAAGACCGGCTTTGATTTTTTCTTCAATAGAAGCATTGGAAAAATATTGTCCAATGTAAGATTGGCCTAACGAGTTAATGATAGTATTAGTAATATTTTCCCATTTATTCGGTTCATTATTTGGGAAAATTTCTTTTAATAGTTCGTCGGTAGAATTATGTACAATATTTTCCCATTGCATCAGATAACTATATGCTGGGATCTCTTGAACTATTTTCTTTAACTCATCAAATAAATCTATATCGTTTGAGTGTTCTTCTTCGTCAAAATCAGGAAAAAAATCTGATTTGGGTAGTGATTTAATTGCGACCGGTTTTCTGTCTTTAAGCTCGTTATCAAAAGCTTCTTTTATTATTTTATCATATTCTTTTTCCTGTTTACTCCAATAAATCAGAACATATGGATAATTATCAGGTGCAATTAGCCTTATAAACGTATTAATCAACGTGCTTTTTACTTGCTTGTAAGAAACTGCTTGTCCTCCCACAAGATTTAAATCAAAGAACACGATTCGAATATCATTTTCAGGTTGATGAGGCAAGTACTCCAAGTCATCACCTTTAATATAAACATATGGTATGTTATTATGGGATAACAACCTAATAATAGGGAAAGCTTCCTTAGGTCTGTCGTCAACTATAGCAATTCTTCCATTAATGGGTATGATGTTTTCCATATTGTGTTATTTTTTTAACGATAAAACGACAACAGCTCCTTGTTCATATTCTGCGGGAACTTCAAAATCGCCTTGATCAGGGAAACTTATTTTTCCTCCTTGAGCTGTCATGACTTCACTGGCAATATGTAAACCTAATCCCATACCAGCACCATTTTTCTTTCCGGAAACAAATGGTTCGGTAATTTCTTCAGTTGGCAATAATATACCAGTTCCATTATCAGCAACGATAATATTGATAAAACTGTCATCGGATGTTATATCAATATACAATTTCTTTGTAAAATCTTCCTTGTTTTCCATCTTCTTGAACGCTTTCTGGTCAAGCCAATAGATGGAATTGTCAATTAGATTCATAATAGTTCCAATCATAAGATTTCGGGCGGTTTTGCAACGAAGTGTTTTTATAGTTTGATCCTCAAGATATTGTTTTGTCAAAACGATTTGATGGGAATCGAGACGGTATTCGGTGTTGAAAATGGCTTGATTGACAATGTTAACGACACTTTCATTTGTTTGGTCGGAACGACGAATCAAATCAGCGTATCCATCAACAAGTGAGGATAGATGCTGCACCAATTTGAGTGCTCTTGGTGAAGCATTTTCGGACTTTAATACTTTATCAACCTCATATATGATTTTTTCTATTTCATGAACCACCACGGACATATTTAAGCCAGCTCCTGCGGCTTTCAATAGGTTATCAGTTACAAGTTTATAATCTCTTTCTATTTTGAACAAGTATTTTTTGATTTCCGTTTTTACTTCATTGTCTGCGACTTTTTCATCGACATAGCGTTGAGCATCTCCCAACAGACTCATTACAGGTTCGGTTTTAGGGGTTGCTCCGTATGTCTCTTTGAGTTTTTTCTTATCAGTTTGCCTAAGTATTTCAACCAAGTCAATCACGTGCAATATAGAGTTCTTAAAAGCAAGATAAGCATCATTACTAACAAACCCTTCTCTGTTGGTTTTTTCTTCCAAGTCAGAACTTTCATCCCTGTTCAAGTCAATAGCGGCGACTATCAGATTATTGCTGATGGCTTTAGTCGGTTGTTGGAATCTACGATAATCAAGAGAAAGCCAGTCATTTTCTGGTTCACCATAGTCATAGACCCGTAAACCATCTCTAAAGACACGAATACCGCCATTGGACTTTAAGTAAGCTTTAAATCCATTTTTGTCTGATACGCCCATTTTCATTATAAACGTATCTAGATCGAATATAAATCCCTTAAACTTTATTGTGCCAATATTATATGAATCTAAATCAACTGGTTTGTCAGCATCATCTGTTATGTCCACGTAATTGTCAATCAAAGGATCCGAAATTTCTATTGTTCGCTCATGTAGTTTAGTCATTGTGTTCCAAGGCGTAAACTTATATGAGAATTCTACAATCTTTTTACCAGACATTGTCGCGTTAAATTGGAATAATGAATAATCGCAAACTTTATCCCAAGTAATTATGCCATCAAACCATCCTGGTTTATCTGAGATTTGGAGAGAAGGTTTAAAAGAGTCTATCGTTTCAAATGGAGATGTAATAGATGTGATAGCTCTTATAACGCTGCGTGCCATACCTCTTTCCCATCCTTTGCGGAATCCTTTTATTACAATTCTTGTACCTGTTTTGCCATTGGTAAAATACAGTGGTTGGTCACGTTCTATAATTCTAATAGGTACATCCTCTAAATAACGATGCTCTGCAAACTGGGTCCAATCTATACAAACATAGACTTCTTTCGCATTAGAACTTTTAGTTGTCATCTCAATGAGATTTCCTAGTTTATGGGCACCAAAACGTCCTATACCTTTTTCTCCAATCGGCAAGCGATGATAAATGGGGGTGACCCGACGTTCTTTAAATTGCTCCTGCTTATAACTGCTGCCAGGTTCTAACCATACATTTTCTACAATGTCAGCAGTCATACCAAAGCCATCGTCTTCGATTTCAATGTATCCGTCTTCTTTAGAGTCAGGATGACGCATAATTATTTCGACTTTTGAGGCATCGGCATCATAGGCGTTTTTAGCTAACTCTAACAAGGCAATACTTTCATTCTTTATGAGTTGGTCGCCTAATTGTAACAACAAACGTGCTCTTGGTTTGAATTTGGCGATTATTTCTTTTTCTTTTGTAAACGGTATCAAATCATTCATAGTAATTGTTTTATAGATTCAGCAACGGACTTTGCCATCAAAGGAGGTACCGCATTGCCAATCTGTTTGAACATGACGGAGCGACTACCTTCGAAATAAAAATTGTCCGGAAACGATTGCATTCGTGCGGCTTCCCTTACGGAAATCGAACGACAATACCTTTTATTTGGGTGTATATAATAGTGCCCGTCTTTTGACAAATGAGCTACTAATGTGTGTGCTTTCCCCTCACCATCAACGACTTTGAATCTGTCAAGAAAAGAATCTTCGTTTTTTTGAGAACGTAAAGCTATGGGCAAATCAGTGTATTTTAGACGTTGATGCTGTTTGTTCCACATGTTTAAAGCGTAAGTATATATAGCAGCATCATTTTCGTTTAAAGGACGCGAAATGTTTTGTGTGACAAACACGTCTTCTTCAGAACGAATTCCGCTTTCCTGAAGGTACTGATTGGCAGGTTTCCTGTATGGTGAAACCCCTACCACATCGCCCGCTTTTAGAATAGGAAGATCCTCCAAAATGTCATTTACAACATAAGGCGTTGTTCTTTGCACGAAATCGGGATAGCCGAAGTCGTTGCTTTTTTCCCAACCGACAATAATTAGTCTTTTTCGAACTTGCAACACGCCATAATCAGAGGCATCCAACATTTTGAAATGTACTTTGTACCCCAGTTGATCAAAATAGTCTTGCAGGTTTTTGAAATGTTCGCCTTTTTTTGCACTTAACAATCCAGGAACATTCTCAAATACAAATCCTTTTGGTTTGAATTCTTTCAAAAACTTTCCGTATTGTAAATACAACAAAGTTCGGGGGTCATCTTCCATCTTCTTATCATGTCTATGCAACAAAGAATAAGCTTGGCACGGAGGGCCTCCAATAATCATATCCACCTTACGCTTTCCAGCAAGTTCTTTGATACGTTTAAAGGTGTCAACAATGGTATCGTCAGAAATTTCAACATTAATAACAGAGTCAATAATCTCTTTCGGCACGCTGGAATACAAAATATCTCGAGAAATATCACCTTTAAGATAATCGTAATAGGTGTCTAATTGATTATGTGTACGAAGATAGTGATAACAACAACGGGTTCTTAACGTATTGCATGCGTCTTTGTCCATTTCTATGTGGGCTATGGGAGAAAAACCAGCACGAACAAATCCCTCAGACAACCCTCCCGCTCCCGCGAAAAGATCAATCACCGTGGGGTTTTCTTTCGTTGTATGTTTCTGACACGCCGCCATTTACTGCAAATTCATACTTTTAAAACCAAACTGCAAAAATAAGTTTTTTCTTGTAATATTGGGTACTTATTCCAAAAACAACCATGTGTTTGCCAAATCAGAAATCTTGTCAATATCGGGTTCTGTTTTGCCGTCGTCACCTGTACGAAGCAATGCCCTCAGAGGGTGGATCTCAGTTATTTTGTCCGCCATGATAGTTTCTTGAGAACCAGCTTCCAAAGTGATTTCACCATGACGGCTGTTGATGGCGAGGACGTCTTCTTCGTTGTAGTTCCCATCCACGTAATCTTGAACTATATCGTAGATGTGCTGTTCCAATGCATGAATGTTTTGTATGTTGCTCATATTCTGTTGTTTAATGTTTGTCTGTTCTTTAATAATCCTTTTCTTTCACAAAACCTCTTTCCCAATCTCTTCCACCCCCAAAGAATACCTCCCCATTAACCGCTGTATCAGCCAAATGGCTTCTTCACTGCTGAGTTTGTAATGCATGACATCGTAGTAGGCGTTCGCTGCGTGGTTCCACTTGTAGGACATTACTGGCATAGGCTCTTTACCATCGTTGATGAAGTCGGAGAGGTCGGATGTCTTCTTCCATTGCGGGAGCGTGCCGTCAGGGTTGATGGCCAGCTCCAGATAGTCGCCAAAGCCCTTTTCGTATGGGGGAATCAAAGCCATGGGAACATAGCCCCGGATTTGCCAAAGTGGGTTCCTGTTTTTGTCATACAAGGTGTAGGTGCCTTCGTCGCGCACCTTTGCCCACATTCGGATATAACCTCTGCTTTCGTCCCAGTCTTTCACTTTCTGTTCTTCCAGATCGATCCAAAACTCCAGTAGTTTAGTCTCTTCGTCGTACATTGGAGGCACGAAGGATTCGTCACACTCTAGTTCGGACATCACACCGTCGTCAAAGGAGACCATCGTGTACTTGTCACGTTTGTCGTAAGGGATGGAAATTCTGAGGAAACGGGCCTCGTTTTCAAGTTTTTCTTTTAATGTGATACTCATACTTATGTTTTTTTTAGTTTGAAAAAGTTTTCAATACCGGTTTGTTTTATTCGATTATTATCTCTTTGTTTTCCTTTATTTATTTTGTTTTCAATAGATTACGGTCGAGGACAACAACTGTTATCCTCGACCGCAAATATACAAATCATTTTAATATTGAGAGATAAAAATAAACTATTTCTTTTTCCTCCCCGTTACCAACCTCCCAATCCTGTTCTTCCCATTCAGCTCCGCAACGAATAGGATGCCGAAGGCGATGGCTACGGTGACTTTCAGGGCGATGAGGCCGGAGTGCATGGCGGCGGGGATCTGCTCGGAGACGAGGTGGTAGGTGGTCCAGAAGATGCCGGCGCCGGGCACTAACGGGAAGATGCCGCAGATGAGGAACACCGTGATGGGGCACTTGCGCACGAAGGACTGCACCAGGGCGGTGTGGGCGACCAGCGCGGTGGCGAAGAA
>Ga0310786_10008159_pt1 | contig 13500 bp, 5 predicted proteins | sample AusTroGonzalo_MG_FD_203881 | JGI IMG/M metagenome (GOLD analysis project Ga0310786, IMG submission 203881) | Bovine rumen microbial communities from tropical cattle in Woodstock, Queensland, Australia - Gonzalo_03 (v2) (version 2) | ecosystem: Host-associated > Mammals > Digestive system >... | reverse complement strand
GCGTCCCGTTCGTTGTGGATTCCGTCGCCATCCCAGTCCGACGGGTGCATTCGCCGACATGTCGTGACGACCTCGTTGGAACATGTCGTGAAGTCGCCGTTGGCGTAAAGGCGGATCTGCGCATTCACGGACGTGTTGGTGTCGTCGCCGACGAAGAAGTTCTCCCAAGTCAGGACGCAACCTATGAATTTCACCTGATCCATTTGCGCCGCCTACCGTATTCCACAACTATTGCCAAAACCATTTTCACAGACGAATTGTACCAAACAATCGGCTTGTGTTGAACTCTAAATGTCAGCATTTTTCAAAAGTCAAGTGCTGGTTTTGTGTGTCGTAGTTTGCGGAAGTAACCGCACCTGATTCGGCTCGTTTGCGTCTGCAATGGGGAGTTTATTTTCGCGCACTACGCTCGGTCCTTACGCATACAGTATCACAGGGATCAATCGAAAACTCAAGCACGCCGTCATGAGGACGCAGCTCTTTGCCCGTCCAGAAGTCGGTCACCTTGGCCGAACCGCACCTGAACGAGGCCGACAGCGTTTTGTTCGTCTCGAAGTTGGTAAATGCGTGAAGCGTCCATCGGCTGTCGCGGCGAACGAAGTCGACCTGCGTCCGAAAGACTTCGCCAGGAACCCTCAGTCCAACCTTCTTGGGCCGTACGTTGAACGTTGGCAGAACCTTTCGCAGCATTTCGATTCGCGGCCTGTCCAGCGACGCAACTTCGTCCCCGAGCGTCAGCGGCACGCCGAAGAGGGAGTAGAGCGTTATTCGCGTGCGGGCCTGCGCAAGGTTGGAGTATGGTTCGCGCAGGACTAGGTTGTCCATGTCGCACCAAAGCGTCTCTCCGTGGAGATAGGAGTACTTGAGAAAGCGATCGACGCCTTCTTTTACGAACTCATGCCAGTGTGAGACATCGGCGCCGATGCGTGCCGCGCTGAACAAGTCGGGGCAAGCCTCCACCGCCTCGTCCGTCTCGCCTGAGCACGAGAGTAGATACGCTTCGCCAACGGCCTTTCGCCCAGCCGCGACCATCTTGCGGACGACCTCCCTCGAACTGAAGAACGGCGTCTTCATCGACCCCTTGGACTTGTCGAAGACAGTGATGGCATGCGGGAGCGTATCCCACTTGAACGCCTCGTATCCCCACGACTTGTAGATGCGGAACAACTCGGGAACGTATGCCTCGCAGAAGCCCGGCGCCGTCGGATCGCCCCAAACCGGCCCGCACCACTCGTCGCTCCTCGGCAGCAGCCACTCTGGATGCGACGACCACAGGGAATTCGTGCGCACGTCGCTCACGACCGACACCCAGAGCCCCGGAACGTAGCCCATCGCCTTCAGGTCGTCCGCAATGGGGGCGAGACCCCGCGGATATATCTTCGTCCTAGGCGTAAGCGAATCCTCGCCCTCTATCGACCCGCCCGGCCAGAGCTTCGGATGGAACCACTCCCAGTCGATCCAGAAGACCGGCTTTTCCGCAAGCACGTCGCCGAATGCGGCCATAAAGTCCTTCGCGTTGCGCAGCACCTTCGCCTCGGTTGTGTCGAACCAAAGCGCATACCATGTCATCCAGCCGACAGGCGGCGCCTTGAACCCGCCGCGTCCCGCGAAATCGTCGCGCCAGTCCGACACGCCATGGAAAGCCACCTCCGGCAGACGCCTAAAAACAAGCGACTCGAGCTCGCAGAGCGCCGTCTGCTTCACCTCTGAACTGAAGGTGAAATAGACGGCCTGTTTGCCACGGAGATCTGCAGGCACGTCGAGGAAAATCGTCTCGTCATGGAACTCGTCAACCTTTCGGCAGCAGGGGAATTTCCGCGAACCGACTTTCAGACCACCCGACGAAACATCGGGCCGTCCAAGCCAGACATCCATGGAGAACGGCACGCCCTGCGCCTTGAGCCTCAGCGTCAGCGCGACCTTGCCGGTTCCGGCGAGCCTGTCGAAGTCAAAGTACTTGTAGCCGACGGTCGAGCCATCCGTCACGTGCATAACGACGCACCTGTTCGCGCCGGGACTGTAGGGGTCCTTCCAAACATAGCCGTCGCAACGAGATGGCTCTGGATAGGGACCAGGGAAGTCGAAGTGCGGATAGCGCTCGACCGCCGGCCATGGTCCCGTATAGTGGCAGGCGATTCCGGCCGCATGCGGCACGGTCGGGTCAATTCCGCCCGTCTCGAATCCTTCGGACGTGTACTCGCCTTCGCTGATGCTGACCTTTCCGCCCGGCCCCGGCTCGACAGAGACGACGACAGGCGCGACCATCGCCTGACGGGAGAATTCGTGAAGTCCGCACTGGCGATGATAGAAGACATACCACTGTCCGTTGATTTCACAAAGCCCGCCGTGGGTGTTCCCGGAAGGCGTTGCCGTAACTGCGGTCGTGCCGTCCGCACGCGTCTCGCGTCCTCGTCCGTCGATGAGAGTGCCGCCGTACTTGTATGGGCCGAGCGGATGGTCCGAATATGCGTAGGCGAGCGTGTAGTTCGTGCCGTCAAGCCCGAACTCGCCCTTTTTCGTCCAGCGGCTGTACACGAACACATACTTGCCCGATATCTTGCGGATGGAGGACGCCTCGAAAAAGCGGAAGTCCCCATCCTGGTTGAGATTGCCGACCAGATCCTCGACGATGCGTGTCCCGGGTTTTACGGTCGCCATCGTCGCAGGGTCCAGCTCCGCTCCGTGCGACTTCTGTATGCCCCAGTAGCCGTAGACGCGTCCGTCGTCGTCTACGAACACGGCAGGGTCGAAACCGAGGACGCCCGTCGTCTTCGTTGGATCGTCCTCACTCCAGTTGCAAACGACGAACGGACCGTCCGGACGGTCCGCCTTCGCGACCATCGATGTGCGCCCCGCCGCCTGGTTGTTCGGGTAGAGCCAGTACGTCTTGCGTCCGTCTAGACCCGTCGTAACAGCCACATCCGGCGCAAAAAGCACGTCGCCGCGTCCTTCCTTTGACAGCGGACGTCCCTGCGCGTCCGTCAGCGAGCGGAAGATGACGCCGTCGAACCGCCACTTTGAAAGGTCGTCAACAGGCGCAGACCAGACCACCTGGTCATGGCCGCAGTACTCCGTAAGCCTCACGTCATGCGAACCGTAGAGGTAGACGCGCTGCTTGCCGGGGGCGTCTGGGTCGTCGAAGACGTACGGCTCCCCGTCCGGGATGTACTCCCAAAGCGGCAAAAACGGGTTGACGCCAAAAGCAGCCATCCCCGCGAGGAGAACAGCAACAGCGAACGGCAATCTCTTCATTTGCGGCCTGCGCTTTCCATGAGTTCGTCGATGACAGCAGCCACCCGCGTGCGCAGAGTCTTCTCCAGGAGGCGGCAGCTCGGCGACTTGAGGTCGTACCGCCATTCATCACCGCCCTTGTCATCGGTCATTTCGTACGTGCCGTATTCGGGCGTGAAGTACGACTCGACGCCTCTCACCGCGGCAAGGACCGCGGTCTGGTCCCACGAGGAATGGCCCGCATGCTGGTCCCAGCTGCGCGGCGTTATCGACTCGTATGGTTCAAGCGTCCAGCTGTAGATGTCGCGCACCGGATTGCCGACGACGTCCATCGAGGCAAGGCGGCGGCCCGTGTAGACATCCTTGCCATATTGACCGTCGGTATACACCATCGGCGTCGGCCAGTTGCGCAGCACGTCACGCGACGCCGCGGAATCGCCCTTGAAGTTGTATTCCTCCCCCCATGGATAGAAACCGCCCATCGCCACCCAGCGCTTCACCTTCGCCTTGACAAGATCACGCCCAGAAAGCGGTGAGAATTCGTCTGGCCCGGATACGAGGAGATCCCTGAGATTCGTGAGGAAGCCCACGCTGCACACTACCACGCTCGCGTCGGGCTGCGCTGCAAGGACGCGCCGGTAGACTTTGGCGGCGTCCGGCGCGTCGTCTGCGTTGGCGTGCCTCACCCACTTTGCGTATTCCTTCGCGAGGCGCACGTACTTCTCATGCCCCGAAGGCACACCAGAAACTGCCGAATCCGACTTCGGCGCGCCAACGGGCAGATCAGGACGTCCGCAGAAGCTGTTGCATATCTCGATGGCCGCGACAGACGAATTGCCCCGCGTGGAGCTTACCGTCGCAAGTATCTCGCATTCCCCGCGGTCGGCGAGTGCATGGAGCATCGCAAGCGCGCCCATGTCGTCGTAGTCGGTGATCATGTCCGTGTCGAATACAATCTTCACCGGTGCGCGACGTCCGAACGGCTCGAGTTTCACATAGCCGGACACTGGAACCTCCACGCGGCAAAGCCCCTCGGGTAGCGCAGCAGACCGTACGCAGCGCCCAAACGTGTCGTAGACGTCAGCATCGCGCGCCGAAGCAAGTTCGAGGACAAGCGAAGCGTCTGGCGTCGCGTTGACGACATACTGTCGGCGCGCGTCGTCCTTGACTGCAACCGCAAGGCCGGGCGCATAGACAACCGCCACACGCTCGTCCGCGCTCTCGCCTTCGACGAGCGGATAGTTGAGTTCCGGATGGTGCGGGCGGAATGAGCCTTCCTGCAGCGCCGCGCGGTGGTCCTCAGTGAAGCGAATCCAGTGCCGAATCACGTCGCGGTGCGGCGCAGGCGTTTTCGCAAGCACCATCGAATACTGTATCGCAGCGAAAAGCGAATTGAGAATCGGACGCGCCGCGCGCTCCGGCGTCTCGCCGGGATTCCACACCAGCATGTCGGAATGCACCGCCGTGTCGCCCGACGTAAGGCGCAGGTCGCAAACAAGTTTGCGGATCTTGTCGGAGTCCGTAGGGCAGTCCGTGGCGCGGATCATGTTCCCGTACTGGCGAATCGCGGGACCCATGTACTGCTGGCGGAACTCGATGAGGACGTCGGGGCGGATTGCGGAAAGCCGTCGAACGATTTCCTTCATGAGTGTGTCTACGGCAACTGGAATCGACCGTATGTCACGCTCGGCATAGCCGTCCTTCTCCGCGGGGTCTCCTGTCTCAGGAACCTTGAACTCGTCGATGAAATCGAGCTTCAGTCCGTCGAAACCCCAGTCCCGCACGGCGCGCTCGTATGTCCCCACCAAGTATTCGCGCACCTCGGGGAAGCGCGGGTCAAGGATGCCGACATTTGTCGTGCCGGGGTTGAGCAGCTTATCCTTGAATCGCTTCCATGCAGCGGATTCGTCGCCCACGAACGGCACGGCGAGCCAGAGCATGTAGTTGCGGATGCCGGCTTCATGGACCTTCGCCACGTGTGCCTTCATGTCGGGGAAGCGTTCCGCCACAGGCATCCAGTCGCCAGTCGCCGAATAGTACGTGCGGCTCTTCACCTTCTGCCATCCGTCGTCGAGGATCATCGACTTCATGCCCAGGCCTGCCGCGAGCTTCGCTTCGGCTTCAAGCTCCGCGGCGTGGACATCCTGCCAGAAGGCGTACCAGGTCGAGTAGAGCGGGTCGCGCGCGGACTTCGGGACCGGACATGGCGCGAGGTCGGCTGTCTCCGCAATCCAGTCGGCCGCCGCCTTCACGCCGTCCGCCCAGAAGACGTTCCGCTCGTCGAGCCGGACAGTGACCTTATAGGCCGCAATCGGCGGCTCGTCTTCGTTGAAGAACTCGAAGCGCCCGTTGAGCCGGCAGTCGCTGGCGCCTACGGTGAGTCCGTAGTCTACGCGTCGCATTGCCTCTGAGCAGGACACGGCGAGCACATTGCTCCCGCCGTCGCCAAACGCCGCGGCGATCGGCGCGCGGAACGCCAGCTGGGAGCTGTAGCGCACGAGCCCCCATTCCTTCGGCCAGAGTGTGTAGCGGTCGTCGTACGGCGTCCAGACATGGTCGGCGCCAATCCCCGGCGCCTCGAACGAAAGCGCGAACTTGGGCGGACGCGCAGGCGTATCTGCGACAAGACGTACGGTGATCTCGCTCACGCCGTCCGCCGTAGTGCCAACGGCGGAAAAGCGCCATCCGCCAGGATCTTCGCAGGAAACGCATACATCGCCGGCCGCTCCCGCGGGAACCTTGGCCTCATAGCGCGCCGCGAGCACCGGAAGCGCCAACGCTAGCGCCGCAACGGCAGTCAGAAGATGGAATCGTGATGCATTCATGCCTGCATTATAGCAAAAATGGGATTACCTGTGCGCAAGCTCCGCCTTCGCGGCGCGCCAGCGCTGCACGGCTTCGCGGATTGCCTCGGCGTTGCGCGTGAGGATCGTGCGGTTCGCGGTACCAGGGTAGATGAGGACGCACTGGTCGGCCATGTAGTTGTTGACCTCGTCCCAGAGCGAATTGCAGTAGGTGAACCCGTAGGCGAAAGCGAAGAAGCCCCAGCCGTCCAGCCCCTGCTCAAGCGCAAACTGGGCTAGCGAAAGCATGTCGTGCGTCGACGATGCCGCCTTCTCCCAGAAGCACGGCGTTGTGTAGCTCATGAGAACGTCGAACTTAGGGCCCTTCCTGCGGAGCTGTTCGGCGTAGGTGCCGTTCATGTGGATGTTCCAGTAGTGGTCGGCGTAGGGACAGTAACAGTTGACGTAGGGCGTCATCTTCATGTTCGACTCTGGCCCTGCACCGAATATCTCGCCTGGATTCACCCAGATGCGGATGTCCTTGTCTACCGCGCGGAACTTCTTCGCGAGCTCGACCCATCCGTCGGACATCGAGTTGTTCGGCTCGTCCATGAAGCTCCAGGCCCAGTCCGTGGTCTTGTAGCCGAGCTTCTCGAAGCGCGAGCGCACCTCCTTGATGTGCTCGGGACGGACGTCGCCGTCATTGAGGTGGGTCGTGAGGCGGACTCCGTACTTCGCGGCCTCTGCCTTGCTCACGAGCGCCTCGCCGATCACGTTGACGCCGAGGTCGCGGAACGTCTCCCAGTTGGACACCGTCTTCCACGGCGTAGCCCAGCCATAGACATACGGAACAGGCACCGTCTCCGGATGAGGCTCCAGCCGCTTCACGTTCAGCACAAGCTCATGGTCCTCGACCGAAAATCGTATGCGTTCCTTCTTGGCGCGCTTGTCGCCGCGGATCGAAATCCAGAGACCGACAGTCTGTTCGGGCGGCGCGTAGACCGTCTCGCGCTCAAGAAGTTGCTGCGGCGTCCATTCGCCCCAACCTGCAAGCGAGAACGCGACGACGCGCCACTTGAGGCACCCGTACGAGTCGCCCTTCACCTGCGGGGTTATGTCGCGGTGCTTCGACGTGTTGTTGCGCACAAGCACAAGCACGGTCGCAGTCTCGCCGTCTCGCACTTCGACGTCGTACGGATCGAGGTTCTCGCTCTCGCGCGGACATTCAAGTTGCGAGAAGCCAATCCATGGATCATACTGGCGCCAGACCGTCAGCGGCGTCTTGTCAAGCGGCGGCAGTGCAACGCCCACGCCTTCCGGCACGTATGCAAGGTCGTCGGTCACAATCGCGGCATCGACATGGCGGTAGGTCGAGCCTGCCTCGTGCTTGTAAAGGTGGAGACGTACCTTGCCCTTCTCGAGCTCGACCGGCATCTTAATCCACGACTGCCCCGGATGCGCCTTGTTCTCGTTCCAGTCGGATTGGAGATACTTGTCGCAGAGAACGGTACCATCCATCTTCTCGACCGTGAAATGCCATCTGGCGAGATATCCGCCTATCTCGCAATAGCGGAGCCACACGTTGTATGTGCCGTTCGATGGAACCGTTACGTCCTTCCATGCATCTGCCTCTTCGCCGCCGTAGCCGCAGGAGAGGACCTTGCCGCCAGAAGCGCCGCCGTCATTTCCCTGGTACCAGCCGTTCTTCACCTCGAACTCCTCCGCCTCCACCTTGCACTTGAAGTGGGTGCGGTCAATGCCTGCGAGAAACTCCTTCATCTTCGCCTTGCCTTCGGCAACCTGCTTCGGTGTGCCGATAAGATTCTCGTCCTCGTCGAAGTAGGCTGTCCCGGCCATGCGACCAGCCTCGACGCCGGCAAGCTTCCCCTCGACGAGATCTGCAAGGAACTGCTTGCGCCACTTGCGCCACAGCAGCTTCAGCTTGGGCGACGGCTTCGCGCCTACCATCGGACGGCGCGCCCACAGTTCGCGCACTTCGGATTCGCCCAGCGACGGACTATCGTCAGGCTTCGCCAGCGGATCGCTGGAAAAGACAACCTCCGCCACGCGGCGTTCGGCGTACGGGCCGTTGTGAATAAGCCCCCTGAGCGACACCGCGCGGCGTCCCTTCTCGAGGCGGACCATCGGGGACGATTCCCATATCCAGCCCGTCGGCTCGTCGCGGTGGTTCGGAAGGAAGTTCTGTTTGCGCCCGAATTCGGCCCAGTCGTAGCGCCACACAAATGCATCCTGAACGACCGTGAGACCGGGATCGGGCTGGGCGGCAAGGCGTCCATCCTCGACCGAAAGCTCAAACGACCCTACAGAGCCTTGCGTGTGGTGATACTTGACCCAGACGCGATACCAACCGCCCTTCGGGATGTCGACCCCAGTGCGGACCATGAGCCCGTTGTGCCCGCCCTGCAGGACGATGCACTTGACGCCATCGACCTCGCCTTCATGCCACTGCCTGAGCGGAGCCTTGGCGAAATCCACCGCCTTCATCCGCACAATGGTCGGCTCCGCGGAGACCTTGACGACCGGCTTCTCGGCAAGCAGCTGCTTGCGGAAGTCGGGGTTGGACTTGCAGTACTCGCGGAAATGCGAGAAGCCCGTAACGGTGCCGCCGAACGTGTCCCAGTTGAGCTCGTCCGGCTCGTCTTCGATTGCCATCGCCGCAATCGATGCGACCGCCGCAAGACCGATGATGATTCCCCCCATCCCCTTCTTCATGTCGTCCTCCTGTTTTTCATCCCAATGCCATCTCATTAACTCTGATGAATCCACCAAATACGCCGCTGTCTCCTTTTTGGAGACGGGGCCTATGGTCCAAGGCAACCTATGGGGCAAACGACTCACCTTGCCGTTTCAAAACGGAGGATCGGAAGCCACGTGCGGTATGCGCTTGCACGGTCCCATGTATTGCCCGCAGAGGCGAAGTCGCAGAACATGACAGGGTCGGGCAGCCTGTCGCTCACGCTTTCGGAATGCGTGCCCGTTGGGAGAGTCGCAACGAAGGACATCCACATTCCGCCGTGCGCACGGATGCGCTCGAAACGGACGTTCGGCTCGGATGCGGCCGCACCATCCTGCATCGAGCCGCTCCGCGCGAAGTCCGGACGAAGCACCTCCCCGATGTCCCCATCTGCAAAGCGCATGTCGCGCGCGAGGACGACCGGTCCGCGGGTGAAGGCAACGCAACCGTTCTTGTAATGGGCCTTCACTCCGATCTGGGCAGTGAAGTCGACATAGTCGCCCTCCTTCCAGACACGCCGAAGGTCGAGATAGCGCGCAACGCCGTCCTTGTTCTCGCAGCTGACGACCTCGTCGCGGTTGACGCGCGCGTCGAGACGGTCGCACCACGACGGCACGCGGATGCGGAGCGTGAACTCGACAGGCTCCGCGTTGCGGCACGTCATCTCGACACGCCCTACCTCGGGGTAGCGCGTATAGACGTCGAAAGACGCCTTCTTGCCGCTCGCCGGCACCGTGGCGGAAATCGTGCCAGAGGAAAAGTGGTTGTACATGAGCGTGTCGCCAGAGCCTGTCAGCACCGTTTCGAGATAGGCGAGGAATCCGCGCGGGCCGTTCGCATTGCAGCAGTTCGTGTGCATGCGGCTGTGGTTTTCGCCTGTCGCGCGAGTACCGGCAAGCGGACAATACTGCGAGAACTCGCCTCCGTCCGCACGCATCGTAGCGAGATAGATGTTGAAGAACGACTTCTCGATCTGGTCAACCCAGAATGGATCGCCAGTTTCCGCGTACAGCTTTTCGCAGAGGCGCATCCACGTCGTGACGACACACGTCTCGTTCTGGTGGTTGTAGACCTCGGTCTCGCGCTTCGCGCCGTCGTACCAGCGCTCGCACGACGCCGCGCCGCCGACGATGCTCACCTCGGTCGTCGCTATGCTCCGCGCAGACTTGAGCGCCGCCTCGAAGAGCCGCTTCTCGCCAGTGGCGTCGTAGAGATCTAAAAGGCCCTGGTAGCAGCTCATCATCTCGTACGCCTTTAGCGAAGTCGCGCCCCATGCGCTGCCGTCCGTCACCCTGTCGAACACTGGCTTGTCGGCGTCCGCGAGGAGCCGTGCGCCGTCCGGATGGTCCATCTCGCTCACTATGTAGTTCGCGTAGTCGAGGTACTTCGCGTTTCCCGTAACGCGGTATAGCCACACTATCGGCTCCAACACGCTGCAGCTAGGCATGCCGCGGAAATTCCCCGTGTCGTGCATCGCCCTTTTGCCAGGACCGACCTCGCCCATCAGGTAGCCTGCAAGCCGCTCCGCCCCCTCAAGCGCCGAGCGGTCGCCCGTAGCCTGATGGTAGAACATGAGGCCGAGCAGCGTATACTTTGTGCCCCAGACATCCCAGTTCCCCTTCTGGTAGCGCGCATCCTTGCGGTAGTTGCCGATGTAGCCGTCCGGTTCCTGTGTCGAAAGGATGTCCTTCACCGACGCCGCGACCTTCGCCTTGAGCGACGGGTCGCCCGAATAGTCCATGAACGGCACGGCCGAGTGCATGTACTTCCCCCAGAACTCCGACTGCCAGAGGTGGTCCTCTGTCTTGGCATGGAAGACCGACGTGAAGTACATCGGATCGGCCGCGCAGACATGATTCCTGATGCACGACTCAAGCCGATCGGCCGCATAGCCTTTCAGTCGGATATCGCGGATGTCGGAAAGGGAAACGGCCTCAGCCGCAAGCGCCGTAGGCGCAACGAACGAAATCGACGCCGCAAGCATGCATGCCGCAAAAACTGATTGTCTCATTTTGACTGTCCTTTCTTGTCGTTGTTAAATTGAAGGTCGACCCATTCCATCAGTCCACCCCCAGCAGATAGGGCCGGTCATAGCTGCCGGCGTGGTCGAAGCTCTTGAATATCCGTATGGCAATGGTGTTCTTCTGGCCGGGGCGCACAAGATTCCCAAGGTCGAACTCGCGCTTGTGGTCGTAGTCGTACCAGAAATAGGATGGTCCGCGCCATATCGTGTCGCGCCACGTTCCGTGGTCGAACTCGACCGGCGTTCCGTTCACCCATATCTGCAGCGCTCGCGCGATGATGCTCGGGAAGAAGAGCAAGGCGCGCTTTCCTGCAAAGCCCGCGGGCACGTCGACTTCCGTGCGCTGGAAGAATGCCGCAACCTCCTTATGGGTGCCGTACTTGACATCGGGGACAACTGTGATGTCCCAGTCGTCGAGGCCGGAAACGTCCGACTCCGGCAGCTGCAGCCTGTCGCGCGTGGTTGCGAGGTTGTCGGTGTCAAGACGGGTCTTCCACATCCGCGGCAGGACGACCTTGGCCGGAGCGGCCTTTATCCTTGCGTCCCATGCGAGATACTTGGCGTACCATCCGCCAGGCTCGTAGATGATGTCGCCCGCCTTGCCGGCACGCGGGTTCATCGCGTGCGAATAGCGGGCGTGCGAGCGCTCCACGATCTCGAACGACTTCTCGAAGAACTTGGCCGCCTCGCCGTACTCGCCAGTCGCTCGCGCATGCTCGATGCCGTCGCAGAACGCGTCGGTAGAATCCTGCAGCTCACGCGCAATGGCGACCTGGCGCTTCGCGAAGTCCCCTTTCGCGGCCGCCTCGGCCTTCTCAAGCGCAGCACGCGCGTCCGCGCGGACCTTTGGGGTGAGAACGAGGTGGTTGCCCCATATCTCGTTGGCGCAAAGCTCCGGTATCTCCTCCATCCGCCTTTCGAACACGGCGTAGTATTCCCGCATCGCCGGACCAGCCTCCATGAAACGCCGCGAGCAATAGTCCGACACGACGTCGCGCCAGTCCTGCTCCGCGTTCCAGTAGAGCCTTATCATCATCCAGTGATCGAGCGCACATGAGCCCCAATCGTCCCAACCCTGTGTAGTATGCCCCGTGAGCCCCAGCCTGCGGAAATAGCGGTAGTTCCTGCCGATGATCGGCCAGCGCGGGCAGATCATCGCCTTGTTCCATGAAAAGCCTAGCGGCTCGTAGTCGTAGTAGTAGCTCTCCGCGCCTGCGGCCCTCGCCTGACCCATCCAGGACTCGAGCCATCCCTTGTACGCCACGTTCTCGCGGCTCCTGGCGTCGCCAACAGGGAAGAGCGGCGAAATCCCGAGCGGCGCCAGAACGAGCGCCATGGAGGGATGCACCGTGACTATGCGAGGCGGCGTGAGGTTGTTGGAATATACGAGCACGCCGAACTTGCGCCCAGGCAGTTCCTCCAGGACCTTGTCGATGTAGCGCCAGTGGAAGAACCAGAGGCGGTCGGTAGCGGACGGCGATCCCATGAACGGGTCGAACTCGTTGGAGTCAAGCAACTTGCTCTCCGCCCGCTCGTCGTTCATGAGCGCGTCCTCTGCCGATATGGACGCATAGTCTCCGAACATGTTCGCCTTGAGCTCTCGCTTGTAGAAGTCCGCATAGACGTCCCACACCTTCGGGTTCGACATGTTCGGTATCATCCCGTTCGGCTTGCCGTCCTTCAGCGCGTAACATTCCGGAGGAAGGCCCTGCGCCGACGCGATGCCGGCGCCGAGGTGGTGTCCCTGCGCGATCTCCGGGTCGCCTAGTGCACGGATGAACGTGCCCTTGTTCCTCAGCGTCCAGCGCGGATATTCGGCGCCATGCCCGTAGGTACACCACCAGTAGCGCACGCGATGCGAAGGATTAGCGGTGCGCCGCCCCTCCGCGACGATGCGAGAAAGCGAAGGAACGAACTCGCCGTCCTTTCCCGGCATGAACCATCTAACGCCCAGCTCCTCGAGATAGTCGTAGACTGCGTACAGCGTACCGCGCGCCCTGCGCCCGGCCAAGTGGAGGCGTCCGTTGCTGACGGCCACGAGAATGCCGTCCGGTTCCAGCGCATCAAGCTCAGCGCCAAGTCCCGCAGCCCTTGCGAGCTCGCTGCCAAGGCATATCGCCGGCGCAGGCGGAAGTTCGGAAACCGCCTTGACCGCAGGTGTTGTCCCTGCGACCTTCCCCAGATACTCGGACAACTCCGCGGCTGCGAGCTTCTCGTCGTCTCCGGCCCGAGCGGCTTCCTGCGCACGCCATGAGCGATACGCAGCCACTATGCCGTTAAGTTCATCCTCCGTCGCCTTCGGAAACCTCTTGCGCTGCAGTTCGCGCGCGGCGCCGTCGTCCATGGAGACGAACCTTTCGCATTCCGTAGTCGCAGGCAGGCAGACAACGGCCATCGCGCCGTTTTCGAAAACCGTCATCGAATCGGCCCCGCGAAGGCCGCACGCCGCGACAGCAGAAAGCGCAAAGGACATGAACAGTTTTTTCATTGCCAGTATTATATCGGGATTCAGCACGAATTGCACTTACAAATATCGTTTCCCGATTTCAGCGGGCGCACCTACATAATTCACCACCACATGCTCCACCCCTTGGTCGCCGCCGAATCATCAAACTCCGACGCTTTGCAAAATTGGCGCGGCCGCTTCGCGGCTCAGTCGCGCACCCTCTTGCGACCTTGCTACGCAAGGCTCCTCGCTTTGCTCGTCG
>Ga0310786_10008158_pt1 | contig 13500 bp, 7 predicted proteins | sample AusTroGonzalo_MG_FD_203881 | JGI IMG/M metagenome (GOLD analysis project Ga0310786, IMG submission 203881) | Bovine rumen microbial communities from tropical cattle in Woodstock, Queensland, Australia - Gonzalo_03 (v2) (version 2) | ecosystem: Host-associated > Mammals > Digestive system >... | reverse complement strand
ACTGAGGAGAAGCTCGTTTCAAGCGACATCATCGGTATGAAGTTCGGTTCTCTGTTCGACGCTAACCAGACCATGGTCAGCAAGATCGGTGACGGCAACTCTCTCGTTCAGGTTGTTGCTTGGTACGACAATGAGAACTCTTACACTTCTCAGATGGTTCGCACCATCAAGTACCTCGCTGAGCTGAAATAAGAGTAATTGTAACTCGTAACTTATAATTTTTTGCCCGCTTCTGCCGTTTTTACTGTGGAAGCGGGTGTTTTTATTGGGCCATGTTGAAAACACCGTATAGGAATCTTCGTTAGGAACGTTCGTATATGTACAAAAAAAATAAAGCGATGACCTTCACAGGCAGTCGCTCTATATCTTCAATAGGTATTAGTTCTTTTAAGGTAAAAAGATTGTTTTCAGGATAACGTTTGCAAAGGTAAGGTAATTTTTTCTAATTGCCAAACATTTTTACTTAAAAAATTGATGTAGGTTTGCTGTGCGGGGACACAAAGAAAAGTTTTAACGTTGGTTAAGACTTGCGCAGTTTTTTCAGGCGCTTTTTTGCGTCGATAGCGTGAGGATATAGCTCGATAGCTTTCTCGTAATTTCGGATGGCAGCTTCGGTCATGTTCTCATGCTCACACTCGCGCCCGAGGATGGTATATTCTGCAGCGAGGCGTTTTAGTATTTCTTCCTTTTCGGCTTTCTCTGCTTTCAGGCGGCTGATTTCCTCTTTCTGGCGGTTGATGATTTCCAGCTTGTGGCGTATGTAGCGTTTGGCGACAGGCTTCTCGATATCGTAACGCGAGTGGATAGCCTTGAAGAACGAGTCGAGGAAGAGGTCGAAGCGTCCCTGGTCGAAAGCAACGATGGCATCGTGGTACTCACGGTCGGCGCGCCCTTCCTGCATGGCCTGCTGAATGATTTGCGGATTGTTGTAACGCTGGGCGAACTGTACGACTTCGGCGCGGACGAAGATGTCGGTAGGGCGCAACGGCTCTTTCAGCGTGATGCCTTCAAGCGAACGGCAGCGTGAAAGGGCTACGTAGGTCTGTCCGCCAGCAAAGACACCGCCGGTGAAGTCAATGGAAACCTGCGAGAATGTCAGGCCCTGGCTTTTGTGTACGGTAATAGCCCATGCCAGTCGGATGGGGAACTGTGTATATGTTCCAAGTAGCTGTTCCTCAATCTTTTGCTCCTTTTCGTTAAAGGTATATCGCATGTTCTCCCACACTTCGCGTTCTACGTCGTACTCCTGTCCTTCGTCTGTATGAACGGTGATGATGCCCTCAACTTCATCGATGGCGATGATGGTGCCAAGGGTGCCGTTGACCCAGCGTTTCTCCTTGTCGTTCTTGATGAAGATGATCTGTGCGCCAGGCTTGACTTGAAGTTCTTGTGGGGTAGGGAATGATGATTCTGGAAACTCGCCCTTGACGATGCCGATGAAGGTGGTTGGCAGGCCGTCGAGTACAGCCAGCCGCTGCTCGTTGGTATAGTCGACAATGTCTCGGCGGGCAGCGAGGATAATGGAAAGAGACCCATCTCCAGAAGGGAGGGGCTGGGGGAGAGCCTGCTTATTTAGCTCTGCCAAATCCTTGGCGGTAGCGGTGTTGTTGCGTATGCGGTCGAGGATGGCGACAAAATGCGGGTCGGTCTGGCGGTAGACCTTGCGAAGCTCGATGGAGACGATGGGCATCTGCTGCCACACCTTGGCGTTGAAGAAGTAGGCAGAGGGATAGAAGGGCTGAAGAAGCTGGCGGTCTTCCTCCTTCAATACAGGCTCTAACTGGTAGATGTCGCCGACGAGCAGCAGCTGTTTGCCGCCAAAGGGCTCGTAGCTTCGCGTGTACACGCGCAATACCTTATCTATAAAGTCGATGATGTCGGCTCGTACCATCGAAATCTCGTCGATGATAATCAGCTCGACCTCGCGGATGAGCTTGCGCTGGGCTGAGGTGTATTTCAGTGTCTCTTTGATGTTACGGCGGTTGTAGCGCGAGTCGTTAGGCAGCAATGGATGAAATGGGAGCCGGAAGAAGCTGTGGAGTGTGGAGCCGCCGGCGTTGATGGCGGCAATGCCTGTAGGTGCGAGTATGACGTGCTTTTTCTTCGTGTGCTGGGCAACATAGCGCAGAAAGGTCGACTTTCCCGTTCCGGCCTTTCCCGTGAGGAAGAGCGAACGGCGGGTGTAGTTGACTATCTGCAGGGCATCTTGCCACTCTTTATTCTCCAGGTCCAGCTCCATCACTTAGAAATAGACGTCTTCGTATTCAGGTTGTGTCTTTTTCTTCTTCTGCTCCGTGGCTTCTCGCTTTTCATTCTCGGGTTCCTCTTCTTCTATGGGCAGCACGTCAACGGGTTCTTTGGGCTCGTTGTGCCGGATAACGGGATTGCCGTTCTCGTCAACTTCCATGCGAACGTCGATTTCGCCGATGTTGAGGCTGTCAGTGGCTACGGAATCGCTGTCTGTGGGAATATAGATGTAGTGGCAGTTCTGATACATTTCTTCAGTGATGTCAGTGTCCTTCGGCTTTTCGAACTTGCCGTGATACTGCTTGAAGGCTGGGTCGCCGAGCACTGACTCCAAGAAGTAGCCGCAGATGGGCAGAGCCGTGCGCGAGCCTTGTCCGAGCTGTCCCGTGCGGAAGTGTATGCTGCGGTATTCGCCGCCTACCCAGGCTCCACAGACCAGCTTCGGCGATACGCCGACGAACCAGGCATCGCTGTGATTGTTTGACGTGCCTGTCTTGCCACCGAACTCCGTGTCGTTGTATTTGCCTACATATCCTCCCAGACTCATCGACGTAGCGCCGCGCTCGCGAAGTCCGCCCTGCAAAAGCTGCTGCACGAAGAACGCGCTGCGGTAGGGGATGGCCTGCCGCTGCTGTGTCGGTGCTGTGTATATCTCTTTGCCGTCGCGATCGAGGATGCGGGCAACGAGTACGGCTTCGTGGGCCTTGCCGTCGTTCACCACGGTCGAGTAGCTGTTGACCAGTTCCAGCAGGTTGACATCGCTGGAGCCGAGTGCGAGCGACGGTGTGGGGTCGAGCTTGCTCTTGATGCCCATGGCGTGGGCTGTGTTGACAATATTGTTGATGCCCACTTCCTGTCCTAACTTCACGGCCACGGAGTTGACACTTTGTGCAAAGGCTACACGGAGAGGCATGGAGTCGCCCGTGAAGTAGCCATTGGCATTGGTTGGAGCCCATGTCACTTCTTTCTTCTTGCCTGGGTCCCACACCTTCATGGCGAAGTAGGAGTCGCGGCGGCGGTCGCATGGCGTCATTCCCTGGTTCATGGCCTCGGTATAGACGAAGAGCTTGAACGTTGAGCCGGGCTGTCGCATGGCCGTCACCTTGTCGTATTTCCACGAGTTGAAGTCTACGTCGCCCACCCATGCCTTCACGTGTCCGGTATTCGGTTCCATGGCTACGAAGCCGCAGTGCATGAAGCGCACCATGTAGCGGATGCTGTCCATGGTTGACATCTGGCGCTCGACGGTGCCCTTCTCATAGTCGAAGACCTTGACAGGGTGGGGGAGGTTGAGGTAGTAATTGATGGAGTCGGCGTTGCCGTCGAACTTCTGCGACAACAGCTTGTAGTATGGCTGGCGCTTGGCTATGTCCTCGATGAATCCGGCTATCTCCTGATGGCGCTCATCCTGCCAGGGATTCGTAGTGCCCCAGTGTGAGTTGAAGTTCTTCTGCACCTGCTTCATCTGCTTCACGGCAGCGGCTTCGGCATAGCGCTGCATGCGGGTGTCGATGGTGGTGTAGATTTTCAGGCCGTCGGTATAGAGGTCGTAGCCGTTATCGCGGCACCAGTCCTTCAGGCTGTTAGCCACAGCCTCGCGGAAGTAGGTGGCCTGTCCGTCGTAGACGTTCTCGACGCTGTAATCGAGTATGATGTCAGTCTGGCGGAGCGAGTCGAACTGTTCCTGCGTCAGGTCGCCGTGGCTCCGCATGTTGTCGAGCACGGTGTTGCGGCGGCGTAGGGCGTTATCAGGATGTATGCGCGGGTTGTAGAAGGTCGTGGCCTTGAGCATGCCGACGAGTACGGCTGACTGTTCGGTAGTCAACTCCTTGGGTGTGGTTCCAAAGTAGGTCTTTGCAGCGGTCTTAATACCGAAGGCGTTCGAGCCGAAGTCCACGGTGTTGGCATATTGCGTCAGGATTTCCTCCTTGGTGAAGAAGTACTCCAGCTTGTAGGCCGTAATCCATTCCTTGCTCTTCATGATGAGCATTTTCAGGCCGGGCACGTTGCCGAGCAGTCCGGTAGAGTATTCCGAGCGGGTGCGGAACAGGTTCTTGGCCAGTTGTTGCGTGATGGTCGAGGCGCCGCGGGCATCATGGTGCAGGATGTAGTCCTTCAGCACAGCCACAAAGGCCGTGTAGTCTATGCCGTTGTGCGAGTAGAAGCGCTCGTCCTCCGTGTCGATGAGTGCGCGCCAGAACACTGGGTTCACGTCGTCGTAGCTGACAGGCGTGCGGTTCTCGCTGAAGAACTTGCCTATCTGCACGCCGTCGGCACTGAATATCTCGGAGGCCTGCGACGGCCGCTTGTTCTTGATGGTGTGCATGGACGGCGACTTGCCGAACAGCCACAGGAAGTTGTTGTCTACGGCACCGAGATACAGGAAGAACAACACCACCATCGTTACCAGTGTTGAAAGCACCTTGACGTACCAAGGACGCCCCTTGAACAATTTTGCATATAAGGCTCCAGCCTTCTTGACACCCTGCCAGACACGTCGCGGCAGGCTTGTTTTCTTTTCGCTACTCATATCGTGATATATAGTTCATGATAAGTTCTTTCTCTTCTGGGTGAAACCACCGCATTTCCTCGTCGCGCTTGAACCACGTCAGCTGCTTGCGGGCATAGCGGCGGGTGTTGCCCTTGATGCGCTCGACGGCCTCGTCAAGAGCCCAGATACCGTCGAAATAGTTGAACAGCTCCTTATAGCCAACCGTGTTCAGGGCATTGGCGCCTCTGTGTGTAAGCATGCTGCGGGCCTCGTCTAATAGTCCGGCCTTCATCATCTCGTCCACACGACGGTTGATACGATTGTACAATTCCTCGCGCTCGCGGTTCAGCCCAATCTTGACGATGCGAAAGGGCCGCTGCTTCTTTTCGGCTGTTCGGAACGATGTGTATGTCCTGCCAGTCATCAGGCAGATTTCCAGGGCGTGTACGACGCGGCGCGGATTCTGTCGGTCGACAATGGCGTAGTGCTCAGGGTCACGCTGCCTCAGTTCTTCGACCAGGGCTTCCAACCCCTCCGTGGCCAGTCGCTGCTTCAACAGCTGTCGGGTTGCGTCGTCAACGGTAGGAATGTCATCGATGCCGTTGCAAACAGCGTCGATATACATCATCGAACCGCCTGAGAGCAAGGCGTAGTCGCTGGTCTGGAAAAGCTTGTCGAGCAGTGCCAACACATCCTGTTCGTACATCGAGGCGCTGTAGTAGTCGCCGATGCTGAGCGTGCCGACGAAATAGTGCCTGACTCGGGATAGCTGCTCGTCTGTGGGCGATGCAGTGCCGATCTTCAGTTCGCGGAAAATCTGGCGTGAGTCGGCATTGATGATGGGAATGTCGAAACGCCCGGCTATCTCCATGCAGAGGTCGGTCTTCCCGACAGCCGTAGGTCCCGTGATGACAATCAGTTTCTTGCCCACCATCATTTAAAGTTAGCACGCCGCTTAAAACTTCAAACTTCAAACTTCAAATTTCAAACTTCAAATTTCAAACTTCAAATTTCAAACTCTCACCGTATCACTCCGCGCTTTGAGTTCTCGATGAACGTGCAGATGTTCTCAACCTCCTTCGTGTTGGGGTATTTGGCACGGGCCTCGGCGATGCCGTCCTTCAGCACGCCCTGGGCATAGATGATGCGGTAGGCATCGTGTATGGCCTCGATGGTCTCGTTTGAAAAGCCACGGCGACGCAGACCAATCAGGTTAACACCGGCATAGCGCACAGGCTCCTTGCCGGCAATGACGTAGGGCGGAATGTCCTGGCTGGTGCGCGTGCCGCCCTGGAACATGATGTAGCTGCCAATATGACAGAACTGGTGGAACAGGCAAGTAGCCGAGATAATGGCGAAGTCGTCGACGATGACCTCACCCGCAAACTTCGTCGAGTTGCCGATGATGCAGCCATTACCAATCACGCAGTCGTGAGCCACGTGCATGTTTTCCATCAGCAGGTTACCGTTGCCGATGACCGTCTTACCCTTCGACGCCGTGCCGCGGCTGATGGTCACGTTCTCGCGGATGCTGTTGTTGTCACCAATCTCGCAGATTGTATCTTCGCCCTGAAATTTCAGGTCTTGCGGCTTGGTGGAGATGCTGGCACCAGGGAAAAACTCGTTGTTGGAACCGATGCGTGCGCCGAAATGAACGGTCACGCTGTTCAGAAACTTATTGTTGTCGCCAATGACCACATTCTTGTCTATCACGCAGAAAGGGCCAATCACGTTGCCGTCGCCCAGTTGAGCCTCAGGGTCGACTATGGCCATGGGATGTATTACATTCATACAGCTGCTGTTTTTTCGCAATTAGGCTGCAAAGTTACGCATTTTAATTGAAACAAAGCTCACTGCCGCCCATCTTTTCTGTTTTTTTAATATGTTCGCGCGTGAAAAACGCCGTTCTGGCGTATAGGCTGGCACGGGGCTTGCTCATACATTGTCACAAAAAAAACGGCCGATTGTTAGGTCGGTCAGTTACAATGTTACATTTTGACAGTAAATTAGAAACCAATAAGTTTGCTGCCTTGCAAATAATTTATTAACTTTGCAATCGAAATTGCTATAACAATTGCTCTAATAACATTATGACAAGACATGTTCTACTCGTATTTGCACTGCTCGTGTCATTGACAATGACGGCGCAAGACAAGAAATGCTATCTGGTACACAACAGCGGAAAGGTGCTCGGAATGGGTGCGGACAACAGGGCCGTGATACTGAAACCCGAAGACACGTCGCTCTCGAAGCTCCGCATGTCGAAGCAGAGCGACAACAGCTACATCATCGCCCTCGACAGGGGCGGCACGCACCTCTACCTGAGTCTCGGCACTGCCAATGGCTGGAGCACCTACTTCGTGGCCGACTCTACAGACGCACGTGCCCACTATACCATTGAGGAAGCCGGCAGCTATGTGAAACTGAAGAACAAGCAGACGAACGGCTATCTGGGTACTGACGACACCAACGATGGTGCCTACGTCTATTCCAACAAGGACGGCAACGACGTCAAGCACAGATGGAGACTGAGCGACACACCTGTGGTGGTGGAGGTGGTGGATACCGTCAGCTATCCCGTGAGTGCAGATGCAAGGCGCCAGACAGTGGAAGGTTGGGGTGTAAGCCTCTGCTGGTGGGCAAACATGTGCGGCAAGTGGAGTGACAAGAAGATTGACCAGCTGCTTGACTGGATGGTGAGTCCAGAGGGATTGAACTGGAACATCTTCCGCTATAACATCGGTGGCGGCGACGACCCGAACTGGACAAACTGCGACGCCCACCACATGGGTAGCGGAAAGGGACTTCGCGCCGAGATGGAAGGATTCCAGGATGAGCGCGGCGGTGACTACCACTGGGAGCGTGACGCCGCCCAACGTAAGATTATGCTCAAGATACGCGAGAAGCGCCCTGACGCCATCTTTGAGGCCTTCTCCAACAGTTGTCCTTGGTGGATGACCGTCAGCGGTTGCTGTGCAGGTTCCGAGGGCGGTGCCACAGACAACCTGAAGCCAGACTATTACGAGAACTTTGCCCGCTATCTCGTCGATGTGTGCAAGCACTACAAGGACGAGTACGGTATTGAGTTCAAGACACTGGAGCCGTTCAACGAGTCGGTGACCAACTTCTGGTACCGCAACGGCGTACAGGAAGGGTGCCACTTCGACTATAAGAGTCAGGCGGATTTCATCAAGGTGCTTGCCCCGATACTGAAGGAAAGCGGCCTGAAGACCGTCATCAGTGCCAGCGACGAGACGAACGTGGGACTGGCGACTGAGGGATTGCGCCAACTCAAGGCACAGCAGGCCATGGACCTTATCTCACAATGCAACACACACACCTATTCCGGTGACAACCGCAACCGCAGCCAGTTCGGCTCCTTAGGCAGGGCAGCGGGCAAGACGGTGTGGATGAGCGAGACAGGGGCGGGCGGCAGCGGCCTCGGCGGTAACCTCGCTATGGCGCAGCGTCTGATAGACGACGTCCGCTATATTGCCCCCTCGGCTTGGGTGGACTGGCAATATATGGAAGAGGCCAACGACCAGTGGTGCATGGTGCGTGGCAGCTTTGCCAATGCCACTTTCAGCAAGGTCAAGAACTATTACGTGCGTCAGCAGTTCACACGCTTCATCGAGCAGGGCTACAGCATCGTGGAGAGCCTGAACGACCACTCACTGGCCGCCGTCAGCGCCGACCGCGAGAAAATGGTGCTGGTACTCCTGAATACCGACGCCAAGGCCGTTCACCGCGTGTATCTGCCCATGGCGCGTGTCAACGGCTCCATCACCTCGTGGCGCACAAGCGAGAGCGAAAGTCTCAAAACGGTGTCAGACAACTACACGTTGGTCAACGACAGCACCATCGAGGTCGTTCTTCCCGAGGCCAGCATCACGACGCTGGTCATACCCATGGAAATGACGGTCGGCGAAACACCCCTGCTCAGCGAGGGCGACACCTATATGATCATTCCACAGAGCAACGTGAACAATGCAGTGGCACTCTCGGGCACTAACCTGAAGATTGAGGCCGCCGACATCCACGACGGGGCGCAGCTCTGGACCATAGAGAAGCAGCCGGACGGCTCCTGCTGGATACGCAACAGCAACGGCAACTACGTGCAGGCAACATCGGGCTACACGCTGAACTGTTCGAAGACGTCTTCTACAAGCGGAAGGAGTTTCACCATCGACACGATCGACGACATCCATTGCCGCATTTCAGTGACTGGCGATGCCGAGTTGCGCTCATGGGACCTGGACAGCCAGAACCTGAACGCCGGCACCCGCGTCGGCGTATGGAAATACGGCAGTTCCGCCGATGCCGACCACCGCAACTGGTTCCTGATGCGCGTAGGCTCCGCGAGCAGCGCCACCTCCATCGCCGAAGTCCCCCACCCGTCACCGGAGATGCCGGAAGCCATCTATTCCCTCTCCGGCACAAGGGTCAACACGCTCCAGCGCGGCATCAACATCGTCCGTCGCAACGGCAGATTCGTAAAGGTCAGCCAATAGGCTGTTTCATTAATAATATGTAAAATATCGGTAAAAGATGTTCCTTTTCACAGAATACTTCGTATCTTTGCAAGGTAATGTTGGATATTAAAATGGCCAACCCCAAGCAATCACTGATAAAGAAGGCTGCACATGATTTTGTAGCCGAATGGAAAAACCGAGGCGAGGAAGACAAGGACTATGTAGAGTTCTGGGAAGACTTGCTTGAAGATGTTTTTGGCGTTCCAAAAGCACGAAAGGAAATTGATCCTCAATCTAAAGTGAAGTTTGAGGGCACTACCAAACGCATTGACATTCGTATAAAGACTTCAAAGGTTGTCATAGAGCAGAAAAGCAATGACGTAAACCTTGACTTAAAACAAAAACAGAGCGGTAAAGATGCAAGCGGTAACGAAGTGTGGCTCACTCCGATGGAACAGGCCATCCGCTATTATAATAATTTGGATAAGCCTGAGCAAGGCCGATATGTGATTGTTTGCAATTTTAAAGAGTTCCGTATTTGGGACAGCTACCACAAGAATGCCCCTATCAAACGAATTGTACTTGAAGAATTGCCTTCACGCTGGCGCGAATTGAAATTTCTGGTTGAACCATACAGGCCTGAAGGTTATGTAGACGAGAAGCGCGAAGAGCGCATTTCGAACACAGCCAGCGAATACGTTAGAAATCTGTACGACACAATCTATACCAGCAAGAAAGAATGGACGAAGGCAGAATTACAATCATTGAATATGTTTTGTGTTCGTGTTGTATTCTGTCTGTTTGCTGAGGAAGCAGGTATTTTCGATGATGGTCAGTTTAGTACATTCCTTGATAAATTCTCGGCTAAAGATCTAAGTAAGAAGTTCGATGCACTCTTCTTCTGGCTTGACATGACAGACACAAAAAGACGCGAATACTACAAGTTAGCCGATGTTGAAGTCCAGCAATTCCCATACGTAGATGGCAGTTTGTTTAATAATGCAGACCTCTACGAAACACCTGCCCTTAACAAAGCTGCATACGACATTCTGAAAAGTGCTTGGAGCCTGACGTTAAAAGATACTGATGAAACGTTTGACTGGAGTGAGATTTCGCCAACAAACTTCGGCTGTATTTTCGAGAGTACGGTAGATAGCGATGTGCGCGAATCTGGTGGAATGCACTATACTACGCCCTCGAATATCCACCGTGTCATAGACCCGCTGTTTCTTGATAATCTAAAAGCGGAGTTGGAACGAATAGTGAATCTACCGATAGGAACATCTGGTGAAAAAGACCAAAAGTACCGTGAGTTGGAAGCCTATCGTGACCGATTGGCCGATATGCGTTTTCTGGACCCCGCCTGCGGTAGCGGCAATTTTTTGACCGAATGTTACAAGTCGCTGCACAAGTTGGAACTGAAAGCAATTGAGAGTGAACTGGAATTCCGACACAATGCTATTCTGCCCAATGCTGACCCATGCAGGGTTCGTATGGGTCAATTCTATGGTATCGAGATTGACCATTTCGCTGCCAGCGTAGCCCGTGCGTCTTTGTGGATTGCCGGTTGTCAGCTGATACAGCAGACAGCCAAGGTGCTGCATTGCGCCATCGACCCACTGCCATTGGACAAGAACAACTACGTGGTCTGCGCAGACGCACTGCTGACGGATTGGAATGATGTGTTGAAGAGAAAATCTACAACGGAAACCTATATTATAGGCAACCCGCCATTCCAAGGCGCAAAGAAAATGAATGATGAGCAGAAAAAAAGTCTCCAAATTGCTATGCCAAGCAGGCTTCCTGACAAAACTAAGCTTTGGGACAAACAAGGCAAGCTCGACTTTGTATGTGCGTGGTATGCTAAAGCCGCAGCATATATGGAGGGTAAGCGGAATGTTACTGCTGCTTTTGTATCAACAAATAGTATAGTGCAGGGTGACCAAGAGGCTCCATTATGGTATCCTTTAATGAGTCATTATAATCTTCAGATATTGTTTGCATGGAAAACTTTCCGATGGTTCAATGAGGCTGATGATATGGCGCATGTTCATTGTGTCATTGTTGGTTTCTACCTGAGTAAGAGAAAGAAGCTGGTTGATCACAAACTTTTCATGGAGAATGGGCCAACTGTTCTTGCCAAAAATATTAATGGATATTTGTTGAATGCTGAAAATCTTTTTGTTTGGAATAGGTCTAAGCCTCTATGTGATATTCCAGAGATGGGAATTGGCAATAAACCCATTGATAACGGAAACTATTTGTTTGAAGAAAAGGCAATGAAGAGTTTCATTAGTCAGGAACCAGCTTCCGTTAAGTATTTCCATCCATATTACGGAGGAGATGAATTTGTCAATGGTACCCCCCGTTACTGTTTATGGCTTGGTGACTGCACACCTGCAGAAGTTACTGCTATGCCGCTATGTGTAAAGCGCGTTGAGGCCGTAAGGGATTATAGGGCAAAGAGCAAAAGCAAGGATACTAAAGAACTGGCAAAAACCCCAAGGCGTTTCCATGTGGAAAATATGCCCTCGAAGGATTATTTCGCCGTTCCACGCACATCATCGCAGAATCGTGATTATATTCCGATGGGTAAATTGACACCCAATGATTTCTGTAGTGATGGTATGCAACTGATACCCGAGGCGACATTATTCCATTTTGGTGTTTTGCAGTCAAGCATTCACATGGCATGGATGAGAATTGTTTGCGGAAGACTAGAGACGAGATACAGATATTCCAATGGTATTGTCTACAACAACTTCCCTTGGCCAAACGTTACTGAAGAACAGAAAAACGCGATAGAAAAAACAGCTCAGGCTATTCTTGAAATCAGGAACAAATATAATGATTCCTCTTTGGAACAATTGTATAATCCGGTACTCATGCCCGCTGACTTAGTAGATGCACACGAGAGGAACAATCGTGCCGTTGCTGCCATCTATGCTCAATATGGCATCCATCTGAATATGACAGATGAAGAAATAGCACTTACGCTGATGAGAGTTTGTACCAGATTAGCTGCTCCAAAACCAAAGAAGCGGAAAGCTAAGAGTCGTAAAAAAACGAATAAATAGGGTGACACAATGTCTCAGTCACGCCTGTGTTCCAGACCATCGGCGGCGGCAGGATTGCATTGGAGGGCGTGTTCAAGTTTGTGGTGGATGAGGCAATCGAGGAAGTGCCGTTTTTCGTGATTGTCGACCTCCGCACCCCTTCTCTGCTCGAAGAGGTCAGAATGTACACCCACTATTCCTTTGTGCCCGGTCTGACGCCTTACCGTAAGCCCATTTTCAAGCCGGCCCACTACGAGATGGGCGACCCGGGACTGCTGACGGGTGCCATGCGGGCCTACTACGAAGCCCTGCACCATGCGACCTACTGCATTCCGGAGAAAATCCATGCAGCCTTTGCCGACGAGTGCATTGTCGGCGGATACGACCCTTGGGGCACCCCTATTCTCTCCAAGGAGGAGATGTCGGCCAATGCCCACAAGTTCGGCTATGGTCTGGCCACATACATCCCAGCCTGTGTGGGTTTGCGCTACGAGACGATTATCGACGACGGCAAGACCTGCGTCATTGAGTGGTGTCACATCGTGTCGAAACAGGGTCAGCAGGAGCGCAACCGCATTGCCATGTCGGGCTGCAGCGCCTACACGCGCAACGACGAGGGCTACCTCTGTTCCGTCCGCATCAGCGACTATGCAGGCCACGAAGGGGAAATCGACTGGTCCAAGACGGAGATGTCGCGCGACGAGGCCTATGCCATCAACCTGTTGGATGAGTTCCACGGCGGCTGCGGTATGAAAGAGCAGAAAGAGGAGTGTGGTCAGGAGGATAAAAGCTTATAATTCCCATTAGACCCTTAGAAAAACCCATAGAGGTGCATGACGTTGTTTCATGCACCTAAATTTATCCCAATTTGTGCTTATTTGTTTCCTAAACTGTAAACTCCGTGGCGGCGTGCGGGCTGCCACGGGGCCTGCTCTTACATTTTTCTGATTTTTCGATTTAATGTCACTTTTTGTGCTAAACTATTGATAATTAACAAGTAACATGCAGTGTAAGATTTTTATGATCTTACACTAATATCACTTTGGCAATCATATACAAGATGTAATAGTGGATACGCTTATCTTTATGTGATATTATCATGCAAGAATGAGCGTATGCGACAGCAAAGGCTCGGCCTTTAAGGTTGAAGGTGACTTATACTGATATAGGTAGACACATTTAGTAACAATTAAAATGTGTATTATTAGTATGAGAAAAAGCCGAACGAAGTACA
>Ga0310786_10008157_pt1 | contig 13500 bp, 11 predicted proteins | sample AusTroGonzalo_MG_FD_203881 | JGI IMG/M metagenome (GOLD analysis project Ga0310786, IMG submission 203881) | Bovine rumen microbial communities from tropical cattle in Woodstock, Queensland, Australia - Gonzalo_03 (v2) (version 2) | ecosystem: Host-associated > Mammals > Digestive system >... | reverse complement strand
TGTCGGGATACCACCACGAGAGCAGTCCCAGCTGTGCGCCGATGCGTGCAAGATGTGTCAGACGGCAGGGCAGCAGTCGGTAGACACCCCATAGCGCCAGCGTGATGGCCAGCACCTGCAGTCGTCCAACGAACATATAGACGGGGTTGTGGACCTTGGTGATGGTGAACAGCATGATGACGAGTGTCAGCGCCATGTAGCCCAGCACCACCCACTCGACGGCCAGTAGTCCCTTGACGGGCTTCGCCTTCGGCTCAAACAGATATCTGATAGCTTTTCTCATCTCTCTCCGTTGGTTACAGCCAGTGGTTCTCCTTATACCATGTGATAGCCCTGTGTACACCCTCTTTGAGCTGTACCTGGGGCTTGTAGCCCAGCTCATCGATGGCGGGCTGTATGTCGCAGCGCCAGTTGCGCTGGCGCAGGATGTTGAACTTGTCGTTGTTCAGGGCCGTCACCTTACCGGTCATGCGGCCAATGTACTCGCCGAAGAACGTCACCACGCGGAGCACCCAGACGGGGGCCGTGATGCGTATCCACCAGGGGCGTCCCAGCTCCTCGTGGATGAGGTCGCTGAACGTTGTCGACTGGTAGACCTCGCCGTCGGAGAGGAAGTACTTGCGGCCCGTCTGTCCCTTCTCCAGGGCCAGGAAGACGGCCTGCACGACGTCGCTGACGTAGACGAACGTGATGTCCTGACGCTTGTAGCCCACGGCGAAGTCCGTGTGCTGCTTGATGCTCTGTGCCATGAGGAAGTAGTCCTTCTCGCGTGGGCCGTAGACACCCGTGGGGCGCAGGATGACATAAGGAAAGGGGGCGTGGGGGGACGGAGGTACGGGGGTATGTGAGGACAAAGACTCCAGGAACCTTTCCGCCTCCAGCTTGCTCCGTCCGTACTCCGTGTTCGGCTGTGGCGTGTCCGTCTCGCGGATCTCCTCGTAAGGCAGCTGTTCGCGGATAGCGCCGAAGATGCTGAGTGAGCTCACGAAGGCAAAACGCTTCAGGGGCATCTGCAGCTCCATCAGCGCCTTGACGAGGTTCTTCGTCCCCTCGGTGTTGATGCGGTAGAAGTCGCGCTTGTCCGTACACTTCGTCACGCCGGCGGCATGTACTACGTAGTCGAACTGGTGCGGCCGCAGCTGTTCCACCAGCTGCTCTCGGGACGAGAGGTTCAGCTCGATGAAGTTGATGCGCTCGTCCGTCAGGTAGGCCTTCGAACTGCTCTTTCGGACAACGGCCCACGTCTCAAAGCCCTGTCGCAAGGCTTCCTCCACGATAAACGAGCCGATGAAACCGCTGGCTCCGGTAATCAGAATCTTCATTTCTTTCCTATTTTTTGCTGCGTTAAAGGTAGTGCAAACTATTTAGTCGTTGACGATGGTGATGCGCCCCTGGGGCGTAGCGTAGGTGTCGCCCAGCTTGCCGCCGAGTTCCTCCTTCATGAATGTGGCGATGACGTCGCGGGTGAGGGTGGTGGAGATGGCGACGGGGGTGCAGTCCTTCAGCACGTTGTTGAAGCCGCCACCCTTGTAGTAGGCGGAAAGGGCGACGGTGTAGGTACGTGCCGGGTCGATGGCGACATACTGGCCGGTGGTACGGTCCAGTACCGTGACGTCGCTCACGGTGTGGCTGGCGCTATGGATGGTGTATTTCAGGCCAGAGCACTGTGGGAAGTTGCCGTCGGGCTCGGGCATGAGGGCTGTGCTCTGACGCAGGGCCTCGACAATCTGTGCGCCCGTTGCCTCAATCTTATAGAGCTGCTGGTCGTAGGGCGACAGGGCGGTGATGTCGCCGTAGGTGATGTTGCCGGCAGGGACGTCGTTACGCAGTCCGCCACCGTTCTCCAGGGCGATGTCGGCATTGGTGAACTTGCGGTAGGCATCGGTAGCCAAGTCGCCGGCGTTGGTCTCCATGCAGCGGACGATGTAGACGTCGTTCTCGTTGGTGACCACAAGGGGATAGTCGCTGGTGCAGACCACCTTGTTGACAATCTCGTTCATCAGCGTTTTCACGCTGTCGGTGGTGGCGGTGACACGGGCGTTCTCGTGGTAGATCATCTTGGCGGGGATGAGCGACGTGGTGAAGCGACCGTCCTTGATGAGCAGCTTGCCGACGTAGGCAAACTGGGTGCCCGTCTGTGTGATGCCGATGGTCTTGTTGTCGAGATTGGTCACCTGGTCACGGATAATCACCGAGTGGCTGTGGCCGTCGAGGACGACGTCGATGCCCTTGGTGCCGGCTATCAGGCGGTGGGAGTCGAAGCCCATGGACTGTGTCTGCTCGCCGACGTGCGAGAGGAGCACCACGTAGTCGGCTCCTGCCTGGCGTGCCTCGTCGACAGCCTTCTGGATGAGGCTGATGAAGTCGTCGCGGCGCAGGTCGTAGATAAGCTTGCCCTTGTCGTCGTAGAAGGCGTAGTTCTCAAGAATCATGGTCTCGGGCGTCACGGCACCGACGAAGGCGATGCGCTTGTCGCCGAACTGCTTGATGACGTAGGGCGGGTAGTAGGACTTCGGGGCATCGGCATCATAGAAGTTGGCGCAGACCACGGGGGCGTTGACCGTCGAGAGCAGCTGCTTCATGTGAGGCACGCCGTAGTCGAATTCGTGGTTGCCGAGGGTGACGGCATCGTAACCCACGTGACGCATGATGTCGACGATATACTGTCCGCGCGAGATGGCGCCGCTGGTGCCGCCCTGCAGATAGTCGCCACAGCTGACGGCGGCGGCGTAGGCGGTGTCGCTGGCGTTGATGGCGTCGCGCAGGCCTGCTAGCTTCGTGTAGCCGTCGATGCCGCAGTGGACGTCGTTCTCATAGAGGATGACGATGCTCTTCGAGGAAGGCTGTTGGACGGCGTACTGGACGGTCTTCGTACACGACGCAAAGAACAGGGACGTGAGCGTGCCCAGTAGGAGGCAGAGGCTCTTGACGAGCTTGAAGAGCTTGTCGCTGGGGCGCACCTTCGCAGTGACGGGGATGGCGATGCGGGTGCCCTGTGGCGCCTCTTCGACGGGGTTGCCGTCGTTGTCGTGGATCTCCGTTGCCGTGAGGTACATGACGCCGGTGGTGGGGCCTGTGACCAGCAGCTTGTCGCCCAGACGGAAGGTGGCGGCATCGACGGTGAACTCAGCGACACCGAGGCGAGAGAAGTACTTCACGCCCTTGCCGATATACACCTTGCGCTCGGTGGCGTTCGAGCCGTAGTTCTTGTTCCACTCGCCCATAAGCTGGCCTTGGTAGTAGCCGTCCCAGAAGCCGCGGTTGAAGACCGTGGCCAGACGGCTGTCCCACTCGTCCTTGCGCTCCTCGGTGAACAGCTTCTCGTTATCGTTTTCTTCATCGTGCAGTACCGCTGCGATGGCCTCCTTGTAGCACTTCACGACGGTATAGACGTATTCCGGTCCGCGGGCGCGTCCCTCAATCTTGAACACGCGGACGCCGGCGTTCATCAGGCGGTCGATGAAGCGGATGGTCTTCAGGTCCTTGGGCGACATGATGTACTTGTTGTCTATCTCGAGCTGGTAGCCCGTCTCGTTGTCGGTGGCGGTATAGGAGCGTCGGCACACCTGTATGCACTCGCCGCGGTTGGCCGAGCGGTTGGCGGCGTCGAGACTCATGTAGCACTTGCCGCTGACGGCCATGCAGAGGGCTCCGTGACAGAACATCTCGATGCGTACCTGCTGGCCGCTGGGGCCGCAGATATTCTGCTCCTGTACCTGGCGGTAGATGTCGGCCACCTGTTCGAGCCGCAGCTCACGGGCCAGCACGACGACATCGGCAAACTGTGCGTAGAAGCGCAGCGCCTCGATGTTCGAGATGTTCAGCTGTGTGGACAAGTGAACCTCGACACCTACACGCCGGCAGTACTGCATGACGGCGACATCCGACGCGATGACGGCACTGACACCTGCCTCGTGGGCGGCGTCGATGATGGTGTGCATCATGTCGATGTCCTCGCCGTAGATGATGGTGTTCACCGTGAGGTACGACTTCATGCCGTGCTCATTGCAGGTGGCAGCGATGTCGCGCAGGTCATCGACGGTGAAGTGGTTGGCGGAGTGGGCCCTCATGTTGAGCTGTTCCACACCGAAGTAAACGGAGTCGGCACCTGCCTGTATGGCTGCCTGCAGCGACTCGAACGAGCCGACGGGAGCCATGATTTCAAAGTCTTTCGTGTTCATGCGAGCTGAAGCCTGTTTGTGATAAGGGTTAGCCTAAGGTGATGTTTTCCACGTTGACGTCCTCGTGGAGGAATATCTGCGCCTGCTCCTTGAACTTCTCGGGGTTCTCGGTGGTCAGGTAGCGGACGCCGGCGCCGCGCGAGCAGCGCTGTTCTATCTCGGGATGTTTGGTGAAGTACTGCTGCAGACTGTCGGCCACGTACTCGCCCTGCGGTACAACGCGTACGCCCGTGGGCAGGTACTTCAGAATCTTGGGCATCAGCAGGGGGTAGTGTGTGCAGCCCAGAATGATGGCATCGATGAGCGGGTCCTTGCGCATGATCTCGTCGATGCGCTTCTTCACGAAGTAGTCGGCACCGGGCGAGTCGGCCTCGTTATATTCCACCAGCGGCACCCAGAAGGGGCAGGCTACGCCGCTGACGGTGATGTCGGGGAACTGCTTCAGGATCTCCATGTTGTAGCTCTCGCTCTTGATGGTGCCCTCGGTGGCCAGCACGCCAACGTGGCGGCTTTTCGTGAGCGTCCCGATGATCTCAGCCGTTGGGCGGATGATGCCCAGTACGCGGCGTGTGGGGTCTATCTTCGGCAGGTCGAGCTGCTGGATGGTGCGCAGCGCCTTTGCCGAAGCGGTGTTACAGCCGAGGATGACGAGATGGCAGCCCATGTCGAAGAGTTTCATGACGGCCTGACGGGTGAACTCATAGACGACGTCGAAGGAGCGCGGACCGTAGGGGGCACGGGCATTGTCGCCGAGGTACAGATAGTCGTACTCGGGCAGCAGCTGGCGTATGCCGTGCAGGATGGTCAGTCCGCCGTAGCCGCTATCGAAGATGCCGATGGGTCCTTGTTCCATAGTTCAGCGGCTGAGGGCTTTAAGGACCATCGGCATGGCGTCCACGCTCAGCGAAGGAGCGATGAAGGGACAGGCATCGCCGTCGGTGTTGACGATGATGATCAGGCCGTTCTCCGCAGCCACCTTGGCCAGCAGGCTGTTCAGCTGCTCCTTCAGTGGCAGCAGGGCGGCAGCCTCGGCCTCGGCCAACTCACGGCGGCTCTCGGCCTTGAAGGCGACGTTGCGCTCCATGAGCTCCCTAAGCTCCGTCTGTCGTTTCAGGAGGATGGTCTTCGGGAAGTCCTTCTGTCCGTCGAGAAACTCCTCGTACTTACGGTTGAAGTCGTCCTCGGCACGTTTCAACTCCTTCTCGTACTGTGCCCGCTGGTCAGCCAGCCGCTGCTGCGTCACGGCGTAGTCGGGCAGGGCTGCAAGGGCCTTCGTATAGCTTATCGTGCCAATCTTCACCAGCGAGAAACTCTCCTGTGCCTGAACGGTCAGGGCAAGACAGGCAAATATTAGTAATAGTACTTTTTTCATAAGTTACTTCTTCATGCAAGTTGGTTCAGTGCGCAAAATTAGGAATAAAATCCCGAATAAAGAAATAATTCAGGGAAAATTCGTACCTTTGTCGCCGTTTAAAAAACTATTGACGATGGAATATATGTCACAGGAAGGCTACGACAAGCTCGTGGCCGAGCTCCAGCACATGATCAACGTGGAGCTTCCACAGGTGAAAGACGCTATAGCCGAGGCGCGCGACAAGGGCGACCTCAGTGAGAACTTCGAGTACCATGCCGCCAAGCGCGAGCAGGGACGGCTGCTGGGGCGCATCCGCTTCAAGCAGCGTGTGTTGGAGAATACGCGTGTCATCGACAAGTCGCTGCTGGCCAGCGATAGCATCGTCCTCCTGAGCCGTGTGGAGATGACGAACCTTGCCAACAACGCCCGCATGACCTACACCATTGCCAGTCCCCACGAGGCCAACCTCCGCGAAGGAAAGATTTCCATCAAGTCGCCCATCGCCCAGGCTCTGCTCAACAAGAAGGTGGGCGACGTCGTCGAGGTCCGCGTACCCGCCGGCACCCTGAAGCTCCGTATCGAGAGCATACAGATGTGACCGCTGTCGAGCGTAAGGACCATAGCGAACGAGCCGGAGTTCAACAGAACCCCGGCTCGCCGTTTGTTTATGAAAGTGGTTTTTTACTTCAGTCCCAGCTGTGCCTTCACCTGTGCGGTGACGTCGGTAGAGAGTGTGGTGCTGATGTAGGGGATGCCGGCACCCATCTCCATGATGTAGACATAGCCACCGCTCTGGCCCACGGCCTTGATGGCGTCGAGAACCTTGTTGGTGATAGTCTGCATCTTCTCAGAAGAAGCCTTCTGGAGAGCCTGCTGGTTGTCCTGGAAGCTCTGCTGGATCTTCGTGTACATATCCTGCAGCTCCTGCTGACGGCGGGTCTTGATGTTCTCGGGCAGGGTGGCCTGCTCCTTCTCGAAGGCCTCACCCTTCTTCTGCAGCTCGTCCTGCATTGACTTCAGGTCGGCTTCATACTGAGCCTGGAGGGCATCAATCTCGTTCTTTGCCTTGTTGTACTCGGGCATAGCCTGGATAATCTCCTGGGTGTTCACGTGACCGAACTTGGCCTGTGCGTTAGCGGTGGTGAAGCCGCAGAGTGCGCAGAGTGCGCAGATAATCAGTTTCTTCATTGTTGTTGTTTTATTTTTCGTTATTATGTTATTTCGTTATGACGTAGTCACGATAGTATGACGTTTTTTCGTGGCGACGGTTTAATAGGCGTATCCCAGCTTCCTGAGCACATCTGTTGAGATATCGATCTTCGGTGAGGCGAAAATGATGCCGGCATCGCTGGCGCGGTCGAGCACGAGCTGGTAGCTATGCTGTTCGGCTAGGTCCTTCACGGCGTTGTAGATCTCGTCCTGGATGGGTGTCATCAGGGCGTTGCGCTTCTTGAAGAGCTCACCATCGGGGCCGAAATACTTCTTCTTCAGCTCGGCGGCCTGTTTCTCCTTCTCGACGATGGCATCCTGACGGGCTTTCTTCTGCTCTGCCGAGAGGAAGACGACCTCGTTCTGGTAGGTTTTGTACATGGTCTGTGCCTCTGTTGTCAGGGCATCCACCTCTGCCTGCCACTTCTTCGACACCTGCGAGAGCTGTTCGTTGGCACGCTCGTAAGCTGGAATATTCTTCAGGATATACTCCATGTCGATCAAAGCGAACTTCTGTGCCTGCATCGACACTGCCGATGCAAACAGTGCTATTAATAATACTACCTTTTTCATCGTTGTATGTTTTTTGGTCGTTATGTTGTTATTCCGTCGTTTAGAACTCCTGTCCGAGGATGAAGTGGAACTGCGAGCCACCGCGATTCTGCGAGCTGGAGTAGTGGGGCTTGTCGAAGCCATAGGCCCAGTCGATACCCATCAGACCCACCATCGGCAGGAAGATACGTACACCGAAGCCGGCGGAGCGCTTGATCTCGAAGGGGTTGAACTTCTTGGTGTCTGTCCAGGCGTTACCGGCCTCAAGGAAGCCGAGTCCGTAGATGGTGGTGTTGCCCATCATGAACGGGTAGCGCAGCTCCAGCGTCATGCGGTCGTAGGCATAGCCGGCAGCACCGCGCGGTGTCAGCGCACCGTTCTCATAGCCGCGCAGGCCGATGGTTTCCTCGGCGTAGCCGTAGGAGTAGCCGCTCATGCCGTCGCCGCCCATGTAGAATGTCTCGAAGGGTGACTTCTTGTCCAGGTTATAGCTGCCGAGGAGACCCAGCTCGAAGCGGGTCATCAGCACGAAGCACTTCTGTCCGCCAGTAAGGGCGGTGAAGGTGCGCAGCTTCATCTTCCACTTGTGGTACTCAATCCAGCGGTACACCTCCTGTAGCTCATCCTCGTATTTTGCTGAGGTGTAGTCCTTAGCCAGGTGAGCATAGTCCTTGCCGTCGAAGAGCGACCAGGGCGGTGTGACGGTCAGCGAGGCCATGAACTCCGAACCGCGGCGTGGGAACAGGGGGTGGTCGGTCGACGTACGCGACAGCGTGATGCCGAGGTTCAGGTTGTTACAGTTACCGTTGGCGATGTAGAAGTAGCTCCAGTCACGCAGCATATAACGGGTAAATCCGAGTGTTGCCGACAGCTGGAAGTAGTCGTCGGGCCAGCGCAGACGCTTACCCCATCCCAGCGAGGCACCAATCATGCTGAGTGTCTTGTCATCGTCGAGCAGGGCGTCGTAGTTGTACGAGTAGTTGTTGTACATACCGTAGCCGCCGTAGTAGTTGTACATCGAGTTCATCCAGCTGCTGTTGCGGTATGTGCTCGAGATGTCCGACTGCTTTGAGTAGAACACGCCGACGTTGAAGGCGTTGGGGCGCTTGCCGCCAAACCAGTTCGTGGAGTAGCTGGCAGAGCCCGAGTAGTAGTACGAGCCGTTCGACTGGAAGTTGATGCCCAGCTGTTCGCCGTCGCCGATAGGCATGATGCCGCGGTGCATCGTGTTCTTGCCGATGAGGTTACGCATGGAGAAGTTGTTCAGCTTCAGTCCTACGCGTCCGATGACACCTGTCTGTCCCCAGCCGAGCGAGAACTCCACCTGGTCGTTGGACTTCTGTTCGAGCATCCAGTTCAGGTCTACCGTGCCGTCCTCGCCGTTCGGTTTCACGTCGGGCGTCACCTTGTCGGCCTCGAAATATCCCATTGAGGCGATTTCGCGGATAGAACGGATGATGGCCTCCTTGTTGAACAGGTCGCCGGGCTTCGTACGCAGCTCGCGGCGCACGACCTCCTCGTAGATGCGGTCGTTACCATAGATACGCACGTGGTTCAGGTGTGCCTGCGGGCCCTCGTAGATGCGCATCTCCACGTCAATGGAGTCGCCGTCGATGTTCACCTCCACGGGATCGATGTTCGAGAAGACGTAACCGTTGTTATAATAGTAGTTGCCGATGGCGTCCTCGTCCTCCTTCAGTCGTTTGTTGATGATTCGCTGGTTGTAGACGTCGCCACGCTTCATGTTCAGCGTGCGCTCCAGTCCCTCGGTGGTGACGACGGTATTGCCCACCCATGTGACGTTACGCAGGTAGTACTTCTGTCCCTCGTCGATGTCTACGATGATGTTGACGTGCTTCTCGTCGATGTTCCAGACGGAGTCGCCCAGAATCTGCATGTCGCGGAATCCCAGCTCGTTGTATTTGTCGATGAGCAGATTCTTGGCCTCCTTGAAACGCTCGTCGGTATATTTCTTTGCCTTGAAGAAGTTGTTCAGCTTGCCTGCCTCGTGAATCTTGCCGAAGGCACCCTTCTTGAAGAAGCTGCCCTTGATGGTCTTCGACGCCAGCTGGTCGTTGCCGCGGAAGATGATGTTACGCACCTTCATCTTCTCCTTCTTGTCGATGTCGATGTCCAGGATGACCTGGTTCTTTCCAGTGACGTCGTCGCGCTGCTGGATGTTGATCTCAGCGTTCTTATAGCCTTTCTCGTCGAAGTATTTCTTTGCCAGAATCTTCGCGCGGTCAATCATGTTCGGCGTAATCTGTGAGCCTTTCATGATGCCGAGCTTCGCCTCCATATCCTCGCGCTCCGACTTCTTCAGTCCGTTGTAGTTGATGGTGCTGATACGCGGGCGCAGTGCCAAGTGTATGCAGAGGTATATCTTCGAGTCGACAAGTGAATCGGCGGTGATGGCTACCTTCGAGAACAGTCCGTGGCGCCAGTAGCGTTTCACGGCGTCGGTGATGGCCTGTCCGGGAATCTCTATCTGCTGGCCTACCTGCAGTCCCGACAAGCCCGTGAGCACATAGTCCTCGTAGCCTTCGACACCCTCGACGCTGATGCCTCCAATCTCGCACAGGCGCGGCGTGCCGGCATAGGAGATGTCGGGATTGATGATCTTTTCCTGAGCTACCGTCGGTACGACTGTGCTAAGGAGCACAGCCATCATGAGTACGGTCCTTATACGATATTTCATTCTTATTCTTCGTTTTCTACTTGTTCTTCGGTCTTACCGAAACGGCGCTGGCGGCTCTGGTAGCTCTCAATGGCCTTGTGCAACTCCTCCTCGTCGAAATCGGGCCAGTAAGTGTCGCAGAAGTACAGCTCGGAGTAGGCAATCTGCCAGAGCAGGTAGTTTGAGATGCGGAGCTCGCCGCCCGTGCGTATCAGCAGATCGGGGTCAGGCATGAAGTTGGTACACAGATGTTGGCTGATAAAGTCCTCCGTGATGTCCTGAGGGAAGATACCGCCTGTCGTCAGATACTCTTTCCATCTCATCATTCCGCTGGGGTGATCCAGGTTCTGACGCACCTCTGCCACAATCTGGCGAACAGCCTCGGTAATCTCCCAACGGCTGGAGTAGCTTAGTGCCACCACCATGGTCATCGCATCGTTCTTGGCTGTGTGCTCCTCGGTCTCGTGGAGTTTCTGCTGGACGTTGTCGGGCAGACGCTTCAGGTCGCCGATGACGCGGAAACGCACGTTGTTCTTCATGAAGATCTCGTCTTCGAGCGACGCGAGCACCAGTCCCATCAGGGCAGCCACCTCGTCAGACGGGCGGTTCCAGTTCTCTGTCGAGAAGGTGTAGAGTGTCAGGTACTTCACTCCCAGACGTGTACATTCTGAGGTGATGCGCCGTACTGCCTCCACACCGGCCTGGTGTCCGTAGCTGCGCTCCTTGCCGCGCTCCGTTGCCCAGCGTCCGTTGCCGTCCATGATGATGGCGATATGTTGCGGTATGCGATTCTTATCTATCATTATTACAGGTTTTACATTTCTCCCATATATCATAGGTCAGCGTCAGCATGAAGGCGCTGTAGCAGTCGGTGTTCTTCAGCAGTCCGCTGCTCTTGATACCGTAGGGGTCGCTGATGCCGTCCAGGTGGTCGGTGCCGGTGAAGTGCATCGTCCAGTCCATGGTCAGGTTCAGCCTCTCGCTGATCTTCATCTTCACACCAGCACCCAGCGGCAGGCTGGCGGCAAAGGTGCCGGGGCGGGCGGCGGCATAGGTGAATCCCAGTCCCAGGGCTATGAACGGTGACACGCGGCGGGCACCATAGTACTCGCGCCCCGTCCCGTAGGCCCAGAAATTGTACTCGTAGCGTAGCGTCAGGTCCATCAGCTGGTTGTTGAAGCTGTAGGGCACCTCCGCCGTCTCCGGGTACCATGTCTTCGTATCCTTGCTACTGCCTTTCAGCTGGCCGTAGGTGATTGTTGCGCCCAACGCCATGCGCGGGTTCATTTTGTATCGTGCCACAAGTGCTCCTGCGGGCTGCATGTTTTTCAGCAGGTTTCCGTTGAAGTCACCCAGGTATGTTGTCAATGCGGCACCGGCGCCTACCTCCAGGCGGTATTCAGGATCGTCCTGCGCCTTTGCGCTGGTGCTGAATAGGAGAAGCGTCATGACCAGCACTATGCTTGTCGTCGCACTCGTCACTACTCTTGCACCTCGCACCTTGCACCTCGTACCTCGAAACACCATCCTCGTTCGTCGTTTCTCGATTACTTCGAAATCTCTCCGCGCCACACGCGGCCGGTAGCGTCCTGAAGCCAGAGGTAGCCCTCGCTGTCGGTGACGGCGCGCATTGGTGCGCCTCCGAAGTCTGCGGGCATGGTCAGTTTCTCGTCCGTCTTCCAGGTGATGCCCTGATTCTCGCTGTAGTACACGGTGCCGTCGCTGCATAGCGCCAGCAGGTTGCCGTTCGTGTAAACCAGCACCATCTGTGCTGCAGGCAGGTAATAGGGGTTGTCCTCGGCCTGGGTCATCAGCACCCAGTTGCCCTCGTGATCGGCGTCGCGCAGACGGCGCCACAAGGTCATGGCCGTATCCGTCTCAGCCGTCAGTCCAGCCCACAACGTGTATTCCACGTTGCCGCGGCCCTGCCATGTCACACCTGTCAGTGCAAGCTGGGGTACCAGTGAGGCATCGGCGTCGATGCGTGTTACGTCAATGCTGTCGACAACAGGCTCGGCGGGTATGAGTGCTGCGTCGGCTGCTGTCCATGTCAGCTCGCCTGCTGCCTGCTGACGAGCCGTAAGTGTCATCACGTAGTCGCGCCAGTGCTTGGCATCCGAAGAGACGACACGCAGTGTACGCGGTATACTGAAGTCAATGGAGTCTGTTGTCGTGACAACTTTCAGCGAATCGCTGTCGAGCGACAGGAGAGCCACCACGCCGTTGTTCTTCGCCGTTACGGTGCATACCACGTGCTTCAGGTCTGTTCCCAAGGGTAGGGGGTCTACATTCCAGATGCGATGCCCCAGCTGGTCGATGGCTATCTTGAAGGTGCTGCCGCCGTAGGAGTGCTTGTATACGGAGTCGCTGCCATCGCTGGCCGTGGTGGTCAGGTAGGAATTCAGCGTACCCAGTGTCACCGCTGTAATGGCCACGTCGTCGTAGAGCGTCACGTCGTCATCGTCACCCAGACACGACGGCATGAGTATGGTCGTCGACAGCACGACACAACAGGCCAGCAGAGCCTTTTTCATTCCACTTTCCACTTTCTTCATGACAATTTTTGGCTGCAAAGGTAAGCAAATTTCCTCAAACACCATCCTTTTCTTACCTTTATTAAATTAAATTATATGATAAAATGCAAAAAAACAAGAGAGTACGGTATGAATCGCTCACTCCGTACTCCCTTTAACGAATGTCAGTCTTTGTCAGAGTGTAAACACTCAAGATTGTGGCCAGAGCCACACAGGCTAACATTACCGTTGTTTGAAAATCAAATAACATAATCTTTACCTTAAATTTTTCAGACTACTTGCATGGCTTTGCCGCATGGCGCAGCCAGAAACCTAATGAAAATCACGTAATCATCGCGATTACGAGTGCAAAGGTAGCTGTTTCTGTGGCCGCACACAAACAATTCACGGCCCTTTTTGAAAAAGAAGGCAAATATTTGATTTAAGTCAAAATATCTGTTTTATCCCTTGTCGTTTTGTACCTGACTCATGACGCGAAGGAAGTTGCCGCCCCAGATCTTGCGGATGTCGTCCTCGGAGTAGCGACGGGCGAGTAGCTGGCGGGTGAAGAGCAGGAGCTCGGAGGAGTCGCGGAGACCGCGGATGCCGCCGTCGCCGTCGAAGTCGGTTCCCAGTCCGACGTGGTTGATATCCATCACCTGGATGGCGTGCTCCAGATGTTTCATGGCATCGAGGATGGTGGCTTCGCCTTCCTTCACTAAGAAACCGTTATAGAGGGTCACCTGCATGACGCCGCCCTTCTCCGCAAGCCGGCGCATCTGATCGTCAGTGAGGTTGCGGGGATGGTCGCAGAGGGCACGACAGGAGGAGTGGCTGCAGACAATCGGGGTACTGCTGATGTCGAGGGCGTCGTAGAACGACTCCTCGGCGGCATGACTGAGGTCTACCATCAGTCCGAGACGGTTCATCTCGCCGATGACCTCACGTCCGAAGGCACTAACGCCGCCATATGTATGCTCGCCACGGGCTGAGTCGCAGATGTCGTTGTCGCCG
>Ga0310786_10008156_pt1 | contig 13501 bp, 11 predicted proteins | sample AusTroGonzalo_MG_FD_203881 | JGI IMG/M metagenome (GOLD analysis project Ga0310786, IMG submission 203881) | Bovine rumen microbial communities from tropical cattle in Woodstock, Queensland, Australia - Gonzalo_03 (v2) (version 2) | ecosystem: Host-associated > Mammals > Digestive system >... | reverse complement strand
TGTACTGATAATCAGTGGTTTACAAAAACTCGATTTTCTCTGAATATCAAAAAATACCCCTAACTGAAATAAAATGTTTACGCATTGTTTACGCAGAAAATGGGGCCTAATAGCACCAGACTACAATCTGGAGGTGATCATTAGCCAACTGTATTTCGAAAGCACCAGACCATATATTTGAGGCCATCATACCCATTTTGTTTACGTATTGTTTACGCAGGATTTTTAAGTTGGGATAATTATAAGACAACTCCTAATGTTTCTTCTAATGGCGCAAGCACATCTTGCCGCTTGTTGCGGATCGTTCTCATATCAAGTACATTGATAAGTTCTCTAGTCTCATATCCCTTCTTGTAGGTGAGATGAGCTTTGCTGTATAAGTCCAGCATCTTCTGATAGCCGTTCATGCCCTTCAGAGCTGATGGAACTTGCTTCAGGTGAAGATAGGCGCAGATACCTGGCTGGTCATCGAGAATCCAGTCTTCAATGGAACTCTTAACTCCTACGCGGATAAACTCGTCAATACCCATTCGCTTAACGCTCTTGCCAATGGCATCCCATTTGACAATCTGTGGTTGCTTGACCTCAAAGACATCAGTATCATATGAGCAGCAGACGGTCTTAATCATGTATCCGTTAGTTCGTGCTGTTGGCAGATATTCGTTCTTCAGCTTCGCCAACAGTTTGCTGGAATACCTCGTCACACCTTTCAGGTTGCAAATGTCATATGGTAACAGCGGACTGCTACTGGCTGATGCGTAGTAGTCAATGAGGGTTTTGAAGAAAACCTCATCGGTATCTCCTTCCACGAATATCAACACATGCGGAGGCAGCTGTGTCTGTTTCTTTTTTACCATCGCTGCTGTTATTTGAAGAAGCTGACCAGTTTCTCGTTATCGGTCTCCATATCGAGCATAAAATCAAACATGAATTCGCCAAAAGTCAGTTCCATATCGCCAGCGTACTTGTACAGGTATTTCAACTTGGAGGGATTGACCTTTTTGAAATGTGCAAGGCCATCATTCATGGGCAGTCCAAAATACATTTGGTCGGGCTGCATGTAGCGCATTAGATACGGTGAGTGGCTGGTCATCAATATCTTGGTGTTCGAAGTGTATGCCTGAAGCGTCAGCAACAGGTTTTCCATCAGTCGTGGGTGAACGGAGTTTTCAGGTTCTTCAACCATAATCATCGGAATGTTCTGCTTACGCGCAGCCATACACAATGTGAACAAGAATATCATACGCTTGCTGCCGCTTGACAACAAGCGAATACTGGTGGGTTGTGAATTATGAATTTCCTGCACTCTTATATCATAGACTTTGCTTCGACCGTCACTCAGTGTGATTTCGTCTGGTTCGAACGACACGATGCCGGGAATCAACTGTCTGATACCATCTGACAGAATACTAAAACTATTAGCATCAGTTTCCTTCATCTGATAGATGTACTCGCTGAGGGTCATGCCGCCAAGCATTGATATTCCGTTACCTCCTTCTACAGAGAAATAGGATTCGGGATTATCCAAGGTATTCAGGTTAGGAATCCGAATGTCACATATCTTCTTTGCCAAGTCAGACAGAAACAAGCCACCACTGGCTATTGCGGGGAGGACGGGTTGCTGAGGTATAGCAGCAAATGGCTTGTTGCAACGACCAGTAACAGATGGTACTATCATACAGTAGTAGCCATCCCGCCTATTCACCATTTGACGATAGCGTTGTTCGTTTTCTGCCTTAATCTTCAGCCATTCCGATAGTACATAGCCAGGAACTGCGCCCTCTGCCCATTGACATTCATAGCCGTACTGCACCATTTCGGTACGATCATCGCGTTCAATGCGACCAAACACCTCAAAGTGGAATTTCTTTTCCTGCATAGAGACGTTGATGGGAAGATAGCGACTCCGTAGCATCTGTCTTCTCGTTTCTTCATTAGTATTAAGAAACATCAAACCAAAACTGATGGCACTGAGTACATTGCTCTTGCCATAACCGTTAGGGGCGATGAGTGCATTCATCTCTCCGACATCCAGACGTAAATGTCCGATATTGGAAATACCCTCGATGATAAAACTGTCTATAATCATAACTCGCGCAAATATTTTTGCGTCAGTGACGCTTAAATCCGCTACAAAGGTATAAAAATAAACAGACTCACGCAAATATTTTTGCGCGAGTTGCATTTTAATTAATCATTTTTATAGGTATGACACAGACAATGACCTCCTTAAAGGTCACAAAAGAAGACACAAGGCAGCAAAAAAAGTCCCAGATTACTCTGAGACTTTTTTCCGTGGACCAGCCAGGGCTTGAACCTGGGACCTCCAGATTATGAGTCTGTTGCTCTAACCAACTGAGCTACAAGTCCGATGTTTTGCGGGTGCAAAGGTACATTAAAATTATCAATTCTCCAAATTTTTTTGCTTAAATAGCAAATATTTCTTACCTTTGTGCCCTCAAATGGAGACTATTTACCTGCATCAGCTTACAGGAAGCCTTGCGCCGTGTGTGGCGACGATAGGTTTCTTTGACGGCGTCCACCTGGGTCACCGGCATATCATCCGTAAGGTTGTGGAAACGGCCCGTCGGGAGGGGCTGTTGTCGGCTGTTGTTACTTTCGAGCGTCATCCCCGTCAGGTGCTTTGTCCGGACTGGCGTCCCCAACTGATATTGACGTATGAGGAGAAGAAGGCGTTGCTTTCCGAGACGGGTATCGACGAGTTGGTGGTACTTCGGTTTGACGAGTCGATGGCCGCCTTGTCGGCGCGTACGTTTATGCACGACATACTGCTTCAGCGGTTGGGGGTGCGTATCCTGCTGACGGGTTATGACAATCACTTCGGTCATCGTGAGGCTGGCTGTAGCGAGGGTTTTGATGACTATGTGGCTTATGGCCGTGACATGGGGATGACTGTCTTGCGGGGTGACCCGCTGGATGTGGGTGATATCCGCGTGAGTTCGTCCAAGGTCCGTCGCCTGCTGACAAACGGTGATGTGGGGACTGCCTGGCGCTGCTTAGGTCGCCCTTACCAGCTGACGGGTACTGTGATCAGCGGGGAGCATATTGGTACGTCCATGGGGTTCCCCACGGCCAATCTTCGCCTGAGGGACTCGGACAAGCTAATACCTGCTGTCGGCGTCTATGCCGTGAGGGTTCTGCTTGACGGTCATACGGAATGGCTGAATGGCATGATGAACATTGGTACGCGTCCGACGTTTGGTGGTGACCACCAGACATTAGAGGTGCATGTCTTTGATTTTGACGGTAATCTGTATGGTCGGCAGGTGTGCGTGTCATTTGTCTGCCGACTGCGTCCTGAGATGAAGTTTGACAGCCGCGAGGAGCTTATCGTTCAGCTGAATGATGATGCTCGCCGTGCTGAGGAAATACTAAACCAAACTATTGAGAAATGAAGAAAGCCATTGTTTTTGTGCTGGCCTTTGCTGCCATCCAGTTGTTGGTGCCTTTCCTTATGAGTAACATTCTGATGCTGATGGGGAAGCCTTGGACAGGCAGTCCTGTCCAGATCATCATTGCCTCGACAGCCAGCAGCGTCGTCATCATAGCTTTATTCTTATATCTGCGCTGGGCCGAGGTGTCGCGTAGCTATGTCCGTTCCCGTCCATGGTTTGTCCTGTTCTGGTGTGCATTGGCTGCTGTCGGTGCGCTGATTCCTTCCAGTTGGCTACAGGAGCAGATGCCTGAGTTGCCGAATCTGGTGGAGGAAGAACTGGACATGATCCTAAAAGACCGTTGGGGTTACCTGACCGTAGGCCTGTTGGCGCCTGTCTGTGAGGAGTTGGTGTTCAGGGGTGCTGTCCTGCGTGCGCTTTTACGGTGGACGCCTCGTCATTGGATAGCTATTGCTTTCTCGGCGCTGTTCTTTGCGCTGATACATGCCAATCCAGCCCAAATGCCTCACGCTTTCCTCATCGGCCTGTTGTTGGGATGGCTCTACTATCGTACGGACAGTATCGTGCCAGGCATTGTCTATCACTGGGTGAACAACAGCATTGCCTACGTGGTCTACAATCTCTATCCTGATCCGCAGATGAAGTTGGTTGACCTTTTCGGTACCCAGCGTACTGTTGCTGCTGCCGTCCTGTTCTCTCTCTTCATCTTGCTGCCAGCTTTGTATCAGCTGTCTTTGAGGTTGCGCAAGGCGGCATAAAAATTGGGTCGCCTCGACGTCTCGATGGCGACCCGTACCTTGTTGTGCTTCAAAGTATGTTATGAAAAATTTGAGAGAATCGAAGCTTCACAGCTTCTTTTTGATTGTTAATGTTTTAAATGAATGGTTTATAGAGAAAGCATAGAAAAAATGGTCTTCTTTGTCAGTACTTCGGTGCTTCCGGGACTGTGATGATGGAGTCTTCCACGAGGTTCTCCGCCTGTATTGGTCCCACTATTTCCACCGAGTCTGTCTGTTGCTGATGATACTTGGCGTACTCTTCTTTTGGATTATCCCATCCGCGATCCCATGGTGCCTGGGCGGCATTGCCCAGCGTCAGGATGATGGCCACCATAGCGGCAGCCTTGAAGAGCGGCATCAGTCGCTGCGTGATGGTCAGTACGCGGGCTTTGACAGGCTCTTCCTGCTCTATCATCTGCAGGATGCGCTCGTCAAAGTGGTCATCCAACTGCTGTCCGTCCTGTGCTTCATAAGTGAAGAGCGTCTGGTATTTGACCAGCCACACCGGAACATCCTCCTGTGAGAAGAATGTGCGCAGGATCTCTTCTTCCTTCAGCGTGGTCTCACACTGAAAGTAGCGCTCCAGCAATTGTTCGATGTACTTATAATCCATATTCTTCAGCTTCAATGTATTTCTGTTTAACAGTCTGCCGTGCGCGGAAGATATTCACCTTTACCTGTTCCTCGCTGATGTTCAGAATGGCGGCAATCTCCTTGTAGCTCTTCCCTTCGAAGTCGCGCAGTTGCATGACTGTGCGTTGCTTTTCAGGCAGACTGTTGATGAGTTGGCGAACGAGTCTGACGCGGTCTTGTCCTATGGCTTGTTCTTCGGGGTTTGCCGCGTAGCTGTAGTCTGGCGCATCATGCTCTCCGCTGTCAAGGCTCTGGTCCTGATGGCTCATCTTCCTTGTTTTGTCGAGCGATAGGTTTCTGCAGATGGTCAGGCAGAAGGCTTCCATAGATTCTATCTGTTCCCACTGCTGTCGTCTGTTCCAGACTTTCATCATCGTTTCCTGTACCACGTCCTCAGCATCCGCAGGATTGAGAGTGATGCGGAGCGCCAGTCTGTAGAGTTCGTTCTTCAGCGGCAGGACGTCGTTTCGGAAGCTGATTTTCTTCACCTCTCTATATTGTATGACGATTGGGCGATGGAAAAGTTACAGTAAAGTGACAATAAAATTATCTGATGATGGTGCCATGCTGTCCGTCAATGGCTGTAGCCAGTGTGATAATGACCTGACTGACACCAGCTTCCACAGCACCCAAGGCATTTTCTATCTTAGGTAGCATACCGCCGCTGATAGTGCCGTCAGCCTTGTAGCGTTCGAAGTCGGTACGCGTGATGACAGGAATCACGCTCTCGTCATCGTCAGGGTTGCTTAGCACCCCTTTCTTCTCAAACGAGAAGATGAGCGTCACGTCATACAGCTGAGCCATTGCCTTGGCCACTTCCGAGGCCATCGTATCGGCATTGGTGTTCAGGATGTTTCCTTGGCCGTCGTGAGTTAACGGAGCGATTACCGGAACTAAGTTTTTCTCGATGAAATGGGCAATTTTCTCACCATCGGCCTTCTTGACATCGCCCACGAATCCGTAGTCTATATCGTTCTTCAGCGGTCGCTTTATTGAGCGGATAATGTCGCCGTCAGCACCACAAAGGCCGATGGCATCGACACCGAGCGCCTGTAGCGCGGCCACCACGTGCTTGTTGACCAGTCCGCCGTAGACCATCGTCACCACCTCCAGCATCTCGGCATCCGTAATGCGCCGTCCGTCTACCATCTTCGTCTCAATGCCCAAGGCAGCAGCTACCTTCGTGGCCCGTCGTCCACCGCCGTGTACCAAGATCTTTGCCCCCTCAATGGCGGCAAAGTCCTTCAGCAGTTGCGTGAGCTGTGCCTCGTCCTCGACAACGGCACCTCCCACTTTTACTATGGTCAGTTTCTCCTTCATACTATTTCGTTATAACGCTATTCCAGATAAGTATAGCCATAGAGTCCTGAGCGGTAGGTCGATAGGAACTCCTTGCCTTCCTCCAACGAGATTTTCCCCTCTTTGACGCTCTTTGTCACCCAGATTTCCAGCTGGCGCACCAGTTTCTTCGGGTTGTACTGCACATATTCCAAGACCTCTTCCACCGTCTCGCCGTCGATAATCTGGTCGATATGGTAGTGTCCGTCCTTCACAGAGATGTGTACGGCGGTGGTATCGCCGAAGAGGTTATGCATGTCGCCGAGGATTTCCTGATAGGCACCAACCAGGAACACGCCGAGATAGTAGTTCTCGTTGCGCTTCAATGCATGGACGGGCAGCGAGTGCGAGTTGTGGCGGTTGGTCACGAAGTTGGCAATCTTACCATCTGAGTCGCAGGTAATGTCCTGGATGGTGGCGTTGCGCGTCGGCCGTTCGTTCAATCGCTGGATGGGCATGATGGGGAATACCTGGTCGATAGCCCATGAGTCGCTGAGACTCTGGAACAGCGAGAAGTTACAGAAGTACTTGTCGGCTAATAGCTTGTCGATGTTCATCAACTCCTCCGGCACGTGCTTCAGGCTTTTAGCCAGCGCATGAATCTCGTGGCAGACGCTCCAGTACATCGCCTCGATTTCGGCGCGCGTCTTCAAGTCGACGATGCCGTGACTGAACAAGTCGAGCACCTCTTCGCGAATCTGCTCTGCGTCGTGCCAGTCCTCGAGGACGTTGCGTGGCGTCAGGTTGTCCCATATCTCATACAGATCCTTCACCAACTGGTGTGAATTCTCGTCAGGCTCGAACTCCTCGGGCATCTCAGGCAGCGAGGCCGTTTCCAGCACGTTGATGACCAGTACCGAGTGGTGGGCAGCTAACGAGCGACCACTCTCGGTAATGATATTGGGGTGGGGCAGGCCGTTCTTGTTGGCTGCCTCGACGAAGGTGTAGATACAGTCGTTGACGTACTCCTGAATAGAGTAGTTGACACTACTCTCGCTCGATGGCGATCGTGTGCCGTCGTAGTCGACGCCCAGTCCGCCACCGCAGTCGACGAACTCCACCTGGTAGCCCATCTTGTGCAGCTGGATATAGAACTGCGAAGCTTCGCGCAGGGCGGTCTGTATGCGGCGTATCTTGGTTATCTGGCTACCGATGTGGAAATGTATCAACTTCAGACAGTCGCGCATGTCCTTCTTGTCGAGCATCTCGAGTGCCTCCAACAGTTCGGCACTCGTCAATCCAAACTTTGAGGCGTCGCCACCACTCTCCTCCCATTTGCCGCTGCCGCTGCTGGCCAGTTTGATACGGATGCCGATGTTCGGGCGAACGTCGAGCTTCTTGGCTATCTTGGCAATGATGTCCAGCTCGTTCAGTTTCTCTACGACGATGAAGATGCGTTTGCCCATCTTCTGAGCCAGCAGGGCCAGCTCAATGTATGACTGGTCCTTATAGCCGTTGCAGACGATGACTGAATCACTCTGGCATTGCATGGCGATGACGGCATGCAGTTCAGGCTTCGAACCTGCCTCCAGACCGAGGTTGAACTTCCGTCCGTGCGAGATAATCTCTTCGACCACGGGTTGCATCTGGTTTACCTTGATGGGGTAGATGACATAGTTTTCGCCCTTGTAGTCATACTCTTTGGCTGCCTTCTTGAAACAGCTCCACGTCTTCTCGATGCGGTTGTCCAGGATGTCTGGAAAACGCAGCAGTACTGGGGCTGTGACGTCGCGTAGCGCCAGTTCGTCCATCACTTCGCGCAGGTCAATCTGCACAGAGTCCTTACACGGTGTGACGTAGACGTTGCCTTCGTCATTAATGCCGAAATACGAGGTGCCCCAACCGCCGATATTGTACAGTTCGCGGGCGTCTTCGATGGTCCATTTCTTCATTGCAGGTCGAGTAGTTCTTTCAGTTTTTCTATTGTAATCTTTATCTTGTCGTAGTTGTCCATCAAGGTCACATCTAAGGTGTAGCGGGCTTTGGTGTAGAACTGTTCGCGGTATTCCAACTGCTCGCGGATGTAGCCCACCAGTTCTTCAGGCGTCTTACCCTTCAGTAACGGACGGTCGCCCTTACCCATAAGCAGGTGCATGCGCAGTACTTCCGGTTCACAGCGCAGGTAGACCACTTGTGCCTGTTGGTTCAGGTAGTCCATGTTGTCGAAGAAGCAGGGCGTACCGCCACCGCAGCTGATGACCACGTCCTCGAACTCGGCCACCTCGTGCAGCATATTGCGCTCTATCTGGCGGAAGCCCTCTTCACCGCGTTCGGCAAAGATCTGGCTCACCTTCTTTCGCATACGGGTTTCGATATACCAGTCCAAGTCATAGAACGGCAGTCCTATCTCCTTGGCCAGTGCCTTGCCCACGGTAGTCTTCCCCGACCCCATGTAACCTATCAGGACTATTCTCTTCATCCTTTATTAATGATTGCCATACACTCCTCGTACTTCAACTCGGCGGCTCGCTCATGCAGGTTCTTCGGAAGTCTGTAGTTCTTGCCGTCGTAGCTCAGGTAGGGGCCGTATCGGCCATTCAGGATTTCCAGTTTCTCGTCTTCGAGGAAGATCTTCAGATGCTTCTGTGATTCCAGCTTGCGCTTCTCACCAATCAGCGCGATGGCTTCCTCCAGGGTAATGGCCATTGGGTCGGTATCCTTGGGGAGTGATGTGTACTGCTTGTCGTGAAGCACGTAAGGACCAAAGCGACCGGTACCGATTGTCACCGGCTTGCCTTCGAATTCGCCAATCTCACGAGGTAGCTTGAACAACTCCAGGGCCTCGTCCAGTGTCAGGTTCTCTATGCTCTTGTCTTTGGGTACCTGTGCAAATTGCGGTTTCTCCTTGTCTTCGGCCGTACCAATCTGTACTACTGGACCAAAACGGCCAATCTTCACAAAGATGGGCTTGCCCGTCTTCGGGTCCTTGCCCAACTGTCGTTCGCCGGCCTTGTGCTCGTTACGGCTGTTCATAGCCTTGTCGACAGTAGGTTCGAAGTTCTTGTCGAAGGTCTTCAGCATTTTCGTCCATGCCTCGTCACCCTCGGCAATCTTGTCGAAGTCTTGCTCCACCTTGGCCGTGAAGTTGTAGTCCATGATACCGGGGAAGTTCTTCATCAGGAAGTCGTTCACCACCAGTCCGATGTCTGTGGGCATCAGTTTTCCTTTGTCAGAACCCGTCAGTTCCTTGCGTACCTTCTGAGTGATAATCTTTCCACGCAGAGTGTCGACAGTATATTCGCGCTCCTCGCCTTTTTTGTCGCCTTTCTGCACGTATTCGCGCTGTTGGATGGTCGAGATGGTGGGAGCGTAGGTCGACGGGCGTCCGATGCCTAACTCCTCGAGTTTGTGTACCAACGATGCCTCCGTGTATCGCTGCGGACCCTGGCTGAAACGCTCGGTGGCAGTAATCTCGCGACGGGTCAGTTCCTGACCTTCCGTCATCGGGGGCAGTACGTGGCTCATCTCTTCTATCTGTTCATCGTCGTCACTTGATTCACGATAAACTTTCAGGAATCCGTCGAATTTCACGACCTCACCTTGTGCAATGAATTTTGAGGGAAGTGACGATATGTTTATCTCCACCGTAGTCTTCTCGATCTCTGCATCAGCCATCTGCGAGGCGATGGTGCGCTTCCATATCAGGTCATACAGGCGTTTCTCCTGCACCGTTCCTTCGATGGTGGCCTGGTTCATATAGGTAGGACGAATGGCTTCGTGAGCCTCCTGGGCACCCTTCGAACTGGTCTGGTACTGTCGCGGCTTGGCATATTGTTCACCATAAAGCTTTGAAATCTCCTCTTTCGAGGCACCTAAGCAGAGCTTCGACAGGTTTACAGAGTCTGTACGCATATAGGTGATGCGACCGTTCTCGTAGAGGTGCTGAGCCACCATCATTGTCTGACTCACGGTGAAACCTAATTTGCGGGCTGCCTCCTGTTGCAGTGTCGATGTGGTGAAAGGTGGTGCCGGGGTACGCTTCATGGGTTTCTTCTGTACGCTTTCAACCATGAACTGTGCTTCCTTGCAGGCTTCCAAGAATGTGGCAACCTCCTCTGGACTCTTTAATCGGGTGGCCAGGGCGGCTTTCACCTCCGACTGCGAACCATCGGCATTGGTAATGCCGAAGATTCCGTTCACACTATAATAGGTCTCGCTCTTGAAAGCCTGTAGCTCGCGCTCACGTTCCACAATCAGACGGACGGCCACACTCTGTACTCGACCAGCCGATAGCGCCGGTTTCACCTTGCGCCACAACACGGGCGACAGTTTAAAGCCCACCAATCGATCCAGCACACGGCGCGCCTGTTGGGCGTTCACCAAGTTCATGTCTATGTGGCGCGGATGTTCAATAGCCTCCAAGATGGCCGGTTTTGTAATTTCGTGGAACACGATGCGGTTGGTCTTCTCCTCGTCCAGCCCCAGCACTTCGCACAGGTGCCAGGAGATGGCTTCTCCCTCGCGGTCTTCATCGGAAGCCAGCCATACCTTCTCGGCTTGCTTGGCCTGCTTCTTCAGATCGCCAACCAGTTTTTTCTTCTCTTCGGGAATCTCGTATTCGGGTTCCAGACTCGAGTCGTCTATACTCAGTTCTTTCTTCTTCAAGTCACGGATATGGCCATAGCTCGACATCACCTTGAAGTCCTTTCCCAAGAACTTCTCAATGGTTTTGGCCTTGGCCGGAGACTCTACGATAACCAGATTTTTTTGCATACTTTCTTCAATTCTTCAATCTTTCAATACTTCAATCTTTTCGATTGTGGGGTGCAAAAGTACGCAAAACTTTCGCTTACACCTTATTATATATGCGTTTTTTTGCTTTTTTTAATAATTCAGCCCGTTAGCTACCCGTGGTACACATTGTCGGATATCTACTGGAATGGTCTCTACGCCCATACTGTCGGACGTGATGCAGAGTCTCACCATGCAAGCCCTGCTGTTCAGCGGTTTGGGCTGGTCGAAGATGAAGTTCCCTACGCTATAGTAAATCCATTTTCCGCGATACTGCTCAATGGTCTGGAGCGTGTGGGTGTGGTGACAGACGAGTATGTCGGCACCTGCGTCTATCAACCGGTGGGCTTCCACACGCTGACGGGGTATAGGCCGTAATGTATGTTCACCACCCCAGTGTAGCGACACGATGATGACGGCCGTCGTGTCAGCCTTCCTGAGACGGCTGACGCGTGCTGTCAGCGAGTCCATCGGCTCTTGGCTGACACAAGGTTTATCCGTCAGGTAGGCATAGTTTTCGAGTGCCAATCTGAGCGACGGCACTAACCATACACGTCGCGGCTTTTCAGCCAGAAGCACAGGCTGGGCGGCCTCGTCCATGTTCTGTCCGGCACCAATGGGCACCATGCCTGCCGTCACCACGTTCTGCTGCGTGTCGGTCAGTCCCTTGCGTCCCTGGTCTATGGAGTGGTTATTAGCTAAGTTCAAATGTGTAAAACCATGACGGTGAAGCACGTCCAACCATTCTGGCTCAGCACGAAAGATGTAGCGCTTCTGTACGGGTGCTTTAATGTGTGTAGCTGGACACTCTAAATTGCCCACCACCACCTGAGCCGCTGACAGCACGGAGTCAACCCCAGAAGAAAAGAGGTGGTCGGTTCCGTGCTGTTCAATAGTGCGACGCACACCGCGATCCAGCAGGATGTCACCTGTCAGTATGACGGTCAGTGTACTAACAGCCAGAACTATAGAAATACTCCTCATTCACCTCTGGCTGTTGCTTCAGGGGCACCGTGATGGGCTCCATCCACGCGGGTACGCCCTTGCGCGGGTTCTTTTCTAATTGCTCTTGCCACTCCTCGTCGGTCAACCGCTGGACGTCTGCGGGCTCTGTGAACTCACGGTACGAGAAGACGGCACCACGCGTCAGGTACAGATAACCGTCCACTTCAACCACTACGTAAATCTCGTCGCTCAGTCCGATGGCTTCATAGAGAATAGATTTATCGGGGTTGTTAGCGGCATTGGCCGTATAGACATCTGCCACAATGGCCACCTTGCGGTCGGCTCCCTGCACGTCGCTCCAGCCCATCAGGCTCTGGTCGGGCTCGCGCAGCAGGTCTAACGAGATGTTCTCAAACATGGCACCGATGCACTTCAGCTGGTCGTACTCCTCGTCGGCTATCGGCTGTCCGGCCAGTTCCTTCTCACTGATGCGCAGCAGGAAGCGCACCTCGTCGCCGACGTGCTCCGTGGCGTCAGCGGCTTTCTCGGTCATCATGTCGTGTTCCTTCAGCAGTTTTTCTGTGTTCTCCAACAGTTCTACAGCCTTTTTCCAGAAACCGACGTTCGGCTCAACGTAGCCTTTTACCACAGGGTCGGGCAGTCCGCCGCCGCCACACTCCGCCCCAAAGGGCTGCTTGGCATAGAGGATGGCGTCGTGCTTTAGTTCGGCCCATGAGCCGAGGGCGGCGTTCAGGTTCTTGCGATCCCACTCGGGGGTCAGCATGAAGTAGGGCGCCTTCTCGTCCTTTTCGTTCACCGTCTTTACCGTCTGCATCCATTGTGTGGCGATGGTCTCCTGCCAGTTAATCTGACTCATGCGCTGCTTCATCTTCTCCAACGTCGGCTTGAAGCCTTTCCACTTCTGCCCCTCCTCTATGAGAATCTTTTCGGCAGCACTTACGCCCATGGCAGCCATGAAGTCTAGTCCCTTCGGCGTAGCCCGCTCGGTGGGCTTGGTTTCGTAGTCCACCATCTCCTGCAGTACCTCGGCATCGGGCTGGTAGCGCTGCGGCATTAGGCAAATTTTATTATGGCTTGTGCGCTCGTTTTTCGGGCGTATGCGCGTCTGTTGGTTGCCCGTCTCGTTGAGGGCTGCTGTCAGCTTGGCCATCTGTTCTTTACTTTCTGTCAGTTCACTCTGCAGCAGGTCGAGTTTCTTGATTTCTGTCTGCACCTGTGGTATCGACAGATTATCGGGCAGGCCCATGAGGTGGTTCAGTAGCAGGTTCACCGTCTCGTAGTCCTTGGCGGCGACCTTGTCCTCCTGCAGGGCATAAGCCACCATCACCGCCTCCTTCACTTCGTCGGGATGGTTCAGGCCGAAGGGCACCGTCTGCAGCCACATCATGCCGCGGAAATAGCGTTGCAGCACTTCGTTGCGTGTATAGTGGCCACGTGGCCGGAACAGGCTGTAGGGGAATTTTACCTCTTGGTAATCCTGCATGAACGGTGTGACATCGTTTTCCGAGGCCATCACGCGCTCAATCTCGCCCTTGGCCTGCTCCTGCTCGGCGGCATCGGCTATCTGCTTACCCGTCAACAGTTGGTAGGCAACGGCAAAGAAGACGGCATTGTGACGGGCCAGCTGCTGTGTTTCCT
>Ga0310786_10008154_pt1 | contig 13505 bp, 14 predicted proteins | sample AusTroGonzalo_MG_FD_203881 | JGI IMG/M metagenome (GOLD analysis project Ga0310786, IMG submission 203881) | Bovine rumen microbial communities from tropical cattle in Woodstock, Queensland, Australia - Gonzalo_03 (v2) (version 2) | ecosystem: Host-associated > Mammals > Digestive system >... | reverse complement strand
TCTTGGGAGTATTGCCCTCACCTGCCTTGCGCACGATAAAAGGCGCAACAGCCTCAAAGGCTATCCCGTTGCCGCAATAGAAATCCGTGGTCCTGTTAAGTTCCAATTTATCCATACTTATGAATTATACCACTAAAACTAATATTTTTATGGTACAATACACTTCGATATTTTTATTAATAATAAGGAGATCACCATGAAGATCAGAACCAGATTTGCACCAAGTCCTACAGGATTCATGCATGTCGGCAATCTAAGAACGGCTCTTTATGAGTACCTGACGGCCAAGCATGATGACGGCACATTCGTATTAAGGATCGAGGATACCGACCAGGAACGTTTTGTCGAAGGTGCAACACAGGTTATCTATGATACATTGAAGCTCGCGGGCTTAAAGCATGACGAAGGTCCCGATATCGGAGGAGACTTCGGTCCCTATGTACAGAGCGAGCGTCTGGGATTATATAAGCCTTATGCTGAAAAACTCGTTGAAGAGGGCAAGGCTTACAGGTGTTTCTGCAGCAAGGAGCGTCTCGAGGCACTCCGTGAGCAGAGCGAGTCAGGTTATGACCGCCACTGCAGAGACCTTACGCCAGAGCAGATCCAAAGTAACCTTGATTCGGGAATCCCTTATGTCATCCGTCAGAAAATGCCTCTTACAGGCGTTTCCACCTATACTGACGTAGTCTACGGCGAGATCTCCATCCCGAACGAGGATATGGACGATCAGGTTCTCCTGAAGGCTGACGGCTTCCCTACTTATAACTTCGCCAACGTCATCGATGATCACCTCATGGGTATCACTCATGTCGTAAGAGGATCGGAATATCTGTCATCCACACCTAAGTACAACGCACTTTACGAAGCCTTCGGCTGGGATATCCCGACATATATGCATCTTCCTCTGATCATGGGCAAGTCCGTTGACGAGGAAGGAAACGAAGTAATATCCAAGCTCAGTAAGAGACACGGAAGCACGGGCTTTATGGATCTCGTCAATGAAGGATTTCTTCCTGAAGCGATCATCAACTATATCGCTCTTTTAGGCTGGGCTCCGTCGGATAATAAGGAGATCTTCACAATGGATGAGCTCATCAGCGCCTTTGATCCCAAGGGTATCTCCAAATCCCCGAGCGTTTTCGATTACGACAAGCTCGAGTGGGTAAATGCCGAGCACATCAAGAACATGAGCTATGACGATTTCATCGCGCATGCAAAGCCGTTCTTTGACGCTCTCGATATAGACAGTTCCCTGTATCCGATGCTTGACGAGATACTGAAGCCCAGGATCACGAGATTTACGCAGCTTCCTGAAAAACTCGCGTTCGTCAAGGAATTCGGCGATTTTGACCTGAGCCTTTTCGAGCATAAGAAGAGCAAGTCAACACTCGATACATCAAAGGACATACTCACAAGGATCCTTCCCCTTCTCGAAAACACGGACTGGAACCGTGATGCGATAAGCGGACTTCTGACAGGGTTCGCGACCGAGAACGAGATGAAGAACGCCCTGGTCATGTGGCCTGTAAGGATCGCGGCTGCAGGCGTTGCAGTAACTCCGGGCGGATGCGCGGAAGTTCTGATGTTACTGGGAAAAGATGAGTCATTAAGAAGGATCAGGATCGGTCTTGACCGTTTGACAAGGAGTTAATTATGGAAGAATACAAACACTTTATACATGAGATAATCGACGAAGAACTTAAAGAAGGCGGCCGCTGTTACGGTCAGACTGTTCACACCAGGTTCCCTCCGGAGCCGAACGGCTATCTTCACATAGGACACGCCAAGGCTCTCGAGATCGACTTCGGTACTGCCGAGAAATACGGCGGTCTTTGTAACCTCCGTATGGACGATACGAATCCGACAAAAGAGGACGAGGAGTATGTAGACGCCATCAAGGAAGATATCCACTGGCTCGGTCATGACTGGGGCGACAGATTCTTCTATGCTTCCGATTACTTCGACAAGATGTACGAATATGCCGTTGAGCTGATCAGGAAAGGTCTGGCTTATGTTTGCGAGCTTACTCCCGAACAGATGAAGGATATGCGCGGCGATACTTCAACGCCTGCTCAAAGCCCGTTCCGTGACCGTCCCGTTGAAGAGAGCCTCGACCTTTTCGAGCGCATGAAGAACGGAGAGTTCGAGGACGGAAAATATACTCTCCGAGCAAAGATCGATCTTTCATCAGGTAACTTCAATATGAGAGATCCTGTTATCTACCGTATCAACAGGATCCCGCACCACCGTCAGGGAAACAAGTGGTGCATCTACCCGATGTATGACTTTGCCCATCCTATCGAAGATGCTCTCGAAGGTATTACCCACTCCCTCTGTTCCCTCGAATTCGAGGCACACAGACCTTTGTACGACTGGGTCATAAACAACGTATCCGTTCCCTGCAAGCCGCGTCAGATCGAATTTGCAAGGCTTGGTATCACTCACACAGTATTAAGCAAGAGGAAACTCAGAAACCTCGTCGAGTCAGGTCTCGTATCGGGATGGGATGATCCGCGTATGCCGACTTTGTGCGGACTTCGCCGCCGCGGTTATACTCCTGAGTCCATCCGTGCTTTCCATGCAAGAAACGGCGTATCCAAGGTAAATGCGGTCGTTGACTTTGCGTTCCTCGAGTATTGCCTACGTGAAGACCTCAACGCCAATGCACAGCGCGTAATGGGTGTCGTTCATCCGGTAAAGCTCATCATCGATAATTACCCTGAGGGAAAAAGCGAAGTATTTGAGGTCGAAAATAACCCTGAAAAGCCTGAGACAGGAAAACGCGAGATCACTTTCTCGAGAGAGCTCTGGATCGAAAAAGAAGACTTCATGGAAGTTCCCGAGAAAAAGTACTTCCGCCTGTTCCCTGGTAACGAGGTCCGCCTTAAGAGCGCTTATGTCGTAAAGTGCGTAGGATGCGACAAGGATGCTGACGGAAACGTGACTGCAGTACATGCCACTTTCGACGAGGAGTCAAGAGGCGGAAATACCGCTGACGGCAGAAAGATCAAATCTACTATCCACTGGGTCGATGCCGCTACGGCTCTTGATGCTGAAATCAGACTCTACGACCGTCTCTTCACTGTTGAGGCACCTGACCTTGCTGATTGCAACTATCTCGATTTCATCAATCCTGATTCACTTGAGATCGTTACGGGTGCTAAGGTTGAAGCTTCACTTAAGAACGCTAAGCCTGAAGACAGATTCCAGTTCTTGAGACTCGGTTACTTCTGTGCAGATAACAAGGACTTCACTGCTGATAACCTTGTATTCAACAGAGCTGTTTCATTGAAAGACAGTTACAGACCGGGCACATGATTAGATAATTTAAGTTACGACAAAGGCTGCCACGGACATTGATCCCGGCAGCCTTTTTTATCAGAAAAGAAATATCCGCAAAAAAGAAAGGACCGCCCGGTAAAGGGCGGCTCTCTCCAGAAACAGAAAACAGTATTTCATCAATACGGAAGTATCCTTTGTCGTCTAGGTAGGGCATCTCGTCAAACGGGAATTTAAAACGAGATATAATTTTCAGATATTCCTATCGGTGAATGCTTGTTTATATTATATTAACAGACAATTCACATAATTTCAATAATCAGTTAACAATTAGTTCACAATTATTATTGAAAAATTTATCATATTCTTAGGAAAAACATTTGATTCCCGCGACACGGGTATAAGACATGTCAACCGATATGGATCTTTCCTTCAGGATAGACCTCTCCTATCTTTCTGGAATCGCGCATTGCAAGGCTCAGCGCGAGGGATATAGGTCCTACCCTGCCAAGAAACATGGCAGGAATAAGAAGGAGCTTACTTATAGTCAGAAGATTCGGGGTACCGAGAGATGAGACTCCCACGGTAGCAAATGCGGATGTGACTTCAAATACAACATCTATGAAGTTGAAGTTTCCCGCCATGATCGCCTGGTGTTCGGTTATAGACAGGAGAAGAGAAAGTCCGATAACGACCGTGATACCGATAAAGAAAATGGCAACGGCTCTTCTTACGATCGCTGAAGACAATGTATGTCTGTGAGTAACCGTGTCCTTGTTTCCCTTGATCTCGCTTATTACCGAATAAACTATGATGGCAAAAGTCGTGATCTTGATACCGCCGCCGGTAGAACCTGAACCCGCACCTATGAACATCAGAAGTATTCCGACCGTCTTAGAAGGATTAGTCAGATTACCCAGATCGATCGTATTAAATCCTGCCGTTCTGAATGTGACAGACTGGAAGAACGAGGAAAGTACCCTGTTCTTAAATGACATTCCCTCCATCGTTCCGCTGTTGGAAAACTCGAGGATGAAAAGGGCAAAGAAACCCACAAGAACAAGTATCAAAGTCCATTCAAGAACGATCTTGGAGTGAACCTTAAGTCTGTTCTTCTTATGATTCATTATCTTGCCGAAAAGATCGACCCACACGGTAAATCCGAGACCGCCGATCAAGATAAGACCGCATGTGGTAATGACGATCAAAGGAGAACCGACATATCCCGTAAGGGAAGCGTATGGTCCTGATTCAGTATTACCCATCAGGTCAAAACCTGCATTACAGAAAGCGGAAACACTCTGGAAAAAGGCCTTACCGAGACCGTGCGCCCAACCGTATACCGGAACATAAGCAAGGCTTAAAAGGATTCCGCCGATAAACTCACATCCGAACGTTATGCCGAAGATAAAGTTTAAAAGCAGAGGAGCTTCCTTGAAACTGAAGCTGCCTGATGTCTCCAGAGCAACCAGGCGGGTCCTGAAATCCTGTTTTTTTCGGGTAAAGGAAAAAATAAACGAAGTTATAGTAATAAGGCCGAGACCACCTATCTGGATAAGGATGATGATGACTAACTTACCGAATAACGTAAAAGTAGTCGCGGTATCCGTAACGATGAGACCCGTAACACAAACAGCGGATACTGACGTAAACAGAGCCTCAAAGTAATTCAGGTGATGCCCCGAATAAGTTGAGAACGGAAGGAACAATAATATGCTTCCGACAGTTATAACGAGCAGGAATGAAAATATGATCATTCTGCTCGGGTTCTTGAAGATCCAGTCTATGACTTTATGCGTCAGGGTTCTCTTAACAAGCATCTGTCAGTTCTTCACCATCGCTTCCCACAGATCTTCCATATAACGTTTCCTGCAGACCATGAGCATATCATCCCCGGCATGCATTACCGTATCACCTTGAGGAGTTATGGTCTTGCCGTCAGCTGAGGTTATGACAACGACCTTTGCCGTCTTGACAAACTTATATTCCGAGAGCATCTTCCCGCACGCCTGGGATGAAGGCGACAGCTTAAACTCAACGATCGCATGATCTGTTCCCTCGATCTTTGTAACTACTCTCATTCCCTGGAATTCGATCTCATTCTCAACAAGATCAACGATGATATCGGTGCCGCAGAAATGCTTATCGACTCCGAACAGATGAACTATGTCATTATTCTTAGGATTATTTATCCTGGATATGGTCGTAGGAACATTATAATACTTCTTGGCGATCTGACATGTTATGAGATTATTCTCATCATTACCTGTAAGCGCTACCAGGATATCCGTATCCACGCAGACATTGGCAAGACCTTGTACTGTAGAAGCATCCGTACAAACAGTCTCAACGCCCAGGGAATTTGCTATATGAGTACAGGCCTTCTGCCTTACATCAACGACTGTGACCTTCTGTCCTTTAAAAACGAGCTCGCTTGCCAGAAAAAATCCGACCTTACCTGCTCCAACGATAACTACCTTCATGTCTTATTCTCCCGGATCATTCATAAACTTCAGCTACGATTATCTTATCGTTCAGCATGACCTTAAAGTTCGGGTCAAAATTATAGAGCACCTTATCACGAAGAACTCCTAAGATTGTTCCTCCTTCAGTGTCACTAAGAACGCGAAGCTTGGAACCTGCAAGATCTTCTTCGATCCTGAAGAGCTTAAATCTGTAATTATCCCCGAAAAGGTTGACCATCGACACTCCGATCTGATTCTCGGGCTCCTCGTGACTGTCATGGATGACCTTGATAAAAGCATCCACGGTAAGATCCGTCGCAGAGATAGGAAATACACCGACATCTTCAAAGATCTGATATTCCTCCGTATCATATGTACAGGCGATTACCTTCTTGACACCGAAAACTTTCCTTGCGATCTGAGCGGCAACGAGATTGGTATTCTCGCTCGAGCTCAGCGCACATACTATATCCGCATCTCTTACACCGGCTTCTTCCAGGATCGTTTTATCTATGATAACTCCGTCCACAGGCTGAACATCAAGCTTGTAATACGAAGCCTTCTCGCTCGCATCAACATCCACAAGTATAACGTCATGCTTGGAAGACAGTCTTTCTGCAAGTATTATCGCATCAGTCGAAGTACCCAAAACCACTATCTGCATATTACTTCCTCTTTGTTGACAATATGTATCCGATTATGGATGCCGCAGAAGCTGCATTGAGCGACTCCGCTTTGCCTTTCATCGGTATCTTAATCATTGTATCACAACGTGACGAACATAAATCACTTAATCCGTTGCCCTCGTTTCCGATAAAATAACAGCAAGGAAGTGTAAGATCCGCCTCATCCAGGATCTCACCCTTAAGATGAGCCGCAAGTGTCTTTATCTTATGCTCTTTACAGAAATCGAAAACATCCGTCACGGACTCAGCCTTCAGCAAAGGCAGATGCCATACCGAGCCCATCGATGCTCTAAGGACCTTCTCGTTATAAGGATCTGCCGTACCCTTGACAAGTATCACAGCCGTAAAGTCAAAAGCATCGGCAAGCCTTATCACCGTCCCGAGATTGCCGGGATCCTGAAGTTCCTCAAGACAGAGATATATATCATCTTTTCCGCGGAAAGGGATATCCGATCCCATAAAGGGCTCCTTTACGACCATAGCGATCCCCTGAGGATTTACTGTCGAAGCGATTTTTTCAAAGCATTCGGCGGAAAGCGTGATCACCTCGCATGTTATATCGTATTTTGTAATGAGTTCATCGGAAAGTTCTGTCCTTTGCTCACTTCTGATAAACAATTCGGGCCTGACACCTGACAAGAGCGCATCTTCGCAAAGCCTGATCCCCTCAATAAAAACGAGACCTTCCTTTGCCGCTTTCTTCCTGTCATGAAGAAGTGCGAGTCTTTTTACCTTCGAATTGTCCTTACTTCTTATGATATCCATAGACATAATAATACCATAAAAGAAGCGTCTGACTACAGACGCTTCGAAATAACGTTTTGACCTGCATGATATCAGCCGTTATCGGGGTTGTTCCCGATGAACGGCCCTTTAAGCGGATCTGCTGAATCGATAATAGGATCTGCACTTAAAACGACTATATCAACTTCCGGTACTAAGTATTTTTCTTTGTCTTCCATAATTCACACTCCGTCATTAATAGTATTTTTTCGAGTACAGGATAAATGCATCTGCAAGATTATGTGCCTGCGGAGAATATGTCGATCCGATATCATTACTTATCCAGTGCAGATAATTGATCGGTTTACTGTTAAATTCGATCTCCGCTTCTTCAGAACCGTCATATTTAACGGTAAAGAGGATCGTTCCGTACATCTGATACATTGACAATCCGCTGAACTTTACGCAGTAATAAGATCCGCCCGTCTTATATATTGAGATCTGATCCGGATTATAATAGATCGAAACGGAAACATCTATCTTGTCGATATCATCCGGATCCGTCACCTTGAAATAATATTTAATCGAAGGCTCGCCGGAAAAGCTCATTATCCAGCCGTAGAATGAAACATGATCTCCCGAAGGAACGTAGTACGGCATATTTCCTTCATTAGGAGTGTAATCGTGTATGAGATTGGAGCTTTCCCAATCTTTGAACGCCGTATTATTCTTCATTTCTTCTGTCAGGTTCTTATCCGCAAGATCATCGGTCCTGAATCCGAAGTATTCCTGTGAAGCGGCACCATAAAGAGCAAGACTTACGGCAGGATCGCAGGAACGAAGATCATATTTGCGATAATCCTTACAGACCGCATCAATATAATCCCTGACAGTAAAACCTTCCATGGAATCAACCAGTATATCGCCTTTATATAGCTCAAACTTAAGAGGAACCGTCATATCAATCGGATCCACGTAATAAGTGAATGTTACGAAATTACCGTCTCTCTCATACTTATCAAGCTTAAGAGTCTGCTCGTTAGTTCCGCGAACATAAAGCGGATCGGAAACAGCGCTTACATTAGCCGTCCAGATATCATTACCTACGGAACCGATATCTTCGTTCTCAGGAATATATACATGGAACTTGATACCGACACCGGCACCGCCTGCCAAAAGTGAATAACCTTTGAGCGCAACAGGATCCGATCCGTCTCCCTCTACGACGATCATGTAGCCTGCTGTACCTTCTGAGTTCTTCCTGACCGGAAGCAACTTATATTCCGAATTTTCAAAGAAGATAGCATTATTCAGGTCTTCTTCGTAAGACTGGTGATAATAGTATCCCCTGATTATTGTGTCTCCGCTGTCAAACCCGGTTCCGGTAACACCGATCCGGCTTGCGTGAACCCTGGACATTTCCACATAAATACAATCATAAACCCCGCCTTTGTAGTTAAGATAAACGTCATTATCCCCGCCGCCGTATTTGTTAAAATTGCCGCCAATAAGTGTGCATCCGGTGATCTGCAGTTTGTATGTCATCTGATCGGTATCGGATTCAATATAGATTCCTCCTCCCAAACCGTTTTCGACACAATTACCAAGTATCACTGTGCCGTGGTCTGCTTCGATGGAACTATACTTTCCTTCAGCGCAGATCGCTCCGCCTCGGTCTCTGGCTTCACAATCCCTTATACCGTATTTAAAATCAGAAGTCTGACTATCATAATCATAGTTACCTGAGATCCTCATTTGTCCCTGCAGGTAAACCGCGCCGCCTGCATAAGCATAGCAATCGGTTACAGTAGCCTTTTCAAGAGTAAGATCGGCTCCGTAAGTATAACCGCCGCCGTCCAGTTCAAACTTTGATCCTTCAACATAGAACGCGCCTCCGTATGGAGCCGAGAAATTTCTGATCACACAGCCGTTTCTGTCAAAGTATGCACTGAATTGTCCGTTTCCTACAATCTTAACGGCACTGTTCCTGACATCGGAATAAACGGACTTATATCCTCCGATAAGATCAACATCCCTTATAGTGACCGAACTGGTATAATATCCCTCGCTTCCGGCAGTGAACAAGGTTGCTCCATTAGGAGAATAGACTTGACCATTCGTATAAGGGACATAACTGTAGTCATATGAATTATAAAGATCAAGAGAGACCGGAGCATTAGTTATTCCGTCCCACATTACTTCATTATTATCAGAAGGATCAAAAGTGATCTTCCTTCCCTGCATCATAATAGAGATCGTAGTATGATAAGGAACTGTCAAACCTTTGGAAACCGTTATATCCTCGCCGAGATAAAACCTTGTCGTTATGGACATATTCTGTCCTTCCAAAACATAATAAGGAAGAGTTCCGCCGAATTTATCGACCAGCCCCTGATCGATAAGGCAGTATGGTGCGCTACCCCAACCATTATTCAGATCAGCAACATAAAACCCCATAGCGGAATCATAAACGAATTCATAACCGTCAACTGTTTTGGTCCCGTCTTCACCATAAGCCTTGATTCTCTGAGTCGGGAACAGGCAAAAGAAAACAACAACCGTAAGAATAACAGCTGTAAGCTCAATAAGTGACTTTCTTCTCATATTTTTCCCCCTGAAAAAAGAAACGCCTGATACTGATTACATTTAGATATTATATCATAAAGATTTTATATTTAATAATCTACTTTTCTCAGGCGTGTTTTCATTTTTCCGGGAATAAAAAGTGCCCCGAAAAATACGGGACACCTGATGAATCAAATTAATGTATCTCTTATCAGAGAGCTGCCTTAGCCTGCTCACAGAGCTTTGCAAATCCGTTAGGATCAGAGATAGCAATATCGGAAAGAACCTTACGGTCGAGCGCGATATCAGCCTTCTTAAGTCCGTTCATGAACTTGCTGTAAGAAAGACCGTTGATCCTTGCTGCTGCATTGATCCTTGCGATCCAGAGCTTTCTGAAATCCCTCTTCTTTGTACGACGATCTCTGTATGCATATGCGCCGGACTTCATGACAGCCTGATTAGCTACCTTGAAGAGCTTGCTCTTGTGACCGAAATATCCCTTAGCTGCCTTTAAAACCTTGCGATGGCGAGCCCTTGTACGAACGCCTCTTTTTACTCTTGACATTTTATTTTCCTCCTAGTCGGTTTCAATTCTTATTCAGATCCTGAAATTACATATAAGGGATCATTTTTCTGATTACTTTTGCATTAGCTTCAGAGCAAACTGCTGTGTGACGAAGGTGTCTCATTCTCTTAGTAGGTCTCTTGCTAAGGATGTGACGGCGGAAAGCCTGTGAATACAGAACTTTACCTGTACCTGTTACCTTAAATCTCTTCTTAGATGAGCTGTGTGTTTTCTGCTTAGGCATTTTACTGTTCCTCCTTGAACTTGATTTGCTTAATTCTTCTTAGGGACAAGGTACATAACCATATTACGTCCCTCGATCTTAGGCTGCTTATCAACCTGACCGAACTCGGCGATCCCCTCGGCGAACTTCTCCATTACCGCGAAGCCCTGCTGCTGATACGCCATCTCACGACCTCTGAATCGGATATTGATCTTGACTCTGTCACCGTTCTTCAAGAACTTGACTACGGCCTTCTGCTTAACTTCGATATCATGAACATCCGTTGTAAGCTTGATCCCGATCTCTTTGAGTTCAGTCTCTTTTTGTTTTTTCTTGGCTTCTTTTTCCCGCTTCCCCTGCTCGAAAAGATACTTTCCGTAATCCATTACCCTGCAAACCGGGTTATCAGGATTAGGAGATATGCAAACCAGATCAAGGCCTGCTTCATCAGCCGCGGCCATTGCCTTCTCGATAGGCACTACGCCGACCATCTCCCCTTCACTGGTGATAAGACGAACATTGCTGAATGTGATCTCTTCGTTGATCATTTGATTTGATGTTGGTTTAGCGATACGAATACACCTCCTTAAACAAAAAAAGAACGGTCTTGCAAAACCCGTTCCTCTACAAAAACACATTCTCATCCGAATGTCTTAAAGTATGTACCTCTTAACTGTTCGCTTGAGGTGAGAAACAAGTTCTGCTTTTTTGTGACTGAATTATAATAAACATTTGTATGGTGATTGTCAATAGCGATTTGCTTTCAGGCGTTTTTTGACAAAAAGACAATAGAACCCGTTTTTTTGCGTTTTTTTTCGTTGTTATTATACACCCGTTTGACATTTTCATATGATAGAATACTTCAGGTAGAAATAAAAGAATGATTTTCGGGAGGCTTTCATATGAAAAATTATTTTGATCTCTCAGGACAAGTTGCAGTTGTTACAGGTGCTTCCACAGGTCTGGGCCTTCAGATGGCCAAGGCTTTTGCAAGTCAGGGAGCAAATCTCGTACTCCTTGCCCGCCGCCAGAACCTTCTTGACGAGAACAAGGCTGAGATCGAGAAGGAATATGGAGTTAAGTGTCTTGCTTATGCATGTGATATCACAGATACAGAGAAGGTAAAGTCAGCAGTTAAGGCTACAATGGATACATTCGGCCGCGTAGACATCCTCGTAAACAATGCAGGTACAGGCGCTGTTGCTCCTACGGTCGAGATCTCTGACGAGACATTCATGAACGAGATCAACGTTGATCTTTTCGGTACATTTATCTGTGCCCGTGAGTTCGCCAAGGAGATGCTCAAGGCCAAGTACGGACGTATCATCAACATCTCTTCCATGTACGGACTTGTCGGCAATATGGCCGCTACATGTTCACCTTATCACGCTGCAAAAGGCGGCGTCGTTAATCTCACAAGAGCTCTCGCTGCAGAGTGGGGCAAAGACGGCATTACGGTCAACGCTATCTGCCCGGGCTATTTCTGGACACCTCTTACAAAAGAGACTCTTGAGACAGATTGGTTCTCCGCATATGCAAAGGGCGCTATCCCGATCGGACGTTACGGTAACGAAGGCGAGCTCGATACAGCTGCATTGTTCCTCGCTTCCCCTGCTTCTTCCTATGTAAACGGACAAAATATCGCTGTTGACGGCGGTTATACTGCAATCTGATCCCTTTTCCAATATATTCAACAGGGCTGTCCCCGGATCCCGCGGACGGCCCTTTTTTATCCGACTATCGGGAACTTAAGATCTATGGCACCGTCATTAAATTCCGTACTGCCCATTGATGCTTCGATCAACTCGGATATCGATTCCTTATCCTGATCTTGAAGAACATCTTTAAAACCCGTCACGCTTATGCGGGCAACGGATTCGGCAGTAAGTTCTATCTTTAGTGCGGTCCCGAGCTTTTCTGTTATTATATCGAGTACCCTGGATATCCTGTTCATGTCTGACATGATGACGGCTTTCTTAAAGGAGGGTTCAAAATCCAGTATCAGGAGCCTGTTCATCTCACTTCCCAGAAAACTTCCGAGTTCGAATCTCGTCAGATGCGGATCGGATAAGACCTGTTCCTGAGCGGCCACCGAATCAGGAATAACTTCGGGAGATGAAGTCTTCTTCCTTTGAAGTTCCCTGTAGATAATAAGATCTAGCGGCTCCTTAAGTGTTTCCATCTTTTCTTTTCGGGACTTAAGGTCGTTATAGGCAAGGACTCCGAAGATTATCGCAGAGCCTGTTCCGATAAAAAGGATTATGAGAAGGACAGGTTCTGCCTTGCTTTCCTCCTTTTCGGAAGGAGAAAGATCGATCTCCTGCTCGTCGAGCATCGCTTCTTCGCTGAAGACTTTTGACATAATCGTGTCTTCCTTCTTGATAAAGAACATGGCGAAAAATACCGACAAGACGGCGAATACGACACCTAACGATATGAAAAAACCGATCGCTTTCTTCATAGAGACCTCGGATATCAGAGTTTAGCGAGCATGTTCTCGGGATCTTCAGCGGCTTTGACCTTGTCATTGGCCATGACTATTATTCCCTTTTCGTCGATGAGATATGTAGTTCTTACGACACCCATGGAGACTTTCCCGTAGTTCTTCTTCTCTTTCCAGACGTCATACAGTTCGATTACTTTTCGATCAGGATCGGAAAGGATTGTAAATCCCAGGTTGTAATTTGTCTCGAATTTCTTGTGGGATGCGACGGAATCCTTGCTTATTCCGAGAACGACAGCGCCCTTTGATATGATCTGCGGATATCTTTCCGAGAAGCCGCAGGCCTGCTTGGTACAGCCGGAAGTATTATCCTTTGGATAGAAATAGAGGATTACCTTTTTCCCCCTGTAATCAGACAGGCTCCTTGGTTCACCATTCTGATCGGGAAGAGTAAAATCAGGGGCTTTCGTACCTACTTTCAGCATATATCCTTACCTCTTTTTAATTTTTGATATCAGAGTATAATACTTTATTATGACATTCAAGGAGTATATTG
>Ga0310786_10008152_pt1 | contig 13506 bp, 11 predicted proteins | sample AusTroGonzalo_MG_FD_203881 | JGI IMG/M metagenome (GOLD analysis project Ga0310786, IMG submission 203881) | Bovine rumen microbial communities from tropical cattle in Woodstock, Queensland, Australia - Gonzalo_03 (v2) (version 2) | ecosystem: Host-associated > Mammals > Digestive system >... | reverse complement strand
AAATATGGTTATAACCAAAGACCTTTCAAGGCTTGGCAGAAATGCATCGGAATCAAGCTATTATGCTGAAAAATATTTTCCTGAACACAATATCCGTTATATTACTGTATCCGATAATTTTGATTCAAACGAAATGAGCGTTATGGCTCCGTTTCAATTTGCGATGAATGAGGTCTATTTAAGAGACACCTCAAAGAAAATCAAGCAGGTAATGAATCAAAAGAGGGTAAACGGAGAGTACTGTGCTTGTCCACCGTTTGGATATATGAAATCGCCTGATGATAAAGGAAAACTGATTCCTAATCCCGATACTGCCGACACAGTTAAGTATATTTTTAAATTGGCAGCTGATGGCATATCCTGCAGAGCGATTGCCGAAATTCTTACAAAAGAGGGATATATTACTCCTTTACAATACAGAGTTAAAACAGGTAACTTTGGAGAAAAGGGTGCAGCAAGAGCAACGAGCGAATGGGTCAATACAACAGTTAAGCGAATAATTACTAATCCTGTTTATCTTGGACATACAGTTCTCGGTAAAACAAAATCACCTACAATAAAATCAAAGGTTAAGCTTAAGGTTCCAAAAGAAGAATGGATTGTTACAGAAAACACTCATTTTCCTCTTGTATCGGAAGAAATCTTTGAGAAGGCGCAGGTTCAGATGGGCATTCACACAAAGAATTGGCGAAAGCATCCGCATCATCGCCACAGTATTTTTAACGGTATTGTTTTTTGCGAAAACTGTGGATGTGCTCTTTCATCGGCAGGAAGTGTTTATAATGGCGAGAGGGAAAAGTATTGGTATTTGTACTGTAATAATGCCACAAATCGCAGCAAACATCATTGCGAGCATCCGGCAAGAGTTAAATATACTGATTTACTTGAAATAGTAAAGAGGGATTTAAATGAGGTCATTACTCTTACCCCTCATGATGTTTCAGTTATTACAAATAAAGCTATTGAACGCAATAGGGAATTAGTTGTATATGAAGGCTCGGTTGACAGTGTCAAAGCTATACAAAAACGTCTTGATGAAATTGATAGTATTGTGAGAAAACTCTATAACGATAATATATCGGGTAAAATCACAGACGAAATGCATTCATCAATGCTTGGAACCTTTACTAAAGAAGCAAATCTTCTCAAACAAAGACTTCTTAAAATCGAGCAAAACAAAAGCGAAGAAGATGAAATTGCCGACACTTACGGCAGGTTTTTCAATCTTGCAAAACAATATACACATATTGATGAGTTAACTCCTGAAATTGTGCGAACCTTTATTGAACGGATAGAAGTAGGGCATAAGGTATTGCCTGACGGCTATCAGAAAGCCACACACGACAATATTCCTTACACTCAAAACATAAAAATTGTCTATCGTTTTATCGGCAATATCAGAGAGGTTGAACAAATAAAAAACGAGGGCAGACCGCCCAAAAAGAAAAGGGCAAGTTAAGCCCTTGCTTATAGAAATGTAACGCCAAGAGAGGTTGGTGTTAACCTTAAGCAGGGCTACAACGGCGATCTTACTTCTCGTCAGGCAGGTTCAATCGGCGGTCAGATGGTTAAAAAGATGATCAAGGCTTACGAAGAATCCATGAGATAAAAAAACGCAAAAATAAAGTGCTCCGATTTTTCGGAGCACTTTTTGTTGAAATAATATTATTAGTTTTCTGTATCGTAATTAAGCGTTACACCGCCGCCCTTGTTAGAAGAACCGTAGCCTATATAGGTCTTGCCCGGGTTGAGCTTAACGCTGTTGCCCTGCGCGTCCTTCATCCAGAGCTTGCCGTTTGAAACGCCCCAGGTGATTTCAAGCGCTGTTCCGTGGGAAAGGATTGTTCCCTTGCCGCCTGAAAGCTTGTAATTGCAATAGGTTTCGCTGTTTCCGCTGCCCTTGTAATTTGATTTAACAATATATTCGGTCTCATCAAGAAGGAAGATAAGGTTTTCAAATTCAAGGTCCGCTTTGCCGTAGTCGGAATCAAAATCGTTTGTTGAATAGGTTTCAAGCGAGGTGTCATAATAGAACTTGCCGACCTTCGGGCAATGACCGCTTGAATGAACATCTGACCAGATGAATTTTGCCGAGGTTGCAACGGTATCGCTGAGCGCCTGCGGAGTTTCGTTAAATTCAAGATTTGTGAATTTAGCGGAATTAAGTGTTGTGTTGATACCCGCTTTTTCAAGCAGCTTTGCGGTGTTTGTTCCGTTGAGGTAGCCCGTATGCTCAATTGTTGAGGTTCTCGACTTATCCCTGCCGAAATAGGTTCCGTCCTCGGAATAATTGAGAAGGTTGATGTGGTCAACATTTTCCTGAACAAAAACGGTGTCCGCGCCTACATAATCGCCCTTTGATTTTGAAAGACCTGCGTGGATGAATACCGCGTCAAAAAGCTGGCTGAAACGTATGAACGGAGGTCTTGCGGAACGGGTTGAGCCTATCTGAGCGGGCATATTTGTATAGTCAGCCCAGAAGAGCAGAAGTCTTGTTGAATACTCGCTTTCGCCCTCAAGAACAATATCCGCCTTGTTAAGTCCCCACTGCGGTCTTACGGAGGATGAGGAATACTCGTTTTCAACAACAACCGCAACAGGTCGTTTGCCGAGGGCTGCCTCGTTGTAGCCTGCTTCGCCCGTAAGCGGATTCAAAGGTCCTAAATCGGGGTTAATTGTTGTTGATTCGCTTGCCTCGGGCTTTGTTGAGGTTACCGCTTCATTGCCCTTATTGTAGAAAAATCCGAAATATACAGCTGCACCGATAGCAAGAACAAGAATTATGCTTAAAATAATTATAAGCGGCTTTCTGCTTTTTGGTTTATCTTCTTCGCTGAATTCATCAAGGAAATTATCGTCCTCGGGCTTTGCGGAAGAAAAATCGGCTAAATTAATATCTTCAAGCGCAACGGGTTCTTCTTCGGGTGCTTCCTCCTGAGCGGGGGGCTCTTCCTCGGGCTCTTCCTCTGCCTGCGGCTCAATTACCTTGTCAACAAGCTCAAGAACCTCGTTATCGTCTTCGGCTTCGGTTTTTTCATCGGCTGCTGTTTCTTCCGCAGGGATGGTGAAAACGATTTCCTCCTCAGCTTCGGGCTCGGGAGCGGTTTCTTCACCTGAAATTGAAAAGTCAATATCTTCTTCGGCAGCTTCTTCGGCTGCATCGTCATCGGAGGATAAAATTTCATCGCCTTCAATTGAAATGATTTCTTCGTCATCTTCAACCGGAGCCTCTTCAACCGGAGCCTCTTCAATCGGAGTTTCATCAGGCTGAGCTGCTTCGGGCTTTGCAGCGGGCTCTTCCTTTTCGTTAACGAGCTTCATTATTTCGTCAATCGTGTTGGAATAAACAGGTTCGCCCTGTGCGGGCTTTTCAGCTTCGTTTTTTGAAGCGCTTTCCTGCTGCGCGTGCCTTTTTATCTCTTCGAGTATTTCATCTATTTCTCTATCACTCATAATAAAGTTCAGAGCAGGGAACTTCTGCTCTCGGGCAAGCACCCGTCCTTTCAAAAGAGTCAATATAATGCCAGAAAGCATTATACCACTAAATATTGTATATATCCATAAAAGTTACACAATTGTAACACTATTGAAAATAATTAAGATATAATGTATAATTAATACATAATAAAATTTTGAGGTGTTATTATGCCTAAAGCAATACCAATGATAATTACAAATGACGATATTCTGGTAAGAAGAAAAGAGAGCGATGAATTCATATCTTTTAAAATGCCCGGGATTGAAGAAGCCTGCAATATTCCGTTTTATCATCAGTATGCGCAGAGAATATCGGAGTGCCAGTATTATTTTAAGCAGTTTATCAAAAAAGAATACGGAAAGCATTATTCAAAAAGCGTTCTTGCAATAATTACTCCCGATGATACAAGCCCGCTTGAATCAATTTTCATCAATGAATTTTTCCTCAACAGCGGAGCCTGCAAGGCGGTTGCCCAGATGACAATGGGGCAGGCGCTTTCAAAAAACCACGAAAAATATATTTCACTTTCAAAGTCGCACAGAAATATTACCCTGCAGTATATCAATAATAACGAGGTCAGGGCAAAGAAATACTACGACTTTAACCATTATGACAAAAGCGTTATTGCCGAGGATGCAAAGCGCCTTCATATTGATATTGAATACGAGGAGGCGCCCGTTTTTATCAATAACCTCAATATGAATATGGATGAGTTTTTTGATATGGGCGAGGTTATCACTCCAAAGGATTTCCTTGATAAAATCGCGCAGATTGATATTGAAAAGATTAAATAGCAAAATAAAAAACCTCACGCACCGCGTGAGGTTTTTGTTCTTATCGGTATTTCTTTTCGGAAAGCTCAATAATTTTTTTGCAGAGGCTTGGATAGTCAATTCCGACTGCAGCAGCCTCCTGCGGAAGCAGACTGAGGGAGGTAAGTCCGGGAAGCGAGTTTGCTTCAAGACAGTAGAAATCGCCGTTATCCTTTGAAAGAATGAAATCGATTCTTGAATAAACCTCAAGTCCGAGCGCGTCAAAAACAGCCTTTGTTGCCTTTGCCAGCCTTGCGTTTTCGTCAGGAGTAAGGTCGGCGGGGCAGATTTCAATTGTCATTCCGCTCTGGTACTTGTTTTTGTAATCGTAAAAGCCCTCTTTGGGAATAATCTCAATCGGGGGAAGAACCTCGTCGCCTAAAATACCGACGGAAAACTCCCTGCCCTCGATGAATTCTTCAATAATGATTTCGTTTTCATATTCAAAAGCGAGGTCAACAGCCTTTTTGTATTCCTCTTCGCTCTTTGCGATTGAAATGCCTACGCTTGAACCGCCCGAGGTGGGCTTGATAACGCAGGGAAAGGCGTATGCGGGAACCTCTTCGCCCTTTGTCAAGAAGGAATACTTTGCATTTGTTATGCCGTTTGCATCCATCATCTGCTTTGATATGTATTTATTCATTGCCATCGCGCTTGCAAGGCAGCCCGAGCCTGTATACTTGATTTTGAGCAGGTCAAAGGTCGCCTGAATTTTGCCGTCCTCGCCGTCCTCACCGTGCAGCGCCATGAAAACTATATCTGCCTTTTTGCAGATTTCAATAACATTATTTCCGAAAAGGGAAGCGTTATCGCCGCCCCTTGATTCCTTGATTTTTTCAATGTCGGGGTCAATTTCGCCAATGCCGTTTTCTGTATTATATTTAGTCTGCGATGCGCTGAAAAACGAGTCTGCGTCGCCGTCAAAGCCGAGAAAAACATCAAGTAAACGGGCGTTTTCGCCAACGCTGCAAAGCGCGTTTACAACATTTTTGCCCGTTATCAGCGAAACATCGCGCTCGGTGCTCAGCCCGCCTGCCAAAACAACTATGTTCATAAAGAGTATCTCCTAAAAATTCATTCAATATATTATAATCCATCGGAGATAAAATGGCAACAAAAAATTGTGATTTGCGGGGCGTTGCCCCGCAAATCACAATTTTAGTGTTGAGAGTGAAGAGTGGAGTGTGGAGTTGTGGTTACTCGGTGCGTTGCACCTCAAACAATTAATTATAATCGGAGCGCAGCGACCCGAAACTCCACTTTCCACCCTCCAAACTCCAAACTGCTCGAAGAGCGACAAATCACAATTTATCACAAATACTGCCTTAAATCCGTACAGAGATTGCTTTCAAGGGTTATAAGATTCTTTGCAATTTCCCTTGATTTTTCGTCAGCGCTTTTGTACTGATTAAGGTATTTGCCGAGCGATTTAACGCCCATATTGCAGCCGTCGGTCATTAAATCCGCAATTGTTTCGTCGCTCGGGGTGAGCATCATTTTCATATTTGTTTTAATGTAGCTCATACCCTTTGCCATCGGGTTCGGGCTTTTGCCCGCATCGCTGTGCTCGTCAAGGAGCGCGCCGACTTCAATGCTTAAAACCTCGTGGCGGCGCCTGCATTCATCGAGCATTTCGCGGAAGTTTCTGTTTTCAACATCGCTGACAACGTCCTCAATTGAGGAAATACCCATTTTTATTCCCGCGTCGCATTCGCGAAGAAGCTTAACGGTGTCGCCGTCCCTGCCTGTTTTATCTCTCATACTATCAGTCCTTTCGCTGATAGTATTAACAAAAAAAGGGAATGTTAAACATTCCCTTGAAAATTATTTATCGAATTTATCCTTAATTTTATTAAAGACTTCTCCGACGAGCTTTGAGGAAAGCACCTTTTTATAGGTTGTATCAACGATTTCGGGGTGCCAGATTTCAACGAAGCCGAGAATCGGCGAGTTCTTAACTCTGTATTTCTGCCTCGGTGTTTCGCTTTCAAGCGCCTTCATAACCGCTGTTACAAGGTATTTCGGGTCGTTTGCCATTTTGAGCTCGATATCCATCATTATTCTCATCTTTTCAAGCACATCGTCGTACATAGTTGTGCTTTTTGAAAGACGCTCAAAGGATTTAGCGGTTGAGCCGTGCATTGCGGTTTTAAAGGAGCCGGGCTGAATTTTGATAACAGGGATATCAACAAACATAAGCTCACGGCGAAGCGAATCGTTGTACGCTTCAACGGCATATTTTGAAAGGGTATAGGGACCGTTGAAGGGCTGCGGAGTCATCCAGCCGCATTCCGATGAGCAGTTGATAATTCTGCCCTTTGCTTTTTTGATGAGGGGGAAGAAGGTTTTGTTCATCCTTACCATACCCATAAGGTTAACCTCGAGCATATCTGAAACAATATCAATATTTCCCTCAACGAGCGAAGCCATCTGCTGAACGCCTGAAAAGTTAATAATCGCATCGAGCTTATCGGTTACCTTTGTAACTTCATCATATGCAGCGTCAATGCTGTCCTGCTTTGTTACATCAACGCAAAGCGGGTGAACATAGGTTGTATTTCTGAGCTCTTCAAGACTTTTTTCATTTCTTCCGCAGGCGAAAACATACCATCCGCTTTCGGCAACTCTTTTTGCAATTTCCTTACCGAGACCGCTTGTTGCGCCCGTAACAAGAGCATACTTCATTAACAAGACCTCCAAATCAAGATAGGTTAATTATATCAGATTAGATTTTAATGTGCAATAGTCCATTATTTCTTTCTTAAAGCGAAAACCAGCCAGCCGTTATTTTCTCTTCTTTCAATAACCTCAAAGCCGTTTTCATCAAAGGATGCAAGAACATCATTTTCTCTGTTTTCAATAATTCCGCCGGTTATATATATTCCGTTATCATCAAGAAAATCACCGACCTCGCTGTTAAAGCGGATAATGATATCGGCAACGATATTTGCAACAACAATGCCGAATTTTCCGCTTACATTATCAGAAAGATTTCCCTTGATAAACTTAATTCTGCTTTCGTCAAAGCCGTTTTCCTCGGCGTTTTTGATTGCGGTTTTTACCGCAAGGGAATCAATATCAACGCCGAGCGCGTTTTTTGCGCCGAGGAGCAGGGAAGCGATTGAAAGGATGCCGCTTCCGCAGCCGATATCAAGCACGCTTACGCCGTCCGTTATATAGTCCTCAAGCGTTTCAAGGCAGAGCTTTGTAGTCGGGTGGGAGCCCGTACCGAAGGCAAGCCCCGGCTCAATATTGAGAACGCTTCTGCCCTGCGCGTCAAATTCGTTTTCCCAGAGGGGACGGATGAGGAGCTTTTTGCCTATCGGCATTGCGTGGTAGTATTTTTTCCAGTTGTTTTGCCAATCCTCGGTCAAGCAGTCGGCAATTTCAATTTCATAGCCCGTTATACCCGTATCGTCAAAGCGCTCTTTTATAAAAGAAACGGCTTCCATCGGGTTTTCATCGGGATTTATGTAAATATGGATAATTCCCGTGTCCCTGCTTTTTTCGAGCAGCTTTTCTTCGATTAAATCAATATAGGCTATTTCAAGAACCTCTTCTTCAAGCGCGGAATAATCCTCAATATAGATTCCGTAGGGAACAACCATATTTGCAATACTTCCCGCAATATCAATATCCTTTGATTTAACCGATATTTTTATTTCAGTCCATTTATCCTCGCTTACCGCGTTCGTCATTCCCATTATTCGCCATCCTCGCTGAAATTAACGCTGTGCTTTGTGTTGCCAAGACCGTGGTTGTAGAGCTTTCTGTTATCAAGCGCCCACATTCTGTCCGTGAAAGAACCCGCTTCAACCTTTGAGGTTGCGTCGTTGATTTCGTAAATTGTTGCATCAAGCGCGTCGAGCGTTGAAAGAATTTCTGCTTCAAGGAACATCGGGCGTACGGGGCTGCCGTATTCGGGAACACCGTGGTGCGAGAGTATCATATGCTCGAGCAATGTAACCTCTTTTCCCTCAATGCCGAGCTCCTTTGCCTTATCGTTAACATACATAGCCCCTTTAACAAGGTGCCCGATGAGCTCGCCCTCGGCTGTATAGCCCTTTGCAAGTCCCGTTTTGCTTGTTTCAAGCTCCCAGGTTTTTGCAACATCGTGAAGAATAATGCCCGAAAACAGAAGCTCGCGGTTGATATTGGTATATATTTTGCAGATTTCCTCCGCCATACGCAGCATACTCATTGTGTGGAACATAAGACCGCCGAGCATTGCGTGGTGAAGCCTTAGTGCAGCGGGATAGTAAACAAGCTTTTCCTTTTTATCCTCGATTATTGAAAGAACAAGAGCTCTGAGGCTTTCGTTTTCAAATTTTTCAACCCTTGCTTTAATCATTTCAAAGAGCTGCTCGCCGCCCATCTGTGAAGCGGGAACCAAATCGGAAATATTGTATTCATCGCTGCCGATGGCAGGTCTTATCTGAACAACGCGGAACTGGTCCTTTCCGCCGTACTGCTCAACATAACCGCGCACCTTAACAACGCTGTCGCTTTCAAAAACGGCACCGCCCGAAAAGTCCCAGAGCTTTGCGCTCATTTCTCCGTCCTTATCGCCGATAATCATATCAAGATAGACAGAGCCGTTTTTAGCCTTTTTCTCCTCGCATTTTTTGAGCAGAACAAAAGCCTCGCTCTGACCGTTTTTCAGCATATCAAAATTCATATCTTCCCTCCGAAAGCTCTGTTTGAATTAATACCTGAATATTATAGCGCAATATTAAAATAATGGCAAGCGGGAAAGACTAAATTTACACAAGGTTTCTTGACATTGGGGTTTTATGTTGATATTATTATATATATTTAGTTATTAGGTGTCAGGCATTGGTGCCGCACACGGCTATTATCTAAAACCTTGCATCTAAAACCTAAAATCAATATTATTAAGTGAAGTGATAGAAATGAAGGATATTGATAATCTCTGTCTGAATTGCTTTAAGGAGCTTCGCGAGGGCGCAGTATGCGCTGAATGCGGCTATGATAACGATACCGAAACCGATAATAATTACCTTGCTCCCAAAACAATGCTTGCGGATAGATATATTGTCGGCGCGTTTCAGAAGGCTGAAAGCGATGCCGTAACCTATTCGGGCTACGATACCCAGCTCGATAAAAAAATTGTTATCCGCGAGTTTTTCCCGAAGGGAATGAGCTCACGCCTTGAAGGAAGCAAGGATGTTCACATCCGCCAGAGATTTGTTTCCTCGGCTGAAAAATACAAAAAATCCTTCTATAAGCTATGGACAACCCTTGAAAAGCTGCACAGCCTTTCGGCAGTTGTTCCCGTTTATGATGTTTTTGAGGAAAACGATACCGTTTATGCGATAATCGAGCATCTTGAGAGCATAACTCTTCGCGAGTATCTTTTGAGAAATGAGAACGGCTATATCCCGTGGGACAGCGCAAGACTTATGTTTATGCCCGTTTTGACAACGCTTGAAAACCTTCACTCAAATGGCGTTGTTCACGGCTCGCTTACTCCCGATAACCTGATTTTATGCAGAGACGGAAAGGTAAGACTTGCACCCTTTACCATTCAGGAAGCCTGCGATATAACAAGCGAGCTTGATTTCAACTGCTGCGAGGGCTATACAGCAATTGAGCAGTATGAAAACAGCCATAAAATCTGTCCTGCAACGGACATCTACGGCTTTTCCGCTTGTATTTACAGAGCCCTTGTCGGAACAAATCCGCCGAGCGCACAGTCAAGAGAAGCAAACGATAAGCTGATGATTCCAAATTCAATTGCGGAAACAATTCCGATGCATGTTATCAAAACCATCGGCAACGGCTTGCAGATTTATCCCGAAAAGAGAATTAAGAATATTTCGCAGTTCAGGGAATATCTTGACGCGGCGCCCGCAGTTATTGCAAAGGCTGCAAAAACCGAAGCGGAATATGTTGAAGAGGATGATTATCCCGATTACGGAAAATCCCGCAATATCAGGTCAAGAATTATTATCAGCATTCTTGTTGTTCTGATTGTTGCCGCAATCGGCGCAGGCGTTTATATTGTTCAGTTCACCGATTTGGTAAAGAAGCCCGAGCAGACAACCACAACCGCAAGAGCTGTAACCTACGAGGTTCCCGATTTTGTTACAAACGGCTCATTATCTTCAAGCAGAATGTAACCGCGGGTGAAAGCATTCCTGCAGGAAGCGATATTATTCTTACGGTCAGCAGGGGAATTCAGACGCAGACCGTTCCCGATGTTTCGAGTATGACTCTTGAGGACGCAACAAAGCTTCTTGAAGGACTTGGCTTCAAGGTTTCGAGCGTTGAGGTATTCAACGACGGTAACCATACCCCGAAAACCGTTAAGGCAGCCTCGGGCTCCGCACCTGCAGCAGGTGAGGATGCAGCAGTCGGCGACGAGATTATTCTTCAGGTTTACGGCGAAATCCAGACAACTGCACCTGCAGCGCAGGATTAATTCAGTGCATAGTGCATAATGCATAATGCATAGTTTCGGGTGGGCTCTGCCCACACCCAATTATAAAGGATGTAGTGTTATGAGTAAAAAGTTAATTGCGTTTTTCTCGGCAGAGGGAACAACTAAGGCAAAAGCGCAGCTTTTGAAAGAGGCAACGGGCGCGGATATTTATGAAATCAAGCCCGAAACTCCGTATTCCGCAGAGGATGTTAACTGGAGAAAGCCCTTTTCTCGCTGTAATAAGGAATGGCTGAAAAAAGCAAAGCTTCCGCTTGCGGATACAAATGCAAATATCGCGGATTACGATACAATTTATCTTGCTTTCCCGATATGGTATTTCACCGCACCGCTGATTATCAGAAGCTTTCTTGACAGCTATGATTTTTCGGGCAAAAAAATTGTTGTTTTTGCAACCTCGGGCGGCAGCGATTTCAAAAAGGCTGTTGATTTCATAAAGGATTACGCCAAAGGCGCCGAGGTTACCGAAGGCATTATGCTAAACGGCATCAATTCCGCAGAAGAATTAAAAGACTTTGCATAAAACAAAAGGAACTGCACCGCAGTTCCTTTTGTTGTTTAATATTCAGCTTTTCTGAACATATCGCTTATCCGGTTGCAGAGGAGGGGATAGTTATCAAGCTCGGGATCTGCGGTGAGCATTTCTTTTGCACATTCCTGGCACTGCATAAGCGTTTCCATATCCTCGAGCATATCGGCAATAACGAGGTTCGGAAGTCCGTGCTGGCGCTTACCGAAGAAATCACCGGGGCCCCTTGTTTTAAGGTCGTAGTCAGCGATTTTAAAGCCGTCGTTTGTCTGCTTCATAAGCTCAAGGCGGTCCTTTGAAGCCTCGCCCTTGCTGTCGGATACAAGAATGCAGTAGCTCTGCTCGCTGCCCCTGCCGACTCTTCCGCGCAGCTGATGGAGCTGTGAAAGTCCGAAGCGCTCGGCGTTTTCAATCAGCATAATTGTTGCGTTCGGAACGTCAACGCCGACCTCAACAACCGTTGTTGAAACGAGTATCTGCGTTTCGCCCTTTGCAAAGGACTGCATAACCCTGTCCTTATCCTTTGCCTTCATTTTGCCGTGGAGGAGTGCAAGGGAATAGCCATCAAAATGCTTTGTTGCAAGCTCCTCGGCGTATTCGGTTGCCGAGATAAGCTCGCTTTCACCCTCTTCAACAAGGGGACAGACGATGTAAGCCTGCCTGCCTTCATCGGCGTTTTTCTTTATAAAATCGTAGATTCTCTTGTGATAGCTTGTGTCAACAACGTCGGTGCGGATTGCCTTTCTGCCCGACGGAAGCTCATCAAGTATGCTCAAATCCAGGTCGCCGTAGATAATCAGACCGAGCGTTCTCGGTATCGGCGTTGCACTCATAACCATTAAATGGGGCTGGGTGCCCTTCATTGCGAGGGAAGCCCTCTGTTCAACGCCAAAGCGGTGCTGCTCATCGGTTATAACAAGCGCAAGGTTTTTGAATTCAACATCGTTTTGTATAAGCGCGTGGGTGCCGACTATTAAGTCGATTTCGCCCATCATCAGCGCTTCCTTTATTTCGCGTTTCTCTTTGGCTTTTGTTGAGCCTGTGAGAAGCGCGATTTTTATATCGGTGTTTTCAAAGAGCTTTGAAAGCGAGTCAAAATGCTGTGTTGCAAGGATTTCCGTCGGCGCCATCATAGCCGTCTGATATCCGTTTTTGATTGCGGTGAACATAGCTGCCGCCGCAACCGCGGTTTTGCCCGAGCCTACATCGCCCTGAATAAGCCTGTTCATCGTTTTGCTGCTCTGCATATCGGATATGCAATCGCCGATTGCCCTTTTCTGCGCACCCGTGGGCGAGAAGGGGAGGAGGGCAAAGAAATCCTCGGAATAATCCTTTTTGATAACAAAATTATTTGTTGTTTCCTTTTTGCCGCGGAGCTTCATAAGTCCGAGCTGCAGGGTTAAAAGCTCTTCAAAAATCAGCCTTCTTCTTGCGATTTCAATATTCTTTTGTTCGCTCGGGAAATGTATCTGTCTTATTGCAAAGTCGAGCGAGCAGAGGTTATATTTTGCCCTTATTTCACTACCCAGCGTATCCTCGAAATATTCAAATTTATCAAGCGCGGTTTTGACAACCTTTGCAATTGCTTTTGAATTCAGGCTCTCGGTTGCGCTGTAAATCGGGTGAATGCCCTGCGCAGAGTCAGCCTTTTCAATCTGGGGCGAGCTCATAAAAGCGCCCGTAAAGCTTTTTTCAACCTTGCCGAAAAGAATGTATTCATCAAAGGTTCTCAGCGCCTTTGCAAGATATTTGTTGTTGAAAATGGTAACGTGAATAACGCTCTGTCCGTCCGAAAAATTGCATTTGTAAAGTGTTAATCCCTTGCGTATAAGGCTTTCCTTAACGGGCGTTATCATAGTCGCTTTAATTGCAACGTTTTCGTTTTCGGGCGCAGTTATAACAGTGGCGCAGTTGTTCCAGTCCTGGTATTTGCGCGGGTAAAAATGAATTAAATCCACAACCGAAAAAATGCCCAGCTTGTTGAATAGCCGGGCTCTTTTTTCTCCAACGCCTTTTATATATTGAATATTAAAATCGCTGATATTTTCCATTATTCCACCGAAATTATATAATAGTATACGGGCTGACCGCCGTTAACTACGCTTATTTCAATATCGTTTTTATATTTTTCGCTGAGCTTTTCCTCAACCTTTGCGGCGTCTTCCTCGGTAACGCCCTCGCCGAAGATGAGGGTTACCATTGAATGGGTTCCGCGCTTGAAGAG
>Ga0310786_10008151_pt1 | contig 13506 bp, 11 predicted proteins | sample AusTroGonzalo_MG_FD_203881 | JGI IMG/M metagenome (GOLD analysis project Ga0310786, IMG submission 203881) | Bovine rumen microbial communities from tropical cattle in Woodstock, Queensland, Australia - Gonzalo_03 (v2) (version 2) | ecosystem: Host-associated > Mammals > Digestive system >... | reverse complement strand
AGTATTTCTGTCAAATTGCAAAAATAATTGGAGTTTTTGTTTGCAAATTAATATTATTTGTGTACCTTTGCACGCAAATTTGAAAATTACAAGGAAATGAGTCAACTGATTACCCCCATTGATTACCATTCCCTGCTCGACACGAAACAGACCGAGCAGGGCATTAAACTGATTAAGGAGTTCTTCCAACAGAATATATCTACCGAGTTGCGCCTGCGTCGCGTGACAGCCCCGTTGTTTGTGCTGAAAGGCTTGGGCATCAATGACGACCTGAACGGCGTGGAGCGTGCAGTGACGTTCCCCATCAAGGATTTGGGCGATGCTCGTGCTGAGGTCGTTCATTCGCTGGCAAAGTGGAAGCGACTGTCGTTGGCGGAATACAAGATAGAGCCGGGCTATGGCATCTATACGGATATGAACGCGATTCGTGCTGACGAGGAGCTGGATAACCTGCATTCGCTGTATGTGGACCAGTGGGACTGGGAGGCTGTGATTACGAAGGAACAGCGCACCATCAGCTATCTGAAGAATGTGGTGGAGCGCATCTATGCAGCCATCCGCAGGACGGAATATCTGACTTGCGAGACTTATCCGCAGATCAAGCCGTTCCTGCCTGAGAAGATTCACTTCATTCACGCGGAGGAGCTGTTGAAGATGTATCCAGACAAGACGCCGAAGGAGCGCGAGGATGCTATCTGTGAGGCTTACGGTGCGGTATTTATAATAGGTATAGGCGGAAAGCTGAGCAACGGTGAGAAGCATGACGGTCGTGCGCCGGACTACGACGACTGGAGCACCGTTGGCGAGAATGGCCGCGAGGGTTTGAACGGTGACATCCTGATATGGTATCCTGTGCTGGGGCGTTCGTTCGAGCTGTCGTCAATGGGTATTCGTGTGGACAAGGAAAGCCTGCTGCGCCAGCTGAAGATAGAAGGCAAGGAAGAACGCGAGTCGTTGTATTTCCACCAGAAGCTGTTGAAAGACGAGCTGCCTCTGTCAATCGGCGGTGGTATTGGTCAGAGCCGTCTCTGCATGGTGCTGTTGCATAAGGGTCACATTGGCGAAATCCAAGCCAGCATTTGGCCTGACGACATGCGTGCAGAATGCAAGAAACTTGGAATGCCGCTGATTTAGGCCAGATTCAAATCGAATACTTCCCTCAGTTTTGCTACTGAGGGATTTTCTTTTTCCATCAGTTCGTATTGCTCGCGGCGCGAAAGGATGCGCTCGCCTTTTTTGTGTTCAGCGACACGCATGGAGAGCGTGATGGCCTGGTTGTGGAGGTCGCGTTTCAGCGTGTTGACAATGCTACCCTTTATCTGCTCCATCTGTTCCATCGCCAGTTGGTTTTCCACCACGACTTCAAGGGCAGGGAATTCCGTAATGATGGGATTCATGTTCTTCATGCGTGTGGCGATGCCGCTCAGGTGTTGCGGCATACGGTTACACATCGACAGCCACTCAATCTGGAGTTCCTCAGGGGTGAAAGGCTGATCGCTGTCAGCAGCGTTGGCACCTTGCGGATTGTCAGTGGCATCAGCTGTCTGACTGCCACTGGTCTTCTGGCGCATATTTCCCCAAGAGAGGCTGATGCTGCTCTTGAGTTTGTGGGCGCGTGCGGTAGGTGTCGTAGGACGGGTAGGTTGAGAAGGCAGGGTAGATCTTGTCGGGGTTGATGCAGCAGACTCAGCCACAGCTACCTGCGGGGCTGTGGTCTTGGGCTGAGACTGCTGAATCAGTTGCTTAAACAGGGATTTCAATCTTCTGGGCTTACGCCCACTGCCAGGCGCATCCTCTGGCTGGGTAATCTGCGCTATCTCGATGAGCGTCAGCTCTACCAGCAGGCGTTTGTTGTTTGACTGTCGGTAGTTGATGTCGCACTGGTTCATCAGCTGCAGCGCTTTATAGAGGAATGGGGTGGGGCACTTCTGTGCCTGCTGCTGATAACGCTGGCGCTGTTGGTCGCTGACCTCTAAGAGCGGCAATGTCTGCGGGTCTTTTGCCATCAGGACGTTGCGCACATGCTTGGCCAGTCCCTGAACGAGCAGTCCACCGTCGAAGCCCTTGTTGATAATCTGGTTGAGCAGCACCATGATGTCTGCCACCTTATTAATAATAGAGAGGTCGATGATCTGGAAGTAGTTCTCCGAGTCGAGCACGTTCAGGTCTTCTATCACCTTCTGGTAAGTGATGTTGCCCTGACAGAAGGATACTGCCTGGTCGAAGATGCTCAAAGCATCACGCATACCGCCATCAGCCTTCTCGGCAATCACTGCCAGTGCCTCTTCCTCGTAGGTGATGCCCTCCTTCTCAGCCACCGATTTCAGATGGTCGATGGTGTTTCGGACGGTCATACGCTCGAAGTCGTAAATCTGGCAACGACTCAGGATGGTTGGCAGAATCTTATGTTTCTCCGTTGTAGCGAGGATGAAGATGACGTGTGCGGGCGGCTCTTCCAACGTCTTCAGGAAGGCGTTGAAAGCTGCTGTAGACAGCATGTGAACCTCATCAATGATAAACACCTTGTACTTGCCAACCTGCGGCGGGATGCGCGTCTGCTCCATCAGCGTCTTGATGTGCTCCACGCTGTTGTTCGAGGCAGCATCGAGCTCAAAGATGTTAAACGAGCGTTGTTCGTTGAACGCCTGACACGACTCACACTGTCCGCAAGCCTCACCGTCCTCCGTGGGCGACATACAGTTGATGGCCTTCGCAAAGATGCGTGCGCAGGTGGTCTTACCCACACCACGCGGTCCGCAGAAGAGGTAGGCATGAGCCAGTTTTCCGCTCTTGACGGCGTTCTTCAGCGTCGTGGTCAGTGCCTGCTGTCCCACCACCGTGTCAAACGTCGTTGGCCTGTATTTTCTGGCCGAAACAATATATTCTTCCATAATATTTTAAGATTGTGACTGCAAAGATACGAAAATAAGTGAAAAGTGAAAAGTGAAAAGTGAAAAATTTGCTTCCGCGATGATGTATTTGCTAATTTTTTTGTAATTTTGCAAGCGAAAAGAGAATTTATTATGAAGAAGATGAAATCGTTCCTGCTGCGAATCTTGCATATTCCGGCGTTGAAGTATATTGTCGTGACTGTATTGGCAGTGACGCTGATAGGTTTTGTAGACGAAAACAGCGTGTGGCATCACATGCGTAATACACAGCGTATCAGTGAACTGGAGGATGAGATAGAGAAGTACGACAACCTGAATAAGGATAATCAGGCGCGGATACGTGAGCTGGACAGCAATCCGAAGGCGATTGAGAAGATTGGTCGTGAGCGTTATTTCATGAAGGCTGACGACGAGGACATCTTCGTGCTTAGTGACGACCAGAAGGAGGAGGCTCATGCGACAGTTGAGTAATGTGGAGACCATGCTTCTGCTGTTGGGAGGTCTGCTGATGGTCGTCGGCTCTGGTGCCAGCCTGTTTTTGCAGTCGTGGGCGCCCTACGTGTTTGCCCCAGGAGCGGTATTGTTCGTGGCCATGCAACTGCGCCAGCGTTACGAGGGCCGTAACTTTGTTATCCGTCGTTTGCGTCGTATGCTCATTATCAGTGATGTGCTGTTTCTGTTAGCCGCCTTGTTGATGTTCGCCAACGAGGGAAATTTTCTTGGCATCCAGTATTTTTCGTATATAAAATATGTACACAACAACTGGATTGTGGTGTTGTTGGTGGCAGCGGTTTTGCAGCTCTATGCAAGCCACAGAATAGCCAATGAACTGGAGAAAGACGCAAAAAATGCTAAATAATTGCTCAAATGTTTTAAAATGAGCAAATATTTTTCCTTATTTCGCGAGAACGTTGTACATTTGCAATCGATTACAAGAAATAGTTATCGATTGTCTATGAACAAAATACTATACGCGTCCCTCGTGGTAGCTCTGTTTACCTCTTGTGCCAGTTCCTATAATGTGACTGGCTCGTCGTCATTGTCTGCCCTTGATGGGAGCAAACTTTACCTGAAAGCCTTGAAGTCGGGCGAAATCCGTAATATCGACTCCTGTGACGTCGTTCATGGTGAGTTCCATTTTGCCGGACTGCTTGACACTGTCCGTGTGGCCGACTTATTTATGGACGACGAGGTGTTGCTGCCAGTCGTGTTGGAGGAGGGTGATATTCAGGTAAAGATTGGCCCTGCAGGTCCCAGTGTAGGTGGAACGCCCCTGAACGACAGCCTCTATAGTTTTTTGGACAAGCACAACCAGTTGATCAGTCAGATGAACGAGTTGGGTCACAAGCAGAACCAGATGATTCTGGAAGGTATTGACGAAGAAACCATTGCCGAACAGCTGAATGCTGAGGCTGCGCGTATCACTGCTGAGGAAGACGACCTTGTGACGAAATTCATCGAGGACAATTTTGACAATGTACTTGGTCCTGGCGTATTCAGGATGATTGTCAGCCAGTATCGTTTCCCCATACTTACCCCTCAGATAGAGTATATCATGTCGAAGGCTACGGATACGTTCAAGAATGACCGCTTTGTGAAGGAATACTACGCCACAGCACAGGAAAACGAAGAACGTATGAACGGTCTGAAAGAACCAGCCGGGGCAGTGCCGGCACAAGCACCTGCGCAGTTGACTACAGACTCTCTGCTGCCTCAGCCCGCTCCACTGAACAACGTCCCTAAACCATGAGACTGCTGATAAAGGGAGGACATATTGTCAATGAAGGACGGACCTCAGACGGTTGTATCGTCATTGAGGACGGAAATATCATAGAGGTAAGAGGTCGGAAGGAAGATGTTAGCAGTCAGCCGTCAGACTTTGATGAAGTCATTGACGCCTCGGGCTGTTACGTGTTGCCTGGCGTCATTGACGACCATGTACATTTCCGTGAGCCTGGTCTGACAGCAAAAGCCGATATTGACACTGAGAGCTGTGCTGCTGCAGCAGGTGGCGTGACGAGCTATTTCGATATGCCTAACTGTGTGCCGCAGACCACTACCATAGAGGCTTTGGAAGAGAAATTCGCGCTGGCCCGAGAGAAAAGCCACGTGAATTATTCGTTCTTCTTTGGCGCTACCAACGACAATAGCGATAGTTTTGCCCAGTTGCCTGCTGAGCGCATTCCTGGTGTGAAACTGTTTATGGGTTCGTCGACAGGCAATATGCTGGTTGACAGACAGGAGGCGTTGGAGCGTATCTTCAAGACTTGCAAGCTGCCCTTGATGGCGCATTGTGAGGATACGGATATCATCAATCGCAATATGGAAGAGGCCAAGAAGGCTTGGGGCGAAGACCCTCAGGTAGGTTTGCACGCCCTGATTCGTAGTGAGGAGGCCTGTATAGCATCTTCGCGCAAGGCTGTAGAACTGGCCAAGAAATATGGCACTCGCCTACATATAGCCCATGTCTCCACCGCCGAAGAACTGGAGCTCTTCCCAGTGTGTCGTGACTCCGTCGCGACAAACATCACCGCTGAGGCTTGCGTGGGGCATCTCTTTTTCACCCAGCTCGACCATGAGCGCTTAGGGGCGAAAATCAAGGTGAACCCCTCTATCAAGACCCCCGTCGACCAGTTTATGTTGCGTGAGGCGTTGAACGATGGGCGTATTGCCGTAGTAGCTACCGATCATGCACCCCATTTGTTGGAACAGAAACAAGGCGGTTGTGTGAAGGCTGCCTCAGGAATGCCGATGATTCAGTTCTCATTGGTCACGATGTTGGAACTGGTAGACGCTGGTGTGCTGACGATAGAGCGGCTGGTAGAGTTGATGTGTCACAATCCAGCCCGATTGTTTGGTGTGCAGCAGCGTGGTTTTTTGCGTAAGGGCTACCGCGCTGATATCACCATTGTACGTCCGAAGTCACCTTGGACTGTGGCGAAGGATATGATAGAAAGTAAATGTAAATGGAGTCCGATGGAAGGTCATCAGTATCAGTGGCGTGTAGAGCGTACGCTGTGTAATGGTCAGACCGTCTATGCCAACGGACAAGTGAATACTCATATTATCGGAGAAGAAATTCGTTTTAATCATTCCCAGTTATGATAGCTCGTTATGCCATTCCTTTTTTCTTTGTGATGGGACTCATCGTAGTTCCCTTGGTGTTTTCACTCTTATGCCGTTGGCTCATGCCTCGCAGGCATTGGAAGAAAGGTGCCTTCGCGTGTACATTAATTATATGGGCCTTGGTGCTCTATGGCCATTTCGTGGTCTTTCAGTCGTTTAATGTGAATCGCTTCACCTTCTTCTCTGCCGACCTGCCCGAGGCTTTCGACGGTTATCGCATTGTACATTTCAGCGACGCCCATGTAGGGTCGCAGTCAAATAGTCCTGAGGGTATGATGAAGCGTGCCATTGACAGCATCAACGCACTCAAACCTGACGTGATAGTCTTTACAGGCGATTTAGAGAACCTGCATCCTGACGAACTGCAGGAGCACATGGGATTGCTCAAACAGCTACATGCCAAAGATGGCGTGTATAGCATTATGGGTAATCACGACTATCCTACCTATCTGGACTGCGACGAAGCCACCAAAGCCCGTCTTGTAACCCAGACAGAGCAGACGGAACGCCAGTTAGGTTGGCGCCTGTTGCTCAACGAGCGTACTATCATTCGTCGCGACTCTGACTCCATCGTCATTGCCGGTATGGAGAACTGGGGCAAGGTAAAGCGTATGCCTCGCAAGGGGGATGTAAAGAAGACGTTGACTGGCATCAATGACAATGCTTTTGTCGTAATGCTTCAGCACGACCCAACTTGTTGGCGGGAGAAGATTCTGCCAGAGTGTAAGGCTCAGCTGACGCTGAGCGGACATACTCATGGAGGACAGTTCGAAGTGTTTGGCTGGTCACCTGCCGCTTTGTCATACGACGAATGGGGAGGCTGGACCTATGAGGGCGATCGTGGCATTTATGTGTCTACAGGATTGGGCGCGCTCATTCCCTTCCGCTTAGGTCTCCCAGGCGAGATTGCAGTCATCACGCTTAAAGTGAAGAATTGATATGAGGATTCTATATTGTATTTATCAGGTTTTTGTTGCTTTTCCCGTCACCATTGTGATGACTATTTGGACTGCGTTGCTGGTGAGCGTAGGATGCACCTTGGGCGATGGCCACTATTGGGGCTATTACCCTGGTCGCTGGTGGGCGCGAACTATCACGCGTGTCTTCCTGTTGCCTGTCAAGGTCGAAGGGCGTGAAAACCTGGAACCCAACCAGTCGTATGTCTTCGTGTCTAATCATCAGGGAGCGTTCGACATCTTCCTGATTTATGGCTTCCTGGGTCGTAACTTCAAGTGGATGATGAAGTATCAGATCAACAAGATTCCCTTTGTGGGCTATGCCTGCCGGAAGTCTCATCAGATTATGGTCGACAAGCGTGGGGTGGGGAAGGTGCGTCATACCTACGAGGCTGCACGTCATATTCTGGAGACGGGCAATTGTAGCGTGGTAGTGTTTCCTGAGGGTGCCCGTTCGTTTACAGGCCACATGGGTGCTTTCAAGAAGGGTGCCTTCGCTCTGGCTGACGAACTGCAACTGCCCGTTGTGCCACTGACTATCAATGGCTCGTTCAACGTGATGCCTCGCATGAAGGACTGGCATTTTGCCACGTGGCATCCCCTGTCGCTGACTATCCACCAGCCCGTCTATCCAGTAGGGCAGGGTATTGAGAACGTCCAGGCCACAATGAGTCAGGCCTACGACTCAGTGATGTCAGCCTTAGCACCTGAATACCAAGGCTTCGTGGAAAATCCAGACCAGTAAGCCTGCGTACGAAGGTTTCCCCCTTCGTTATTAGTTGATAATCTTGGGATACTTGCGCGTCCAACCATCCCAGCGCAGACGCATGACACCAAAGAATGCCTCGCCAAAGATGCCACCCGACATCTTCGAGGTACCCTCGCGACGATTGACAAAGATGACAGGAACCTCCTTAATCTTAAAGCCAATCTTATAGGCGGTGAACTTCATCTCAATTTGGAAACCATAGCCCTTGAAGCGAATCTTGTCCAGTTCGATGGTCTTTAGCACACGACGCTTGTAGCACTTGAAGCCCGCAGTGGTATCGTGAACCTTGAAACCAGTAACCAGACGCACATATTTCGAAGCAAAATAGCTCATCAGCACGCGACCGATAGGCCAGTTCACCACATTCACACCACTGACATAGCGCGAACCAATGGCCACGTCATATCCCTCGTCAGCACAAGCGGAATATAGTCGGGGCAGATCGTTGGGGTCGTGACTGAAGTCGGCATCCATCTCGAAGATATACTCATAGTCACGTTCCAATGCCCACTTGAATCCAGCGATATAAGCCGTCCCCAAGCCCAGCTTGCCACTACGCTCAACGATAAACAGACGGTCGCTGAACTCCACCTGCGCCATCAGTCCCTTCACGATAGCTGCCGTCCCGTCAGGAGAACCATCGTCAATCACCAGGATATGGAAACATTTCCCTGATTGTTGATCAGTGTGTGGCGTTGCAGATTCCAGCCCGAACACGGCCCGGATAATCTTCTCGATGTTCTCCTTCTCGTTATACGTCGGTATGATAACGATGCTGTCGCTTGCGTGCATTTGTCCTTCTGTTTATTATTTCCGTTTTTATTTTCCGTTGCAAAATTACAAAATTTCTCCTAACTCCAACCCATAACCCCAGTTTTTTTAGTATTTTTTTCCGTAACTTCACAAGAATTATTCCCCAAGGCAGGGTGACTTATACTAAACTTTGAGCGAAATGACTAAAATGCAATACTCCGAAAGAAATTTCAAATAATCCAAAAGTATTTTTGATTATTCCGGTAGTATTGACCACCTTCCCTGCTAACCGCCACTCTGCTACTGGCTGTCGGCTTGACACTTCCCTGCTGTCGGCCACACATCAGGGAGCAGAGCGCCGTTCAGCCCGTAAGGTGATGGGGCGCATCCCGTGCGAGCCTTTCGTTCCTTCAATAAGTGCCACTTATTTCTGAATAAGAGCTACTTATCTGGAGATAAAAGTAAGATTCCGCAAGGTCTCATTGAGGTCTTGCGGAATCTTGTGTTGTGGGGATGATGGGGTTATTTTACCAATACCTTTTTGCCGCTGTGGATGTAGATGCCTTTCTGAGAAGGCTTGCTGGTGTTGCGGCCGTTCAAGTCGTAATAGCGGTTGTCGTCGTTTGCGTTCTGCTTCACGTCCTTGATGGCTGTAATACCGGCGCGGTTGGTATGTACAATCTCCAGATTCTCGGCTGTGGGTGACTGTTGCTCCCAGTTAAAGCCGCAACGGGTTGGCAGGAACGACTGTTGGTCGGTGGTACGAATCAGTACGCTTTCCAGAATTTCTACATTCTGCTGGGCGGGGATGCCATAGAGCCCGTTCTTCTCTCGTTTGTTCCAACTGCTGCTGAACGTCACGCGATTGCCCTGTCCGTCGTCCATGCGTATGGCGTGGATTTCGGTATTGATGGCGTCGGAATCAGTATTCTTGACTTTCAGATACTGATGAGTGGGCGAGAAGATGAGGTAAGGCTTGCCGGCCTCGATGCCTTCGGCGGTGCAGTCGACAAAGAGGAGTTGCAGCGTCGAGCCCTCCTGACGGATCGCTTCCAAGCGTTCCACGCGGATGTCCTTGGCGGTGGCTGCCAACTGTTCAGCATTCAGTGTCATTGGCAGGCAGAGCGTGTTGTAGCCCGCATAGAGATAGCGGTTAATCTGTACGGGAGTCTCTGTGTCCTGCATCATTTCCACCTTCAGCGTCTGCGTCTCGGTGTAGAGGTTTTTCACTCTTTTCTGGGCTGTGGCCGTTTGTACGTTGAACAATGCTGCGGCCATCATGGCTAGTACAATCTGTTTCATAAGCATTTAGTGTTTAGATAATAATAACTGAATGTTGCATTCTTTCGTGTGCAAAGATAGTGTTTTTTTGCTATTCTACAAACAAAAAGACGATTTTTTTTGGTTCTTCGCTCGATTTACACTATCTTTGCAGGCGAATCATGATGAAAAGAAGTATTTTGTTTAGTGTTCTGTTGGCGGTATGGGGACAGGCTGTGGGTCAGCCGATGATGTTGCAATACGACCGTCCGGCGGAATTCTTTGAGGAGTCGTTGCCCATTGGCAATGGCAAGCTCGGTGCGTTGGTGTATGGTGGTGTGCAGGATAATGTCATCTTCCTGAACGATATCACGTTGTGGACGGGGAAGCCTGTGGATCGCGAGTTGGACAGGGATGCCCACCAGTGGATTCCCAAGATTCGCGAGGCGCTGTTTCGCGAGGACTATGCTGCTGCCGATTCGTTGCAGTTGCACGTGCAGGGGCCTAACTCGCAGTATTACCAACCTTTGGCTACGCTGCATATTCAGGACTTGAACGCCACGTCGGAAACGCAGGAGAAGGCTGGAGCGGTGACGGACTACCGCCGCAGCCTGTCGTTAGACTCTGCCATTGTCAAGGACAGCTATGCGGTTAATGGCCAGCAGGTGACGAGGGAATACTTTGCCTCACATCCTGACAAGCTCATTGCCATCCGCCTGCGAGGTGCCGTCAATTGTCGCATCTTTCTCACGGCGCAAGTGCCTCATAAGGTAAAGACCAATGGCCCGCCGGCTCTTGGTGTTGCTGAGAAGGGACGATGGGGCAGGAGTGGCCAACTGACGCTGGCGGGCCATGCTACGGGTGATGCGCTGGAGAGTATCCATTTCTGTACGATTCTGAAAGTCAATACGGATGGTGATGTGATGTATAGCGACTCGTCGTTGACTATCCGTGATGCCCACGAGGCTGTCATCTATGTGGTCAACGAGACCAGCTTTAACGGTTTTGACAAGCATCCCGTCAATGATGGAGCGCCTTATCTGGATGCTGTCGTGAATGACGTCTGGCATACGGAGAATTACAGCTATGATGAGTTCCGCCAGCGACATATCAACGACTATCGTCAGTACTACAGCCGTATGTCGCTGCAATTGGGAGAGGCAGCTTACGACGGTACTACCGACCAGTTGCTCAAGCAATATACTGAGCAGGCAGGACAGCATCCGGAAGCTGAACGCTATCTGGAAACGCTTTACTTCCAGTTTGGACGCTATCTGCTCATCTCGTGTAGTCGTACTCCGGGAGTGCCTGCCAATCTTCAGGGATTGTGGGCGCATCAGCTGTGGTCTCCTTGGCGAGGCAACTATACGGTAAACATCAATCTGGAGGAGAACTACTGGCCTGTGTTTGTGAGCAATCTGGCCGAGATGGCTCAGCCTTTGGATGCCTTTATCCAGGCCCTTGCCACCAATGGAAAGTTTACCGCGCGAAACTATTATGGTATCGAGACGGGCTGGTGTTCCAGTCATAATTCCGACCTATGGGCTATGACGAATCCTGTGGGTGAGAAGAGGGAAAACCCGATGTGGGCCAACTGGAATATGGGTGGTGCGTGGCTGGTGAACACGCTGTGGGAACGCTATCTCTTTACCCAAGACACCGACTATCTGCGCACGGTGGCCTATCCGTTGATGAAGGGTGCTGCGGACTTTTGTGTGGCGTGGTTAGTGGACAATCCGAAGGTGGCAGGAGAGTTGATTACGGCTCCCAGCACGTCGCCAGAGAATGAATATGTCACGGACAAAGGCTATCACGGAGTGACCTGCTATGGTGGTACTGCCGACCAGGCTATCATTCGCGAACTGTTGACGAACACCGTTGCGGCGTGTTCTGTTGTTGGCGTTGACAACGCCAAATACAGAACTGTATTGGGGCGACTGCATCCCTATACCGTCGGAGCGAAGGGAGACCTGAACGAATGGTACTACGACTGGCAGGACTTTGACCCGTTGCATCGCCATCAGAGTCACCTCATAGGGCTGTATCCAGGCAACCACCTGTTGAGAGACGGAAATGCACAAGCCCGACAGAAGTTAGCTAATGCCTGTGAACAGACGCTGATACAGAAGGGTGACGAGACGACGGGGTGGAGTACGGGTTGGCGCATCAATCTGTGGGCGCGACTGAAGAAAGCCGAGCAAGCCTATCATATCTACAGGAAACTGCTGACCTACGTAGAGCCCAGTGGTGGCAAGTCGCCTAACTACCAACATGGCGGTGGAACTTACGCCAATCTGTTTGATGCCCATCCGCCTTTCCAGATAGACGGAAACTTCGGTGGTGTGGCTGGCGTGTGCGAGATGTTGGTGCAGAGCCATAGTATTTTACAATTTGACAATTTACAATTTACCATTGAGTTGTTGCCCGCCCTGCCTGAAGCGTGGAAGGACGGCTCCGTGAAGGGACTCTGCGCCCGAGGCGGTTACGAGATAGATATGACGTGGAAAGATGGGCAGGTGACTGAGCTGCAGATTTATGGCAAGCGTTCGGGTAAGGTCACCGTACGGTATAATGGTAAGGAGAGAAAGGTGAATGTAACGCCATATTCTGACCAAGGGCAGGGAAAGTATTGAAGCGCTCATGGATATCCAGGAACTGTTAAAGATATATGCCCAGTCGCCGCAGGTGAAGGCCTTGGGAGACACGTTGAAGAAAAAGTCGGTGAAGACGGTTTTCCTTGAGGGGCTGATGTGTTCGTCGGCGCCGGTGGTGTTTGCCGCGATGCCAAAACCTTTGACCACACTGTTTGTGATGCAGGATGGTGATGATGCGGGGTACTTCTATCACGATATGGTTCAGATGTTAGGGGAGGAGCGGGTGCTGTTTTTCCCTTCCAGCTATCGCCGGGCTATTAAGTACGGTCAGCGTGATGCTGCCAATGAAATATTGAGGACGGAAGTGCTCTCGAAATTGTCAACAGATAGAACAGATGGGGGACAGTCCCCGTTGTTCATCGTCAGTTATCCGGAGGCGTTGGCAGAGCTGGTGGTGTCGAAGAAACAGCTGAGCGACAAGACGCTGGTGTTGCGTAAGGGGGAGACAATAGCTGTTGATGATGTGACGGAGTTTCTGCGTGAATTGGGTTTCCATGAGGTTGACTACGTCTATGAACCCGGTCAGTTTGCCCTTCGTGGCAGCATTCTGGACATCTATAGCTTCAGCAGTGAGCTGCCTTTCCGTATCGACCTGTTTGGCGACGACATTGACTCCATCCGCACGTTTGAGGTTGACACGCAGTTGTCGAAGAGTATGCGCGAGCAGGTCGAGATAGTCCCTGAGTTAAGCGTCGTGGAAGAGAAGATGCCGCTGCTGTCGTTCCTGCTTGACGATGTGTTGCTGGTGGCTAAGGACTTCCAATATGTGCAGGACGTGGTAGAGCGAACCTATCAGGAAGGTTTCTCGCAACAGGCTCTGACAGAGCGCCTTGAGAGTGCTACCGAGATGGAGGAGAAGGAAGTCCGGATGGAGATGCAGCGCGAGATGCAGTTGGTCAGCGGTGCTCAGTTCAGTAGTGACATCCAGCGCTTCCGGCGTGTAGAGATGGGCAGCCATCCTTCGTTAACTCCTGATGCTACGCTCTCCTTCCATATTGCGCCCCAACCCCAGTTCCACAAGAATTTCGAACTGTTGCAGCAGTCGCTGGAGCAATATCTGGCTGATGGATATCAGCTCTATATACTGGCAGACAGCG
>Ga0310786_10008150_pt1 | contig 13506 bp, 12 predicted proteins | sample AusTroGonzalo_MG_FD_203881 | JGI IMG/M metagenome (GOLD analysis project Ga0310786, IMG submission 203881) | Bovine rumen microbial communities from tropical cattle in Woodstock, Queensland, Australia - Gonzalo_03 (v2) (version 2) | ecosystem: Host-associated > Mammals > Digestive system >... | reverse complement strand
GCCCCCCGGCCCCCCCCCGCCCCCGCCCCCCCCCGCCCCCCCCCCCCCCCCCCCCCCCCCGGCCCCCCCGCCCCCCCCCCCCTGGGGCCGGGGCCCTCGCCGCCGCCGTCGCCGTCGTCGGAGAGCCAGGGTTTGTAGACTTCGTATTCGAAGGGAAGGTCGGAGACGACTTTTTCGGAGATGGTGACGGAGGAGCCGCGGCCGTCGGGGTCGGTGGTGGTTTTTTCGTCGCGGATGAACCACTGGGAGGAGCCGTCGGCGTCGCGGAAGGTGGAGAGGAGAAGGGTGCGGACGACGTTGCCGAAGTTGCCGTAGCGCCGGTCGAGGGTGTCGCCGGCGACTTGGAGGAAACGGGTGAAGCGGGGCTTGCCGAGGGTGACGGCAATCTGCTCGTAGAGGTTGCTGCGGATGGCGGTGCCGTCGAAGGGGGGGATGTCGAGGGTGACGCCGTTTTCGTCCTTCTGGCGGACGACGATGCCGGCGGCTTCGAGTTCGTAGAGGGCGGCGCGGGAGTCGAGGAAGACGTCGTCGAGGCGGAGGGTTTCGGCTTCGGTGAGGTGGAGGAGTTCGGCGAGGTCGGTGCTGACGTAGAGGTCGTCCGTCAGGGGATCGATCTTGAGGTTGGCCATGAGTTGCTCGGAGAGGGGATACTTGCCCTTGATGTTGTCGAGGATCCAGTTGAGCATGTCGTCGAGGCGGGCGCGGAGGCGGACGTTGTCGCGTTCGAGTTCGAAGGCGCGGCGTTCGGCGTCGGCGAGGGCGGCGGAACCGGCGGGGGCGGATTCCGGTTCGGGGGCGGGTGAGGGTTTGGCGGCGGCCCGGAGTTTCGGGCGGACGGCGGGAACGGGCGCGGGGTCCGGTTCCACGGCGGGGGACGCCGCGGGGGGGGCGGCGGCCGCGTCGGGCCGGGGCGTGGCCGCGGGGGCTTCGGCGGGTGCGGGGGAGGGGGAAGGGGAAGCGCCGAAAATCCACGTCGCCATGAAGGCGATGGAGGCGAGAACGGCGAGGGCGGCGAGGCCGGCGCCGATGCGTTGGAGGAGGTTTTCAGGCATCGGGGGGTCCGGGGGAGGGGTGTGGTGCGGGGTGTAATAAAGCACAGGCGGGGGCGGTGCGCCATCCCCATTTTTCCGCGGGGGCGGGGCGTTTCCGGATTTTGCCAAGGTTTGGCAAAAACAGGGGTTTTTGCCAATTGGCAAACGGCCCGCCTTGGCGGCGGGCCCTGCCATGGTGGGGCAGAGGGAGTTGGCGAAGCGGCGGGCCCGACAAGCGGGTCCCTTCCAATCGGGGGCAAACGTTGTCGGGGGAACGGCGGGCACCGGGGACGGTGCCCCTCCCCGGGGTGAAACAGCGGAAGTTGGCGAAACGGCGGGCACCGGGGACGGTGCCCCTCCCATGGGTGAAACAGGCGGGGCGGGAGGGGCAACGTCCTCGTTGCCCGTGAATGGCGAAAAGGCTTGGTTTTGGACGGGGAGGCGGCGGCCCCGACAAGCGGGGTCCTCCCAATCCGCGCCGAAGCGTTCCGCGGGATGCGGCCCCGACAAGCGGGGCCCTCCCCGGACGGGAGCGGGCGTTGTCGGGAGGACGGCGGCCCGGACGGCGGTCGGGCCCTGCCATGGGGGGGCAGAGGGGGTTGGCGAAACGGCGGACACCGGGGAAGGTGCCCCAGACCATCCGCTTGGAATCAACCCCGGAATTTTCAGAAGTAGATGTCGCGTTCGCCGGCGGCGATGCGGTCGTAGGCTTCGCGGAGGCGGGGGTAGGCGGCGGGGTTCTGGGTGCGGACTTCTTCGAGTTCCTTCCGGACGAGGGCGTCGCCGATGGCCTGGGTTTCGGGGGAGGCGAAGTCGTCGAGCCATTCCTTGAAGGTGAGGATGGCGTTGAGCTTGCAGAACTTGCCTTCGGCGCCGGTGCGGAGGAGGTCCATGATGCATTTGCCGGTGCGGCCGCAGCGGTAGCCGGCGGTGCAGAAGGAGGTGATCCAGCCGTTGGAGGCCCACTCGCGGATGACTTCGTCGAGGGAGCGGGAATCGCCGAGGACGAACTGCTGGCGTTCGGATTCCTGCTGGGAGGTGTCGGCGTCGCGGGAGTAGGCGCCGACGCCGACGTTGGCGGAGGCGTCCATCTGGGTGACGCCGAGGGGGGCGAGGCGGCGGCGCATGGCGGGGGATTCGCGGGCGGTGATGATCAGGCCGGTGTAGGGGACGGCGAGGCGGGCGCAGACGACGACGCGTTCGAAGTCGTCGTCGGAGATGAGGTTTTCGGGGCGGTCGGCGAAGGGGGTGTTGCAGGCGGGTTCGAGGCGGGGGAAGGAGAGGGTGTGGGGGCCGATGCCGCAGAAGCGTTCCATTTCGCGGGCGTGGGCGAGCTGGGCGAGGAGTTCGAAGCGCCAGTCGGCGAGGCCGTAGAGGACGCCCATGCCGTTGTCGTCGATGCCGGCTTCCTGGGCGCGGTGCATGCAGGTGAGGCGCCAGCGGAAGTCGCCCTTGACGGTGTTGGCGGGGTGGACGCGGGCGTAGACGCGGCGGTCGTAGGTTTCCTGGAAGACCTGGAAGGTGCCGAGGCCGCAGGCCTGGAGGCGCTTGAGTTCGTCGACCGGCATGGGGGCGGCATTGACGTTGACGCGGCGGATCTGGCCGAAGCCGCGGCGGGTGGGGACCTTGACGGAGTAGACGGCGCGGATGGTTTCTTCGATGTAGCCGGCGTCGGAGTCGGGGTGTTCGCCGTAGACGACGACGAGGCGCTTGTGGCCGAGCTTGCCGGCGAGGGCGGCGGTTTCGGCGCGGACTTCGTCGAGGGAGAGGATGCGGCGGATCTGGGCGGGGTTGGAGGCGCGGAAGCCGCAGTAGACGCAGTTGTTGACGCAGGTGCTGGAGAGGTAGAGGGGGGCGAAGGTGACGATGCGGTTGTCGTAGACCTTGCGCTTGACGGCGCCGGCGGCGGCCTTCATTTCGGCGTAGACGGCGGGGTCGCGGACGCGGACGAGGGTGGCGAGTTCGGGGAGGGTGAGGGTCTGGACGGCGAGGGACTTGGCGAGGATGTCGCGGACGGCGGCGGGGTCGGGCTCGCGGGTGTCCTGGAGGAGGCGGGTGATGAGGATGTCGTCGATGAAGTCGCCGGCGCCGTCGAGGTACTTGTCGACTTCGGCGGGGCGGATGCGGTTTTCGATCCAGGCGCGTTTCTGTTCGGGGGTTTTCACCGTTCAGGCCTCCGTTTTGGCGAACATGGTCTTGACGCGGATGCCGTCGACCATGCCGAGCTTGCCGGCGAGGGCGCTGACGGCGGATTCGGGCGCGTCGAGGATGAGGGTGATGACGCCGAGGTTGCGGGTGCGGTAGGGGATGCCCATGCGCCCGACGATGCAGTCGGCGTGGTCGTGGAGGATGGCGTTGAGGCGGTCGGTCGCGTCGGAGCGTTCGACGAAGATGCCGATGACGGCGAGGCGGTTTTCGGGGATGGGTTCCATGGGGTTTCCTTTCGCCGCGGCGTTGCGCCGGGGTGTCAGTTCGGGGTGGGGGCCTTCGCCGCCGGAAGGGCCCGGACGGGTCGGGACGGGGGGGAATCTAGCGCATCCGGGCGGGAGGTCAAGTCCTGCGGTTGGGGATTGCGGCAAGGGGAAAGGCGTGGTAAATTGAGAACGTGCGATTGACAATTCGCCCTGCGGCGTTCGGCAGGAGTCAACTTTCCTCTCCTACAACCTTCTGTCAAAGGGAGCCGGCGTCCGTCCCATTCGTGGATGAGACGGCAGGTTCCCGCCTTGGTTACAACCATGGTCAGGAAATTCACTCCACCGGCGTTGCGGGGCTTTTTTGTGCATGTGGAGGGGGATGGCGGACCCGACAATCGGGTCCCTCCCCATCTGTTGGGATGCGTTCCGCAGGGCGGTGGCCGGACCCTGCCGCACGTCGGCAAATCAATTCCGCACATCGAGGACCCGACAAGCGGGTCCCTCCCAATCAAAAGCAAGCGTTGTCAGTGGGACAGGGGGGAGACGGAAACACGCGGGCCGCCCGGCGGTCGGCCCCTGCCATTCCGGTCAGAACCGTTCCATTTTGCAATGTGCCTGCGGCACCGGCCGCGACGGAGCGCGGCCCTCCCCATCGGAGCCAAGCATTTCCGCCATGCGAGACGGTGTCCCGTCCGGGGAGAAGGGGCGGAGGGAAAAGGCATCAGAAGGCCCAGCGGAGGCCGACGCAGAATTCGGAGTAGGAGAGCGGGACGGTGTAGCGGCCCTGTTCGTGCTGGAGGTGGCCCTTGATGCGGGTGGTGAAGTGGGCGTCGATGTCGGCGTCGATGTGGCGGTAGGCGGCGTCGACGACGAAGTTTTCGGTGAGGAAGAGCTTGAGGCCGAAACCCCAGGCGAGGGTGACGGGGGAATCGGCCTTGGCGTCGATGTGGCGGGTGTAGCCCTTGTTGGAGGTGGAGGGGGAGCCCCAGTAGGCCCAGTCGGCGGGGGAGGCCCATCCCTTTCCCCACCACGTGTAGTCGTCGAAGGTGGCGAAGGAAAAGTGGGGACCGATTTCGGCGTAGGCCTGGAGGTGGTCGAAGAGGCGGGGGGTGGAAAGGACGGCGGTGAGGGTGGGGCCGTGTTCCTTCCATTCGCCGTCCTTGTGGCGGTCGTCGGTCTGCGTGACGGCGACGACGCCGACCTGGTCCCAGGTGAGGGAGAGGCCCAGGAAGGAGAGGATGTTGTACTGGAGGATGAAGTTGGTGAAGTAGACGTGGTCGATCAGGTCGAAATCGGCCATGGTGCCGAGGAAGCCTTCGCCTTTTTGGGCGTTCCAGCGGTGGTCTTTGTCGAGGCGGGGGATGGCGGCACGCCAGCCGATTTCGAGGCGGCGGGCGATGAAGTTGTCGTAGAAGCCGTCCCAGCCGGAGCCGGAGGAGGAGGGGGAGGAGGTGCGGGTGTTTTTGGCGTAGCGTTCGGCGGCGGCGGAAGCGGCGGAGTAGGGGTCTTCGTAGGTTTGGGCCGCAGGCGCGGGCCGGGGGGCGGGAGCCGGGGCAGGGGCGGCGACGGGGGCGGCGACGGGGCGGACGGCGGTGTGGGGGGCGTCGAGGGAGGGATAGGTGGCGTCGGCGTCGGAGACGGGGGCGAAGGCGGAGTGGCGGGCGTAGGCGGGGGAGGGGCGGATGGGGGCGTCGGCGGACTGCGCGGCGAGAACCGCCGGGAAGGCGAAGAGGGCGGCGGCGGCGACGGCGATGCGGGGGAAGGAGGTGGAGGTTTTCATGGCATGTCCCTTCGGTGGGTAAGACAGTCGGGGGTTTTACGGGGAAGCGGCGGCGGTGTCAACCGGGCAGGGATTTTCTACGGGAAATCTGGAGGAGGACGCCGACCATGAAGAGGGTGACGCAGAGGGCGGAACCGCCGTAGCTGATGAATGGGAGGGGGAGGCCCTTGGTGGGGAGGCGGCCGGTGACGACGCCGATGTTGAAGCAGGCCTGGACGCCGACGAGGACGGTGATGCCGAAGGCGAGGAGGTGGCCTTCGAAGTCGCGGGCGGCGCCGGAAATGCGGAAGCCGCAGAAGACGAAGGCGATGAAAAGGGCGGCGACGCCGAGGGTGCCGGCGATGCCGAGTTCCTCGGCGATGACGGCGAAGATGAAGTCGGTGTGGGCGTCGGGGAGGTAGAAGCGTTTCTGGATGCCGCCGGCGAGGCCCTGGCCCATGGGGCCGCCGATGAAGAAGCCGTAGATGGAGTTGAGGAGCTGGTAGGCGTTGTCGTCGGCGTGAGCTTCGGGTTCGAGGAAGGCGATGAAGCGGCCCATGCGTTCGGGGTTGAGGTAGATGAGGACGGAGAGGAGCGCGGCGCCGCCGAAGAGGCAGAGGAGGAGCAGGAGGCCGGGGGCGCCGGCGATGAACATGATGGCGGCGCCGACGATGCCGACGAGGAAGGTGGTGCCGTAGTCGGGTTCGAGGAGGACGAGGCCGACGAGGGTGCCGAGGACGATGCCGGGCAGGAGGATGCCGTGTTTGAAGGTGCCGGCGTCGCGGCGGTGGCGGGCGTACCAGGCGGACATGGCGACGATGCCGGCGAACTTGGCGAATTCGGAGGGCTGGAAGGAGAAGCCGGCGAGGCGGAACCAGCGGTGGCTGCCCTTGACGGCCGGGGTGAGGAGGACGGCGGCGAGGAGGAGGAGGACGAGGGCGTAGACGGGCCAGGAGAGGCGGCACCAGAGGTGGTAGTCGATCTTGTATCCGGCGAAGGCGGCCGCGAGGGCGAAGGCGAGCCAGACGAGCTGGATCTTGAAGAAGTGGAGGGGCGGGTAGCCCTTGAGTTCGGCCTGCGCGGGGCTGGCGCTCATGAGCATGGTCAGGCCGACCAGGAGGCGGGCGGCGACGCCGACGCGGAGGAACCGGCCGGATTTGCTCATGGGACGGGGGTCGGGGACATGCAAAACCCGGCCCTTTTCGGGGCCGGGCGCCGGGGGATGGTTCCGTCAGGGCTGGGTGTTGGGAATCATGATCTTCTGGCCGCGCTTGAGGGAGGCGCCGGCGGGAAGGCCGTTGAAGGTGCGGAGTTCTTCGACGGGGGTGATGAAGAGGCTGGCGATGGTTTCGAGGGTGTCGTCTTCCTGGACGGTGTAGACGATGGGGCTGTTCTGGCCGCCGGCGTCGAAGACGGGGGCGGTGGGCACGGGCTCGGGAGCGGGCGCGGGGGCAGGGGCGGGGGCCGCTTCGACGGGCGCGGGGGCGGGTTCGGCGGGTGCGGGGGCTTCGGGTTTGGGCTCGGCCTTCTTGGGTTCGGCTTTCTTGGACTCGGCCTTCTTGGCGGCGGGCTTCTTGGCGGCGGGGACGTCGGCAGCGGCGGGAATCGCGAGCTTCTGGCCGATGCGGATGCGGTTGGCGTCCTTGATGCCGTTGGCTTCCATGAGGGCGGCGGTGGTGACGCCGTACTTCTTGGCGATCTTGGAGAGGGCGTCGCCGGGCTTGACGACGTAGGGACCGTCGGCGGGCGCGGAAGCGGGGGCGGCGGCGGGGACTTTCGCGTCGGCGCCGGGGGCGGGGGCCCTCGGGGGATTGAGGGAATCCTTGGCGTGCGGCGGGAGCTGGATGCGCTGGCCGACGAGGATCTTGTTGGGGTTGGAGATGTTGTTCAGCTCCATGAGCTCGCGGGAGGTGACGCCGTGCTTCTGGGCGATCTTGGAGAGGGCGTCGCCGTTCTTGACGATGTAGACGTTGGAGGGGCCGGCGGCGGGTTCGGGCGCGGGTTCGGGCGCGGGGGGCGCTTCGGGGAGGGTGTAGGGGGCCGGGGCGGGTTCGGGGACGTAGGTGGGGGCGAGGACGGGCGGCGGCGGGGGCTCGACGTTGTCGGGGAAGAGGACTTCGCCGTCGCGGGGGCGGTTGGGGTCGACGCAGGCGGAAAGGGCGAGCGCGAGCAAGGCGGCGGTGGCGCCGGCGGAAAGGAAAGGCATGCGTTTCATGGGAGCTCCTGTCGGGGGTGGAAGGATGTCGGAACGCCCGGTGCCGAAAAGGCCGGGCGACGGGTTGAGACTATGCGCGAGAGGCGTTTCCGTTTCAACCGTTTTTTCGCGGCGGGGCGCCGGAATTTTCGTCCCGGTCCGGCGGGCCGGAACCGCCGGGAGCGTCCCGGAATCAGGAGAAGGTTTTTTCGTACAACTCGTCGACTTCCCGCCGGATTCCCTCGAAACGTCCGTCGATTTTCCCCCGGACGTATTCGTCCCGGATTTTGCACATGAAACGCACGTCCGAGAACAGTCGCACAATCGTCACAAGCAATCCGCCTACGTCCAGCAATTTCGCGTTTTTCGTGAAAATCGTGACGAGGATGTTGCTGGAGCTCGCAATCAGATTGGAATACAACAGGATTTTCCTTGTCCGGACTTCATGGAATTTCAGGCTTTGTTCGTCCGGGGGGCCGTCGAAAGTCCAGCGGTGCATCATGGCAATCAGGCAGTTGACGAGCATCGCCAGCGAAACCTCCGTGCCCACGCTCGCAGTGTCGATGCCATACTTCGCCAGCATCTTCCCGGCTTCGGGGGAAACGGCTCCGATTCCCGGCAAAGGCAGGCTGCGCTTGGTGCCGACATCCGATTTCAGGTGGATCCCCTCCCTCAGGAGGGCGCATCCCAATGCGAGTTTCCCGTCCAAGCCGTCTTTCGAAACACGCCGCACGACCTCTTGGACGATTCTCTCCGTCCGGGCCCTGGAATGGATGACATTTCCCGCGGCCGTGTGCTTGACGTGCGCGGATGCGAAATCCCTCCGCGTCAGCGTGCCGGTCATGATGTTCATCGTGCCGAAAACCCAGCCCAGCACCGGGTCGTGTCCCAAGGTCATCAGCCGGTGGTCCCCGCCTTCGAGAAACCCCTGGATGGTTTGGTTTTCCCCGTACTTCTGTGCATCGAACGGCACCCGGTTCGTCAGGATTTTGCCGGTATCGACATAATACCACCCGGGCTCCGGATCGTCCTTGTGCCCCTTTTCGTCGTTGGAAGTTGCCGAAGGTCGTTTTTTCCTGAGCCACGGATCGATGACGTACTGCCGCACGCATTGCAATGCGATGGCAACGGTCAAAAAGCCGAACTCCTTCCACCGCAGCCCCGTCTTCAGTGCGAATTCCCGGTCTATCGTCCGCCATCGGTCACAGGCATCCTGAAGCTCTTCCTGCGTCAGCAAGTCTTCGAAGCCGATTGCCGTTTCCTTCCCGAACCGTTGGTTGGCTTCTTCCAGCAAGTCATCCCAAGAACGTTCCTGGAGCCTCCTGCGGGGCCATTTGGAATCCATGGCACACGCCTCCGCTCCGTCACCGCCGGAAACCGCAATCCCGTCCGGAGCGTCACGGAAAAACTGTTCGCCGGTGGCCAGTTCTTCCGCCTGCTCCCTTTTCAAGGCGGCAAACTGCGAAGATAGTTCCTTCGAACGCTCTTCGTTCAGTTTCATCACCTTCAGCAAATCATTTTGTCGGTTTCGCCTGCTCATACCTCTCTCTTCGCCATTGCACGGACACATCGCCGGAAAAACGGCCCGCCTGGGGAAAACAGGCGAGGGTCAGGCTGGCTCTCCGCCCAATTCCTCGACCGCCGTCAACACGCCGACAATGTGCCGATACCTCTTGTTCCCGTTCACGGCCTTGCGGTATTTGCCCTTCAATTCCCCGACCTCGCGCTTGAGGATGGCAATCCAATCACGGTATCCGCGGTTCTGCTTTTTGAGTGTATTGAATTGCCCTTGCATATCTTGTTTGTCTTGTTCGAGCTTTCGAATCATTGCGTTCTGTTTTTTTATGATATCCCGATATTTCTCCAACTCTTGTTCATGTTTTTTCCTATCATGCCTGATCCACAACCAGCATCCCAACGCACCGCCCGCGACAATAGCCAAGCCAATGCCGGTAGCCGCGAGGACCGTGCCAGCCCCGCTGGCAGCGACAGCTCCCGCCGCAAGCCCCCCGCCCGCGCCTGCCCCGCTAGCGGCGGCCGCCGCTCCGGCGGCAACGGCACCGCCGGCCGCCCCGCTGATTGCCGCTCCGGCCAAGGGACCGCCTTTTTCCCCGTCAAGAGCCATGGCCGCCCCGGCCTCGATCCATGTCCTGACCGTGGCGTTTTGCACATCGCCGGTGGTTCTGGATGGGTCGCTGGCACTTTTTTCGATTTCTTGCATCAGCGCAAGCAAATCGTCGTTCATCGTTTCGGACATGGAAAGTTCTCCTGATTTTGGGTCGCTTCCGTTTGCAAATTCCCGTTCGCCGGGCAAAAACCGCCGGGGGGGCGGGAACCGCGGGGGGTCAGTTGAAGACGATGGTGCGGTTCTGGTGGACGAGGATGCGGTGGGCGAGGTGCAGCCAGATGGCGCGGGCGAGGACGATTTTTTCGAGGTCGCGGCCGAGGCGGATGAGGTCGGCGACGCCCTGGCGGTGGGTGATGCGGGTGACGTCCTGTTCGATGATGGGGCCCTGGTCGAGCTGTTCGGTGACGTAGTGGGCGGTGGCGCCGATGATCTTGACGCCGCGGGCGTGGGCGGCGTCGTAGGGGCGGGCGCCGACGAAGGCGGGGAGGAAGGAGTGGTGGATGTTGAGGATCCGCATGGGGAAGGCTTCGATGCAGGCGGGCGGGAGGATCTGCATGTAGCGGGCGAGGACGACGAAATCGCAGCCGGCGTCGACGAGGGCCTGGGTCTGGGCGGCGAAGGCGGCGGAGCGGGCGGGTTCCTCCTTGGGGACGGGGATGCAGCGGAAGGGGATGCCCTGGCGTTCGGCGGCGGGGCGGAGGTCTTCGTGGTTGGAGAGGATGACCGGGATGTCGACGTCCCATTCGCCGCTTTCGCGGCGGGCGAGGATGTCGTGGAGGCAGTGGCTCTGCTTGGAGACGAGGATGCCCATGCGCATGGGGCGGGAGGGGAGGTAGAGGTGCCAATGCATGTCGAGGGGCTCGGCGACGGGGCGGAAGGCGTCGGCGAAGGTTTCCATGGGGAGGGTGAAGCCGTCGAGCTGCCATTCGATGCGGGCGAAGAAGCGGGCTTCTTCGGAATCGACGTACTGGTCGACTTCGACGATGTTGCCCTGGTGGCCGGCGAGGAAGGCGGAGAGGGCGGCGACGATGCCGCGGGCGTCGGGGCAGGAAACGAGGAGGATGGCGGTGTTTTTCCGGGGATTCATGACGGTTTTTCCTTGATTTTCGCGGGGAAAGCGCGGGGGCGCGGGGAGGCGGCTAGCGGCGGCGGCGGAAGTCGCGGAGGTGGCCGAAGACGGCGCCGGCGCCGCGGGCGAGGAAGGCGAGGTCGCGGGGGCGGCGGACGGACTTGAGGCGCTGCCAGACGTAGGCGGGGGAGAGGAAGATGTCGTAGATGGAGGAGCAGATTCCGCGGACGCGTTCGGGGGGCATGGGGGTCTTGAGGACGGGCTCGGACATGTCGAAGCGGTCGTAGTCGAGGGGGGAGAAGAGGAACTGGTCGTTGGCGAGGGCTTCGCGGTAGAGGGGGGTGCCGGGGTAGGGGACGATGGTGGTGGACTGGAGGAGGTCGGCCCAGCCTTTTTTCATGAGGCGTTCGGCGAGGGCGAGGGTGCGGAGGGCGTCTTCCTCGGTTTCCCAGGGGTAGCCGACGATCATGGTGAGGTGGACGGTGAGCCCGGCGGCCTTGGCGGCGCGGCATCCGGCTTCGATGTCCTCGACGCGGGTGCGCTTGCAGATGCGGTCGAGGGTGGATTGGTTGGCGGATTCGAGGCCAAACTTGAGGAGGCGGAAGCCCGCGCGCTTCATCATCTTGTACTGGTCGGGGCCGAGGGCGCCGAAGCGCATGTTGCAGGAGTAGGCGATCTTGCGGTGGAGGCCGCGGGAGACGAGGCCGTTGCAAAGGCTTTCGAGCCAGGGGCCGGTGTTGAGGGTGCCGGAATCGTCGAAGATTTCGCGGATGCCGTAGCGGGAAACGAGCATCTCGATTTCGCCGAGGACGTTTTCCGGGGAGCGGACGGAGAATTGCGGGAAAAGGGTGGTCCAGGCGCAGAAGGTGCATTTGCCGTGCCAGCAGTCGCGGCCGGACATGATGTACTGGAAGGGTTTGCCGACGAGGTTGTATTCCTGCTGGTAGAGTTGCCACTTGGTGAGGTCGCGGTCGGGCCAGGGGAGGTCGTCGAGCGGGGCGCGGGGGAAGTCCTCGTTGCCGACGACGCCCCAGATGGCGGCGCGGCGCCAGACGCCGGGGGGGAGGTTGCCGCGTTCTCCGGACTGGATGAAGGAAATGAGGTTGTCGAGGGCGGCGTCGTAGTGGCCGCCGCGGAGGACGTAGTCGACGGGGCAGGCGCGGAGGGTTTCCTCGGGGAGGGCGGTGACGTGGTCGCCGAGGACGGCGATGCGCATCGAGGGGCGGCGTTCCTTGAGTTCGGAGACGAGCGCCCAGTGCTGGCGGACGACGGGGGTTTTGGTTTCGAAGACGAAGAGGTCGGGCGCGAAGGAGTCGAGGAGCTTGAGAAAGGCCTTTTTGGAAAGGTTTTCGGCGATGGCGTCGCACCAAAGGACTTCGTGGCCGCGGTTGCGGGCGAGGGTGGCGGCGCCGGCGAGGATGACGGGGTAGATGCGCGTGGGGTTGCTGAACCACTGGAACTGGCGGTTCTGCGAGAGGAGGGCGGTGCCTTTCGGGGAGGACGTGGGCGGATAGCCGACGAGAATCTTGAGGGGGGAGGACATGGCGGGGAAGATGCCCGAAGCGGGCGGGAGTGTCAATGCGCCGGACGGGGCGGAAAAGCGAAATCCGCCCTTGACCGCGCGGGAGGAGTCGGTTAAACGGAACAAAATCCACGAAGGAAAATGCCGTGACCGCCAACAAAACCACCGTTCCGTTTTTCGCCGTCCTGCTCGCCGGGGGGCTGGCCCTGTTCCAGGGAGGGTGCGGCTACGGAGGGGAAAGCGAGAGCACGATCGGGGAAAACGGGGAAATCGTCGAACAACCCGCGCCCGCCGCGACTCCGGCGGCGAACGGAAGCGCCGCGGTCCGGACGGCTTCCGGCGGGACCAGCGGCGGGAATGCGGTCGGGGAAAGCGGTGCCGGCGCCACCCAAACCGGCGGCGGCACGGGCGAAATCGACGCGGCGTCGGTGGACCAGGTGCCGTTTTCGGCGCTGCACTGGAAGTTCGGCGGGGTGAGCGGCGGGCGGGCGTCGCTTTCGACGCCGCGGCTGGCGAACCTGCGGTGCAGCGGGAACACGCTCAGCTACAAGTGGGTGGTGGGGCTGAACACGTGGGGCTACGGGCACAACGACGCGGGGGCGATCTGCGCGGCGTTCGTCCAGAAAACGGACGGCAGCTGGGTGGGCGGGAAATTCGACTGGGTGTCGACGTCGCGCTCGTCGCGCGACCTGCAGCACATCCTGAGCGGCTACGGCGGGTGGAGCCTGGAGGGGGTGCCGAACCCGTGCCTGATCTGTTTCGTTGTGATTGACGGGAACGCGAAGCGCCGGAGCAACGTGATCGGCCCGGCGACGTGGAAGAGGTAGGCCGATGGGCGGCGGCGCGGCGGAGTGCCCGTTCTGCGGGCTGCCCGGGGGACGGATTCTCGATTCGGACAGGCTTGCGCTGGCGTTCCGCGACGGATTCCCGGTGTCGGCGGGGCACACGCTGGTCGTCCCGCGGCGGCACGTCGCGTCGTTCCGCGACCTGACGGCGGAGGAGATGGCGTCCATCTGGCGGCTGGCGCGGCGGGCGGCGGAGGCGCTCCGGGCGGAAGACGGGACCATCGCGGGATTCAATTTCGGCGCGAATGACGGCGCGGTTGCGGGGCAGTCGGTGTTCCATTGCCATTTCCACCTGATTCCGCGGCGGGCGGGGGACCATCCGCATCCGCGGGGGGGCATCCGCGGCGTGATTCCCGGAAAAGCGTCGTATTGAGGCGGGCGGCGGGCACCGGGGCCGGTGTTCCCCGAGGGACGGATGGAGAAGACAGCGGACCCGACAAGCGGGTCCCTCCCAATCCGCGTCGATGCGTTCCGCGGGATGCGGCGCCGAAGGAGGAGGGGGGAGGAGGGGAGGGGTCAGGGGGACAGGGCGTAGTATTTTTCC
>Ga0310786_10008149_pt1 | contig 13507 bp, 9 predicted proteins | sample AusTroGonzalo_MG_FD_203881 | JGI IMG/M metagenome (GOLD analysis project Ga0310786, IMG submission 203881) | Bovine rumen microbial communities from tropical cattle in Woodstock, Queensland, Australia - Gonzalo_03 (v2) (version 2) | ecosystem: Host-associated > Mammals > Digestive system >... | reverse complement strand
GAAAGTACGACTGGAGCAATGGAAGATGACGATGCTTCGGCTATTGGAGGTGCAGCCGGACTCGGAGCATCATCGCCGGAGCAACCGACGAAAAGGGTAATTAAACCCGTAAAACCGAGAGAAAGGAATTTTTTCTTCATGATTACCAAATATAGTTTACAAAAATGCATTGCTCTAGCAAAAACTTTTTTACTATCTTTGGAATCACTATGAGCAATGTTGAAATTTTCGACACCACCTTCGCCATGACGATCCTCGTGATCATGGCCCTCTGCATTCCCACAATCCTTTTGATCGCCAACTGGGTGCTCCACCCGGGCAAGATCAAGCAGACCATCATCAAGGGTTCTGCCTACGAATGTGGCCTGGCTCACGTTTCCGGTACGGCAAATGAACGCTACCCGGTCAAGTATTATATGGTGGCTATGCTCTTCTTGGTGTTCGACCTCGAAGTCGCCTTTATCTATCCCTGGACGATCCAGTTCCTCGCCGGCGGCTGGGAACTCCTGTTCATCCTCCTCGGCTTCCTTCTCATTCTTGAATCGGGTTATATCTACCTCTTGAAGAAGGGCGTCCTGGACTGGAATAGCGTTAAGGACTAATCCTTAAACTGTTGATTATTCTATCTCAAAAAGGCGGATGCAGACTTTCGGGTTTGCGTCCGCTTTTTTTTAGACGAAAGAGGACTGATGGGTCAGTTGTGATTTCACTAACCACTGTCTACTTCCTACTGTCTACTGATTTAAAATGCGTCGCGGACGTACATGGTCATGCCGACGTGCTTGAAGTCGACCCATGAAAGTTCGGCGCGGGCGTACAGGTTTTCCTTTTTGTTGAGGGCGAACCTCGCACCAAAGCCCAGGCTCCTGTGCCACTTGTTGCGCATGAGGTCGCTGAAGTAATCACCGGTCTTTCCGCCTTCGAAGAAGATGTCCCCGCCGAAGCGCCAGAACAGCTTTCTGCGGAATTCCATCTGCAGGAATATGGCCTGGTTTCCGTAGAAATAGTTCTTCTCGACGCCGCGGAACCGCTTGAGGCCGTCCGACCCCGCTAGTTTGTCAAAAGGTGCGTTCCCGTCTACGCGCTGCCAGAGAAAACCGACGGCCATGGATGTGTTCCAGATAAATTCGGAATAACCACGGAGGTCCAGTTCCTGGTGGGTGTAGCTGAAGTCGCTAAGGGGCGTGTTGAAGAAGTAATGTCCCCACTGGACCAGGTAGCCATGTCGGGCCCAGTTGGTGTTGTCACGTGTGTCGAGCGACAGGTGGTAACCGAACCCGTTTCGCCAACCGTCAGTATTTGTCGGCTTTTCGATATCCCCGTTGTATGGCTGGAAATCGATTTTCGTGTGGTTCAGTTCGAGATAAATTCCGTATTTAAAGCCGGGGAGCCACTGCAGTGAACCGAAATTTGTCAGGACAAGTGCCGTAAAGTAGAACGACTTGCGGTCGAACTTGCGGAAGTCATCGTAGTCGGGATCGTTGCCGGCCCCGAAGTAGTTGCCGACCCAGTCTTCGTAATGGAGGTCGACCTTGCTCGAAATCCGGTCGTTCAGAAAGTAGAACTTCGGGGAGATGGATCCCGTGAACTGGTTTCGGGAGGTGCCGTAAAAGGAGAGGTCCAGCTCATGGACGTTTCCGCCCGGGATGTCCGGCCTGAAGAACAGGATGGCCATGGCGCCGAACTGGTATTGGGTTTCTTCGGTGTAACCGACGATTGGGACTGCCGAAATGCGCTGGAAATCGTCTTTTGTCGAGTCCGCAGGTGCTTCGGCCCCTGCGATGACGGGCGTAAAAAGGGCAGCTAAGGTCAGTAACTTTTTTGTCAAGAAACGCATTGCGACCAAATTTAAATAATTTCTATTTTTTCTCAAGGAAAAAAGCAGGTTCTCTTATGCCCATATTGTCTGTACAAAATATTCTGCTCCGGTTTGGCGGCCCCCCTCTTTTGGACGGAGTCTCGTTCGATGTCGAGGCCGGCGACCGCATTTGCCTTGTCGGTAGAAACGGCGAAGGCAAGAGTACGCTTTTGAAGGTCTTGACAGGCGAAATGGAAGCCAATTCTGGCGAAATTATCAAGAAAACGGGACTCAAGGTCGCCCGTATGATCCAGGAGATTCCGGCTAGCATCGACGGGACTGTCCGTGACATTGTCATGGGGCATGTCCCCGTGGTGAGCGGTGGCGCCGTGATTTCGAAGAAGATACAAGACGATGGCGCCCACAATGCGACCGCCGAGGCCATTCTCGGAAAGACGGGAATCGATGCCGATGCCCGTTATGACAGCTTGAGCGGTGGCCAGAAGCGTCGTGTGCTTTTTGCGCGTGCTGTTGCCGAGGATCCGGACCTGCTTTTGCTGGACGAACCGACGAACCATCTGGATATTCCTGCAATCCAGTGGCTGGAAGGGATTGTTTCGCGCCTGAATTGCGCCGTGATGTTCGTGAGCCATGACCGTGCATTTGTCCGCCGCACGGCGACCCGCATTTTTGAACTGGACCGTGGCCGAGTCCGCTGCTGGGACTTCCCGTACGACAAGTTTGTGCAGTTCAGGGACCAGGCGCTTGCCGAAGAAGAAAAGGCGAACGCTCTTTTTGACAAGAAGCTTGCCGAAGAAGAGGTCTGGATCCGCAAGGGCATCCAGGCCCGCCGTACCCGTAACGAGGGCCGCGTCCGCGCTTTGATCAAGATGCGTGAAGAACGTGCCGCCCGCCGCACCCGCACGGGCAATGTGAATATGCAGATCACGGAAGCCGACCGCTCCGGGCGTCTTGTGGCACGCCTTACGGACGTTAGCTATTCTTATGACGGAAGCCCGCTGATCAGCCACCTCACGACTGAAGTTTCCCGTGGCGACCGCATTGGCATTGTGGGCCCGAACGGCTCCGGCAAAACGACGCTGCTCCGCCTGATTCTTGGCGAACTCCAGCCGGAATCGGGTGATGTGCGCCTCGGAAGCAATCTCCATATTGCCTATTTTGACCAGATGCGCACCCGCCTTCGCGAAGACAAGTCGCTTGTCGAGAACATCGGTGATGGTCAGGCGTATATTACCCTGAACGGCGTCAAGCGTCACGTGTTAAGTTATTTGCAAGACTTCCTCTTCTCTGCCGATCGTGCCCGCGGCCCCATCAGTGCGCTTAGCGGCGGTGAACGCAACCGACTTTTGCTCGCGTGCCTCTTTAGCCACCCGAGCAACGTGTTGGTGCTTGACGAACCGACGAACGACCTGGACATGGAAACGCTCGACCTCTTGGCCGAACTTTTGGCCGACTACAACGGCACCGTCCTGACTGTCAGTCATGACCGTGCCTTCCTCGATTCCGTGGCGACCGGCATCCTTGCCATCGAAGAGAACGGGAACGTGTTCGAGGCCGTCGGCGGTTACTCTGATTACGAGGCGAACAAGAAGTTCCGTGACAAGGAAGCCGCCAATGCCGCCCGCATTGCCGCCGAGAAGGAAGCCGAAAAGCAGGCTCGCACAAATCCGGTGGCCGCGACCCCCGCGCCCGTGAAAAAGAAAAAGCGCAGCTACAATGAGGAACGCGAATACGCCGCCCTGCCCGAAAAGATCGAGAAGCTCGAAACGGAAATTGCCGACTGGCAGCTGGAACTTTCGAAGCCCGAGGTCTATACCAACGCGCCTCTGATTGTCGAATTGCAAAAAAAGATATCCGATGGCGAAGCCGAACTCGAAAAACTCTACGAACGCTTTGAAATATTGGACAATTTAGGCTGATTTTTTTTTAACTCCGTGTGACATAAGTCCAATTCTATTATAGATTTACTATGATGGATTTTAGGTGTTTGGATCTTAGGTGTCAAAAGAGGAGTTTTTATGAGATCGCTATCATTGTCAATTGCGATGATTTTAGCCGGCGCAGTATCGGGTATCGCCGGCACAAGTGTTTGGAGTTATGACAAGCCCAAGGGCAACGATATGCAGCCTGCAAGATGGGGCGATGTCTATTACCAGCCGAAAGAAGATGGTGCTACCGGTGAACTCACTACCACAACTGAAGGGTATCAGCAGTTTACCACGAAATTGGTCATTGAAGGCAGTTCGTACAGTGCCGCGGGTTTCTCGTTGGTGTGGAAACAGAATGGCACCGTAGATCTTTCGAGCTATCCGGGTCTTTGCCTCACGTACAAGGCTGACCGTCCCTTCCGTGTGGACTTCAAGCAGACCAGCGTGACGGACTATAACTATTACGGTATCATTCTTGATGCCCAGACCGATTTCGTGTCGAAGTTCATCGACTTCCAGAGCCTTGCCCAGGAAGGTGGCTGGGGTACGGAAGTCCCGCTGGACTTGACCCAGCAGGAAGCGATCCAGATCAACTACAAGGAAGGCATTGCCGCAAACCTCGATGCAAGCGATGCTGACAGAACCAAGAACGTCATTACGGTTTCTGCTGTTTCTCTCGGCGAATGCGAATCCTCCGTTGTCGTGGATGATGGCCTCAAGGTCCTTGAACCCTATGACAAGGCCCAGAAAGTGACCATCAAGGAATCCGACACCTTGAAGATCGACCTCAAGAAAGTGTTTTCTGCCAAGGAAACGGATGATGTCATCTTGACGACGACGATGACCAAGTCTGTTTTGAAGCAGGTCTCTCCTACGGGTGACGTGACCTTGAATGATGTCGTGGCCTATGTCCCGACGGGTATTGACAAGGATACGACCCTCACGCTCATCTTTATTGCCTTGAAGGGAACGGAATCGGCAATTGTTCAGCTCGAAGTTTCCATTACGGATGAAGCTGACGGTCCGGTCGGCCCGACCTGCCCGGGAGATCCCGAATGCTCGGACGATCCTCCTGCAGAAAACCATCCGACGGTTGCACTTCCGCCTTATGATACCGAAGTTCCTTTGATCGAAATGCTTGAAACGGATACGATGAAAATCGCTCTTGGCGATTTGTTCGCGGACGAAGACAATGACAGGCTCCTCTTTGTTGTCGATATGTCTGTTCCGTTGATGAAGACCTTGACGTCTTTGGACAAGGCCACCCTCAAGGATACGGTCGCTATCGTTCCGACGGGAATCAAGAAGGATACGTCTTTGATTATCGCAGTCTATGCGACGGATGGAAAGTCCGATGTCGTGACGGTTCAGTATATCATCAAGATTACGAATGTCGACCTGAATAGGCCGCCAGTCGCGGTTGACACTGCATACACCGTAAACGAAGACCAGGAACTTGTTGTTTCCATTACTAATGGTCTCAGGGCTCTGGGCTCCGATCCGGATGGCGACGACTTTATTGCCGTTCCTATCGATTCCACGAAGCACGGTGCGCTGTCGCAGTTCTCGCAGTTCGGTTCGTTTGTGTATAAGCCCGAAGCGAACTTCCATGGCGATGACACCCTCACTTACGTGCTTGTGGAAACGGCTAACCACACTATGATGAGTAGCAAGGGTACGGTTGTGATCCATGTGCTTCCGGTCAACGACGCTCCGACATTTGCCATTGCCGATAGCACGTTCCTGAAGGATACCCTGATGCTCGACGTGGACTTTGACGAAGATACGGTCAAGCAGATCAAGATTCCGACAAAGTCTATTGTCTTTAGCGACCTCGAAGTCACGGAAGGAACGCAGAAGTTTACTTATGGTGCCAAGGGAACCAAGATCGTTGCTGCAGTCGATAGCGTCAACGCCTCTTATTACTACATCTCCCTCAAGCCTGTCGCCAAGGCAAGCGGCGTGGCGACCATCTTCTTCTATGCGACGGATGGTGTGGATTCTGCCGGTGTGACGATTGGCGTGAAGCTTGTTTCCCCGAAGGACTTGGCCCAGGCCGAGGCTGACGAATATACGACGTTTAACGATAGCATCCTCACGGTGAGCGCGAAGGAAGGCGTTCTTGCGAACGACAAGTATCCTGAAGGTGTCACCAAGGGTATGGAAGCAGAACTTGCCCAGAAGCCGGCTCACGGAACGCTTGTGCTGAACAAGGACGGTAGCTTCAAGTACACGCCGGTGGAAGGCTACGAAGGTATTGATTACTTTGGTTACTATGCAGTCGTGAATGGAACGAAGTCCAAGGCTGCACGAGTGACTATCGTGATTGACAAGCGCAATTTGCTCCCGACTGTTGTCGTGAAGTCTTCGACGCTCGATACGACCGTTACCGAAGATTTCGCTACTTCGAGAGCCTTGAAGTACCCGAAGTCCGTGGTGGCTTCCTGGTTCAAGGATCCTGAAGGCGACACGCTTTCTTACTCTGCAAAGAGCAAGGATGGCAAGCTCAAGGTCGAAATCACTGACAAGGGAACGCTCGAAATCAACTCTGTTGAAGATTCTACGGGCAAGGCTTACGTGGTCGTGACGGCTACGGATAAGAAGTCCGGCTCCAAGAGCTTTGAATTCTGCGTGACGATCACGCCGGTGAACGACAAGCCCAAGCTGTTGCGTTCTTCTGACACGATGTATGTTGCCAACTCTGGCTGGAAGGTCCAGTGGAAGCTTGATACGCTTGTGACGGATGTCGATGGTGACGAAATCACGTTCACGCCGAACGAAACCAGTGCCCTTACAAAGTATATGACCATCTCGCTGAAGGGTTCTGTCCTTACCGTGACGGCCATTGACGGCCTCAAGTACAAGGACGGCCAGAAGTTCGCTCTTGGTGTCAAGGCTTCGGATCCGGGCAAGTTGAATGTGACCGTTCCTTTGTACATCATCGTCGGCGAAAAGCCGCAGGGCCTGATGCCGCAGAAGACGCAGCCGAAGGCTTCTTGGCAGAATGCCGTGATGGCAAAGCGCGGAAGCGTTTCGATCATGGACCTGCAAGGCCGCAAGATCTGGAGCGCAAAGCTTCCGGTGAACCCGGCTGAAGTGCAGAACGCCTCTGCCCAGGTTCAGGGCCGCAAGCTCCTCCGTGTGAATAACCAGACCTGGACGATCAAATAGTAGGCTGTAGACGGTAATAAAGAAAGGCTCCGCAATCGCGGAGCCTTCTTTATTACAAGTGTTGTTCAGCAGATAGGCCCGAAGGGCCCCTGTCTACTTCTTACTTCCTACTTGACAAGAGCTTCAGTGTCGAGGGCGATGAGCAGTTCTTCGTTTGTTGCAACGACGATAGCCTTCGGCGTGCCATCCTTCGTGATGAGGTGGTTGGATTCCTTGCCGCTCTTGAGGTTGCGTTCTTCGTCGACCTGGTAGCCGAGGAGCTTCAGGTTGTCGAGAGCCTGCTTGCGGACGTAGAAACTGTTTTCGCCGATGCCGCCCGTGAAGACGATGGCGTCGATGCGCGGGAGAGCCATGGCGAGACCGCCGATTTCGCGGGTGAGGCGGTAGCAGAAGACATCGAGGGCGATTTGTGCCTGCTTGTTGCCTTCGCTTGCAGCCTGCGTGAGCGTACGCATGTCGTTCGAAAGACCAGAGAGGCCCAGCAAGCCAGATTCCTTGTTCACGAGGTGATCTAGCTGGTCGATAGTGCCATATTCCTTGCCGTACTTCTTGGCGATGTAGAAGAGGATGGCCGGGTCGAGGCTGCCGGAGCGGGTACCCATGATGAGGCCTTCGAGCGGGGTGAAGCCCATCGTGGTGTCGACGCATTCACCGTTCAAGATGGCAGAGCAGCTGGAGCCGTTGCCGAGGTGTGCCGTGATGAGGCAGGTTTCTTCGGGCTTGGTGCCGAGAACCTTGCAAGCTTCGGCAGTCACAAAGCGGTGGCTTGTGCCGTGTGCGCCGTAACGGCGGATGCCGTCCTTTTCGTAGAACTTGTACGGGATACCGTAGAGGTAAGCCTTCTGCGGCATGGTCTGGTGGAATGCCGTATCGAACACGGCGACCTGCGGGAGACCCGGGAAGAACTTGGTAGCGCATTCCATGCCGGTAGCGTGTGCCGGTTCGTGGAGCGGAGCAAAGAGCGTGATGCTGCGGATGTAGTCGATGACTTCCTGAGAGACCTTTTCGCTCTTGATGTACTTACCGCCATGCACGACGCGATGGCCGATAGCTTCGATCGTGGAGGTGAGCTTCTGGGCGTCGAGGAACTTCTTGACCTGATCGACGGCTTCGGCATGCGTGGGGCAGTCGAAGTTGAAATCGATGTTGCCTTCGGGGCCCTTGGCCTTGGTGTGACCGTTCACGCCGATGTTTTCAACGAGGCCACTTGCGATGGACTGCTTGGTCTGAGTATCGATGACGGCGAACTTCACGGAAGAGCTGCCGCAGTTAAGAACGAGTACGCGCATAGTGTATCCTTATAAAAAATTATACCACCTAAATAATAGTATTTTGCCGCCTGGCTGGCATAATGCGACCGTTGAAAAAAGTGTAGGCTTGTTTAATCTCTGGTGCATATCCGCTTTGGATCGGTGTACATTTTATGCTTGATGTTAACTGTTTTTTTTATTGCTTTGTCGGGTCGTTTAACGCTCGTTGCTTTGACAGCTTATGTAGAAATGCTAAATTCTTGTCCATGTTTGATAAGATTTCAGATTTTGATAAACGCGTGACGGAATATTGGACGAACCGCCATTTTTCGCCAAAGGTAGAACGCGGATTGCGTTTTTTCGTGCGTTTAGGTGATGGATATATCTGGGCCTTGTTCATTTTGTTCTTGATTTATATGGTGGGATGGGACTGCTTTCTTCCGATTCTGTGGCAGGCCCTTGTTTCGCTTGCGATGAGCCTTGTGATTTACTGGGTCGTGAAGCTGAATGTCAAGCGCCCGCGCCCGTTTGCCGCCAATCCGACGATTCAGGCCGAAGTGCCCCCTCTTGACAAGTACAGTTTTCCGTCGGGACATACGATGAACAATCTGGCGGTGGCAAGCACGGTGTTCTTTTGCGTGCCGCAGTACGGATGGATCATGATGCTGTTGCCGCTCACGTGGGGACTTTTGCGCGTGTATTTTGGAGTGCATTGGTTCTCGGATATCGTATGTGGATTTTTCTTTGGCATCCTGAGCTTTGCGCTTGGGCACGCTCTGTGGATTCCGCTTTCCGCTGCAATCGGCGCTTGATTTGTCATTCCTGCCTCCGAGCCGCTGAGGATGGGGCGAAAGCCCAATCTCCTTTACTAACCTATGACTAACGACTTTGTACAACTTTCCGACTTTTTTGCCCAGGCTGACTGGAACTCCAAAATTTACCTGCTTTTGCGCCACGCAGAACGCAACCACATCACTCCGGCCGATAAGGATTACGGGGCCCATGTCGGGCTTACGGATCGTGGGCGCCGCCAGGCGGTAGCGCTTGGGAAAATGATTCCGGCGTTTGGCGATGCGGTGTACTTTTCGAGTCCGGTTGGACGATGCGTGGAAACGGCGAAGTGCATTGGTGAAGGCCGCAAGCTTGCGGGCTTTGTTGACAACTCGATTGTCGGGGGTGCCTCCGATGCCGTAGTCGGGACTAATACGAAGGTTGTGCCGATTGATGAACTCGGAGATTTCTTCGTTGGCGACAAGGCCGCTTACGAACGCGCCTTGGACGAGGGCTTTTACGAGAACATTTGCAAGTGGCTCGATGATGGCGAACACGCGGCGTTCTTGCCGTTGCACAAGCGTGCTGAACAGATGCGCGAGATGATGTTTTCGAGATCGTCTTCGCGGTTCAATATTTTTGTGACGCACGACGCCTGGATTGTGCCTTGCCTTTCGCATTTTTGCGGACTTAAGTTTGAACCGAAATGCTGGATGAACTTTTTGACGGGGCTTGCCTTTGAACTCCCTGAAAAAGGCGACGTGAAGGTCACTCCCATCACTGCTATGGAAACGGGCTGGCTGCATTTTTAGGTTCTTTTCTGCCTAAAAATTATACATTAACGGTATGATGCAGTCGAATTGTTATCGCCGTATTTTTGTACTGGGTTCTGGATTCAGCAAGTCCTTTTCGCCGCAGATGCCTACGCTCCGCGACCTGAACGAGCTGATCCCTTTTGGCATTCCCGATGAATTTCCGCACTTGCGCGATTACTGCAAACGGTTTGTCGAACTTTGCAATGGCGACGATGAGTATTTGGGGATCGAACCTCTGGCGACGTCGATTCTTTCGGCGCAGATTTTTCCGGGCGAACGTGAACGCCTTTACCACGCATCGCTGCGTTTTGAACTGTTGCGCTTTATCGCAAGCGTCATCCGTAGCGATAACGTCCTTGACGAATCTTCGGCCAAAATCCTTAAGCAGTTCCTGAAAACGTGCGAAAACAATCCTTCGGAAGGCTCGCGCGATACGCTCTTGCTTTCGTTCAATTACGATACGCTGATTGAATCGGTGATTGCGACGGACAAGGAACTTTGCGAAACGGTGTCGGTCGATTATGGCGTCAAGATTGAGCCGGCAGACCGTTCGGCCAAACGCGGAAAAAGACTCCGCACGATAGACCTTATCAAGCTGCATGGCTCGCTCAACTGGTTCCCGGTCAAGGGCGCAAGTGACGAACTCGACTTGAAGAATGTTTGTGAGGTGGAGCCCCAGGACCGTAGCTTCCCGATCTACTGCGAAGATACTCCGGTGTATATCCCGATGGCACATGCCAAGGAATCGTTCTTGCGCGGAAGCCTTTTCAACTTGCTTTGGTCCAAGGCCGATTACTACCTGAAAAATGCCGAGGAAATTTACTTTATCGGTTACGGGTTTCCAAAGACGGATATCAACAATCTGGAGTTCCTGTTGCGCCACCGCGACCGCTTCAAGAAGGTCGTTGTGCTAGATAGCAAGGGCTGGCTCGATGTGCAGCGCTTGCAAAAGCTACTCGGAAACGATCTTGTCGAATGTTGCGACGCCAAGGAATTCCTGGAAAAACTGAAGTAGCGGTTTAGACGAACCTTATCTACTTCAGCAGCATCGATTTCTCGTAGACTTTGCCATTGACGTTTAATACGCCAAAGTATTTTCCACGTGCAAGATTTTCTGCATCAAATATTTCGTAATGCAGACCTGCCGCACGACGCCCAAGGTTTTGTGTTTCCACAATGCGGCCTTGTATGTCAAGCAGCGAGAACTTCACAATTGCAGCGGATGGAATTTCAAAGCGGATTTCAATTTTTCCATTTTTTATTAAAGATTCAAATGAGTGTTTGCCTGCAATGGTACGGCTCTGTGCGACTGCAACCCTTCCGTCATTAGGATCATCATCTAAACTGCTTTCCTTAATTTTCTTGGCGATGAATTCATCGTTAAAAGTGGGGTAGGACTTTCCTTCATCAAATTTCCAGACATTTTCATCCCACCCTACAAAAGAAGATTTCATCATCATCTCGGCAGTGGTAAGGCCTTCGCCTCCATTACTTGTTTTCATTCCCGACAGTTCTGAATCCCAATACGAATTGTCACAAGTGCAGTCACTACCAACACCAATTAACCCTCCCCAATACTCACCATTATATCTTCTTAGCATAGTATTCGCTGCATAGCTTGTCGAAACATTCCCTTCAGATATTTTTATCAAAGAATCTTCTGCTATCAAGTATTGTCCCGCGATGTATCCTACAAGTCCACCAACCGTTTTTTCGCCGATGATATCAGTTTGTGCATATGAATTTTCTATAAGGCCGGTATTCGACCCTGCAATTCCGCCGATAACACGTTCGCCCTCGATTTTCCCGATGGCGTAAGAGTATTCTATCCGTCCTCCATTATCTCCTGCAATTCCGCCTATTTCCATATGCAATCTATATGAATCCATATACGCTTCAGATGGCGATACATCAAACCAGAAACTAGGCGATTTCTTCAAGTCCATAGACGAAGCACAAATAGAAATAAGCCCCGTGGAATAGCCGGCTATGCCTCCAACATATTCGACTTCAGAGGTGAGGGGAACGATCGACCCTTTAGTTTGTCCGTTGATTATGTTTCTCTTGTTGTTGCCAACGATTCCGCCGATTCGTCTTTCCCGCGCTTGAATATTTACGTCGACAGTTGCGTTGATTATTTCCGCTTCCGAAACTCCGGCGATGCCGCCGACATCGTTTGTTCCTTCTATATCCCCCTGGTAAGAGACTCCGTACAAGACTGCATTAACAGCATCGGTATTCGTATATGTTCCCGCTATGCCTCCAACGTGGTCATTTCCTTGAATTTTCCCGTTTGTGACGTGGACATTCTGTATGCGTCCATTCAAGAATCCGGCGACGCTAGCACAGTTTCCAGAATCGCTAACAACCTCTATGTTATCGAAATTCAAGTTGACAACGGAACCATTCAATCTTGCAATAAACGCTAAATGTGAATCTGAAAGATAACGAATGTACAAGCCACTGATGGTATGATTTTTTCCGTCAATATTCCCCGTGAAATCTGTATTACCCTCAGCATCTCGATTCATACCAATAGGTGCAAAGCCAAAACAACTATAGTGGTCGCAATTCTCTTTTTGAGAAAGTGAGGCATCGATATCCGCAGCCAAAACGTAACTAGATGAATAGAGGTAATTCCCTTGACCGATAGCCTTGAGGTCTTCGTAATCGTCTATCTGGAACGGATTTTGGGCGGATCCATCGCCTTTCATAATCGCGTTTGCGGCGTTAGCCTGAATCGCAAGCATCCCGAGCATCGCAAAGAAAGCAAATATCATATTCATATTTCCTCCTTAATCTACTTTATAAAAAGTTAGAAAAAACATCGTGCCGATAAAATAGACACGATGTTGCAGTACAAATGAAGTGGCTGTTTTTAAAATTCCGGGTCTTTGAAATGCCCGTAGAGTTCGCGGCCGTCGAATACCCAGACGACGGCTTTCTTGTTTTTCAGGAATGAGGACTTGTTGCGGAACATTTGTGGACCGATGTTGCCGCCGCCGACTTTGCTGATGGAGTATGTCTCGACGCTAGTGGCCATCGCGATGTAGTCACCGATGGTGGCGGCATACGATTTGCCCTGTCCAACGTTGCTGTCGCCGATGACGATGATCGGGGCTTTCTTTGTTCCGCGGTACTTGTAGCCGTCGGGGCTTACGACTTTCTGCTCTTTTATTTTGTAGTGGATTTCGGAGTCGTGCAGAAGCGTGTAGAGGTTTCCGGTTCCCTCGACGACGGTATCCCTAAGAATGTAGCGCCTGCGGTTCATCCCGTACAGTAAAGGCGCAATGGAGTCGGCCACCATGTTGGCGAGTACGAGTCTTGCAGGTCCTGTGCAATGGCTTTCGTACGGATCGAACATGGGCGTTTCTCTTCCCAAGGTGCTATTGAGCATCTTGATTTTGTCGAATGCGTCGATGACGGTCACGTTGTGTTTGCGGAGTTTTTCCACCCATTTTTTGTACTGGGGGAGGTTTATCCCTTTTTTAGCCTTGTCGGAATAATGATCGGCGGTGACCAGGAACTTGTCCGGCACGGGAACGACAAAGAGCTTGATGCCCCTGCTTTCGAGGGAGTCCTTGAAGGCGATGATTTGCGGGGTGTTGTCGGTCCAGCGCTTTACGGCGTTCAGCAGGCTTTCTTGCAGGTACAGCCATCCGCTTTTGCCTTCGACGACGCAGGTGACTTCTTCGGTGGTGCTGCCGCATTTTTTGAGGTCGCGGACCATCTGCTTTTGAAGCTCGGATGCGG
>Ga0310786_10008146_pt1 | contig 13510 bp, 12 predicted proteins | sample AusTroGonzalo_MG_FD_203881 | JGI IMG/M metagenome (GOLD analysis project Ga0310786, IMG submission 203881) | Bovine rumen microbial communities from tropical cattle in Woodstock, Queensland, Australia - Gonzalo_03 (v2) (version 2) | ecosystem: Host-associated > Mammals > Digestive system >... | reverse complement strand
AGGATATCATTGAGGAGATTGTAGGCGAGATTAACGATGAGTACGATGATGAGGAGAAACCCTATCAGCGATTGAATCAGAACACCTACATCTTTGAGGCTAAGATCCTGCTGGCTGACTTTATGAAGTTGTTGGATTTGGACGACGATTACTTTGAGGAAGTGGAAGGGGAAGCCGATACCCTGGCAGGTCTTCTACTGGAGATTAAGGGCGAGTTCCCACAACTGCATGAGAAGATAACCTACAAGGGCTTCTCCTTCGAGATTATGGAGATGGATGAACGCCGCATCGTGAAGGTGAAAGTTATTTTCCACAAAGATTAGCCTCACCCCTAACCCCTCTCCCGTGGGCGAGGGGGACTAAAGTCTACAGTTGAAGTGCTTGCAGAAGCGCTTCAACTGCTTTCTGGGGGTCTTTCAGCTCGTCTAACAGCGTTACGAATTTGCTGCCAATGATGGCACCTGCTGCATTGCTCTGAGCGCTTTCGAGTGTCTGTTTGTTACTGATGCCAAAGCCAATCATGCGGGGATGTTGCAGCCCCATCTGGTTTACCTTATTGAAATAGGCTTGCTTGGCTGCATCAAACTCCTTCTGAGCACCTGTTGTTGCAGCTGAACTTACCATATAGATAAATCCATCTGTATTCTCATCGATGAAGCGTATGCGTTCCTCTGATGTCTCGGGAGTGATAAGCATAATCACACGTACGTCATATTTGTTGGCAATGGGTTTCACCTCTTCCATGTAGTCGCGGAAGGGTAGGTCAGGTATGATTACGCCATCCACATCAGCTTCTTTACATGTGCGGAAGAAGTTCTCGTATCCCATCTGGTAGATGGGGTTCATATAGCCCATCAGGATGAGGGGCAACTTAACGCCTTCCTTTCTAACCTCTGTAATCTGGCTAAAAAGTTTGCGCAGCGTCATGCCGTTGCGTAATGCTTTCGTGGCGGCATCCTGGATAACGGGACCGTCAGCCATTGGGTCGCTAAAGGGGATACCTACTTCTATGAAGTCGATGCCGTTCTTCTCGATGGTCTTAATGATCTCTCCTGTGCTCTCTAATGTGGGATGTCCTGCACAGAAGTATAGTGAAAGAAGTCCTGACTTCTTCTCCTGAAATATCTTGTCTATTCTATTCACCACGATAATTTACTATTTAACGATTTACAATATATAAAATGTTGGTTTATTATCCCTCTCCTTGGGAGAGGGTTGGGGAGAGGTTTTTTGTAAACTTAACTAATGCTTCTGCATCCTTAAGGGCGGGGGCTGTTTCGAACCTTGAGTTGAGGTCTATGCCGATACATTCTGGATGATGCCATCGTTTAACTTTCTCCTCATCACCCGGACCTATTCCGCCAGAGAGCAGGAATGGGGTATTGCCTTTGTAATGTTGCAGAATGTCCCAGTCGAACTGTTCGCCGCTACCACCTACACACTTACATTTGGTGTCGAAGAGGAAGAAATCAGCGATTCCTTCATATAGTGAAGAGTGGAGAGTAAAGAGTGAAGAATCAGATTCACCTATGCTGATGGCCTTGACGATAGGAAGACCAGTTTTTGATTTTATTTGTTGACAGAAATCGGGAGTTTCCTGACCGTGTAGTTGTATGGCATTCAGACCGAAGTCTGTTACCTTCTGCAATACCTCTTCCTCTGTGGGGTTTACGAAGACACCTACTCTGGTGCACTTCGGCAGATAGGATGGAACCTCAGAAACATAACGTTTAGAGCCTTTCCAGAAGATGAATCCCATCATATCGGGGTGAATCATCTCTTCTACAGCGCGTATGTTTTCGGGGTCGCGCATACCACATACCTTTATATTCAATTAGACTTTAGACTTTAGCATCAATAACCAATAACCTCTAACCTATAAATTGGGAGATAAAATCTCCTAATGCCTGACCAGGATTGGGTTGCTTCATAAAGTATTCACCCATCAGGAATCCTCTGTAGCCTGCTTCGCGGAGCAATTTAATAGTCTCAGGGTTGTTGATACCGCTTTCGCTGACCTTAACCTTATTCTCTGGCAGACGTGATATCATCTGGAACGAATTCTGCACATCGGTATGGAACGTACCTAGGTTGCGGTTGTTGATTCCCAGCATATCCACGTCCAGCTCGGCATAGTCCAATTCCTCCAGGGAGTGCATCTCCAACAGAACTTCCAGTTTCAGCTCATGAGCAAGGGCGGTAAGCATCTTAACCTCTTGTTTTTTCAGGTCGGCAGCTATGAGAAGGACTGCATCGGCACCAATCTCGCGAGCTTGGAAGAGCTGGTATTCGTCAATCACGAAATCCTTGCGTAGGATAGGGATATTAACCAGAGGACGTGCTGTTCTGACAAACTGCATGCTTCCGCCAAAGAATTTCTCGTCGGTAAGGATGCTGAGAGCGGCTGCTCCGTTCTGTTCGTAAGATGGAGGGATAACCTCAGGTTTACCTTCTTCCTTGATCCAACCCTTGGACGGGCTTTTGCGCTTGAACTCTGCTATGATGCCGTGAGCATCATTGTTGAGCACCTTAGCCATACTTCTGGCCTCTATGCCGTCAGCCATTATCTTTTCAACTGCGGCGTAGAGTTTGCGGGCGGGCACTTGCTCTTTCTGCTCAGCTACCTCAATACGCTTGTAGGTTACTATTTCGTCAAGAATATCCTTCATAAGACTTTAGACCTTAGACCTTAGACTTTAGTGGTTACGAATTAATCTCAACAAACTTGCGGAAACACTCAAGGGCTTTGCCGCTCTCCAGTGATTCACGTGCTTTCTCGATTGTCTCTGTAATGGTGAGTCCTTCTTCCATAAGGCTGATACCGCATGCTGCGTTGGCCAACACAACATTCTTCTGTGCCTCGGTACTCTTATTCTGAAGTACGTTGTCGAATATCTGCATGGCCTCCTCGGCAGTCTCTCCTCCATATATATCAGAGGGCTTCACATATTTCAGTCCCATCTCCAAGGGAGTATAAATTTTTTCAAAATAACGGGTGTTAATCTTGAATCCGCTGGTGAGTGAAATTTCGTCGTACCCGTCGTAACTGGTTATCACGCCATAGTTGTCTCCAATCTTCTGGTGAATATTGGTGTAAAGGCGCTGCTGACTCTGGTTGGCTGTTCCGTGTAGCGAGTTCTTGGGGCGGCATGGGTTGACCAACGGGCCAAGCAGATTGAAGCAGGTGGGAACCCCCAATGCTTTACGGGTAGGGCCAACGTACTTCATGCCTAAGGCAAAGAGGGGAGCGTGGAGGTAGCAGATATTGGCCTCATCAAGAGAGCGACGCAACACATCCTCGTTATCTGTGAATTTCACCCCGTGCCCTGCCAACACATTGCTGGCGCCGCTTACGCTTGTGCTACCACCATTTCCGTGCTTACTAACCTTATATCCGGCTCCGGCAATTACAAAGGCTGAACAGGTACTGATGTTAAAGGAGTTCTTTCCATCGCCTCCTGTGCCTACAATATCCAAGGTGTTGTAATCGTCGAGGTTTATTCGTTTGCCTGTCTCTAAGAGTCCGTCACGAAAGCCAAGCATCTCGTCAACTGTTACGCCTCTGGTCTGTAAGCCCATTAGCAAAGCGGCAATCTGATGCTCGTTATACTTTTGCTCTGTTATGCCAAGCATTATGGCATGGGTGTCCTCACGGGTGAGGGTAGCACCTTCTATGAGTTGTGTAAGATATTGTTTCATTTGTGTTCGAGCCAGTTTTTGATGATAATTTTTCCCACCTTGGTCAGTACGCTCTCAGGATGGTATTGGATACCGTGTATGTCGTATTCTCTGTGGCGGAGCGACATGATGTAGCCCTCTGGGCTGGTGCTGGTAACCTCTAGGCAAGAGGGAAAGCCATTGGTATCTACTACCCATGAGTGGTAACGACCTACCTCGATAGTCCTGTCCAGTCCCTCAAAGATGTAATCGTCAGCACAGATATGAGCGGGGGTAGCTACACCATGGAAGACGGAGCTCAGGTTGGTGAGCTTTCCGCCAAAGACTTCTCCTATGGCCTGATGCCCTAAGCAGACGCCCAGCATGGGTTTCTTGCCTGCGTAGGTTCTGATAACATCTAGCAGAAGGCCGGCTTCGCTGGGAATGCCAGGACCAGGCGAGAGGATAATCTTATCGAACTTCTCAAGGTCTGGGAGTTGGAACTTGTCGTTCCTGAGAACGGTAACCTCTGCCCCTAATTCCTTTACCAGATGCGACAGGTTATAGGTAAAGGAGTCGTAATTGTCTATGATAACTATCTTCATAACTTACCTGCAATTTCTATGGCTTTGCGCAGAGCGCCCAGCTTGTTGTTAACCTCCTGCAACTCGTATTCCACATCACTCTTTGCCACGATGCCACCTCCGGCTTGGAACCAGAGTTCGTTGTTTCTGCTCACAAAGGTACGTATGGTAATAGCCTGGTTCAGGTTCTTGTTGAACCCTATGAATCCTATGCAGCCGCCATAGGCACCACGGTTGTGCGGTTCGTATTTGCTTATCAGTTGCATAGCCATCACCTTGGGAGCGCCGGATAGTGTGCCGGCAGGGAAGGTGTCTATGAATGCCTGAATGGGGTCGGCCCCTTCGTCCAGTTCTCCGCTAACCCTGCTTACCAGATGGATGACGTGGCTGTAGAACTGCATGTCCTTGTAGAAATCTACTTTTACATTGTGACAGTTGCGACTTAGGTCGTTACGGGCCAGGTCAACCAACATTACGTGTTCGGCATTCTCCTTGGGATCGTTGCGCAGATACTCTGCATTTTTTCTGTCGGTCTCTGCATCGCCAGTACGCCTGGTGGTTCCTGCAATAGGGTCAATGTAAGCTCTGCGACCCTCTATGCGGCAATGGGTCTCGGGGCTGGAACCGAAGATGCGGAAGCCTCCAAAGTCGAAGTAGAAGAGATATGGGCTTGGATTGATGCTGCGCAATGCACGGTAGAGCTTGAAATCATCGCCCTCGTAGCGCTGCTTGAAACGTCTGGAGAGAACAATCTGGAAAACATCACCTCTCAGGCAGTGGGCAATACCTTTGCGGATATTCTCGCGATGCTCATCATCGGTAAGCGTGCTCTGGAAATCTCCCACAGGGTGGAAGTCATACGTCTGATACGGACGTCCGTTCAGGTCGCGCTCCAATACATCCAAATCATCCTCCTCGCCTTCCGACAGCATTTCTATGAGCGTCAGTTCATTACGGAAATGGTCAAAGACAACCACATCCTTGTATAGAATGTACAGCAAGTCAGGCGCATCATTCGTGGGCTGAGTTTCATCCTTTACACCAATGTTCTCGAAGTACCTGACGGCATTGAAAGAGGTGTAACCGTATAGTCCGCAGTAGTTGCTTTCGGGTCCTGTTATATTAAAATTACCTATAAACTGATTGATGAGTTTTGCTGATGTAAATTCTTCGTTTATAGGTGTTTCTGTAATTTTTCCGTCTGGATATTTACAAACTCCCATCCCATGTTCTATGCTTACACTTCCGATGGGATGAACGGCAATGAAAGACTTGGCATTTTCACCACCGTGATAGTCGGAGCTCTCCATAAGCGCACTCTGTGGATAGGCATCCCTTACTTTTAGATATGCGCTGACGGGAGTAATCAGGTCGCCAAGGATTTTACGACTGGCAGTATGGTATTTATATGGTGTCATAATCGATTTCGTTTTTATGTGCAAGGTAAGTTGAAAGGTCCTTGTCGCCTCGTCCGCTGACAGTAAGCACCACCACATCTTCTTTCTTGAATTTCATCTTGGGTAGAATTGCCAGAGCGTGGCTGCTTTCCAGAGCAGGTATGATACCCTCCAGCCTTGTCAGTTCGAAGGCAGCCTGCAGTGCCTCGTTATCGTTGATGGAATAGACCTTGGCTCGGCCTGTCTCGTACAGGTTGCAATGCATAGGGCCTGTGCCAGGGTAGTCCAGTCCGGCACTTATGCTGTAAGGCTCTATTATCTGTCCGTCCTCGGTTTGCATCACCTTGATACGACTCCCGTGCAGGATTCCTGTACTACCTACATGGAGTGAAGCTGCCGTCTGTTCTGTATCCATTCCCAGACCTCCAGCTTCGCCCAGAACCAACTTTACCCGTTCATCGTCCAGATAGTGGTAGATGGTACCTGCGGCATTGCTTCCTCCACCCACACAGGCTATCAGGTAATCGGGGTAATCGCGGCCGATTTTCTCTTTAAGTTGGAATTTTATTTCCTGACTGATAACACTCTGCAGTCTGGCTACCATCTCGGGGTAGGGATGTGGTCCTACGGTACTTCCTATAATATAGAATGTGTCGGCAGGATGGCAGCACCAGTCGCGAATGGCCTCGTTGGTGGCATCCTTCAACGTCTTATTTCCACTCTGAACAGGGAACACTTCAGCTCCCAGCATACGCATACGCTCTACGTTTACATGCTGGCGTTCCACATCCAGTGCACCCATATATACACGACAAGGCATATTCATCAGGGCACATACGGTAGCTGTGGCAACGCCATGCTGTCCGGCTCCGGTTTCTGCAATGATGCGTGTCTTGCCCATCTTGCGTGCCAGCAGAATCTGGCCTATGGCATTGTTGATTTTGTGAGCTCCTGTATGGTTCAGGTCTTCGCGCTTCAGGTAGAGCTGGCAGCCGTATTTCTCGCTCATGCGCTTGGCATAATAGAGGGGTGAGGGGCGTCCCACATAGTCACGAAGCAGCTGATAGTACTCCCGCAAGAACTCCGCGCTCTCGATGATGGAGAGGTACTGAGCCTTCAGGTCTTCAACCGTTTTGTATAATATCTCAGGAATGTAGGCACCGCCATATGGACCATAAAACCCGTCGTCATTAACCTTGTACGATTTCATCTTTTACCTTACTATTATAAAATACCGTCGCAAAGTTAATGTATTTTCTTCTTATGACAAACAAATGATACCAAAAATGCCAAGAATCCTTAGTTTTTTGGCAAATATTAGCTTGTTTGGTGACAAACTGTTATGGAACCATGAAGGGATAAACTATCAAGTCTTGCAGATCTCCGATAGGTTTCTGGGCAATGTTCACTAGGATATAATCTCCCTTTACCAATGCTTCTAACGGATGGCAGATAAAGCCATCGCCTCCGTCTGACTTGATAAAGAAGTGAGCCGGCTCAATCCTCTTGTATTCGTTCTCGCGAATATTGCTCTTCGCCAGCCTGCGGTAATACTTCTTACCTTGCAGGCGTATGAGTACGTAGTCAGCCAACACCTCGTCCTTCGCAGGCGTAATATGAAACTCGGGCATGTAGTCGTCCGTCAATTGCGAGGCGTGAGCGCCATCCAGGTAATGGATAAGTTTGTCTTTTAGCTTAATGTCGAAGACTGTCCATCCGGGTTTTAATTCCGTCTGGGTTTGCTCTGCTTTGACCTCTGCAAAGTTGTCCAGCACCTTTAATTCCACCTTCTGCGCATGCAGGCAGAGGGGTAGGGTTAGTAATATGAATGTCTTTAATATCTTCATGACAGATGCAAAATTACAGATTTTGTGTGAATTTACAAAAGATTGTTTTGATAAGTGAAAGAAAATTGTTTCCTTTGCATGAATAAAATTCGTAATCAGTACGTAATAGACTCTTTATTATGACCATTGCAATAGTAATTTTGATGTTATTTGGCTATGCTCTTATTTGTTCTGAGCATATAACCAGAATCAACAAGGCAACGGTAGCCCTGTTCTGTGGAGTATGCGGATGGGTGATGTATATGTGTGTGGGACCACATTACATACAGTCGTTGCATGGTATGGATTTTATGAAATACCTGGGCGATGGTACATACAGCGTACTGGCTGTTAACCAGTATATCTATCAGCATGTGTTTGTCAAGCACATGGTTCAGATGTGCTGCATTGTGATGTATCTGCTGGCCACAATGGCTATTGTAGAGGTGCTTGCCAGTAACGAGTGCTTTGAATTTATGGTTGATTGGTGCCGGGCCAAGACCAAATGGCGTCTGACGTGTACCTTGTCGGCTTGCAGTTTTCTGCTCAGTGCCAACCTCGACAACCTTGCTTCTACTGTCATTATGCTTACCATCCTGAGTAAACTGGTGATAAATCCCCGTCAGCGTTGCCTGTTGGGTGCCATTGTGGTGATAGCAACCAGTTGCGGAGGATGCTTTGGCGTTATAGGTGATGTGACGTCCCTGCTGATATGGACCAGCTCTGCCGTTACACCCACCAGCTATACGGCTGCCCTGATTATACCTACCATTGTGGCAACTATCATCCCTACTTATCTGATTGGAAGAATGCTGCCCGAGCATGTGGATTTGAAGCGTCCCCGTCTGTTTTTCCGTGGCGACGATGCTGTAATGCCCATTTGGCAGCGTGCCGTAATGCTGTTTCTAGGATTGGGCGGACTATGGTTCGTACCCACCTTCCATCGTCTGACCATGTTGCCCCCGTTCCTGGGTGCCCTGTGTGTGCTGGGTGTGCTGTGGGTGGTAAACGAGGTCTTTAACCACAAGCGTATCCTCTCTGGTCAGCCTATCTCGCTGACAGGTATTCGTTCTCTGCAGTATGAGATGATTCAGATGATTATGTTCTTCGTGGGTGTCAGCCTGTGCGTTAACCTGCTGGTAGAGGTGGGTGCCATGCGTTACGTGGCTGATGTGTGCGACACATATATACATAATATTTATCTTCTCTCCGTAGTAATAGGTTTTGCCAGTGCCGTTATGGATAATATTGCCCTGGTAATGACATCTATATCCATTTTCCCCATTATGGAGGTGCAGAATACCATGCCCGAGTATGTATCTGCCTTTACCCAGAACGGACAGTACTGGCACCTCGTAGCACTGAGCGGATGTGTAGGCGGTTGTCTACTCCCCATCGGCTCTACGTCAGGCTATGCGCTGATGAAGCATGACGGCATAGGCATCTGGTGGTACTTCAAGTTTATCACGGGCAAGGTGTTCGTAGGCTGGATTTTCGCCCTGGGTGTATATTTCCTTGTTGATTATTTCCTGAGATAAATGAAATACGATCTCTCTAAACTGGGAATCGACTATCTGAATCCCATGCAGCAGGAGATGCTGCAGATGGTACGTTGTGAGCGCCAGTTGGTCCTCCTCAGCCCTACGGGCTCGGGTAAGACGCTGGCATATCTGTTGCCCTTGCTTCAGCTGCTGGATTCCCGTGTGGATTCGTTGCAGGCCTTGGTGCTGGTGCCCTCCAGGGAGTTGGCTATCCAGACCGTTGACGTAGTCAAGCGTATCTGTTCCGAAGCTCGTGTGTTGGCCTGCTATGGCGGACGTCCGGCAATGGATGAGCATAGACAGATAAATGGGCTTCATCCTCACTTGATTGTTGCCACGCCAGGCAGAATCCTGGATCATATCCGTAAGCAGAATGTTACACCTGCAACGGTAACTAATCTGGTAATTGATGAGTTCGACAAAAGTTTGGAGTTAGGTTTCCAGGAAGACATGAAGGCTATTATTTCGGAGCTGACATCCGTCAGCCGCAGGATTCTGCTTTCTGCCACGGACTCTCCTAGCATACCTGACTTCGTGGGCACTTCGGATTATTGCCGTCTTTCCTATCTTGATGACGAGGAGCCTGTATCCTCACGCATAAGCATACGTAGCGTACATTCGCCTGAGAAAGATAAGCTTCATACTCTGAAAGCTCTGCTCTGCACTTTGGGGACGCAGAAGAATCTGGTTTTTGCCAATCATCGTCAGAGTGTGGAACGTATAGGTGCCTTTCTGGATTCGGAGAAGATTATGGCCGACATCTTTCATGGCGGTATGGAACAGCGTGACCGTGAACGAGCCCTGTATCGTTTTATGAATGGCTCGTGTAACGTGTTTGTCTGCACTGATTTGGCTTCGCGTGGCCTTGATGTGCCCGATGTTGATAATATCATTCATTATCATCTTCCCATTGATGAGGAGTCATACATCCATCGTAACGGTAGAACCGCACGTTGGGATAATGTGGGCAATGCTTTTCTGATTTTAGGCCCGGAGGAGACGCTTCCACCGTATGTTCAACTTACCGATGGTGAGTTCCACCTGCCTGCCCAGCTGCCTAAATCCGTCCTACCGATATGGGCAACCCTGTATGTGGGTAAGGGCAAGAAGGATAAGATCAGTAGGGGAGACATCTTGGGTTTCCTGACCAAGATTGGCGGACTGGAAGGTAAGCAGATAGGCCGTATCGATGTGCTACCTAACTGGTCGTACGTGGCTGTAGAGAGGAAAGCGGTGAAGACTCTCCTTTCCCGTATCAAGGGACAGAAGATTAAAGGCATAAAGACCATCTTTGCTTTAGCAGAATAAAAGAAAAGCATCTACCCATTTTGGATAGATGCTTATTTTTATCGTTGACGTTCCCGTTGACGTTATTTCAGAACTCCTAATTCTTTGAATACCTTCTTCAGCTTCACAACTGACTGGTCTACCTGCTCATGTGTATGGGTTGCCATCAGAGCGTATCGTACCAGTGTGTCCTGAGGACCGCAGGCGGGTGGTATTACGGGATTAATGAAGACACCCTCCTCGAAAGCCATTGCTACGGCCATGAAGGTCTTGCGGGTATCTCTTACATACAGGGGGATGATAGGACTTTCAGTTTCACCAATTTCGAAACCTTCCTCACGGAAACGCTTCAGGGCATAGTTGGTAACATCCCACAGAGCTTCCAATCTTTCGGGCTCAGCCTGAATGATGTGCAACGCCTCCAGGGCTGCTGCTGTGGCAGCAGGTGTGTTGCTGGCGCTGAAGATGTATGTTCTGGCCGTGTGGCGCAGAGAGTCTATGATAATCTGATCGGCTGCAATGAAACCACCAATAGATGCCATACTCTTTGAGAAGGTACCCATGATAAGGTCTATGTCCTTCGTCACACCGAAGTGGTCACATACACCGCGACCCTGCTTGCCGAATACACCAAGGCCGTGAGCCTCGTCCACCATGATGCTGGCATTGTACTTGTGCTTCAGTTCAACGATTTCTGGCAACTTAGCCAGGTCACCTTCCATTGAGAATACACCATCCACGATAATCAACTTCACCTTGTCAGGTTCGCAACGCTGCAGCACGCGCTCTAGGTCGGCCATGTCGTTATGCTTGTAGTGCAGTTGAGTGGCAAAGGAGAGGCGGCGACCGTCTACGATACTGGCGTGGTCTCTGTCGTCACAGATAATGTAGTCGTCCTTGCTTACCAACTGGGGGATAACACCGCTGTTTACGGTAAAGCCGGTGGAGAAGCATAGCGCATCGTCCTTGCCAACGTATTCTGCCAGTTCTTTTTCCAACTGAACATGTATGTCAAGTGTTCCGTTCAGGAATCGGCTGCCTGCGCAACCGCTACCATATTTATGCATAGCCTTGCATCCGGCTTCTATGATACGCTCATCGCCCGTCAGACCAGTATAAGCGTTAGAGCCGAACATCAGCACGTGCTTGCCGCCCATTTCTACTTCGGTACCCTGTTTTCCTTCTATCTCACGAAAATAGGGGTATATTCCTTTTTCCTTTATTTCCTTTGACAAGGAATAAAAAGGGTGCTTGGAAAGTTTTTCTTGTAATATTCCCATTTGAATTTAATGTTTCGAGAGGGTTACCCCGCTCATGAAAATTTTTGCAAAGGTACGATTTTTTATCCAAAATCAAATAAACTGTATTGAAAAAAACGCTCAATAATTATTATTCCTTGACTGAATGATATGTATTCGTACACTTTTTGCTAACTTTGTGCAGAAATTTATGCAGAAAAGGATATCAGTTTGGTTCATAGTGAACCCTATTTCGGGTACTACCGATAAGAGTAAAATCGTTAGTATGATTCCTAATTACATGGAAGTTGATCGCTTCGATGTAAAAATTCTATATACAGAATTCAAGGGTCATGCCGCCCAGATTGCCCGTCAGGCGGTAGAGGAGGGGATAGATGTGGTTGTGGCCGTGGGAGGCGATGGAACCGTCAATGAGGTGGCTCGCTGCCTTATTCATACTCAGACGGCCTTGGGCATCATTCCCTGCGGAAGTGGAAACGGATTGGCCCGCCATCTCTTTATACCTATGAACCCCGAGGGTGCCCTTCAGGTGCTCTCCACCTGTGCCATAGAAGCATTAGATTATGGTATGATAAATGATACCCCTTTCTTTTGTACCTGCGGAATAGGGTTCGATGCCTTTGTCAGCAGTATGTTTGCCAAGAGCGAACGCCGGGGGCTGCTTACCTATATTGAGAACACCCTGCGAGAAGGTCTCCGCTACAAGCCCGACACCTACGAGATTGAGATTGACGGAGAGAAACAGCATTACAAGGCATTCCTTATTGCCTGTGCCAATGCCAGCCAATATGGTAATAATGTATATATAGCCCCGCGTGCCAGTATGTCGGACGGATTGATGGATGTTACCATCATGGAACCCTTTACCGTCTTGGAGGCTCCCCAGATTGCTATCCAGCTCTTTAACAAGACTATCGACAAGAACAGCCGTATCCGCACTTTCAAGTGCAAGAGCATGCATATCCGCCGCAGCCAGCCTGGTGTTATCCATTTCGATGGCGACCCCAAAGATGAAGGAACGGATATTCAGGTGAGCCTAGAGCCCAAGGGCATTCGTATGGTGGTGAATACCAACGAGCAGTTGTATACGCCCCCGTTGATTCGTGCCTTTACTGATTTCTATAACAATATGAATGCTGAGTTGAATGTTATTCGTGAGGACATCAACCGCCAGCATCAGCGAATCCTTTCCATCAACAAAGAAATGTTACGTCGTTTGCGTAACCATTAACTGATTGAAAAGTGATAATTAAACCAAAGACTGCTATCTAAAATATAATAAGGTAGCAGTCTTTTTTCGTGTTTTATTTTGTATTCCGACCATAATTGTGTAACTTCGCAGCGTAAAAAGTATATGTTAGCAAATGAGTAAGTTGGTAATACTGCGGAAAGGCAAAGAGGAGAGTCTGAAACGTTTTCACCCTTGGATATTTTCGGGGGCCGTTCATCATATAGAGGGTGAGCCGGCAGAAGGGGATATCGTAGAGGTGTTAAATAACGAGGGCAAGTTTATTGCCCTGGGACATTGGCAGATAGGCAGTATAGCCGTCAGGGTGCTTACGTTTAAGCGCCAGAAGATTGACGCAGAGTTTTGGAAGAAACGCCTTGCCTCGGCCCTGGATGTGCGCCGCAGCATAGGTGTGGCTGGAACTGACTATAATAATATGTATCGTCTGGTACATGGCGAGGGCGACAATCTGCCTGGCCTTATCATAGATATCTACGGACAGAATGCCGTTATGCAGGCTCATAGCGTAGGCATGCATGTGTGCAGGATGCAGATAGCTGAGGCCTTGAAGGCTGTTATGGGCGATGACCTGAAGGCCGTTTACTACAAGAGCGAAACCACACTTCCCTATAAGGCTTCTTTAGGTCAGGAGAATGGTTTTATCTTAGGTGAGAGCAATGATAATGTTGCTATAGAGAACGGACTAAAATTCCATGTTGATTGGTTAAAGG
>Ga0310786_10008143_pt1 | contig 13513 bp, 10 predicted proteins | sample AusTroGonzalo_MG_FD_203881 | JGI IMG/M metagenome (GOLD analysis project Ga0310786, IMG submission 203881) | Bovine rumen microbial communities from tropical cattle in Woodstock, Queensland, Australia - Gonzalo_03 (v2) (version 2) | ecosystem: Host-associated > Mammals > Digestive system >... | reverse complement strand
CGCTTTCACTTGGTTGTGAAGCGGAGCCATATTTTATTTTTTACCTTTTTACTTTTATTTACGGCCTTCCGCTTCACAGTTCCCTGCAAAGTAAAAGTAATAGCCGTAAAAGTAAGCGTTCAACAGTGACATATTCTCTTCGTTTTTGTCTTTTCGGCTGCAAAAGTACATCATTTCTGCGAAACAAACAAATCTTTTGCAAGAAAAATAACGATTTAGCTTACTTTTTTCTATTTAGCCTTTCAATAATCGCTCCATAGGCGACTGATTTCCTCCCGTTCCAGATCATCTATGAGAATCTCTGCCAACACCTCTATTATATCCTTGGGTACCAGGAAGCGCCGGTCCTGACTGTGCGGATTGATCCCTGACAGGAAATGATGCATCTCACCCTTATACACCTCTTTCATCCGAAGATTGATCTTGCCGGCATCTGAACAAGAATAGGTGACGTTAGCCAGACGGTCGCAGAGTTTCACAAAGGGGGCGTAGGGTGTCTCACGGATACCCTGATAATACTTCTCCCCTGCCCGTTCGGCCCGTGTCCGTCCCTTATCGTTGGTCAGGGCATACACGATCTCCGTCGCCATCAGCGCCTGCTCATCCGTCATAAAGCCTCGGGCAACTTTCATCACGTCGTTGTAGGTCAGTCGTGCGTCCTCGATACTGTCGTGGTAATAGGCACCAAAGAGCAACGGCAACACATCTTTCTCACAGTCACAGACCAGATGGCCGTATTCCACGACTCCCTCTACCACCATATCGAGATGATAGCCATACGGCAGGTTCTCACCATATATCTGATTCACGCTCTGGTGCAGGGAATGTGCCGACATACGGATCTTCTCTATCTGTGGCGCATACTTCTCCAGATACGACTGAAATTCTTCCTTTGTCATCATTATTAATCGTCTTTGGCTGCAAAATTACAAATAATTATGCATTATGCGTTATGAATTATGAATTATTTCGTATCTTTGCAGACAATTATGGGAAAAAAGCCACATCCGTTCATTGCCATCATCCCTGTGATGGTGCTCATCGCCTTCCTGGCCGTTGTCATCTCACTCTTCGGCAGCGACTCCCTCAGCGGGGGCAGTCAGATAGCCCTGCTGATGGGTATGGCTGTCTGCGTCAGCCTCTCGATGGCTGTCTATAAGACACCCTGGCGCACCTTCGAACAACAGATCAAGAAGACCCTCGGCGAGGTGAGCATCACCCTGCTCATCCTGCTCTGTGTGGGTATGCTGGCAGGTTCATGGATGGTCAGCGGCATCGTTCCCACCTTGATCTATTATGGGATACAGATCATGTCGCCACAGTTCTTCCTCGTATCGTCGTGCATCATCTGTGCCCTCGTGTCGCTGCTCTCAGGTAGTTCGTGGACCACTATCGCCACCATCGGCGTGGCCCTGCTTGGTATCGGCCATGCCCTGGGTGTTTCCGAGGCCTGGACGGCAGGAGCCATCATCTCCGGTGCCTATTTTGGCGATAAGATGTCACCCCTGAGCGATACTACGATCCTCGCCTCTTCAGCCACAGGCACCGACCTCTTCGTTCATATTCGTTATATGATGTACACGACGATGCCCACCTTCCTCATCACCGTCACCATCTTCTTCATCACAGGACTGGATGGCGATGCCACTACGGAGGTGGAAGTTAGCCAATACACCGATGGACTGTCGCGAACCTTTAATATCTCTTTATGGACGCTTTTGGTACCCCTGTTGACGGGTGTGCTCATCGCCCGTCGTGTGCCATCGCTGATTGTGCTCTTCGCCTCATCCATCATGGCCGGCATCGTGGCGCTAATCCTCCAACCCCACATCCTCAACGAAATAGCCGCTGATGGTGGACTGGTCAAGGGTCTTGCCATCACCTATTTCGGAGCTACAGCTGTAGAAACGGGCAACACCTCGCTCAACGAACTTGTCTCCACCAGTGGCATGGCGGGCATGCTCAACACCATCTGGCTCATCCTCTGTGCCATGTGCTTCGGCGCTGCGATGGTGGCCAGCCGCATGATCGACAGCATCACGGGTGTCGTCATCCGTTTCATCCGCAGCCGCGTCAGTCTGGTGTCGTCGACCGTCGGCACAGGCATCTTCCTTAATATCACCACGGGCGACCAGTTCATCTCGATCGTCCTTAATGCCGACATGTATAAAGATGTGTACCGCCAAAAGGGCTACGAGTCGCGACTGCTGAGCCGTACCACCGAGGATGCCGCTACCGTCACCTCCGTGCTCATCCCCTGGAACACCTGCGGTATGACACAGTCGACGGTGCTCGGCGTGCCCACCCTCACCTATCTCCCCTATTGTTTCTTCAATCTGATTAGTCCGCTGATGAGTATCATTGTCGCTGTCATCGGCTGGAAGATCAAAAAGGTAAACGAATAGTCTCTTTACTGAGATATATCAAGCATAACGCAACAAAGTTTAAAAATATTTGCATTTTTACTTGCAAGTTTTAAACCTTTTTTGTATATTTGCACCGTCTTAGGACAATAAAAATCAATTAATAACCAAAAAAGAAAGAGTTTATGAAGAAATTAATGATGATTGCTGCCATGATGCTCATGAGCGTCGGCGCATTTGCTCAGGACGGCAAGTTTGCCGTAGGTGCTAACGTTGGTATGGCCGCTTATGGCAACTCGTACAATCCTTTTGGCTTTGGCGCTAAATTTCAGTATGAGTTTGTAGAGGATTTCCGTGCAGAACTTGCAGCTAACTATTGGCTTCCTAAAGATGAACAAGGTTTGATGGATTTCAACTTGAACCTGCAGTACCTGATTCCAATTACTGAGGGACTTAGAGTTTATCCTCTTGTTGGTGTAAACCTTGCCATGACTCAAGGTGATGCTTACAAAATCCTTTTTGATAGTCAACAGACACTCTTTGGTTTCCAGGGTGGTGCTGGTATTGAGTATTTCCTTAGCGAAAACCTAAAGGTCAATTTCGATATCAAGTACCAGTACAACAAGAAGACAAAGACTTACGAGTATAAGGGTCATTCACATGATTATGATTTGAAGTTTGATGGTCCTGTCTTCCAAGCTGGTATCGCATACGTGTTCTAAAACAACATCATTGAATATCACTAAAGCCACATCCTCTCGGGTGTGGCTATTTTGTTTTGAGATATGTCTGATCTGGCTCAGAGCTGTTCCAACAGGCACTGACACCCCTCGAGGAGGTCGCGCCAAGTGACCTCGAAATTACCTGTGTACCAGGGATCCGCCACATCGCGAGGCTCGTCGGTGAAGTCCATCAACAGATGGATCTTCTCCTCTGGGTCGCCACCGCAGATGCGGTTCATGTTGCGGAAGTTCCACAAGTCCATCCCTATCAGCAGGTCGAAACGGTCATAGTCGCGACGCGTCATCTGACGGGCCGTCTTGCCCTTGCAGCCAATGCCGTGCTCCGCCAGCTTACGTTTCGCAGGCGGATACACCTCGTTGCCGATCTCCTCCGTCGACGTCGCCGCCGACTCGATATAGAACTCCTTCTCTCGTCCGGCCTTCCTGACCAGGTCCTTCATCATGAACTCCGCCATCGGACTTCGGCAGATGTTCCCATGACACACGAATAATATCCTTTTCAATTGCTTTTACTTTTATCGTGCAAAAATACAACAATTCTGCGACAATGCCAAACATTGCGCCATTCTTTTTCATCCTCACCCTCAGAAAGGATGCCTTCCAAATGCGGACGGCTTCGGCTGTCCGCACTTTTTGGGGCAAAAAGCTTGGACTATTGGAAATTATTGCGTAACTTTGCGGCAGGAATAAAAACATATCATGATTGGTCCGGACAGTAGCCTGAAGCATCTGAAGAAGACCACTATGACCATATAATTGAGCGAATGAAACTTAACATTACCCTGCTTTCGATACTTTTCCCGTTTGCTATGCAGGCACAAACGGCAGAGATGGTTTCTCCCAAAGAGATTCAACCCACACAGAAGAACTATGTGATGAACCGTGCACCTCTGATAAGCACACCCTTCATAAAACTTCCACCAGCCTCAATTACCCCCGGCGGATGGGTTGGCGAGATGTTGCGCCGCCAGAGTAACGGACTCGCCGGACATTTGGGTGAAATCAGCATATGGCTTGATAAGAAGGCTAACGCTTGGCTCGAAGAGGGTGGACAACATGGCTGGGAGGAGGTGCCATACTGGCTGCGCGGCTATAGCAATTTGGCCTATCTTTCGGGCAATAAAGCCATGCTCGACGAAACCAAGGTTTGGATTGAAGCCATCCTAAATAGCACTAGAGAAGATGGATATTTCGGACCCGTCAATGAGCACAATGATATATATGAGGTCTGGGCCAACATGCTGGCCTTGCAGATCCTTCAAGACTGGTATGACTACAGTGGCGACGAGCGTGTTTTGGAAGTCATGAAAGCATACTTCCAGTGGGAAAAGGACTACCCGGAGGATAGGTTCCTTCGTCACTATTGGGAAAACTCACGAGGCGGCGACAACCTACTCAGCATTCTGTGGCTCTACAATCGCACAGGCGAGGAGTGGTTGCTCGATGTGGCTCGCAAAGTACATTGCTGCACTGCCAATTGGATGCAGGACACAACCCTGCCCAACTGGCACAATGTAAATGTGGCACAGGGCTTCCGTGAGCCAGCTGGGTACTACATGCTCTCAAAAGACGAAAAAGCGCTTCGAGCCACCTATAACAATTACCACCTCGTTCGCCGTATTTACGGGCAGGTGCCTGGCGGTATGTTCGGTAGCGACGAGAATTGTCGTCACGGTTACATCGATCCACGACAGGGCACCGAGACCTGCGGCCTTGTGGAACAGATGCTCTCCGACGAGATTTTGATGGCCGAGACGGGTGATCTATTATGGATGGAGAACCTCGAGGATGTAGCCTTCAACAGTTTACCAGCCGCCTTTATGCATGACATGAGAGCCCTGCGCTATATCACATGTCCAAATATGGTGCAATCCGACAGCCGCAACCACAGTCCTAGCATTCAGAACGGAGGTCCCTTCTTGCTGATGAATCCTTTTAGCAGCCGCTGTTGTCAGCACAACCACACGATGGGCTGGCCCTATTATGCTCAGAACCTTGTATTGGCAAGTGCCGATGGAGGTGTGGCGCTTCTTATTTATGGCGACTGTAAAACGAATGTCAAGGTGGCAGACGGACAGATTATCACACTTGTCGAACAAACCCTCTACCCTTTCAATGAAGACATTCAGCTCACTATTGAGATGAAAAAGAAACAGACAATATCTTTCCCCCTCTACCTGCGCATTCCCTCATGGACACAAAGAGCAAATGTGAGAGTCAACGGCCAGGCCGTTCCCTGTGAGGTAAAGACAGGTTTGCTGCGGATAAGCCACAAATGGAAGAACGGTGACCGCATACAGATTTCCTTCCCCATGCACCTTTCACTGCGCAGATGGACATTGAACAAGAACAGCATCTCGGTAAATTACGGCCCGCTTACCATGAGTCTCTTCATCAAAGAGCGTTATGTGAAAGTCGACAGCCGCAAAACAACCCAGAGCGACTCCGGTTGGCAGTCAACAGCCGATGCCAACCGCTGGCCCTCATTCGAGATATACGCCGATAGTCCATGGAACTATGCCCTGTTACCCAGCATCGAAGACATGAAGGTAGAGCACCGAACATGGCCTAGCGACAATTATCCTTTCAACAATTTGGACACCCCATTGCGGATAAAAGCGCATGGTGCACGTATACCATCCTGGGGACTCGATGAGACACAAACCTGCGAGATACTGCCCGACGCCGATGCACCCCGCGGCGAGCTGGAGGACATCACACTGGTACCCATGGGATCGGCACGACTGCGCATCAGTGCTTTTCCTCCCTTTCAAAATCACTCTTCGTTGGAGCAGACCTGCTCAGTACCACGAAGACGCACTGCATCTCTAAAATAATCGAAGAGCCCGATTTGTACTTCCTTTGGCTTCACCGATGGAACTCGTGCTCGGGTATGGCAGTTTTGAGTCGTTAAGATGCCTAGTAAGGGTGTTGGAGATGCCTGTTATACCCCCTAAACAGGCATCCCTTACTCTGTTAACAGGCATCCCTTACACTCGTGGAAGGCATCTCCACGACCCTTAAGTATATATAGTTACAAACGCACCCCCGATTTTGCCATGTCAGGATAGCAAAATAGACACGATTTGATGATTTTACTACGTGTCCTTGTTTTTTGACTCATCCCTCACATTTTCTTCGGAAACCCCTTTTTACAAAGGCGAAAGAACATGTGAGGGGTGCTAAAAATCCCTCACATATCCCTCCCGTCATCTCTCCCATTTCTGAAGTTTTTTAAGAAGATAAAGGAAGATAGAAGGAGATAAATGACATATCTTCCTTTATCTTCTTAACTGTGAGGGATCATGGGAGAGATATGTGAGGGTTATGTGAGGGATGAGGTGAGGGATGAATCTCTCGGAACCCCTTTAAATAAAGGACTTTTGCTCAAAAATATGAGGGATGACGGAAACGTCACTATGACTCGCTCGATACGAGCAATTTTACAATCCTCTGGCCTTGAGCAGGCTGGAGGCATCGGGCTGGGCCATACCAGTGAAGTCGGTGAACATCTGCATGAGATCGCCCGTATTGCCTCGGCTCAGGATTATATCACGCATCGCCTGACCTGTCTCAGGCTTCAGGGCTCCACGCTGGGCAAAGACATCGGCGATGTTCACAGCCAGCACCTCCGTCCACAGATAACTGTAGTAGCCGGCGGCATAGCCACCTCCCCAGACGTGGTTGAAGTAGCTGGTATAATATCGAGGCGGTATCTGGGCATCAAGCAGACCGATCTGCCGGAGGGCCTCACGCTCGAATGTCGCTGCCTCCTCGGCGGTGGGAATATCCTTTGAGGCTAGCATGTGCCAAGCCAGATCGGCACAGGTGGCAGCGAGGTTCTCGCCTAAGGCATAGGCTGTCTGGAAGTTGATGCTCTTCAGCATACGCTCCTTCAGGTCGGCAGGCATGGGTTCGCCCGTCTTGTAATGGAGGGCATAGTGGTCGAAAATCTCAGGAATCGAGGCAAACGACTCATTAAACTGTGAGGGCATCTCCACGAAGTCGCGAGCCACGCTGGTGCCACTCAGACTGTTGTACTGGCAGTCGGAGAGGATGCCGTGCAGGGCATGTCCGAACTCATGGAACATGGTAGTCACCTCGTCCCATGTGAGCAGCGAGGGCTGGCCGTCGGGAGCCTTGGCACTGTTGCAGACATTGAATATAATAGGCAGCTGGTTCCACTGGCGACTCTGTTTCTGGAAGCCATCCATCCAGGCACCGCCACGCTTCGTCGGACGGCGGTAGTAGTCGCAATAGAAGAGGGCTTTAGTCTTGCCATCCTTGTCGATGACCTCGAAGGCACGCATATCGGGATGATAGGTGGGAATATCGGTGCGCTCCTTGAAGGTGAGGCCATAGACACAATTGGCGGCATAGAAGACACCATTGAGCAACACACTGTCGACATTGAAGTAGGGTTTCACCTCATCTTCGCTGACGTTCAGCAGCTGCTTCTTCATCTTGGCGGAATAGTAGAAGCGATCGTACGGCTGCAACTCAGAGGTGAGAGGTAAGGGGTTAGCGGTGAGAGAAGGATTGTGGGCAAAGTCCTCGATGGCTTTCGTCTCGGCATCGGCTTTGGGTCTGTAGGCCTTGATGAGGTTCTTCAGGAAGGCATATACATTATCAGGCGTCTTGGCCATCGTCTTCTCCAGTGAGTAAGCGGCATAGTTGGGATAACCCATAATCTCTGCCTGTTCAGCCCGCAACTTGGCAATCTCACTCACCAAGGGGAAGTTGTTCACCTTTCCAGTACCGTCGGAGCGATGGATGGAGGCCTCGTAGACCCGCTTGCGTAGATCCCGGTTGTCGAGACTGGCCAGAAGCGGCTGTTGGGTGGTATTGACGATGACAATGGCGTAAGGAGCCTTGCCTCCCCTACTCTCGGCATCTTTCTGGCACTGGGCGATGTCGGCCTCTGTGAGTCCTGCCAAGTCTTCTTTCTTGTCAACCCACACCACTGCATTGTTAGTGGCCTCCTGCAACTGGTCGCCCCACTTCTGCTGCAAATCTGAGATGCGAAGGTTGATGGCCTTCATGCGCTCCATCTTATCTTCTGGCAACAGGGCACCCTTACGCACAAACTCTTTATAGGTCTCTTCCAAGAGTTTCTGGTCTTCGCCAGTCAGTGTATCATGTTGTTTGTCGTACACTTGGCGGATGCGTTCAAAGAGTGGCTTATTAAAGGAGATCTCGTTCTCCAACTCCGTCAGCATCGGCTGTACTTTCTTCTCTATCTCTCCTATCTCAGGCGTCTTTTCGGCCTCCGTCAGAGCGAAGAACACACGGCTCACACGGTCAAGCAGCCGCCCACTCTCCTCAAGGGCGAGGATCGTATTCTCGAACGAAGCTGGATCCTGCGAAACCACAATCTGCTGGATGTTGTCACGCGTCTGCTGGATAGCCGCCTCGAAGGCAGGCATATAGTCTGACGTCTGGATCTTTGTAAAATCGGGGGCACCGAAGGGTTGCGTACTCTCCACTAATAGGGGATTCTCACGGTGCGCCTGCTGACAGGCCGAAAACTGCACCAGCGCGGCTGATGCAACTGCAATACTCATAATAGTTCTAATAATCTTCATATTAAAGTGCTTGATGGTGCAAAAATAGTCATTATTTCGTAAACATCCAAACAAAATACATGTTTATTTGAAAAAAAGGTGTACCTTTGCAGCCGAATTAACAATTATACCAACAAGATGATGAAATCAGATATACAGATAGCAAGGGAGTGCGAGTTGAAGCCGATTGGTGATATCGCCTCGGAGTTGGGCATCGAACCAGAACTGATAGAGCCTTACGGACGGTTTATGGCGAAGGTGCCAGTGGAACTGATCGACGAGAAACGCGTGAAGAAGAGTCGGCTGATACTGGTGACGGCCATCAGTCCGACAAAGGCAGGTATCGGTAAGACCACCGTGAGCATCGGTCTGACACTGGGTCTGAACAAGATCGGCAAGAAGGCGGTGGTGGCACTGCGCGAGCCCTCGCTGGGTCCCTGCTTCGGCATCAAGGGCGGTGCTGCCGGTGGCGGCTATGCCCAGGTGCTGCCGATGGAGAAGATCAACTTGCATTTCACAGGTGACTTCCATGCCGTGACCTCTGCCCATAACACCATCAGCGCCCTGCTCGACAACTATATCTACCAGCATCGCAAGGAAGGGTTCTCGCTTCGTGAGATCTTCTGGAAGCGGGTGCTCGACGTCAACGACCGCAGCCTGCGGAATGTAGTAACTGGTCTGAGGGGCGACGGCGTGGTGAACGAGACGGGCTTCGATATCACCCCAGCCTCGGAGCTGATGGCTATCCTCTGCCTGGCAACGAGCGAGAAAGACCTGCAACGGCGTATTGAAAATATCGTACTCGGTATCACTGCCGAAGGAAAGCCATTCAGAGTGAGCGACCTCGGTGTGGCTGGTGCCATCACCGTACTGCTCCGTGATGCCCTGAACCCCAACCTTGTACAGACCACGGAGCATACGCCGGCCTTTATCCACGGTGGTCCCTTCGCTAATATCGCCCATGGCTGTTCGAGTGTGGTGGCCACGAAGATGGCAATGACCTTTGGCGACTATGTGGTGACAGAAGCGGGCTTCGGTGCAGACCTTGGAGCAGAGAAATTCTTTGACATCAAGTGTCGGAAGACGGGGCTGCAGCCCAGGCTGGTAGTCATCGTCGCCACGACCCAAGGACTGAAGATGCATGGCGGCGTGGCCTTGGAGGCCATTAAGGAACCTAACATGCAAGGACTGAAGGAAGGACTGAAGAACCTGAACCGCCACATTAATAATATGCAGGGCTTCGGACAGCCCGTCATCGTGACACTCAACCGTCACGATACCGACAGCGAGGAGGAGATCGACGTCGTCAGGAAGAACTGCGAGGACCTGGGTGTAGGCTTCGCCGTGAACGAGGCCTTCCTCAAAGGTGGTGAGGGTGCTGTAGAGTTGGCCCAGAAGGTGGTGGATACCATCGAACATATCCAGCCACTGCCAATCCACTTCGTTTACAAAGAAGCAGACTGTCTGGAAGATAAGATAGAAAAGGTGTGCAAGCGCATCTATGGTGCCTCTGCTGTAGAATATAGCAAGACTGCGAAGAAGAAGCTTGAGGACCTGCGCGCCATCTTTACTGACGATGACGGAGAAATCGCCCACTACCCCGTCTGCATCGCCAAGACACAATTCTCATTTACAGCAGATTCTACACGCTACGGTTCACCAGAGGGCTTCACGATCCGTATCCGTGACGTGATCCTGAACTTGGGCAGTGAGATGATCGTCGCCATCGCAGGCGACATGCTCCGCATGCCAGGACTGCCGAAGAGTCCGCAGGCGGAGCGTATCACCATCGACGACGGTGTGATCGAAGGATTGTCGTAGAAACCGGTTCTTATTCGTCGGGCAGGAAGAGGGGATCTTCCGGCATCACCATAACAGGTTCTGTCTGAGCAGCCTGGAGGATGTTCTCGGGTACATATTTCTTATTCACCACCAGACGGAACATATACTCTCGGAACCAGCGGTCGGTCATGATGAGACAGCCCTGCTGCCCCCAGGAGGCACCCCATGAGTTCTCGACCTTCCACTTCAGGACTTTGCCTTGAGGGTCGATGTCGACAGCCGTCAACGTCATCGCATGGGTGGAGCCACTGTCGAAAGTGGAGATGCGCTGGGCCTTATCCATGCCGAAGGTGGTGCCGAAGAGCGAAGCATAATCGAAGTTCTCGGTGTCGGCATAGCCACGTTTACGATCAAGGAACTTACCAACGTCATAGGAGCTATAGAGCTTTCGGCCGTCCTTCAGCGAGGCAATAGCCATCTGCTCAATGTCGTCCATCGGCAGATTCACGTATTTCCAGTTATGGCCGTCGTAGGTGTGGCGGTCGTATTCCACCTCATAGGTCTTATAATAAGGACAGCGGGGGTCATTCATCGCCATGATGAAAGTGTCGTTGATAGGACCGCCTACCACTTCCTGACAGAAAGACTTCGGTGTATAGGTCTTGGCTGGACCGACAGCTTTGCCATTCTTATCCTTGAAGGCGTAGGTGAACTGTTGAGGCGGCTCACCGATGGTCATCACCAGCATCTTGTAGATCTGGCTGAGCATACGGGTCTTAGCCTTGTCGATGGAGGCCTGCTTATGGTCCTTCTGAGCCATGTCACGCAGCTGTAGACCATATTCACGCAGTTTCGAAGCGACGAGCGAACGGGCCTTCGAGGTGTTGTCACTAGTATAGGTCTCCGGCATCACCTCAGCAGGCACAAGACCATACTTGTCGACCAAGTCGGCTACACCGCAGAAGGTGCCGCCATCGCCGATGGGTGACTTAAAGAAGAACTGTACACGAGGATCGTCGATGGGCTGTTTGCCCGTATCAACACAGCCTTGCAGCATGAGGTTGGCTTTCTCCAGCTGATCCCAGAAGAAGAGGTAAGCCTGAGAGAAGTCCACCTGTATGGAGTCACGTTGTTTGGTATAATTGGCACGCAACACGTTCAGTCCGCTGAACATCCAGCAACGGCCCGACGACTGCTGGTCGGTGATGGACTGTTTGGGGGTCTCAACGCTGAAATAGGTATCGAAGGCACCCGCATTCTGATGATTCTTGGCCAGCGCATCGATACTATTAGCTGCAACGGCATTGACCAGCGCACGATTGACGGGCTCAGCCTTCTGTTCTTTCTGGATATCACGCAGCATCTCGCTGGAGATACCCCCCGGCTTGGTCTGAGCACTGGCAATAGTCAGGCCAGCGACACCAAGCATGCATAGAATCGTCTTTCTCATTCTATAAACTGTAAACAATAAACCGTAAACTGTAAACTATAAACTGTAAACTATAAACTAAAAATATTATTTCTTCTTCGACGAGATATGGAAGGTCTTCGTCGTGGTGGTCGGCTGAGCAGTGGACTTAGCAGAAGTCGTCGTAGTGGTACCACCTTTTTTATAATACTTTAGAGCCTCCGGCATCCAACCCTGGATCTGACTGATACGAGTGGCATCAGAGGGGTGGTCGCTCAAGAACTCGGAGGTGGTGTTGGTCTTGCCGGCAGCCATGCGCTGCCAGAAGGTGACAGCCGTCTGGGGATCGTAGCCTGCCATAGCAGCGAAGATCAGACCCATATGGTCGGCCTCGCTCTCGTGATCACGGGAATAGCTTAAGTTCTTGAAGTTGAAGCCGTTGGCCACGATACCACTAATCAGTGAAGAGGTGTTTGTTCCCATACCAAGCATACCAGCCAATGCTGCACCAATCTGGAGTCCCTGCTGCTGTTTCATCTGGGTACTCATCTGCTCGGCAGAGTGACGGGCCACAGCATGGGCAATCTCATGACCCATGACAATAGCCAGCGACGACTCATCCTGAGTGATAGGCAAGATGCCTTCGTAGACTACGATCAGACCACCAGGCATACACCAGGCATTAGCCTGATTGTCCTGAACGAGGTTGAACGTCCAGTTAAAGTTGGCTAACTCCGACCCAAGACCAGCGGCATTCATGTAGCTGGTCACGGCATTAGCCAGATTCTGCCCCACCCGCTTCACCATCGCGGTATTAGTGGCATTGGTCGATAACTTTGCCGACTTCATAAACTCCTGATACTGTTGAGTAGCCAGACTTAACACCTGACCATCCTCAACCATCAGACTCTGTGTACGGCCCGTGATGGGCACAGTGTGGGCAGTACCGCAGCCTACAAGGACCACAGCTACCACAAAGAAAAGAATAACTTTCAGTTGTCTCATATTCGAATATGTTTAGGTTCTGAGTGCAAAGATACGAAAAAAAAGTGGAATGTGGAATGTGGAATGAGAAAAATTGCAGGGAGAGAGCATTTTTAACACCAAAAAGAGAGACATCCCTCACGGAATGCCTCCCTAAAACTACTAAAAACTTAAAATCACTCTTTTTTCTTACTTGTTCAGACCACGGTTGTTGATAGTGGTATTCAGCAGTCTGAGGTAAACGTGCATCTGCTCGTCGTTGAGCACATAGCGCATCCACTTCACATCGTTGTCGATGGCACGGTCAACGAATGCCTTTCGGTCGTTCTTACCGTACTGGGCTGCGAACATCAGCTCGGAAGCAAACGTGTGGTGAATCTCTGCCACTGCCTCCTTCTGGTCGTCTGCCAGATTCAGTGCCTTGGAGAGCTTGTTCATATTGATATTCAAATCATAAGCCTCCATGTTCTCTACACTGGCTGCGTTCTCACCTTCTGCAAATGCTGTTGTCATACTCAGCATAGCTACCATTGTCAAAATCATCTTTTTCATCTTTTTACCCTTTCTTTTCTTTACTCAGAGCGGTGTGTCAAGTCGCTCCTACTTTAATACTTAAATGTTATCCTAAATGTCTTTTGACGGTGCAAAGGTACGGCGATATTTTGGACT
>Ga0310786_10008141_pt1 | contig 13514 bp, 7 predicted proteins | sample AusTroGonzalo_MG_FD_203881 | JGI IMG/M metagenome (GOLD analysis project Ga0310786, IMG submission 203881) | Bovine rumen microbial communities from tropical cattle in Woodstock, Queensland, Australia - Gonzalo_03 (v2) (version 2) | ecosystem: Host-associated > Mammals > Digestive system >... | reverse complement strand
AAAAGGTTACGAAAACAAAAAAAGGATGTGAATTCTGTTCACATCCTTCTCGTTTTTTGTAGTGGGTGCTGATGGATTCGAACCACCGAAGTCGAAAGACAGCAGATTTACAGTCTGCCCCATTTGGCCACTCTGGAAAACACCCATTTTCAAAACCGGGTGCAAAGGTATAACTTTTTTTTCATCCCTGCAAATTTTCCTGCAGAAAAATTAAAAAAGATATGGTTATTTGTTAGATTATCGCTATATTTGCACCAGGATTTAACATAAATGTGTTTTACCGATTAAAAATGAAGAAGGTGTTATTACTTACCGTGATGCTGATATCCGGCGTTGGTTATGGGTTTTCTGCTACTGATAGTTTAGCATCTATCATCAAACGTCTCGACGAGAGCCTTGCCAATAAAGATAGGTATGTAAGTGCCAAGCAGCAGCGCATAGGCGATATCAAGAAACAGGAAGACAAGGCTTATAGTGACTTCGCCAGGTTTCAGTTGTGTATCCGATTGTATGATGAATATAAATCGTTTAAGTATGATTCTGCCCATGTCTATGCATGTAAGAGCTTGGAACTAGCCAAGCGACTTGATAAACCCGAATTTATTATCGAGGCCAAGTGTGCCATTACTTTTTGTCTGTTGTCTGCTGGATTATATCGCGAAGCTTTTGAGGAGTTGCGAAGCATCAGTATTGCAGGTGTCAGTACAGAGTGTCTCAAAAAGTATTATTGGATGGCTAGTCGACTGAGTTACGACATGGCCGACTATAACCACACGATGCCCTATCAGGATGAGTATATTAAACAAGGTAGTGTTTACACCGATTCATTGCTTCATCTGCTTCCCGCTCGTTCGGCCGAATGGCTTTATGCCGAAGGTATGCGCCAGATGAAGGAGTATCATTACGATGACTGTGTGTATACTTTCCGCCAGTTGCTTCGTAACGCCGATCTTGATGTGCATACCCGGGCTGTTGTCACGTCATGTCTTGGTTGGATATATTTTATGCAAGGTGAGCGCGAAGATGCGAAAAGATACCTTGCCGAAGCTGCTATCTGTGATAATGAGTCGGCCACCAAAGAGACTACTGCGCTTTGCGGCCTAGCTGGAATGCTGTACGAAGAAGGTGATATTGAGCGAGCTACCCGATATGTGCAGTTTTCGCTCGATGATGCCAACTACTATGATGCTCGTCAACGAAAGATACAGATAGGCGATATATTGCCCATCATTGAACAAGATCGTTATAACATGATGAAAAACGAGCGCAATGCCATCATCATAACCTTGATAGTGGCCTTGTTGGCTATTGTCATACTTCTTTTTGGTACTTGGATCATCCGTCGGCAGATGCGTAAACTGCAGGAAGCGCGTCGCATCATTGAGCAACGCAACCAAGAGATGCAGCTCGCTAACGATAAACTATGTGAGGCCAACGCCATCAAGGACGAATATATCGGTAGAACGTTCTATATCAATGCCGAATATATTAATAAGGTGGAAAAACTCTATAAAACGATTGATCGCAAAATAGCTGCGCGGCAATACGAGGATCTGCGTTCTACGCTAAAGGAGTCGACGTTGAATGCCGAGCGTAATTCTATGTTTGCCGATTTCGACGAGACGTTCCTTAAACTCTTCCCCGACTTTGTGCGCCAGTTCAACTTGTTGTTCGACGAGAAAGACCGTCGATTACCTAAAGATGAGAAATCGCTTACCAGCGAGATGCGAATATTTGCACTTATCCGTTTGGGTATCACCGAGATTGAGCGTATTGCAAACTTCCTCGATTATTCCGTTTATACTATTAAGACCTATAAAACCCGAGTCAAAAATAAGTCGATTGTTGATAACGACTTGTTCGAACAACGCATTATGGAGATAGGATAGAGCAGAAATAGAGTATATTTTGGGTATACATTTTCTACCCGACTCATTTAAACGTAGCCTGATTATCAGCGGGTTACGTTTTTCTTTTCGTATTTTTGGGTGTACAAGCCCAAGTTTTCTTCTGTTAGTGCTGAATTAGGCGTAATTTTGCACCCAGAAATTCTATTTCATTAATATCCTAACTAAAATTAATTCTCTATGACGAAAAAATCGACATTAAAAGCACTTATGCTATTGTTGGCGCTTACGCCCACTTTGTGGATGAGTTCGTGCTCAACAATCGAGGATGGTGACTATGTGTCTCCTATCACCCAGTACGAGAAGATGGGTGGCACTTGGAGAGTAAACAGTGTTACCCAGATTGACGAAACGAATCAGAAGTCGATGGCCCTTACCGGTCTGTTCGATTTCGAATCGTTTGCTATTCATTTAGGTACCGATGCAAGCGGTAATCCTACATCTTACACCATTAGCGGCTCCGCACCTGCCTTGTTGCCCGTTAGTGGACAATGGAAACTTGAGAACCCCTTTGTAAATAGCGATGGCTCTTCGGCTAAGGTTCTTCTTAACGAGAATACCGCACTCACCGTTACCGCCATGCCCGGCGCACAACAGTCGTTGGAGTTCAAGCTTACCCGCACGCAGAATGGTAATGCTTTTGTATCGTATGTGTATAACTTAGTACCCGCAGAGTAAAAACAGGAGGACGTGATTATGAAGAAAACAATTTTCGCAGCATTTATCTGTTTGTTGATGTCGGTTGCAGCTATGGCTCAAACCGAGGTGGGTAATCCAAAGTTCTATACCGTGCCATCTATCTATATGCCAACCGATGAGGTGACATTCTATTTTGATATGACCGATGTTGGATTCCAGGAGGGTGTCGACCTGTATTGGTGGGTATGGCAACCCCTTGAGCCCGATGCTGGCAACTGGGAGCACTCTTCCGATTTCGCCAAGCTTGAATACGTTGGTGATAATATCTATAAAAAGACCTTCGTGCCGGTAGATTACTTCTTCCAGAATCAAGACCGCTTTGCCACCAAGGCCGATCTGTTGGCCTTTATGCAGGACGAGTGGGGCGAGGCCGGCTATTGGTGCCGTCTTAAAACCATCGATGGAAGCGTGCAGAGTGGTGTGTTCTGTGTTGAGCACAACCGTACCGAGATTGCCGACTTTGCTAATTCGGGCGCGGCTTATCAGCTGTTCTCGGGCGACAAGACCACGGGCTATACCGATAAGTGGACCATGAACAAGCCATTGTCAATACTGTTTAACGGCGATATCCAGAAGATTGGTGGCAAGACTCTGAACGAGTTGGCTGCTACTGCTGGCTTTAAATATATAGGTACGCACGCGGGAATTCACGGATTCTATACCGATGGCAACGACGAGGTAATCGAGTACGACTTTGTTGATCCACCAGCCAAAAACCTTAACCAGCAGTTCAACGTGTGGCGCCCCGGATGTATCGAAAAGACCTCGCTCAAACAAGTGGGCAATGGTGTGTGGCGCTGGAATCTGATGACCCCACAGGAGTACTTCTGTTATAATCCTGTAAATGCCGACGAGGATCCACGCGGATTTATACTTACCGATATGGGTATTGAGCAGAATGGTAAGTGGGCTGTTAACCCCGACTTTGTAGGCAGTTTTACAGCCGAATCGCTGAAGTTCGGTATCGTGGGCAACGACTGGGATTGGGGCAGTGAGTGGGGCTTTGAGTTCAAGGCCGGCACCGCCGAAGCTTATCCCGATCCTTCGTTCAGCTATTTCCCATCCAAGGTTAGTGCTAAGGATATCATCACCTTCATCCGTCAGTATAACGGCCGTATGGATGGTGAGCTCACATGGATTCTTACTGCGGGCGACAAGACCTTCTCGGGTGTGATGAGCGGTAATCGCGATCGCCGTCAAGGTAGTGCCAACTTGCTTCAGGAGCTTAGCGGCATCAGTAGCGATAGCATGCACCTCACCGTAACCAATGCCAAGGGTGCGGTGGTAACCGAGGCCGATATCCCATTGGTAAGTGCCGATGAGTAATATATCATGAGTTTAATAAACAACATTCACAGAATCAAATGAAGATGACAAAGATAAACAGACGACTGCTTACTTGCGTGTTATTCATCATGGGGCAGTTATCAATCAGTTTTGCACAGGGCTTTACCGCTACAGGTAAGGTTGTGGATAGCAATCAGGAACCACTGGTAGGTGCAACGGTCAAGACGATCGGTACCGATAAGGGTATGGTTACTGATTTAGATGGAAACTTCGCACTGGCATGCAGTCAGGGCGCTACACTCGAGATTTCGTATATCGGATATGTTTCGCAGAAGGTGAAGGCTGGTAAGAACCTTACCATTACACTTACCGAAGATGCCCATATGCTGGCCGAGACCGTAGTGGTGGGCGTTGGCTATGGCACTATGCGTAAGAGCGACCTTACAGGCGCTATCGCCTCCGTCTCGGCTAAGGACATGAAGAAAGGCGTTATCACCAGTACCGAACAGTTGTTGCAGGGTAAGGTGGCCGGTCTTAGTGTTATCCAGAGTAGTGGTTCGCCCGAATCGGGTGCTTCATTGCGCTTGCGTGGCGGTACGTCGCTTAGTGCCTCTAATGGTCCGTTGGTGGTGGTCGATGGTATTCCCGGTGTCGACTTCAATAGCGTTCAACCTAACGAGATTCTTTCAATCGATGTGTTGAAAGATGCTTCGGCCGCAGCCATCTATGGTAGCCGTGGTGCCAATGGCGTTATCATTGTTACCACCAATCGCCAAGCTTCCGATGCCGAGCAGAAGACGCTTTCTTACAATGGTTTTGTGGCTATTGCCAATGTGGCTAAGCTGCTCGATGTGCTCTCGGCCAATCAGTGGCGTGGTTATGTACGCGACAACAACGTAGGCGGCGCACTCGACTATGGTGCTTCTACCGATTGGCAGAAAGAACTGCTGCGTACAGCCATTTCTCACTCGCACAATATCTCGTTCAGCAATTCGCGCAAGCATAGCGGCTATCGTGCCAACATTACCTATAACAACAATCAGGGCGTGGTAAAGCGCAATTCTATGAACCGCTTGGCTGGTTCGCTCACTGCTTACGAGATAGGTCTTAACGGTCGCTTGCGTCTCGATGCCGGCATCAACGCCAACTTCGACAGCTGGACACCCATCGACTCCCGTATCTTCGAACGCACACTCAATCTTAATCCTACATTCCCAGTTTACAATCCCGATGGATCGTTTGCCCAACTCAATGGCACAAATACCGAGAACCCTGTAGAGATTAACACCAACCGTACTCAGGATAACAAGCGTCATCGCTTCCTGGCTTATGGTAAGGCCGAGTTCGAAATCATCAGCGGACTCAAGGCCACTGCCAACACTTCTTACGAGTTTCAGCATACCACTGGCGGCACCTACAAGCCTACCTACGCACGTATGGAGGGCCAAAGTGAGAAGGGATGGGCTCAACGCACCTATGGCGAGTACACCAACCGCCAGATTGAAACCTACCTTACTTACGATAAGGAAGTGGCCGATGGCCATAAACTGAACCTGATGGCCGGTTACTCGTATATGGATAATGTGAACGAGGGCTTTGGTGCCACCCGTTCCGGTTTCGAGACCAACGCCTTTGGCTATAACAACCTCAATGCCGGTACCGATTATCGCCAAACCGATGTATATAGCTACAAGAGCAAGACCAAGCTCATTTCGTTCTTCGGTCGTCTTAACTATAATCTGTTTAATAAGTATATGCTTACCGCAACGGTGCGTCGCGATGGCTCGTCGGTATTCGGCGAAGACCACAAGTGGGGCGTCTTCCCATCAGTAAGTGCCGCTTGGCGCATCAGCGACGAGAAGTTCATGCAGGGCACACGCTCTTGGCTCGACAATCTGAAGTTGCGTGCCGGCTACGGTATCACCGGTAACCAGAGTGGTGTGGCCGCCTATAAGAGTATTGCCGTGCTTAGCGCTTCGGGTGCTGCTTACTACGATGCCGCCTCGGGCACTTGGAAAAACTCGTATGTTCAGGCACAGAATGTTAATCCCGACCTGAAGTGGGAGTCAACCGCCCAGCTTAACATCGGTATCGACTTCAGCATTCTTAACCGCCTCACCGGTAGTGTAGAGCTGTATTCTAAGAAGACTTCCGATCTGCTTTGGACCTATCCCGTGCCACAGCCACCTTACATCGTAGGTACTATGTTGGCCAATGTGGGCGATATGCAGAACAAGGGTGTTGAGTTAACGCTTGGTTATAACATCATCCGCCAAAAGGACTTTACGCTCGATGCCAACCTCTCGTTCTCATACAATCAGCAAGAGATCACCAAGCTTAGCAACGATACCTACGAGGCCGTTGGACTACAGGCTGGTTCGCTCCACGGACTTCGCGGTATGTCGAATCTCTATTCTCAGGTCATCAAGGAAGGCTATTCGGCCGGTACATTCTGGGGCCCCAAGTGCTCGGGTATCGATGCCGATGGCAACTATATCCTCGACTACGGTCCCGATGGCAACGGCTACGACCTCGGTTCGGCTCAACCCAAGTATAACCTTGGCATCAGTCTTAGTGCCACCTATAAGGACTTCGACTTCAACGTAGCCGGTTATGGCATGTTCGGACAGAAAGTGCTTAATGCCACCCGTATGGAGTTGTTCGATTCATCGCGCCTCCCCGCTCAGAACACGCTCGACGATTTCCTCTCTAGTGGCATCAAGGCCGATCCCGTCTTCTCCGACTATTTCATCGAAAATGCTTCGTTCTTCCGCTTGCAGAGTGTTACATTGGGTTATACCCTTCCCGGTACCAAGAAAATCGGTTTCAATCGCATCCGTCTCTATCTCACGGGCGAGAACCTGTTCTGCATCACCGGCTACAAGGGCACCGATCCTGAGGTTTACATCCCCGACAACGTGCTGAATGGTCCTGGTATCGATCGCCTTATTACCGATAGCGACACCGGCAACGGTGCTACTTATTCACCGCGTCCACGTACATTCTCGTTGGGCATCAACCTCTCATTCTAACAGTAATAATGATCATTGTAAAACGTAATAATATGAACAAGAAATATATTCTTTCCTCACTGTTGTTTGGTGCGCTTGCCATCACCGGTTGTACTAATCTCGACGAGGAATTATTTGATGTCGTTTCGATGGACGACTATGGAAAGACTGAGTCTGAGGTGCAAACCATTGTGGGCGGTGCTTATTCTACACTCCGCGGCTACGGCTCCAGCACCGACGAGGGCAACGGCGTTAACTGCTACCCCACGTGTGAGTACGTGTTCTTCCTGACCGAGTGCTCTAGCGATGAGGCCTGTATACCAACCCGTGGTTCCGACTGGTACGATGGCGGTCGCTATCAGGAGTTGCAGTATCACACGTGGGATGCCACCAATGCTTGCGTACTGGCCGGTTGGCGTTATGCCTTTACAGGTGTTTCAAAGGTTAATGCCATCATTTATCAGGTAGAACAGAGCGGGCTTACCGCCCAGCAGAAGAGTAATGTAGAGGCCGAGCTACGTGGCTTGCGTGCCTACTATTATTATCAGCTCATCGATATGTTTGGCAGTGTGCCCATCTCAACCGATTTCACCGCCAAGCAGTTGCCGGCTAACTCAAGCCGTGCCGAAGTCTACAACTTCATCGAGCGCGAGCTCACCGAGATTCTTCCCGTGCTCCCATCGGGCGTACAGTATGGCCGATTCACTCAGAACGTAGCTTACACCCTGTTGGCGCGCCTCTATCTCAATGCCGAGGTGTTTACAGGTACCGCCCAGTGGCAGAAGTGTATCGATGCTTGCGAGAAGGTACAGGGCTACAGCCTTAATGCCGACTATAAAGCTCCCTTTGCTATCGAAAATGCTGGTAATCAGGAGATTATCTTTGCCATTCCTTACGATCACAAACAAGGCACCGTGGGCAACTATCTGGCCTCTATGACCTATCACTACAATCAGAAGTATGCCTTCGATCCTGCCGGTGTCTACCAGTGGTGCGGCAATGGCATCTGTGCCCAACCGGGAGTATGGTCGTCATACGAGGATGGCGATGTTCGCCGCGACAAGACATTGCTCATTGGCCAGCAGTATTCGGCCAAGGATGGTAGCATTGTGAACATGGACAATGGCGAACCGCTCAACTATACCGAGACTATCGATAACTATACCAACGCCCTGCAGAACGAGGGTGCCCGACTCGACAAGTACGAGTGGAGTGCCAGCGACTCGTGGGAGCGCGACAATGACTGGGTGCTGATGCGTTATGCCGAGATACTCATGATGCAGGCCGAGTGCTACTATCGTTTGGGTTATACCCAGTCGGCTTTGGCCTTTGTCAATCAGTTGCGCGCTCGTGCCGGTTTGGCCGATCTGGCCACCTTGTCGCTTGAGTCGCTCGATGCCGAATGGTTGCACGAGTTTGCCATGGAGGGCTTGCGCCGCACCACCAATATCCGCTTCGGCACTTACTTCAATGCTTGGTGGAACAAGGCCGACGACGCTGCCGACCACCACACCGGTGTATATCCTATCCCAGCCGAGGAGTTGGCCAAGAATCCTAATCTGAAGCAGAATGCAGGCTATTGATATGAAGAAACTCATACTGAACGTACTGTTCCTAACCGCAAGTTGCCTTTGTGCAGCTTGCGGCGGTAGCAGCGATACGCCGGAACCCGCACCTGTTGATCCTACGCCTACCGACGAGAATCTCGATCCACAGCAACCCGCCAAGACCAACGCTATGAAGGTCTATGTGCACTACATGCCGTGGTTTGTCAGTCCTCAGTCGTCGGGTGTGTGGAATCACTGGACCATGAGCGGCAATCCGCTCGCTGTCGATCAGTCTAACTTTGCCTCGCACTATCATCCGCTCACGGGCGCCTATGCCTCTAACGATGAGGCTATACTCGACTATCAGTGCCTACTCATGAAGTATGCCGGCATCGAGGGCGTCATGGTCGACTGGTATGGCACCCAGCAGAAGAACGACTATCCGCTGAACGAGACCAACACCCGCGCCCTGCTTAAGGCCGTAGAGAAGGCACAACTGAAGATGGCCATCGTCTACGAGGATGCCACGCTCGATGGATTGAGCGATAAGCAAGGACAGGCCCGTTCGGATATGCGCCACTTGCAGAGCTATTACTTCAAGAGCGATAGCTATACCAAGGTGGGCGATAAACCACTGCTTATGTGTTTCGGTCCGCAACAGCTCACCACGGCGGCAGGATGGGATTACGCCTTTGGCGCCCTCAACACGAAACCGCAGTTTGTGGTGCTCAATGGCTTCAGCAGTCGTGCCAATGCGCAAGGCGAGTTTCTGTGGGTCAACCCCAATCCCGATTATTCAAAAGCCAACACTTTCGATACATATATTGCAGGTGCCATGCCCGGCTTCTGGGATGTGTATAAGCAGTTTGGACAGGGCAATGGCTACACCACTTACGATCGCGAAGACGGAGCCTTGTTCCAGCGCCAGCTGAATGCGGCTAAGGCCTCCGGCCTCGAGTTACTGCAGATAAGCACCTGGAACGACTATGGCGAGGGTACCATTGTAGAGCCCACCAAGGAGTTCGGCTATCAGTATCTCAAGATGCTACAGCAGTTCTGTGGCGTGTCCTACGCTCAGAGCCATCTCGAACTGGTTTACCGTTGGTATGTTCAGCGTGTGGCTCATCCCAAGGATCAGCGTGTCAGTCGGGCTTATACCTATCTTAATGCACTACAACCCTTGAAGGCTGAAGTGCTTATCGAGGAACTAGAAAAAATATAGAAAATGAGATATTTCTTTAGCAACGTTATCGTTAGAGTTAGTTTAATTGTTAGTAGTTTTTTCCTCATGCCAAGTGTGGCTGTTGCGGCGGAACAGGTAAGCTCGCCCGATGGGCGACTTACCTTAACCGTCGGCATCTCTGGTGGTCGCCCGTATTATTCGCTCCAGCGTAGTGGCGAGGCTATCATCCAGCCGTCTTATCTCGGTTTCACGCTCGATAGTGGCGATTTGTCGCGCCAATTCCGCTTGGTGGGCGTTAGTCGCGATGCTAAGGACGAAACGTGGGAACAGCCGTGGGGCGAGTGCCGCTACGTTAGGAATAACTACCGCGAACTACGTGTAAAATTGCAGCAGCGAGGTCAACTTAAGCGTCGTCTTGATGTGGTGTTTCGTGTCTTTGATGATGGCATCGGTTTCCGCTACGAGTTTCCCAAACAGCTCAATCTCAAGTCGTTTCAGATATTAGACGAGCTCACCGAATTTGCTTTGCCTTGGGATGCTCCCACATGGAGCCAACCCACTAATGGCACCAGCTATTACGAGGGTGTTTACACTTGCGAGCCTATATCGAAGAAGGATACCGTTTCTACCCCCATTACCATGGAGGTGAAGTCCGATCTGTATCTCACCATCCACGAGGCCAACCTTACCGACTATGCCAGCATCAATCTCACCCCGCGTGGCACTCGGTTGATAACGGCTCTCACCCCTTGGGCCTCGGGCGTCAAAGTCTATGCCAAGGCGCCGTTTGTCAGTCCGTGGCGCACGGTTATCGTGGCGTCAACACCTGGCGAACTCATCACCTCGCGCCTCGAACTGAATCTTAACGAACCTTGCCGCATCTCTACATCGTGGCTCGATGTGGGGCGCTACGTGGGCATTTGGTGGGGCATGCACATGACCGATTATACGTGGGGCCAAGGTGCCCGTCATGGCGCTACCACCCAGAACACCAAGCGTTACATCGACTTTGCGGCCCGCCATGGGTTTAAGGGCGTGCTGGTTGAGGGGTGGAACGAAGGTTGGGATGGCGACTGGACGCGCATTGGCAATCACTTTAACTTCTGTAAGGCCTATCCCGACTACGATCTTGAGGGCCTTTGTCAGTATGCCGCCTCAAAGGGCGTGCGCATCATTGCCCATAACGAGACGGGTGGCTCGGTTACCAACTACGAGCGCCAACTCGACGATGCCTTCAGTCTTTACGAGCGCCTTGGCATCAACTGCGTCAAAACCGGCTATGTCAACACCATGCTCGATGGCCGCGAGCTTCAACACTCGCAGTTTGGCGTGCGCCATTATCGCAAGGTGGTCGAGACGGCCGCCCGCCATCATCTCATGGTGGTAAACCACGAACCCGCCATGCCTTCGGGCTTGCGCCGCACCTATCCCAATCTGGTGTCGGGCGAGGGCATGCGTGGCCAGGAGTATAATGCCTGGAGCGCCGATGGTGGCAATCCGCCTTATCATGTGTGCATACTGCCTTTCACCCGCGGATTAGCCGGACCGATGGATTTCACGCCCGGCATCATGAACTTTAAGAACAAGGCCGTGCCCACCACTCATCCGCAAACCACACTGGCCAAGCAGTTGGCCGAGTACTTATTGCTGTATTCACCTTGGCAGATGGCCGCCGACATGATCGAGAACTACGAGGGCCAACCTGCACTTGCGTTTATCGAGTCGTGTCCTACCGACTGGCATGAAACCCGCGTGCTCGATGCTAAGATAGGCCAATATCTTGTTACAGCGCGCAAGGATCGTCGTAGTGACAACTGGTTCATTGGTGGTGCCACCGATGCCGATGCGCGTACATTGAGTTTTGCGCTCGATTTTCTCGACGCCGGTAGCACCTATCGCGCCACCATCTATCAGGATGGTCCCGGTGCCGATTATCGCACAAATCCTTATCCGCTCACCATCCTCCAGCAGGACGTCAACTCGGCCACTAGGCTTACCATTCCTTTAGCTCCCAGTGGTGGTTTTGCTATTAAACTTCAAAAATATTTGTAAAAAGTTTGGATTTCCGGTTGGGAATCCAAATTTTTTTGTATATTTGCGGTCGAAAGTCAATTTATGAACTCGTAAAACCATTATTTAATGATGAAAAGATTGTTGTTAAGTCTTGTGACGATTGCGGGCGCATTTACGCTCCAAGCTCAAACCATTACTGGAAAGTACGAAATCCCCAAGGTGCCTGATTGGGCTAAGAATGCTGTGTTCTATCAGATTTATCCGCAAACATTCTGCGATTCTGATGGCGATGGCATCGGCGACCTGAAGGGTATCATCAGTAAGCTCGACTACGTGAAGAGCCTGGGTGTTGATGCCATCTGGTTCAACCCCTTCTTCGACTCGCCTTTTAATGATGCCGGTTACGACATTCGCGACTATTATAAGATAGCGCCGCGCTATGGCACTAACGACGATGCCAAGAAGCTGTTCGAAGAGGCGCACAAGCGTGGCATGCATGTCATCTTCGATTATGTCATCAGCTATACCGCTATCGATCATCCTTGGTTTGTGCAGTCGCAGAAACAGGAGAAGAACAAGTATTCTAACTACTATATCTGGACCGAGACCAACTGGGTTGATCCCCCATTCGAGTTTGCCGGTCAGTTTGTAAAGGGCTATGGCCAGCGCAACGGTCAGTTTATGCGAAACTTCTATTGGTGCCAACCGGCGCTGAACTTCGGTTTTGCTAATCCCGACCCTAAGCAGAAATGGCAGTTGCCCACCAACCATCCCGATGTGATGGCCATGCGCGAAGATCTGAAGAATGTGCTGCGATTCTGGATGGATATGGGGTGCGACGGCTTCCGTGCCGACATGGCCGGTGCGCTGGTCAAGACTCGCCGTGTGAGGGGCAACGAGCAGTTCTTCAATACCAACGAGAACGAGACCAAGCTCTTCTGGCGCGAGATTCGTCAGTTGCTCGAGAAGGAGTATCCGCAGGGCTTCATGGTAGCCGAGTGGTCGTATCCCGCCGATGCGCTCGATAACTGTTTCCATGTAGACTTCTTCCACTGGTTCAAGGGCTATAACGACCTGTTCCAGAAGGAGAGCTGGCGCATCCTGAATGGCGTGAGCGAAGGACACAGCTACTTCGATGCCGAAGGTAAGGGCGACATCAAGGAGTTCTTGGCTAGCTATATGGACCAGTATAACAAGACGCTTGGTAAGGGCTACATCAGTTTGCCCATGGGTAACCACGACAATGCCCGACTGGGTAATAAGCGCACTGATAAGGAACTGGAGATTATCTATGCCTTTGGCTTTACCATGCCCGGTGTACCTTTCCTATATTATGGCAACGAGATTGGCATGCGCCAGTTGCCCACCAGTTGGCCGCAGGTTGAGGGTGCCTACCAGCCTCGTAATGGCGCTCGTACGCCTATGCAGTGGAGTAAGGACAAAAATCTGGGCTTCTCTACCGGCGATGCCGATAAGCTGTATCTGCCTGTCGATCCCGCTCCCGATGCACCCAACGTAGCCGAACAGGAGAAGAATCCCAACTCGCTGCTCAATAAGACACGACAGCTGATAGCCCTACATCATAGTGAGCCCGCTTTGGCCGATTATGCCGAGTTTGTGCCCCTTTATCCCACCGGCGATGGCGATCCCTATCCGTTTGTGTACGCCCGTGCCGCTGGAAAAGATGTGGTGTTGGTTATGCTCAATCCAAGGGCCAAGGCCTCTGATGCTACGTTCAGCATCAATGTTAAGTTCAAGAAGACCAAGGTTTTGGCCGGCGACCGTTTTACCATCCTGCACAATAAAAAGGCGGGCAATATGACTATCCATATGCCCGCTACCTCTTACGCAGTAGTAAAACTGTTGT
>Ga0310786_10008140_pt1 | contig 13514 bp, 11 predicted proteins | sample AusTroGonzalo_MG_FD_203881 | JGI IMG/M metagenome (GOLD analysis project Ga0310786, IMG submission 203881) | Bovine rumen microbial communities from tropical cattle in Woodstock, Queensland, Australia - Gonzalo_03 (v2) (version 2) | ecosystem: Host-associated > Mammals > Digestive system >... | reverse complement strand
CAAAGAAACCGGAAGGGGGTGACCGGGATGGCATGGGAGTATGAAGGATTGTTTGACGCGATCCCGGAAACCGGACGGGAGGACCTGCTGGCAGACTACTGGCGGACGGAAGCGACGGCAACGAGAATCGGGTCCATGGGATACCGGACGCGGACCATCAAAGCAGGGGAACGACTGGAAGCGGAGGTATACCCGATTTTCGGTCGGAGCCAGGAGAAGACCGCGAAGAGGGCAAAAGAGAATCTGACCAGGGAACGGCAGAGCCAGCTGAACAGCAGGCGGGCGAAACGACGCCTTGTTCTCCTGATGGAAGCCAACTTCAAAACCGACGAGGATATTCACGTCACGCTGACCTATGCCGGAGAGGAACCGACGGTGAAGCGCTGCAGGAAGGACGTGCGGAATTTCCTGAACAGGGTGAAGCGGCTGCGGGAAAAGAGAAGACTGCCGGAGCTGAAATACATTTATGCCATTGGACACGACAAGGACCAGCGGATCCATGTTCATTGCGTGATGAACGGCGGAATTGAACGGGACGAGCTGGAGCGGATATGGAAGAAGGGATATGCGAATACCATCCGCCTGCAGAAATACGGGAAGGGCCTGCAGGGTATGGCCAGCTATTTATACCGGCAGAATGAAAAGGCGAAGGACAACGGGGAACGGCAGGGGTTCCATATGTGGAGCGGCAGCCGGAACCTGAAGAAACCAAGGGAACACGTAAGCGATACAAAGATCAGCAACCGAAAAGTGAAAATGATCGCGCAGAATTTCCGGACAATGGCGTGGGAGATTCTGGAGAAGGTATACCCGGGATATGCGCTGGAGGATTGCCAGGTCTATTACAGTGACATGGTGGACGGGGTGTATATTCGCTGCGTGATGAGGAAGACGCAATGAGTGAGAGGAACCGGATCAGCACGACCGCAGATACGGGGAACATATGCTGCCCGTTTTTCGTGGCCCACGGAAAGAAGGAAATCGTGTGCGAGGGGATGATTGACGGATGCAGGATGTGTACGTCGTTTGATGATCCGGAGCGGAAGAGCTTCCACCAGCACAACTATTGCGAGAACCAGTACAAGCGCTGTGAGATGTATTGCAGCATACAGCACTGGAAATGGACAGACGAATAAACCGCCTACGGGCGGAGGAGATTCCTCGACTTCGCTCGGAATGACACGGGGAAAACACGCGAAGCGTGTGCGACTAACAAAACAGCCTCTGATCGGTACGATTAAAGAAAGATCGACCGAAAGGAGGCTTTTTCATATGGTCCGGAAGCCGGAACAACCGAAAAAACCGGCGAAGGCAGCAGGCAAACAGGAAAACAAGAAAACGGACAAGGGGAGATCTCTCCATGCGGCCGCAGGCGGCCTTAGTCGAGATGACAAAAAGAAGCAGCGGACGAAGACAAAGAGCGTGGAGCCTGAGAAGCGGAGGAAGCGGGCGGAGCCGCTGACAACGGCGGAGTGGCGGAAAATCAGGATAGAATACGTGAAAGGCAAGACGACCTACGCAAAGCTGGCGGAGAAATACAACATTTCCGCGAGCAATATCCGGAAGCGCGCAGCTAATGAAGGCTGGCGAAAAAAGAAGAACAAACTTGACGCAAAGGTTGAACAAAAAGTGCTTGAGCGCGCATGCGACGCGCGCGCGGAGGAGTTTGCGCTGATCGCCCAGGTGAACGACCGGATGAGCGACGTGCTGAGCAATCTGGTGAACTTTGTGGCCAGCCAGCCGCCGAACCGGTACGACGACCTGCGGGGCGTGGAGAGCCTGACGAAAGCAATAGCCCAGGTGGTGCAGACGAAGCGCGACCTGTATAACGTACCGACGGAGATTGACCGGGCGAAGATTGAAGCGCTGCGGGACAAGCAGAAGCTGGAGCGGGAGAAGTTCGCGGAGGAACAGGCGGAGAAAGCTGCGGCGAAGACAGCGGCTGAGAACACCATGATCCGGATTGTGATTGAAGGCGCGGAAGAGGAAGTGGCGCTGGATGAATAACGCGGTAAAGGAGATTTCTCCACGCGGGCCTGCGGCCCTTGGTCGAAATGACACACAGAAGAGAGTGCTGGAGTTTAAACCGAACCCGAAGCAGCTGCGGTTCCTGAAGGCAAAGGAAAAATATGTGGCATTCGGCGGAGCGCGGGGCGGAGGAAAGAGCTGGGGGATACGGACCAAGGCGTTCCTGCTGTGCAACCGCTGGCCGGGAATCAAGATCCTGATCGTGCGCCGGACGCTGGTGGAGCTGCGGAACAACCATATTGAGCCGCTGAAAGCGCTGCTGAAGGGGCTGGCCAAGTACAACCAGCAGGAACGGAAATTCATGTTCGGGAACGGCAGCACCATCACGTTTGAGTTTTACGACAGCGACAAGGACGAGATGAAGTATCAGGGCGTGGAATACGACGTGATCTTCATTGACGAGGCCACGCAGTTCCAGGAGAACTGGCTGAAGATCATAGCCAGCTGCTGCCGTGGTGTGAACGACTTCCCGAAGCGGATTTACTACACCTGCAACCCGGGCGGACCGGCGCACAGCTATGTGAAACGCCTGTTTGTGGACAGGGACTTTCGGGGAGAAGAGCAGGCGGAGGACTATGTTTTCATTCAGTCACTGGTGATGGACAACAAGGCGCTGATGGAAGCGAACCCAAACTATATCAGCTACCTGAAAAACCTGCCGCCGAAGCTGAGGCAGATGTGGCTTTACGGGGACTGGAACGCGGCAACGGGCATGTACTTTGAAGAGTTTCGGAATGATCCGGACCATTATGCGGACCGGAAATGGACGCACGTCATAGATCCGTTTACGCCGCGTCCGCACTGGCGGATATACCGGAGTTTTGACTGGGGCTATGCGAAACCGTTTTCCTGCGGCTGGTGGACAGAGGACGACGACGGGACGGTGTACCGGATTGACGAATTGTACGGTGTGCAATACAGCGGTGGGGACCCGATCCCGGACGTGGGCGTGAAATGGGACCCGGACAGGGTATTTTCCGAAATCAAACGGCATGAGGAAGAACACCCATACCTGAAGGGAAAGCATATCATCGGCGTGGCGGACCCGGCAATATGGGACGCGGAAAGCGGAATCAGCTTTGCGGAAACGGCGGGAAAGCACGGAATCTTTTTCCAGCCAGCGGATAACGCGCGAATCCCGGGATGGATGCAGATGCATTACCGGTTGACCTTTGACGAGGCGGGATATGCGCGGATGTACATTTTCAAGACATGCAGGAACTTCATCCGGACGCTGCCGACGCTGGAATTTGACCCGCACAAGGCCGAGGACCTGCTGACAACGGGCGAAGACCATGCCGCTGACGAGGCCAGGTATTTTTGCCAGCTGCGGAAGGTTCCGCCGGTTGTGCCGGAAGTGAAGAACGAACCGAAATACGGGAGTGACCCGCTGGACCAATTTGTGAGGAGGATGGACAAACGATGATTGAAATTAACCTGAACACAGCAAGATTCAAACTGACGGTCAAGGGACACGCGGAGCCGGACGAAAGCGACAGCTATCAGCAGATCTGTGCGGCGACCAGCGCGATTGTGCAGGCGCTGGCGTACAGTATCACCAAGTTTAACCATGAAGGGGACGCGCTGAAGGAATTTAAATTCAGGGACGATCCCGGGAACGCGGAACTGCGGGTATGGCCGGAGGAATGGGCGGAGAACAGTATCAAGCGGAGGTTCAACGAATACGGGGACGGGCTGGAGCTGCTGGCGCTGAGCCACAACTGCAGCGTGAGCATGATATGGGACGGAGAAAAGATTATACAGAACGGGGAGGATGAAAAAGAATGAGCGAGAGAGGAAGACGGAGGATCCCGGCGGGCGTGCCGCAGCTGCAGGTTCCGCAGCGGATACCGGCGGAGGATATGGAGCTGAACCGGCTGGCCGCGCAAAGTGACGCAATGGCGAACATACCCAATGGGCGGGCCGTGCGGACCGGAGAAGAGGAAACGGCATATAACCTGGGCGCAAAGATGGGCGCGCAGGGAATCATGAAGCTGGCAGGAATCGGGACGGACAAGGCAGAGCAGACAGCGCAGCAGATGAGCGAAGAGCGCCTGATTGAAGCGGAGCGCCTGCTGATGGAATACAAGAAGGGCAAGGCCAGCGTGGACCGGCGGATCATCAATGCGCAGGACTGGTGGAAAATGCGGAACTGGGCCATGATACAGGCGCAGCGCGGGACCCGGGGCGCGACGCACATCAAGAGCGCAACGGCATGGCTGTGGTCGTGCATTGTGGGGAAGCACGCGGAAGCGATGGAAGCATTTCCGGAGCCGGTTGTGCTGCCGCGAATGATGGAAGACAAGGCGGAGGCGCAGATCCTGAGCGACGTACTGCCGGTTGTGCTGGCCATGAACGGATTTGAGGATGAATACAGCAAGGCGCAGTGGCAGAAGTTTCAGGAAGGGACCGGCGGCTACCATATCGGCTGGGACAAGACGAAGCTGGGCGGCATCGGTGATATCAGCATCCGGAACATCAGCCTTTTGAACCTGTTCTGGGAGCCGGGAGTGGAGGATATCCAGGAGAGCCAGAACGTGTTCTATGTTCAGATTGTGGACTCTAAGCAACTGGAGCAGCAGTATCCGCAGCTGAAAGGAAAACTGAAGAACGCGTACCTGAAACCGGCGGAATACCGGAAGGACGATTCTGTGTCCGTGGACGGGAAAAGCGTGCTGGTGGACTGGTACTATCACACATGGTACGGACCGAGGAAAGTGCTGCACTATTGCCAGTTTGTAAACCATGAAATCCTGTACAGCACCGAGATGAACGGCGAAGAGAACGGGCTGTATGAGGACGGGGACTATCCCTTTGTGCTGGACCCGCTTTATCCGGTGCATGGAAGCCCGGCAGGTTACGGACTGATTGACATTGCAAGGGACGCGCAGACGGACATTGATACGCTGAATCAGGCCATGGTGCAGAACGCGGTGGTGACGGCCACGCCAAGGTTCTTTATCCAGAGCGACGGACAGATCAACGAAGACGAATTTGCGGACTGGTCAAAGCCTTTTGTACATACCGGCGGAGGGCTGGGGGAAACCAGCCTGCGGCAGATTATCACCAACGGCATACAGGGAAACGCCATCAACATGCTGGACCGGAAGGTGGAAGAACTGAAGTTCGTGACCGGAAACACAGACGTGAACAACGGCGGAACACCGGCGGGCGTGACGGCGGCCAGCGCAATTGCGGCCCTGCAGGAGCAGAGCGGACGGGCCAGCAAGGACAGCAGCCGGAGCAGCTACCGGGCGGCCAACAAGATATTCAGCATGTGCATTGAGCGGATCCGGCAGTTCTATGAGATCCCGCGCTGGTTCAGGATTCTGGGGCAGAACGGGCAGGAAAAGTTTGAACTGTACAGCAATGAAAAGCTGAAGGACCAGCAGATTGCAGGCGGCATGGGCATGGCGGACGGGCTGCGGAAGCCGGTATTTGACATTGACGTGCGGAGTGAGCGGGAAACCGCATACACGAAGCTGAGCCAGAATGAACTGATGCTGCAGCTGTATAACATTGGCGCGTTCAATCCGCAGATGACTGACCAGGTGCTGATGATGATGGACGGCATGGACTTCAGGGGCAAGGACGAGCTGATGAACAAGATCAGCAACCAGGGGACCCTGATGGACAGCCTGATGCAGGTAGGGCAGATTGCCATGGCGCTGGCGGCCAAATATGATCCGGCAGTGGCGCAGCAGCTGGCTCCGGTGCTGCAGAGCATTGGTATGGACGCAGGGCAGAACGCAGGCGCGGCAGGAGGAGAACTGGAGATGCAGCAGGCAGACGCCATTGCGGGAAAACCCAGCGAGGAAGCGGCGAATGTGCGGAAAGCGCGGCAGCAGGCGAACGAGAGCAGTCAACCGGGTTAATTCAGAATTCTGCGATCGCCGTTACCAGCGCTAAAGCGCTGACGGCTGTAGCATGGGAAGCATGAGCCGCGCTAAAGCGCGGATGCTTCCGCAACAGTTACCGGAAGAAATGCGACTAACAAAAGCATGTTGCGTATGTTATGAATAACTTAACGGATCGCCCACGTTTGCGATCGCCGCAAGCCAAATCAAAGATTTGGGCGGCTGTAGCATGGGAAGCATGAGCCGCGCTGAAGCGCGGATGCTTCCTCAACGGGCAGAAAGGGAGGCCGAAATGGCATATTTCAAAATGAATCTCCGGATGTTTGAAGGCGGAGCGGCAGGCGCAGGCGCAGCGCCAGCGGCAGGGTCCGGCGAAGGAAACGACGGAGGGGAAGCGGCAGTAGTCCCGGGCGTGCTGGAGGACGGCACGCAGGTGGACAACCGTCTCGCCGCGCGGATGGAGGAGCAGGCAAGGAAACGCCAGCGGAGGGGAGAGGAACCTGTGAAGCGGGCGGCGCAGACAGCCGCAGTAAAGACGCAGGAAACAGCCCCGGAGGCGGCGGAGGAACCTGACCTTGACAGCGAATGGCAGGAAGCGAAGAAGGGAAAATACCGGGAACAGTACAACCGCGATGTACAGGCGGCAGTGAAGGACCGGTTCAAGAACCAGGCAGACGCGAATGCCCAGCTGGAAAAGGTGATGCCAGCCCTCAAAGCAATAGCCAAGAAACTGGACATGGATGAGGACGACATTGACGGCGTGGTGAATACCATCCTGGACGATGACAGCCTTTACGAAGAAGACGCGGAGGCTGCCGGGATGACGGTGGAGGGGTATAAGAACTTCATCCACATGCAGCAGGAAAACGAGGCCATGAGGCAGCGGGAGCAGCAGGAGCAGCAGGACATGTTCATGCGGCAGCACTTCCAGAATCTGGCCATGCAGGGCGAGGAAATGAAGAAAACATTTCCGGACTTTGACCTGAGGCGTGAGATGGAGAACGAAACCTTCCGGAGGCTGGTAGCGCCGAACAGCGGACTGGACGTGAGGGCCGCGTATTACGCGGTGCATCATGCGGAGCTGGAACCCCAGGCAATGGCATATGGGATCCAGCGCGCAACGCAGCAGATGAGCCAGACGCTGCAGGCGAACAGGGCGCGGCCCGTGGAGGGTGCGCTGAAGAACGGCAGGCCCGCCGACGTCGCAATCAATCCGAAGACCATGGGCCGTGAAGAGCGGCAGAAACTGATTGAACGGGCGCGACGCGGGGAAAAGATCGTATTTTGATTGGAACCATTCGTCGCGCGGAGAAATAAGAAAAGGAGCGAAACGCGATGAATAAACTGTTTATGAATCTTTCCATGTTCGCTGATGCCGGTACGCTGGTAAACGCGACCGGACAGTATGTGAACGCTTATACGGGATCCGGCACATCCTTCTCCGGAACGGATGACCTGACCCCGACCATGAAAACCTTTTATGACACTGAGCTGCTGGAAAACCACAGGGATCAGCTGATCTTTGCACAGCTGGGACGGAAGCAGGGACTGCCCGCCCGTCGTGGCCGGACCATTGAATGGCGTAAATGGAACACCCTGCCCCTGTGCGCGGCCCTGACAGAAGGAGTCATTCCGACCGGCGAAAAGCTGGGCATGACCAGCATCAACGTGGCCCTGGCGCAGTACGGTGAATATGTGGCCGTGACTGACCTGCTGGAGCTGCATGCGCTGGACGACGTGATTGCGGGCGCGGTGGAAGAGCTTGGCGCTGCGGGAGGCAAGACCCATGACCTGCTGGTCCGTAACGTGCTGAAGAGCGCGACCAATATCCTGTTTGCCGATGTTTACAACGGCACAACCTATTCCAGCACCCCGACCACAAAGGCCGAACTGATCACCGGTATCACCAGCTACACTGCGAACCTGACGCCGGACATGATTAACAAGGCCGTGACCAACCTGAAAGTTGGCGGAGCGCCGACATTCAGCGGTAACAAGTATGTGGCCGTGGTCCATCCGCATATTGCGTATGACCTGCGGAAGAATCCGGACTGGCTGGAAGCCCACAAGTATGCTGCGCCTGACGCCATCTTCAATGGCGAAATCGGTGAGCTGCACGGTGTCCGCTTTATTGAAAGCAACCTGGCCCCGATCATCAAGGACGACGGCGACAGCAAGGCGACCTACAAGACCATGTTCTTTGGCAAGGATGCGTTCGGCGTCGTGGATCCGGAAGGTTCCGGCATGGAAACCATCGTGAAGACCAAGGAGCAGGTAGGCGGCCCGCTGAACCAGTTCAGCACCATCGGCACGAAGTTCGAGATTGCTGCCAAGATCCTGTATCCGGAGCGCATGTGTACTGTATGGAGCGGCAGCAGCTATTCCGGCACTGACAGCGCCAACTGATAAGGAGGGATCAGCATGAAAATGATCCTTGACCTGTTTGCAGGCGGCCACAGCGTAACGGTTTATGCGGACGCAGGCTTTACCAGCGCGACCGCTGACGAAACCAGCGACGTGGCGAAGGACACGAAGGTGACCATCACCCCTGTGCTGAAGACCGGCAAAGAGCTGGACGTTTATGAAGTTGTGACCGGCGGCGTGACCGTGACGGTGAAGAGCGACAGCAAAGGCGAGTTCAGCATGGGCGAAGCGGACGTGGTGATTTATGCCAAGTCCAAGGCCGACAACCTGTATCTGGTGACCGAGGAATGCATGTGCAACATGAACAGCACGAAAGTTGTGCTGCACAAGAACGCGAAAGTTGTGCTGACCCCCAACGGTGTACCGCAAGCGGTTGTGGCGGACGGCGGCGGAGCCAGCGTAACGGTGACGCCTGCCATCCAGAACCTGATTGACCAGGGTATTCTGGTCAAAATCTGAGATTAAACCTGTGCGGGTTTAGTCATAGTATTGTTCCTCCAAAGCATCCGGCAGGGCTGGGTCCCCTGCCGGATGTGAAGGGGACGAGTCGCCCACGAACGGGCAGAAAGTGAGGAGCATATGGCAACCAAGAAACAGGCCGCAGTGAACGCGGTGGAAGACATTGTGGCGGAGGAAGAGATTGAACTGAACGAAGCGCCTGCAGCGGTAAAGGTGGACCCGTGGACAAACAAGGTGAGCATGATCGTGCCGCGCAAGCCCAAGGGTGAGGACAAGCAATACTATGTTTGCGTGAATGACAGGCGCTACATGATTCCGGCCAACGGACAGATGCAGGAACTGCCGCAGCCAATTGCGGAAGTGCTGCAGGAGAGCCTGCAGGCCGAATACGCAGCGGATGACTTTGCGGATCATATTCCGAACCGCAGCGGTGAACAGCCGCAGCAGCATCCGATCTGATGATATACCGGGAGGAACCCGGCGAAGACGGGGGAATCCCCGTCTTTATTTGCATAAAGGAGGAAAAGAAATGAACCTGCAGGCAGCGCTGGACCGGGCGGACGAGATGAAACCGAATATGATGGCGCGCGAAACGAAGATTGCAGCGCTGAGCGAGATTGACGGACTGATCCACCGGGAAATTATCCTAAAGCACTGGCACACGCCGGACATGTGCGTATTCAAAGGATACGACGAGGACACGGATCCGGGTACGGAGCTGCTGGCTCCGTGGCCATATGACGAGCTTTACACCTATTGGCTGATGGCCAAGATTGATGACCAGAACCTGGAATATGACAAGTATGAAAATGACCGGGCGAAGTTTTCAGCAGCATATGACATGTTCCACGACTGGTGGAGGCGGACGCATATGCCGCTGACACACAACCGGGAACTGAGAATATAAACGGAGGAAACACAGATGGCCGTGAGATTGCCGCAGCAGATGCAGGGGAACCGGCAGACGCGGATGACCAGCACGTTCCGGGGATACAATCACCGGGAGATTATTTCTGACGGGGAAATGTACGACATGCGGAACCTGAGCGGTGACCAGTATCCCGTGCTGGCCCCGCGTAAAAAACGGGCGTGGACCAGCTTTGCCGTGGGGGGATTAAGCGACACGCTGACCGGAATCAACGGGCGGGACCAGCTGACATTTGTGCTGGGGACAAAGGTTTACTGGAATTTCACGGAAGTGACGGGCCTGACGGTGAGTGCGGCTGCCAACATGTGTCCGAAGAAGATTGTGAATTTCGGAGCCTATGTGTGCATCTATCCGGACAAGGTTTATTTCAACACCGTGAACCTGGAGGACTACGGCAGCATTGACCGGCTGTTTTCAATAAGCGGGCAGAGCGTATCCCTGACCATGTGCCGGGGGGATGGTACGGACTATGACATGAGCCAGATCACCGTATCAGCAACAGCGCCCAGCAGTCCCGCAAACGGAAAGCTCTGGATTGACCAGAGCGGCGACAACGACGTGCTGCGGCAGTGGACCAGCAGCACGGAGGAATGGGTGGAAGTTGCAAGCACGTTCGTGAAGATATCCGCAACGAACATCGGGACGGGGCTGGAGGTATACGACGCAATCACCGTGAGCGGGCTGGAAGCGCCCAGCACGGAAACAGCCCGGGTAAAAGCGCAGGTTTCCGCCCTGAACGGCAGCAAGATTGTCTATTACGGAGGGACCGGTTATATCGTCGTCGTCGGGCTGATCTGTAAGACCATCAGCGCCTGCAAAAGCGGGACAACGGTGCGGGCGGACCGGAAGGTTCCGGACCTGGACTATATCGTGGAGAGCAACAACAGGCTGTGGGGCTGCAAGTATGGCATGGTGAACGGGCAGGTGGTGAACGAGATTCACGCCAGCGCGCTGGGATCCTTCCGGAACTGGGAACGCTACCTGGGGAACAGCCAGGACAGCTACACAGCCAGCGTGGGAACGGACGGGCCTTTTACCGGCGCGGTGACGCAGAAGGGATATCCGGTATTTTTCAAGGAGAACTGCATCCATCAGGTTTTCGGGACGACGCCCAGCAGTTTTCAGATTGAAACGACGGTGTGCCGGGGAATCCAGAGCGGCAGCTGGCGCAGCGCGGTGGTGGTGAACGAGCAGGTTTACTACAAGAGCCGGACCGACGTTCTGATGTTTGACGGCAGCATGCCGGAAAGCGTGAGTGACCAGCTGGGGGATATCCTGTATTCCGACGCACGGGCAGGCGCGCTGGGGGACAAATACTATATCAGTATGAAAGACCTGAACGGAAACTGGACGCTGTTTACATACGACACGAAAAACCGGGTGTGGTACAAGGAAGACAGTTTCCGGGCGCTGGGATTCGGGAAAGTACAGGACGAGCTTTTTGCCATATGCGAAACGGATAACCTGCTGTGGAGCATGACCGGATCCGTGGGGACCATTGAAGACGACTTTGACTGGTGTGCGGTTTTCGGCATCCAGGGTATGGAATATGTGGCCGGACAGAACGGCATGGTACGGGACGACACAGCAGCCAGCCGGTATCTCAGCCGCTTTGATATCAGGATGTACGAAGAGGAAAGCACGCATATGCTGCTGGAGATTGAATACGACGACAGGGGCGAATGGGAGAAGAAAGGCGAACTGAAGCGGAACGCGCGGAGGAACTTTGTGCTGCCGGTGATCCCGAGAAGGTGCGACCATTTGCGCTTCCGGGTGCGGGGACACGGGCCGATGAGGATATACTCAATCAGCAGGATTCTGGAGGTGGGCGCGGATGGCGGAGCGTATTGAATATCCGCAGCTGCCGAGCGGGAATTATGACCAGCAGATGCGGCAGATGTACAACTATCTGTATCAGGTAGCCCAGGTGATGAACCTGAACATGGCGCAGATCGGGGCGGACGCATATACGGATGAAGAGCTGGCGCTGATGAACCTGATGAACACCGCGACCATGACCAGCGAAGAAAAGGCGCAGCAATCCATCAGCGGGATGCAGGAAGCGGTGACGCTGAAGAGCCTGATTATTAAAACAGCGCAGTTCGTGCGGACAGCGGTGGACAATTACAGGCTGGTGGTTTTCGGGGAAGAGGACGCGGAAAGCCAATACGGGAACTGGAACCGGAAAAAGGGCCTGCGGGTGGACGTGACGCCGGACGGGATCCAGCAGACCTACAGTTATGCGGAAGTTGTGCGGGACCTGAAAACCTATGAAATCAATGCAAAGAACTATATCAAGACCGGACTGCTGCGCACGGTGAACAATGTGCCGGTTTATGGTGTGGCCATCGGTAAGGATGTGGTGACGTTCTCGGAGGACGGGACGGAAACCTACAATGACGGGAACAAGGTAGCAGAACTGACGGCGGACGAGCTGTGCTTTTATCAGAACGGGAACAAGATTGCCAGTTATACCGGGTCCAAGATCACGCTGAACTCCGGAAACAGCAAGCGCATTGAGATTGACGGGGACGGAGTTTACTTTTATAAGGGCAGCACAAAGCTGGCAGAGATGACGGCAACGGCCCTGAAATTCTATTTCAACGGAACGCTGCGGACGCAGATGGACACCGACGGCGTGAAGATCACAGACGGCAGCACGAAGCTGGCGGAGCTTTTGTCCACAGCGCTGAAGTTCTATTACAACGGATCCCTGCGGACACAGATGGATTCAGACGGAATCTCTTTCCTGAAGGGCAGCACGAAGCTGGCGGAGCTGACGGACAGTTCACTGAAGTTTTACTATAACGGCACGCTGCGGACGCAGATGGATACCAACGGTGTGACGATCAGCAACGGAAACACGAAGCTGGCCGAGATGCTGACCAGCGCAATTAAACTGTATTACAACGGCACGCTGCGGACGCAGATGGATACCAATGGCGTGACGGTGAGCAACGGCAGCACAAAGCTGGCAGAACTGCTGACCAGCGCGCTGAAGTTTTACTATAACGGAACGCTCAGGGCGCAGATGGATACGGACGGGATATCCTTCTGGAACGGAAGCACGAAGCTGGTGGAACTGACGGCAAGCGCGCTGAATTTTTACCAGAGCGGGAACAAAGTTGCGGCATATACGGGGTCAAAGATCAGCTTTTACAGCGGAAATACAGAAGTAATGTATATCCAGAACGGAAAGATATATGTTACAGGTGCTTTTGATATCAATTCCACCAACTTCAAACTGGACAGCGAAACAGGAGAACTCTGGATAAAGAGTGGAGATGCATCCTGGCAATTTGATGATGACGGGCTGTGCTTTACGGATGATAACAACCATAAATACATGGTAACTTCAGATCAATTTATGAGTGCATCATCCGGATTGAAACTTTGGACAAGCTCAATAGGTGACAGTGTATCTGTTTATTCTAAAAAAAGCAGCTCAGTAAATGGGAACATTAACTTTGGCATTTCGTTTGACTCAAACAATATATCAGAAGCAAGTATTACAGCAAACGCAAATGGCGCGCGTCTGGGCGGAACGAGTGACGCATGGGATATATATTCTAATAAAGCATATCTGAGAAAGATAATGGCCAATTATGTGCAGAACCTGATTCTGGCCGTCGGGGATAATGCAACAAGAGCAGATGAAGCTAACACGAAGGCAGTGATTATTAAACCGATATCGGGAATTGGTCACGGGCTGGAGATTGTTGGAACAGATGATCTGTCATCCGGGAATACAGATTATAAACACTTGACGGTTGATTGTATTCAAAAGGGTGGAAGGGATCCTGTCCAATATCCAAACA
>Ga0310786_10008139_pt1 | contig 13515 bp, 12 predicted proteins | sample AusTroGonzalo_MG_FD_203881 | JGI IMG/M metagenome (GOLD analysis project Ga0310786, IMG submission 203881) | Bovine rumen microbial communities from tropical cattle in Woodstock, Queensland, Australia - Gonzalo_03 (v2) (version 2) | ecosystem: Host-associated > Mammals > Digestive system >... | reverse complement strand
CCAACCTCTTTACCGTAGCACATCCGTTGTGCTTCTGCAACTTTTTCCTTTCCCTCCGACGAACTATCGAGTCCATTCTCGGGAAAGGAAAGTTGCAGGAACAACACAGGGGATTAACATACAAAAACGCCGCCGGGAATTCGTTTCCGGCGGCGGTCAGTTTGCGGAGGGAAGCGTCACTTATTCCACAGTACGCTGAAATCCGCGAAGAGCGCGTAGTTGATCACCACGAGGATCAACAGCGCGAGCCCCACCGGTATCGCGAGGCTCCACGGTTTGAGGTTCACCGCGCCGACGTCCTGCTGCACCCAGACGCCCTCCCGGCGCGGCGCGACCATGCTCCAGATCTGCATCACGATCACGAGGATCAGAAAGACCAGCCCGAGGAAGTAGAAGTCGTTGCCGCAGGCTTTTTTCGCGTCGAGCCCGAGCGGCGGCAGCACGAAGTACGCCAGCGCGATGATCGCCAGTCCGCTCAACATGGCGAAGTTCGCCGCCGCGGCCGGAACCTTCTTGTTCAGAAAGCCCATCAGAATCACCGAGAAGATCGGTATCGCATACAGACCGTCCATCAGCTTCAGGAAGCCGAAGATGCTGTCCTGCCCCGCCAGCAGCGGCGCCACCAGCATGGCGATCAGGGCGATGGTCCAGCCGAAGATCCTGCCGACTCTGACGATCTCGCGCTCGGAGGCGTCTTTGCGCAGGTGCTTCTTGTAGATGTCGAGCGTGAAGAGCGTGCAGGTGCTGTTCAGCGCCGAGTTGAAGCTCGACAATATCGCCCCCGTCATCACCGCCGCGAAGAAGCCGACCAGCGGTTTCGGCAGTACGGAGCGCACCAGCATCCCGTAGGCGTTGTCCGGCTTTTCCATGAGGTTTTCGAAGCCCTCGACCTTGAGCTTGGTCGCGAGGTAGTAGGCCATGATCCCCGGGACCACGAGGTACAGCGGGCCGAGCAGTTTCAGCGCTCCGCAGAGCAGCACGCCGCGCTGCCCCTCCTTGAGCGACTTGGCGGCGAGCGTCCGCTGGATGATCTGCTGGTTGGTGCACCAGTAGAAGAGGTGGATGACCAGCACCCCCGTGAAGATCGACCAGAAGGGCGTCGGATCGGACGGGCCGCCGATCGAGTTGAAGCGCTCCGGTATTTCCCGGTACAGTTCTACGCAGCCGTCGATCCAGCCGATGTGTTTGCTTTTGCCGATGAACGCGATGCCGAAAAAGGTTATCATGAAGCCGCCGATCAAGAGTCCGATGCCGTTGAAGGTATCCGACACGACCACCGTCCGCAAGCCCCCGAAAAGCGCGTATGCCGCGCCGATCAGTCCGACCAGCCAGATCATCATCCACAGCAGCGCGGAGTCGTTATGGATCCCGGTGAGCGACTTCATGTCGAGAATGCCCAGCAGTCCGAGCGCGCCCGAGTAGAGGATGACCGGCAGCAGCACCGTCGCGTAGATGATCAGAAACGCGAGGTTGCAGATCGTCCGCGCGGTGGAGTCGTAGCGGATCTCCATCAATTCCGGCAGCGTGGTGATGCCGCTTTTGAGGTAACGGGGCAGGAAGAAGAGCGCCATCGCGACCAGCGCCACCACCGCGATCACCTCCCACACCATGACCGTCAGCCCGTAGCTGAAGGCCTGTCCGTTCAGCCCGACCATCTGTTCGGTGGAGAGATTGGTCAGCAGCAGCGAGCCCGCGATGAACGGAAAGGTGAGTCCGCGCCCGGCGAGAAAGAAGCCGGTGCGGCTGTTCGTGTCCTCCCGGCGGGTGAAGAACCACGTCGCCAGCGCGACCAGTCCGGTGAAAGCCACGAAAGAGACGAATACCCAGATGTGCCCCCAAATGTGATCGCCCATGATCCTGATTCCTTTTGTCGAATGGTTTTCGCCGATCGCTTCAGCGTTTCAAATTTTTGAAGTCGTAAAAATATTCGAGCAGTTTCCCGTGGATCCTGCCGTTGGTGCACATGATGCCGCGCTCCGGCCAGCCGTCCTGCCCGAAGAGGTCGGTGACTTTTCCGCCCGCCTCCCGGACGATCAGCGCTCCGGCGGCGACGTCGTAGGGGGCGAGACACAGCTCCCAGAAGCCGTCCGTCGCCCCGCGCGCCGTCAGACAGCAGTCCAGCGCGGCGGAGCCGTATTTGCGCAGATCGGTGAGTTCCGGAGCGATCCGGGCGATGAATTTGAGGTTGGTCTCCTCCTTCCACTGCGCCCGCAGGCAGTAGAAGCCGGTGGTCAGGATGCACTCGGCAAGTTCGCTGTGCTCCGAGACGCGGAGGCGCAGACCGTTGACGAAACTGCCCTTGCCCTCCTCGGCGTAGTAGAGTTCGTCGGTCGGGGGCTGGTACACCACTCCGGCGATCGCCTTGCCGTTCCGCGTCAGCCCGATTGAAACGCACCAGTTGGGCAGACCGTGCACGAAGGAACTCGTCCCGTCGATGGGATCGATCACGAAGCAGTACTCCCTTTCGGTGTGCTCCTGGCCGCTTTCCTCGCCGAAAATGCCGTATCCGGGGAAGTTCTTGCGCAATTCGGCTATGATGAACTCTTCTACCTTGCGGTCGGTGTCGGTAACCAGGTCGCGCGCGGTCGCCTTGGCGTGGACGCTGCCGCGCAGAAGGTGCAGACTGTCGGCGAAGGCGATCGCCCCCGCCTGTTTCGCCAGATGCTTCAGAAACTCGATCATTCGGATGAAAACCCCCGGTCGCTTTTTCGTGGAATTACTTATAATGTACTCTTTTACGCGCCGGAAATCAAGCGCGCTTCCGCCGCGGCGCCGGCAGCTGCGCCAGCACCGCCGCCGCGAAGATCACCGCGCAGCCCGCGAATTCCCGGAGCGACATCCCCTGATGCAGAAAGATCCAGCCGCCGAGCGCCGCGAAGACGGATTCGAGACTCATCAGCAGTGTCGCCGCCACGGGGTGCAGATATTTTTGCGCCGTCATCTGCAAGGTGAAGGCGATCGCGCTCGAAGCGATCCCGGTGTAAAGGATGTAGGGCAGCGCGTCGGCGAGGCTCCGGGCCTCCCAGGGGGCGCGCTTCGCCAGTGCGGCCGCGAGCGTCAGCACCGAGGCGACCGCGAACTGCAGGCACGACAGCCGCACGCAGTCGCAGCGGGGAGCGTAGCGGTCGATCGCGAGGATGTGCCCCGAAAAGACGACCGCGCAGCTTATCACGAACCATTCGCCTCTGCCGATGGAGCCGATGCCGCCGCAGAGAAGGTACGTTCCGGACAGCGCCAGCAGCGCCGCTCCCCACAGCAGTTTCGACGTGCGGCGCCCGAGGAATATTCCGAGGAGCGGCACGATCACGATGTAGAGCGTCGTGAGGAATCCGGCCTTGGCGGCGGTGGTGTATTTCAGCCCGTACTGCTGCAGGGTGCTCGCGACGGCGAGAAACACTCCGCACCACATCCCGCCTCGAAGCAGTGTCTTGCGCTCCGCGGCGGTCGCGGCTTCGCCCCAAAGTGAGGCGCGCCCCCCGCGGCGCAGATCGAAGAGCGCCGCCGTCAGCGCCAGCGCCAGCGCGCCCAGCGCCGACCGCAGTGCGGTGAAGAGCAGCGGATCGACCAGACGCACCCCCCGGCTCTGCGCCGAGAACGACGCCCCCCACAATATCGTCGCCGCGATCATCGCGGCGGATCCCCGCAGCTTGTTCATCGGATTTGCCGCATTGCGCCGGCTAGATGCAGTAGTCGCAGATGCCGCGGGCCGCGTTGTGCCGGCGGTAGGCGTTCAGTATGTCGTCGAGCGTGATCTTTTTCGTCAGCTCGCGGATGCCGTCGTTGAGTTCCGTCCAGATATCGCGGGCGGGGCAGAGCGTATGGCGTCTGCACTTTTCCGGCGAGCTCACGCAGTCGACCACCGAGATCGGCCCTTCCATCGTTTCGAGGATCTCCAGCAGCGTTATTTCCTCCGGCAGTTTGGCCAGATGGAAGCCGCCGTTGACGCCGCGCACCGAGCGGATCAGCTTCGCGCGCCGCAGGTCGATCACGAGGCGGCTGATGTACTTTTCCGATATCTGCTGCGAGGCCGCGATGTCGCGGATCAGCCGCGGCTTGCCGGGATCGTGCATCGCCAGATCGATCAAAATCCTGAGCCCGTAACGCCCTTTGGTGGAAATTTTCATGTCGGGACCTTTCCTTTTTTTTCAATATTTCGTTATTATAGGGAAATATACTGCGGGAAACGTCGAAATCAAGGTCGTTTCGCGCAAAGATTACAAAAAAAGTAGAGATTTTTCTTTTTTCGCTTGACATTTTTTGAAAACGTGGTATTTTATCAATAGGCAACCTAAAAAGTAGTGTTTCGGTGCAACCCATAACCATAAAGGAGAAAATCACCATGAGCATCGCTGGAAACATCTTGGAAAAGATCGGCGGCACCCCGCTGGTCAGGATCGGCAAACTCAATAAGGGCGGCGCGGAAGTCGTCGCCAAAGTCGAGTTCTTCAACCCGGGCGGCTCGGTCAAGGACCGCATCGCTTTCGCGATGATCGAGGCGGCGGAAAAGGCGGGAGTCCTGAAACCCGGCGCGCTGATCATCGAACCCACCAGCGGCAACACCGGCGTCGGCCTCGCGCTCGTCGCAGCGGTCAAGGGCTACCACCTGATATTGACCATGCCCGAGACGATGAGCGTCGAGCGCCGCAAGCTCGCCGCCGCCTACGGCGCCGAGATCGTGCTGACGGAAGGCGCGGCGGGGATGAAGGGCGCCATCGCCAAGGCGCTGGAACTGCAGGCGCAGAATCCCGGTTCGTTCATCCCGCAGCAGTTCGAGAATCCGGCTAACCCCGCCTACCACAAGGCGCACACCGGCCCGGAGATCTGGGCGGATACGGACGGTAAGGTCGACGCGTTCGTGGCCGGCGTCGGCACCGGCGGCACCCTGACCGGCGTCGCGGAGTACCTCAAGTCGAAGAACCCCGCCGTCAAGATCTTCGCGGTCGAGCCGGATACCAGTCCGGTGCTTTCGGGCGGCAAGCCGGGACCGCACAAGCTGCAGGGCATCGGCGCGGGCTTCGTGCCGAAAGTGCTCAACACCGGGATCGTCAGCGAGATCATAACGGTTTCGGCGGAAAACGCCGGCAAGACCGCGCGCGCCGCGGCGGCGCAGGAAGGTCTGCTCGTCGGCATCAGCTCCGGAGCCGCGCTCTACGCGGCGCTGGAACTCGCCAAGAAGCCGGAGTTCGCGGGCAAGCGGATCGTGGTGCTTCTGCCCGACACCGGCGAGCGCTACCTCTCGACTTGGCTCTTTTCGGAGTAGAAATATGACGGTGGAACAGGAGATCGGCGCCCTGAAGCGCAAACACGGGGCGCTGATCCTTGCCCACAACTACACGCGCCCCGAGGTGCAGGAGCTCGCGGACTTCGTCGGCGACTCGCTGGAACTCGCGCGCAAGGCGGCGGAGTGTCACGCGCCCGTCATAGTCTTCTGCGGCGTCCGGTTCATGGCGGAAACGGCGAAGATCCTCTCGCCCGATTCGATCGTGCTGCACCCCGAGCCGCACGCCGGGTGTCCGATGGCGGACATGGCGTCCCCGGATGAGGTCAAAAAGTACCGCGAAGCGCACCCCGGCGCCCTGATCGTGGCGTATGTGAACACCACCGCCGCGACCAAGACCGAAGTCGACCTCTGCTGTACGAGCGGCAACGCGGAAAAGCTGGTCGCCGGACTGCCCGCCGATCGCGAGATACTGTTTCTGCCGGACGCCAATCTGGGCGCCAATCTGAACGGCAAACTCAAGCGCGAAATGGCGCTGTGGCCGGGTTTTTGCCCCACCCACAACAAGATCCTGCCGGAGCACGTCGCGGCGGCGAAGGAGAAACATCCCGGTGCGACGGTGCTCGTGCATCCCGAATGCACCCCCGCCGTGGTCGCACTGGCCGATCAGGCGCTCTCGACCGGCGGGATGCTGAGGTTCGTGCGCGAAGCGGCGGCGAAGGAGTTCATCATCGGCACCGAGTGCGGAATCATCCACCGGATGCAAAAGGAGAACCCCGGGAAGCGGTTTTACCCGCTGGAGCCCGCCGTGCTTTGCCCGAACATGAAGAAGATCACGCCGGAAAACGTGCTTTTCGCCCTGCGCGATCTCGCGCCGCGCATCGAACTCGACGAAGCGATGCGCAAAAAGGCCAAAGCGCCCATCGACCGGATGCTCGGGGTGCTGCCGTGAACGAAGCGGAATGAATCGGAGATACTGCGAATATGGATGAAATACTTGTCACGTCAAGCGTCGACGGCACGCGGCAGCCGTCGCTGTTCTTCCATCCGGGGGAGGGGAAGCGAGTCCCGCTCGTGGTCGGTCTGCACACCTGGAGTTACGACCGATTCAATCAGGAAAAGAATTATCTGCCGCTCTGCGGGAAATACGGTTTCGCCCTGCTGCTCCCCGAATTTCGCGGCGCGAACCTCGTCTCCAACCCCAAGCACGCGGAGGCCTGCGGCACTAAACTCGCGCGGGCGGACGTGATCGACGCCGTCCGGTACGCGCTCGAAAATCACGACATCGACCGGGATAACGTCTTTCTGCTCGGGTGCTCGGGGGGAGGGCACATGGCGCTCCTCGCGGCGGAGACGGCTCCGGAGCTTTTCCGCGCGGTCGAGGTGTGGTGCGCCGTTTCGGATCTGACGAAGTGGCACGAGTTCCAGCCGAAGTGCCGGGGCAACTACGCGCCCCACATCGAAGCCTGCCTCGGCGGCACCCCGGCGGAGGTCCCGGAAGAGTACGCCGAGCGCTCGCCCGCGCGGCATGTGGAAGCGTTGAAGCATCTGCCGGTCTCGATCCACCACGGGCGGCACGATCCGGTCGTGCCATACCGTCACTCCGTGGAGCTCGCGGAAAAGATCGAGGCGACCGGGAACGAAGAGGTCTACCTCGACGTCTTCGACGGCGGTCACGAGCAGATCCCGGCGCACAGCTTCGAGTGGTTCGCCAAGCTCGCCGGCAAGAGGAAAAACGCCGTTACGATCACCGGCTGATCTTCGTCCTCCGCTTCCATAGGATCAGATCGGCGCGGCTCTCGACGCCGCAGGCGCGGATGTAGCGCTCTTCGAGCGGGATCCAGCGCGCTTCGAACACCTTGTAACGCTCTTCGCCGTTGCGGAGGACGATGCGGCGTTTCTGCTCCTCGGGGGCGATGTCGCCGAATACCTTGAGGTCGGCGTACTCCCCGAAGCGCGGGTGCAGACTGTACGCCCCCTCCACGATCCGCCACTTGGAGGGTTTCACGACCGCCGCCGTCTTGCCGTACCCCATCGTGGAGCAGTCGAAGACGCGGTACGAAAAACCTTCGGGATCGCGCAGACGCGGCAGCACCTCACTTTCGAAGCGCTCGTAGTGGACGTTGCCGCCCGGTTCCCGATAGCGTTCCGGGGTGCGCAGTTCCGCGGGGAGGAAGAAGTCGTCCATGTGCACCACGCCCGCGTCCATGATCCGCGCCAGCTGGCGCGCCAGCGTGGTCTTGCCGGAGGCGGCGCGGCCGTCGACGGCGATCACCCGGACCGCGTTTCCCGACTCCGGCAGCGCGGCGGCGTGCAGCAGCACCGGCAGCGCCGCAAGAAAGCGCGTGCTGACTAGTCGGTAGGCGGGGCGCTCCTTTTCCCGATAGCTCTTCGAATGGTGCGGAGCGCCGCGGGGGCGGTCTCTGCGAAGCTTGGCGAACTCGGCGCGGAGTTCGCCGTCCAGCGCCTCTTCCGCCTCCGCGAGATACCGCGTCAGGACCGCGTCGCCGTCGTCGAAGTTCCGCGCCGAGGCGGCGAACAATTCGAAGAGCCACGCGGGGGGAAGTTCGCGCGCCTTCCACGCGCCGAGGTTGACGCGCATGAAGTCGGGAGAAACGACCTCGAAGAGCGGTTCCTTCGGGCGCGGGGCTGTGGCGGCGAATTCGGCGCCGAAGCTCTTTTTCGCCGCACCGATATCTCCCAGAATATGCACCGGACCGTACGCCCCCTGAAAGCACAGCTTGAGCACGTCCTCGGCGCGCATCGCGGGGTGGGCGCGCCGCTGTTGTGCAAGACAGGTGCGGAAATCCAGCGCCGCCCCGTTGCGGAAGAGCTCGGTGCGTTCGCCGACGAAGCGAGTCTCGAAATCACCCGCGTCTTCGCCGAAGCCCCCGAACGCCGTCAGCATCAGCGCCAGCAGCAGCGGTAACTTATTCATTCCGATCGCTCCATTGCTTTTTCAGCTGCGGCGGACCGCTTCGGGACCGCCCGGTCGTAATATACCGCCGTTTCCCGCAGATTCCAAACCAAAAAAGACGCCTTCCCGAACGATTCGTCCGGGGAGGCGCCCGCCGATGAAGCAACCGGGATTCGGCTCCATCGACTCAAACGAGTTTCAGCGCGTCGTCGAGGGCGCCGATGATGTCTTCCTTGTTTTCGAGGCCGATCGAGAGGCGGATGAGCTCCGGCGGCAGTCCCGCCTTGATCTGATCCTCCTCGCTCAGCTGCGAGTGGGTGGTGCTAGCCGGGTGGATGATGAGGCTCTTCGCGTCGCCGACGTTGGCGATGATGGTGAAGAGCTCGACGCTGTCGACGAGCTTCTGCGCCTCCTTCGCGCCGCCCTTGACGCCGAAGACGACCATGCCGTTCGCGCCGTCGGGCAGGTACTTCGCCGCGAGCGGATCGAAGCCGGGGTACTTCACCCACGCGACCTTCGGGTGCTTTTTGAGGAACTCCGCGACCGCTTTGCCGTTTTCGCTGTGCTTCGCGGTGCGCAGCGCGAGGCTTTCGAGGCCCTGCAGGAATATCCACGCCGCGTCGGGGGCGAGCGTCGGGCCCTGATTGCGCAGACCGACCGTCCGCAGTCTCAGCGCGAACGCGATCTCGTTGCCGGGGCCGAGGTCGTGCGCGAAGCGCAGTCCGTGATAGCCGCGGTCGGGTTCGTTGTAGAGCGCGAACTTGGGATCGCTCCAGTCGAAGTTCCCCGCGTCGATCACCGCGCCGCCGATGGCCGCGCCGTGGCCGCCGATCCACTTGGAAAGCGAGTGGACGACGATGTTGGCGCCGTGTTCGATCGGGCGGAGCAAGGTCGGCGGCGTGAAGGTCGAGTCGACGATGAGCGGCAGATGGTGTTTCCGCGCTATCCTGGCATAGCCCTCGATGTCGGCGACGTCCAGCCCGGGGTTGCCGACCGTTTCGATGTAGATCGCGCGGGTGCGGTCGTTGACCGCCGCTTCGACGGCCGCGAAATCGTTGACGGGGGTGAAGTTTACCTTGATGCCCTGCTGGGGCAGTATCGCGTCGAACTGGGTGTAGGTGCCGCCGTAGAGGTTGTTCGCGGCCACGATCTCGTCGCCCTGCCGCGCGATGTTGGTGATCGTGAAGTAGATCGCCGCCGTGCCCGAGGCGAGCGCGAGGGCCGCCTTGCCGCCTTCGAGTGCCGCGAGGCGTTTTTCGAGCACGTCCTCGGTCGGGTTCATCAGCCGGGCGTAGATGTTGCCCGCTTCCTTCAGCGCGAAGAGGTCGGCGCCGTGCTGCGAGCTCTTGAACGCGTAGGCGGTCGTCCGGTAGACGGGTACCGCCCGCGACAGCGTGGCCGGATCGGGTTCCTGACCGGCGTGGATGGCCAAAGTTTCGAGATGGAATTTTCGATTGCTCATGTGTTCGCCCTCCTTTATACTCTATCTATTGAGTTGTGTTTCTCTCCGAAAAAGAACCGGAAAACTCGTTTCCGGTCCCAGTCCGACCATAATGTACCATGCTTGTTTTCACTTGTCAAGCCAAAACACGATTATTTTGGTAGATTTTTTTGTGAGTGATGAAAGATGAAATGGGGAAGACTGCGGCCCGGTCCTTGCGGAAATGCGAAACGGTGGTATATTATTTCCATCAGGAAAGGGAGAATCGCATATGGAGATTTCATTCATCGGCACGGGGGCCGCGGATTACGACTGGTCGCGCTATGGAGAGCCGGGTATCGCCGGCAGCACCGCGACGCTGATCGACGGCCGACTGCTCATCGACTGCGGACCGACGGTTCCGGCGGCGCTGGAGCGCTTCGGGCGGGACAAATCGCGGATCGCCGACATCGTCATCACCCACAACCACGACGACCACTTTCTGCCGGAGCCGCTTCAAGCCGTCGTTTCCGGTCGGGAAGGGCGGGTGCGGCTCTTCGGTTCGCCGCAGGTCTGCGAGGTCGCGAAACCGTACTGCGAGGTGCATACGGTGGATTACGGCGCCCGCTTCGAGGCGGGCGGTTACGAATTTCTCGCGCTGCCGTCCAACCATACGGTGGAAAATCTCTTCGAAAAGACTTTCATGTATCTCCTTTCGGGGCAGGGCAAGACGCTGCTTTACGCGCTCGACACGGCGTGGATGCCTTCGCTCGCCTACCGGCTGCTGGGCAATACGCGCCTCGACGGGGTTATTTGGGACGGCACGATGTCGGAGCCCGGCGACTGGCGGATCTTCGAGCACAGCGATCCCGCGATGTTCGCGATGATGCGCAAAGCGCTGACCGACCGCGGCAACATCGACGAATGCACCCGCATTTGGTTCGACCACCGGGCACGGACCTTGTGGCCCGCCGACTCCGCGGGGTGTGAGGCGGTCGCGCGCCGGGAAAAGGTCGAGCTCGCCCGCGAAGGCGAAACGGTGTTTCTGTGAGGTGATCGCCATGAACGACCGGGATGTCGAAATACTGAAGGGGCGCCTGATTCCGGTGCCGAAACACGTCGAATTCGGTGACGGCGGCGAATTCCGGCTGTGCGACGGCTGCCGGATCGTGCTGCGCGTCGGCGAAGCGGCGGGCGTTGCGGAGCTGACCGATTCGCTCTGCCGCCGATACTGGAACGTGGCGGCAAAGCCGGTCGTCGAAGCGGCCCCGGAGACGCAAAGTTTCGCCGTCGACGCCTACAAGATCGGCATCGCGGAAACGGAGCTCTCGGTAGCCGCGCGCGGCCTGACCGGAGTGTCGAACGCCTTCAAGACGCTCCGTCAGCTGGCGGAGGTGGAGCGCGGCACGGAGCGGGTGACGGGGCACTTTCTCGTCCCGTGCGAGATCGACGACGCTCCGGCGCTGGAGTTCCGCGGCATCCACCTTTGCATCTTCCCCGAAACTCCGCTGTGGGACATCGAAAAGCAGCTGCGGCTCGCGGCGTACCACAAGTTCAATTACGCCGTGATCGAGTGCTGGGGGGTGTTTCCGTTCGAGAGCCATCCGGAGATGTGCTGGCGCGACCGGACGCTCGACCGCGGCGAACTCAAAAGGCTGATCCGCCTCGGGCGCGAACTGGGCATCACTGCGATCCCGCAGTTCAACATTCTGGGCCACGCGACGGCGTCGCGGGTTTGCACCGGCAAGCACTTCGTGCTCGACTGCGATCCGTCGCTGCAGCCTTTGTTCGAGCCGGCGGGGTGGAGCTGGTGCCTGAGCAATCCGGAAACGCGGCGCATCCTGACCGATCTGGTCGAAGAGCTCCACGACTTCTTCGACCGGCCGCCTTTCTTCCACATCGGGTGCGACGAGGCGTACGATCTGGGGAGCTGCCGCGAGTGCGGTCGTAAACCGCTCAAGGAGCTGGTGCGCGACCATATCCTGCACTTCCACGACCTGCTTGCCCGGCGCGGCGCGCGGGTGATGATGTGGCACGACATGCTGGTCGAAAAGGGCGACGCGCGCTGGCGGGGGTACACCGCCAACGCGAGGCCCGAGATGGCGGAACTGTACCGGGAACTTCCGCGCGACATCGTGATCGCGGACTGGCAGTACGGTTATCCGGTTGCCGACGACGGCGGGGAGCCGGCGTGGCCGACGGTGCGCTTCTTCGCCGACGGGGGCTTCGACGTGCTGGTTTGCCCGTGGCTGAATCGGGAAGGCACGGTCGGTTTGGGGCGGACCGCCGCGCGGGAGCGCCTCTTGGGCATGCTCGCGACGACTTGGCACATCTCGCACGACCGGAAGTTCCCCGACATTTACGGCGTCGCCGCCTCCGCCGCGTGGAATCCCGAGGCGACGCTCCCGACGCTGCCCGGACGGCGGCTGACGGTGGCGCTCCATACCCGGCAGATCGGCTGGGACATGGGGATAGACGGGTACGAAAAGACCGGCTGGTGCCAGCGTCAGGTCGATCCCGGCACCCATCCGCACGAACTTTGCTGAGGCCGAGTTTCGCCGGTGCGGCGAATGTATTCCCCCGCCGTACGAACGGCGGAAAATCGCATTTTCCGGACGGGCGCTGTTGAATAAATGCCGGAGTCATTGTAATTTATATGGTGTGCAGCGGGACGGCGGGATCCGTCGTCGTCAGGTAAATCAAAGTTCGGGAAAGGATATTTTGCCATGAAGGGTTTTGCCATGCTCGGCATCGGAAAAGCCGGGTGGATCGAAAAGGAGCGTCCGGTCTGCGGTCCGCTCGACGCGATAGTGAAGCCGATAGCGGTGGCCCCCTGCACCTCGGACGTCCACACGGTCTGGGAAGGGGCGCTCGGCGAACGGACCGACATGATCCTCGGTCACGAGGCCTGCGGCATCGTCGATGAAGTGGGCGCGCTGGTCAAGGATTTCAAGCCCGGCGACCGGGTGATCGTTTCCGCCATCACCCCGGACTGGGGCGATGTGAATTCGCAGCGCGGCTTCGCCATGCACTCCACCGGCATGCTGGCCGGCTGGAAGTTTTCCAACTTCAAGGACGGGGTGTTCGCCGAATACTTCCACGTCAACGAAGCGGACGCCAACCTGGCGCTGCTGCCCGAAGGCATGGATCCCGGCGTCGGCACGATGATCTGCGACATGATGCCGACCGGTTTCCACTCGGCGGAGCTGGCCGACGTGCAGTACGGCGACGACGTCGCCGTGATCGGCATCGGCCCGGTCGGACTTATGGCGGTGGCGGGGTGCGCTCTGCGCGGAGCCGCCAACATCTACTGCGTGGGCACCCGGGCCAAGTGCCGCGAGGTCGCTTCGATCTACGGCGCCACCGGATTCGTGAGCTACAAGGAAGGCGACATCGCCGACCAGATCATCGAACTTACGCACGGCAAGGGCGTGGACCGCGTCTGCATCGCCGGCGGCAACGTCGACACCTTCGAGGCGGCGGTGCGCATGCTGAAACCGGGCGGCGTCATCGGTTCGGTGAATTATCTCGGTTCCGGCGATTACATCCGGATCCCGCGGATCGCGTGGGGATGCGGCATGAGCCACAAGCAGATCCGCTGCGGACTGATGCCCGGCGGACGGGTGCGCAGCGAAAAGCTGGCGGCGCTGGTCACGGCCGGACGCGTCGATCCGGGGCTGATGCTGACGCACAAATATCATGGCTTCGAGCACATGGAAGAGTCTCTGCTGATCATGCGCTCCAAGGCGGCCGATCTCATCAAGCCGGTGGTCTACATCGGCTGAATCCGACCGTAACGAACGACCGGCAGGGGGGGCGATCCTCCCTGCCGGTTTTTATTATATCGCTTTAGCGTAAAAAAACTACCGGCGGAGCCGGTATGTAGCTGAAAAGCTTTAGCTTCAAGCAAAGAGGGAACTCTTGTGCTATAGTAACGGCAGGTTCGCCAACCGCCCGACT